>Ga0209014_10000717_pt1 | contig 19489 bp, 15 predicted proteins | sample BarGraNGADG00212_FD_184491 | JGI IMG/M metagenome (GOLD analysis project Ga0209014, IMG submission 184491) | Arctic peat soil microbial communities from Barrow, Alaska - Barrow Graham LP Ref core NGADG0002-212 (SPAdes) (version 2) | ecosystem: Environmental > Terrestrial > Soil > Wetlands >...
TGCGCCGCGCCGTCCAGGCTTACGGCTTCCCGCCGGACTGTATCCACGCCATCGGCATGCTGGACGAGATCCAGTCGGGCCTTCAAAAGGAGCCCGCCCCCGAGGGCGCGGCATACGTCTCGCGCTATCGCGTGAAACGCCGCCCGGCTGTAGTCTAGCGCGCGCGCCGCCACAACTGGAGAGACTCTTCCCAGCGCCACTCCGCCCGGGTGCCTGGCAACCCAGAGAGTCCATTGGTGTTGGGAGTATCCTCGTCCTGCTTTTTCGTGCGATCCATGCCGAACAAGGTATATCCCGTTGGGCTGAAGCAGACCATATTTACCTTGTGCAACAGTTTTTTTGCGAACCACTAACGTTTTGGACGTTACAACCGCAATAATTTGCGGCATAATACGTTATCAGCGTTTCCGTGTTATCGGAACACTGTGGATGCGGGCGCTTCTCGGTGTGGTGATGGTACCCAGATGGATCTCTCGTAGCGGACCGGCGAGCAGGGCGGAAATCCTCGTCTGTGTGTGGATGGTAACCAGCACCTGTCTTTCCGCCCAGGTTCTGATGCCGGCATCCGGGCCCGGCGGCGCGGTGAGGCTCTTCACCTCCGACGCGGCGATTCTGGAAGCCAGGGAAGTTCGCAAGGACGTTCCCTGCACCGTGACCCCCATCAAACCGGTACTCGGTTTCGACCTCAAGTTTCACGCTGGTTACGATGTCAGCATTCCCCTCAAGGACCTGGCCGGCAGCGATAACCAGCTCACCATGGTTTTCCGTGTGGCCCCCGATCAAAAGCCCGACGATGCGGTCTATTTCTCGCAGCGCTGGAATGTGCCCATGATCGAGAGCGACGCCGGCGGCAGTGCCATGCTCTCCGGAACCTTCGATGTGGGCGAAGGCAAGTACCATATCGATTGGCTGATGCGCGACCGCGGCGAGCGTGTCTGCTCCTTCAACTGGGACAGCGAAGCCTCGCTGCCCACGAAGGATAAGCAGATCGCGCTCGACATTCCGGCTAGCGCCGTGCAACCGGCCGACACCGAACCCTTCAGGCAGGAACCCCCGGTGGTAGGACGCGAAACCCAGGCGGACCCGCTCAACATCAAAGTGATGGTCAACTTCGCGCCGCAGGACTCGCTCTCCGCCACGCTCCAGCCCCTCGATACGCGCGCCCTGATTTCCATCCTGCGCAACATGGCGCGGGAGCCGCGGATCACCAGGTTCTCCATCGTCGCCTTCAACATGCAGGAGCAGCGCGTCATCTACCGCCAGGAATCGGCCGCGCAGATCGACTTCCCCGCGCTGGGCGAGGCGCTCCACTCGCTCAACCTCGGCACGGTCGATCTCAAACGGCTGGCTCAGAAGCACGGCGATGCCGAATTCCTGACCAGTTTCATCACCCAGGAGATCAAGGACGGCAAGGAGCAGCCCGACGCCGTGATCATCGCCGGTCCGAAAGTTGCCGTCGAGGGCGGCTTGCCGCAGGAATCCTTCAAGGAGGTCGGCGATCTGAAGTTCCCGGTCTTCTACATGAACTACAACCTGAATCCGCAGGTCAATCCGTGGCGCGATGCCATCGGATCGGTCGTCAAAACGCTCAAGGGCGCCGAGTTCACCATCAGCCGCCCCCGCGACCTCTTTTTCGCCTGGACCGAAATCATCGGCCGTATCGTAAAATTAAAGTTCGGAAAGACCGCAACCGCCAGCGCTGGTGCGCCCGTCAGATAAGATATGCGGGTTCTGCTTACTGCGTTCGTCATCGCGTCGGCCGCGCTTCCCGCGGCCGCCCAGAAGTTCGGGGCCGCGGAGAATCTGGGGCCCGCCATCCCCACACCGCAATTTCTGGTGGATCGAATGCTGGAGGCCGGCCGTGTCAAACCCGGCGATATGGTTTACGACCTGGGAAGCGGCGATGGCCGGGTAGTCATCGCCGCGGCGCAGAAATTCGGCGCGCGGGCCGTCGGCGTCGAACTGATGCCCGACCTGGTCCGCAAAGCTCGTGAGCGCATCCAGAGCCTCGGACTGGCCGACCGCGTCAGCATCGTGGAAGGCAGCGCCTTGCGCGTGGACCTGAGCCCGGCGGACGTGGTCACCATGTGGTTCCTCACCAACTCCAACGACCGTCTACGCCCCAACCTGGAAAAGCATCTCAAGATCGGCGCTCGCGTAGTCTCCAATGAATTCCCTATCCGCGGGTGGAAACCCACGGAGATGATTCAGGTCAAGGTCGGCAAGGTGGAACACACCATCTTTGTCTACGAAATCGGCCACACGAAGTAGTGGCAACTCGTTGATTCTTCGTCGCAGCACCGTAGCGTAGCCTTTCAGGCTGGGGTGCCCTCTGGGCCGCCCCCTTTCTTGGGGGCATTCTTCCAGGCGGTTGAACTCTACTTCGCTTTCCCCGCGTTCTCCAGCACGCTCCGCGCCAGGTAATTCTCGATCTTGGCGCCGTTGCGGGCGGTCTCGTAGTAGGCTGCGCGCAGCATCTGGTCTTTGCTGTTGAGCAGCATGTCGCGGATATTCTGCTGCACCCGCGGGTCGTTCAATTCGCGCTGGCCGGCCGGTTCCCGGGTGATCACCTTCAGGATGCGGAAGCCTTCCGGGGTGGGGATGACCGGCGAGACGCCGCCCTGCGGCAGCGAAATCACCATCTTGCGCAACTCCGGGTTGACCCGGTCGAGATCGCTCTCGCGCACGAAACCCATATCGCCGCCATTGGTCACCGATTGCGGATCTTCCGAGTAGTTCTGTGCCAGCGTGCCGAAATCCACGCCCTGCCGCAATTGGGCGGCGATTCCTTCGATCTTGGCCTTCGCCTCCTTCTCGTTCTGCGCCTTGCTGTTTTTGAGATTGCGCACATTCGGGTCGGGGAACGGCGTCACCAGAATCTGCGCCATGTGAATGGTCGGCTCCGGCGGGTTGAAACTGGCTTTGTTGGCGTTGTAGAAACTCGAGATATCGCCGTCCGTGATGGTGATCTTGGACGTGATTTCCTTGTTCACCAACTTGTCCACCGTCAACTTGCTGCGCATCTTGGCCTTCAAATCGTTGAGCGTCATGTGCTGCGCCGAGAGCTGTTTTTCGAACTCCTCCTTGGTGTAGGGTGCGCGCATTTTGGAGATTTCACCCTCCACGTCGGCATCCACCGCCGCCAGTCCCAGTTTCTCGGCGCGCTGCAGCATGATCTCCTGGATAATCATGCTGGAGAGCAGATCGATCTTCTGCGCCATGATCTGGTCTTCGGTCGCTCCTTCGGCCTGTTGGGCGTTGGATTGATAAGTCTTATCCAGTTCGGCGGTGGTGATGGCGTGCCCGTTCACCTCGGCCGCGACATTAGCTGGCGGCGAGTGCTTGCACGAAGCCAGAAAGAGCGCGGCGATACCCGCGGCAAGGACAACAAGAATGCGCTTCATTGGCGTGAGCTTATATTGTAGCCCCGAGGGAGGCCTCCCGGGACTGACAAGACTGCCATGAATTTCTGGCTGACTTTGCCGGAAATTCGCTGGCAGTCCTGTCTGTCCCCGGGTCCGAAGCCGTGTCTTCCGGTTGCGGAGCCCTGTCCCCGGTTCCGGAACCGGTTCTCCGTCCGGTCATTCGGCCTTGGAGTAGTAGTAGGTGTACTTGCTATAGAGCTCGGAAGCGCGGGCGCCGTTGGCGACGATGCCCAGGACGTTGTTCTCGCACAGAGACTGCATGGCGCGGGTGACGTTGTCGAAGGTCGTGGAGCCGATCTTGACCACCAGAACCGTGCCATCCGCCATGGTGGAAAGCAGGTTGGCATCGGCCGAGAACAACAGCGGCGGGGTATCGAAGATAGACCAGTTGAAGCTGCGCGGGAGTTCCTCGAAGAGCAGCTTCGCCTGTCGCATGTTGAGCAGTTCGAGCGGGTTCTTGACCGGCGTTCCGGCGGGCAGCAGATAGAGATTCATGGCTTCCACCCGCCGGATGGCCTGAACGAAAGTGCATTGGCCGGTGAGGAAATCGCTCAGTCCCGGAGCGCGGTCGATCTGAAAAAGGTTGTGGACGATGGGGCGCCGCAAATCGAAATCGCCAAGCAGGACCGAACTCTCCGCCAGGTGGCATTGGGCCAGGGCGAGGTTCACGGCGGTAAACGTTTTGCCTTCGGCCGGCGAGGGACTCGTCACCACGATGGTGTGCAGCGGTTGTAGCGACTGCAGGTGGTTCAGCCGGGTGCGCAGCGTGCGGAACTCCTCGGCCGGTGTGTCGTGCGAGTTGCTGAGATCGAGCAGGTGCGATTCCGGGGCGGGCGAGAAGGGCACTACCTGGACCTCGGTGAGCATGCCGGGGTGGATATTGAGCCGCAGCGGACCCATCGGGCCGGCTCCCGTGTCGCCATGCACCGGTCCGTCGGGCGGACGAAGATCCGGGTTGACCTGGACTACTTCGGCGGGATCTACCGGCGGCTCTTCGGGAGGCATCATGCCGCCCATTTCCGCCCGCCTCAATGCATCGTGTACTCTACTCATGAATTCTCCCCTGCGCGGCGCATTTGGCGATTCCGGGCATGTCTATGCGTGGCCGAAGTAGTAGTAGTAAGCCGCAGCGCTCATCGCGATGGAGCCGAAAATAATCGCGCTGGTCCAGGCCAGCCACAAAAGACGCCGTTTGCGGCGCACCAGCAGCGCGTTTTCCAGCAGCGGGATGCTGCTCAGCACGGGCAGATTGGTATAGGCGCGGACGTCCTTCAAATTCTTCAGGGAGGTATTCTTCATCTCCTTGGCGCCGGCCAGCACGATGCCGAGCATCAGGCCGATTCCGGCGCCCATGGCCGCCCACTGGGGGCGGTTGGGTTCGGAGGGCGCCTCCGGGGCGCTGGCCGTTTCGAGCACTTCCAGGTTCTCACCGCCCCTGTGCTCTTCCAGATCCTTGGCGGTTTCGGAGAGTTCATTCTTGCGGTGCATTTCTTCGTAGCTCTGCTTGGCCAGCGAAAGGTCACGCGTAAGGGCGACGTACTGTCCTTCCAGTTGCGGGCTGCCTTCGACGCGCGCGTTGTATTTGGCGATCTCCTGGTTCAGTGCCTGGATCTGCTTGAGCTTTTCGTCCATCTGGATGTTCAGGTTCTGCATTTCGGTCTTCAGCACGTTGTTGGACGCGGCCAGATCCTGGACCGCCTTAAATGCCTGCTGGTTGGTAGACCGTTTGATCACCGGGCCGGCCGCCGGGGCGGCGCCCTGTCTTTCCAGGTCTTCCTTTTCGGCTTCCTGGCGCTGTTTCTCCAGATTCGCCAGGCTCGCCTGGGCCTTCCTGATGGCGGGATGGTTGGCGGTCAACTGCTCCTGAAGCGCGGCGATATCCGACTGCAAGTTCATGATTTTCTGATTGAGCTGGTTGAGCCTCTCGTTGCGCACCTGTGCCTGGCCGCCCACGGTGGTCTGCTCCTCGAGAATGGAATTGTAGTAGTTGACGTTGGTGTTGTTGTTCTGGATCTGGGTTTCGAGCTGGAGTTTCTGCTGCTGCAGGCGGCTGATCGCTTCGTTGGCCTGGCTCACCATCATCTGATTGGAATTCAACTGTGCCACGTTGGCCTGGAACTGCTCCGGCAGGCGGCCCATATTCTCCAACTTGAACTTCATGACCCCCTGTTCCAGCGTGTCCATTCTTTCTTTGGCCTGCTTCATTTCGTCGTTGAGGAAATTGGAGGTCATGTCCGCGTTCTTCTTCTGCACCTGGATGTTCTGATCCATGAACTTGGCGACCAGCTCGTTGACCACCTGCTGAGCCTTGAACCGGTCCGGGTAGGAGAAGGAGATGGTGAAGGCGGACGCGCCGCCTCTGCCGACTTCCGTGGCTTGCAGCCGGATGTACTTGTTGCGCATATCCTGGATGACGTCTTCCATGGGATACCGCGCGAGTTCCTTGCGGTAGAGATCCAGCGTGGGCTTCTTGATCACCGCGGCGAGACTGTCGCGGCTGAGGATTTGCTGCTGCATCTGCTGCAGGCGCTGCTGAATCTGCATGTTGGCGATGGTCGGCACCAGGCGGTCGGAAATCGTCTGCGGGGTGATGCGCATGACCGCCTGCGACACGTACGTGTCGGGCCACGTGAACGCCACCACTACGGCGACGACCAAGCCAAGAAACATCGGCCCAATCAGCCACGAGCGGTAGCGGCGAAGCATGTCGATGTAGTCTTCGACGTCGGGGGGACGCCGCGTAACGGTTATGAAATTCTGTGCTGCTGCCATAGACTATTTCTCCATCGCTGGAAGGTCGATTCCCGGAACGCCCTCATTTGATCAGAATGATGTCTCCCGGTCTGACGTAGATGTTTTGCTCCATTTTCTTACCCGCCATCACCTCTTTATAGTTGAACTTGTCGCGCTCCCCGTCGACGTGCATGATCACGATCCTCTTGGGATTGGAGAAATCCTTGAAGCCACCCGCATTGACCAGAGCCTCGAGGATTTTGGTGGGGATGAGCAGTGCGTAGGCGCCGGGCTTCATGATTTCGCCCTGGATGTAGAACTTCTTGCTGTTGATGGCATTCACGGAAACGCTCACGTCGGGATCGACGATATACTTCTTGAGCTTCTCCTTGATGGTATCGCTCAACTCCAGGGGGGTGAAGCCGAGGGCCATGACTTCGCCGATGAAATTCAGGGTGATCTTGCCGTCGGGGCGGATCATGTGCGAACCACTGAATTCGGGGCCGTTGTAGACGTTAATCGCGATCATGTCCTCGGCGCCGAGGATGTAGGGGTGATCGTCGATCGACAGACCCTTGAGCGCCTTGAGCACCTGAGGATCGCGTGCGGGGGCGGGGGCGGCCAATTTTGCGGGGTCGATCTCCGGCAGTCCGATCGCCGGCGGCTTGGTTGCCGGGGCGCCTTGGGCCGGAGGTTTGGCGGCGGGATCGGCAGTCGGGGTGACCGCGGGGGAAGGCGCAACCGGGGGTTGCAGCGTGCATGGTGTGCTGCCCGTGGTCGAAATCGCGCCCGCCGAGTCCGTCACCTGAACCGTGTAGGAGAAAGTGCCGTCGGCGGTAGGCGTGCCGCTAATCGCCCCGCTGGCCGGATGGAGCGCCATGCCGGCCGGCAGGGCGCCGCCGGTGATGGCAAACTGATACGCGCCGGTACCACCTGAAGCCACTACCGAGGAGTTGTACGCCACCCCCAACTGGATGGTGGTACCCGGAGCACACAGGACCGACAGCGGCGGGTCCGTGGGTTTCTGCTGGCTCCGCGGCTGCTCAGTGACCGGTTTCGAAGGATCCTGTGGAGGTGCGGCGATCGAAATGACCGCCCATAAAACCGATAGGATCGCCGTTCTCATGAATGTACCTCTAAGACACCCTCGACCGGCAACTGCGGCCTGCATTTCCCGGTGACAGCGCAAATGCTACTCACTGTTTCTTTAGTGTACAGCATTCCGCGGCCAGTTCATGCTGGTTCTAGGACTGCAATTGGTACCAATTCGAATGCTACGCGCTGCCGCCTATATCCTAGCAGGACAAGGGGGTACGGGGCTAGGGGAGACACCTGGCTGTTCCGTGCCTACCCCAGTACTGGGCCAGGCGGATACACTTCTGCATAGTGTGTTTCTCCCAAAAAGCGGATCGGTTTCCGGGAACGCCTTGTAAGTTATAGAAAATTCAAATAATCTGGTGGTAGAACTCTAATTTTGCCGCGGCATCAAACGTGCTCCGGTGATCTCGGGTTATGGTCTCGCTCTGACGGCGCCGGCGGCCACTATGTTCCAGGAACTCAAGTTCCAATTATCCACCGCAATCCTCACCATCCTCACGCTTGCGGCCGGGGTGTCTGCGTTCATCAACTTTCAGCAGCAGAACCATTTCCGGCTTCCGGAAGACGGGGTGATCTGGGTAGACCGGCTGGGCAGCGTGGAAGCGCTCTACGTGAAACCGGGGAGTCCGGGCCTGAATGCCGGAATCCACCGTGCCGACCGCCTGCTGGACATCAACGGGGTCAAGATCGAGCAGGCCACCGATGTGGCCAAGGTATTGGTACGGATCGGCGCGTGGAGCCGGGCGAAGTACCGGTTGCAGAGCCGCGGCGTGGAACTGACGGCAACCCTGGTGGTGGCCGAGCAGCCGTTGGACCGGGCGATCCTGTACCAGTACGCGGTGGGGACCGCGTACCTCATCATCGGGCTGTTCGTCTACTTCCGGCGGGGCAGCGCGCAGAAGGCCCGGCACTTTTATGTTCTGTGCCTGGCCAGCTTCATCTCCCTGTGCTTTCACTACACCGGCTATCTCGACGTTTTCGACAAGGTGATCTATTTCGGGAACCTGGTGGCGGGGCTGCTGGCGCCCACCCTTTTTCTGCATTTCTGCCTGGCGTTTCCGGAGCCGCGGCCGTGGTTCCGCGGGACCGCGCGGGCGATTCTGCTGTACCTGCCGGCGGCCTTGATGTTCCTGGCGTTCGTGGCCTTCAGCTCCGGCGCCATGAAGATCTCCGTGCCGCTGCTGGAACTGCGCTGGATGCTCGACCGGGCGTGGATGGTGGCGTGGACCCTGCCCTACCTGATCGGGGCGCTGGTTCTGTCCGCCGAATACAACCGGACCGAAGACATGGTGGTGCGCCAGCAGTTGAAGTGGCTGCGCAACGGAGCGTTTTGCGGGATCCTGCCATTCGCCGCGTTCTACGTATTGCCATACGTGTTGGGCGCGGTGCCGAATTCGTACATGAAGATGAGCGTGCTCAGCGTGATGCTGATTCCGCTCACCCTGGCCTACGCGATTGTGCGCTACCGGCTGATGGACGTGGACATCATCTTCCGGCGCGGGTATGCTTACACTCTGGCGACGCTGTGCGTGCTGGCGGCGTTTTATGCCATCGTCTTCTCGCTGGGCAGCCTGGTGAAGCAGTTCTTCACGGACTTGGGCAACACCGGGCTGATGACGGTGATGCTGATCACGGCGTTCCTCTTCCAACCCATCCGCAACTGGATACAGGAGCGGCTGGACCGGCATTTCTACCGCGACCGCTACGACTACCGGCGGACCCTGGTGGAGTTCGCCCGGGAGCTGAGTTCGGAAACCGACCTGGACACCACGTTGTCGATCGTCGGCGAGCGCTTGCTCGAAACCCTCGGCATCAAACACCTGGGGTTTTTCCTCTCCCAGGAGGGCGCAGAGGGAACCGTGTTCCGCCTCGAGAAGGCGATGGGGTCCAACCCGCGGTTGGCCGCCGTCAACCCCGGCGAACTGGACCTCAGCTTCCTCAACTGGGAACTGCCGGAACCGTACCTGTTTTTCGAACGCACGCGACATCAACTGGATGCGGTTTCGCGCGCCTGGCCTCTGCCGGTGCGCAAGACCATCGCCGATCTGGATCTGACCTACTACCTGCCGTGCACCGTGCGCGGGCACACCATCGCCTACATCGGGCTGAGCCGCACATCGGACGGTGAGTACCTGTCCAGCGTCGACGTGGAGCTGATGGTCACGCTGGCGGGTTATGTCGCCATCGCCATTGAGAATGCCACGCTCTACCGATCGCTGCAACTCAAGGTGGAGGAGTACGAGCGGCTCAAGGAATTCAGCGAGAACATCGTGGAATCGATCAACGTGGGAATTCTCGCCGCCGACCTGGAAGACCGGGTGGAGAGCTGGAACACACAGATCGAGCAGCTCACCGGAATCACCCGCGAGCAGGCCCTCGGGAAGAAGCTTTCGGAACTGTTCCCGGCGGCGCTCTCCGAGCAGTTCGACCGGGTACGCGGGGAGATCGGGATCCATCACATCTACAAATTCGTGCTGAAACCGGCGGCGGCCGTGGTGGTGGCGATCGGCAACGGCCATGGCAACGGACACGCTCCGGCGGCGCGGCTCAACGAGGCGACGCTGAACATCGCGATCACCCCGCTGGTATCGAAAGACCAGGAGCGGATCGGGCGTCTGATCATCATCGACGACGTGACCGACCGCGCCGAGCTGGAGCAGCGCCTGGTGCAGGCGGATAAGCTGAGCAGCATCGGCTTGCTGGCGGCGGGCGTGGCGCACGAGGTAAATACACCGCTGGCGGTGATTTCCACCTACGCGCAGATGCTGGCCAAGCAGGTGGCGGAGGACTCGCAGAAATCCCTGATCCTCGAAAAAATCGCCAAGCAGACGTTTCGCGCCAGCGAGATTGTCAATTCCCTGTTGAACTTCTCGCGGACCTCCACCACGTCCTACGGCGGGGTGAGCCTGAACAAAATCGTGCAGGAAACACTCTCCCTGCTGGAGCACCAGTTTACCAAAGCGGGAATCCAGATCCACACGGACCTGGACCCGGATGTGCCTCTGGTTCACGGCAACGGAGGTAAGCTGCAACAGGTGTTCCTCAACCTGTTCCTCAACGCCCGCGACGCCATGGGCGCCGGCGGGACTTTGGAAGTGCGCTCGTGGGCCGAAGGACTGGGTGCGCGCGTGGAGGTCTCCGATACGGGCCACGGGATCGCGCCGGAGAACCTGCACCGCATCTACGATCCGTTCTTCACCACCAAGGGCGCCAAGAAGGGTACCGGCCTTGGGCTTTCGGTGACCTACGGTATCATTCAAGAGCATGGCGGCTCGATCGAAGTCTCTAACCGGCGCGGCGGCGGCGCCACCTTCCGCGTGGAGCTTCCTCTGGCCGTCCCCGGCTCGGCAAGGAAACCGGTAACCGCCGCATAAATGACCGCTCCCCACATTCCCCCGCCCGGCCTGAAAGGCAAGATCCTCGTCATCGACGATGAACTGGATATCCGGGAAGGCCTCTACGACCTGCTGACTCTCGAAGGCGGCTACACCGTCGAGTTGGCGCACAATGGCACCGAAGGCCTGCGCAAACTCGAAGGCACCCCCTACGACCTGGTGCTGCTCGATCTGATGATGCCGGACATGTCCGGCATGGACGTGCTGCGGCAGGTGCGCCAGACCGACACGGAGACGCCCATCTTCATGATCACGGCGTATGGAGGCGTGGAGGCGGCGGTGGACGCGCTGAAACTCGGCGCCAACGATTACTTCAGCAAGCCGTGGGACAACGAGAAGCTGATCATCGAGATCGACCGGATGATCGCCCGCCGCCTGCTGGAGTACGAAAACACGCACCTCAAGCGCGCGCTCAAGCAGCGCTACAGCTTCCCCAACATCATCGGCAAGAGCGAGCGCATGGTGCGGCTGCTCGACCTGGTGGGACAGGTGGCGTCCAGCCGGTCTACCATAATGATCACCGGGGAGACCGGAACCGGCAAGGAATTGGTGGCCAAGGCGATCCATGCCAACTCGCCGCGGGCCGACCAGATGTTCGTGGCGGTGAACTCCGGGTCGCTGCCGCCGGAGCTCTTGGAATCCACCCTGTTCGGACACGTCAAGGGCGCCTTCACCAGCGCGATCCAGACTAAGAAGGGATACTTCGAGGTCGCCGACCGGGGGACCATTTTCTTCGACGAGATCGGAACCCTGGGCCCGGAGACGCAGATCAAGCTGCTGCGCGTGATTCAGGAGAAGGAGTTCACCGCGCTGGGAGCCACCGATCCGCAGCGCGTGGACGTGCGCATCCTGGCGGCCACCAACGCCGACCTGGCGCAACTGGTGAAGGAAGGCAAGTTCCGCGAGGACCTGTATTACCGGCTGAACGTCATCAATATCGCCTTGCCGCCGCTGCGCGACCGCAAGGAAGACATCCCGCCGCTGTTGAGCCACTTCTTCACCTACTACTGCAAGGAGAACGAAAAGTTTCTCAATTCGGCGGGCAAATCCGTTCTGCAATTCCAGCCGGAGGCCATGCAGGTGCTCATGGAGCACAGTTGGCCGGGCAACGTCCGCGAGTTGGAGAACGTCGTGGAGCGCGCCGTGGTGTTGGCCAGCGACGCGAGCGTACCGGTGGACGTGCTGCCGGACGCCCTGTTGCAGGCCAACGGCGTGCGCTTGAACCGGGCGGAAGGGAGTCCGCTGCCGGCGGACGCGTCGCTGTTCGAGATCGTCAATGAATACGAACGGCGGACCATCATGGAGCGGCTGGAGAAGTGCGGCTGGAGCCAGACGGAAACGGCGGAAAGCTTGCACGTGCCGTTGTCCACGCTGAATCAGAAGATCAAGCGGCTGGATATCAAGATTCGCAAGAAGTCGGACGCCTAGGGCTGCGGTTGAAATGCCTACGCTTGCTGTAGCCGTACCCGTGGAAATTGAGGTCTGGAAGAGTTATCGCCATGAACTCCAAGAGGTAAGGATCGTTGAACCTCTTCCACTGACCACGCCACAAACCCCAACCCTCCCGCCTCGTTAACTACGTCAATCCGAAGGACCGGGGGGAGCGCTATTCCAAAGTAGTAGATACTCGAGAGTACCGATATGTGATAGTTTTCGTCGATCTTCTTGCCGTACTTTGCGGGCCTGCCCCGGCGCCGCGGCCGGTGCGGCGGCGGGGGTGTCGCCGGGACTGGGTGAAGGAGATTCGCCGCCAGACCGTTACCCACAAGCGGTTCCAACGTCTGGTTGACCAGTGGATCGACCTGAGTATCGAGCACTCACGGCTGACCATGAAGATTGCGGAACCTGGGGCCACCCGATAGGCTGGAAGTCGGTACTCTCAAGTTACGATGACCCGCTAATCAACTACGCAATTCTCCTAGCCTTTTGTCGTGCCGGTTCGGCGGCGTAACCCCGCATCGGGGCAGTTCGCCGACGGCTACCACAAAAGGCACCAGCGAGTCTCTTTTTATCTTGCCACGCCGGGTGCGCCTTTGGCGAGCGGACCCGAAGGCGCGCGCGGCAGTAAGCGATTCGCACCCAACCGGGGTGGCAGGCCACAGGCGGGTTGCGCGGAGGCGGCCTACTTACACGGCGGCGAGGACTTCTTCGGAGTTCAGGATGCCAGCGGCCTTCTCGAACTTCTGGAAGTTCTTGCGGAAGCGGGCGGCCAGATCCTTGGCGGCTCGATCGTAGGCCATCGGGTCTGTCCACGTGGCGCGCGGGTCCAAGGCTTTGGAATCCACGTTGGGGCAGGCGACGGGGACTTGCACTTTGAAGACCGGGTCGATGCGGTAATCGGCGTTGGCCAACGATCCGCCCAGCGCTTCGGTGACCAGCGCGCGCGTGAGCGGGAGGCTCATCCGCTGGCCGACGCCAAAGGGTCCGCCGGACCAACCGGTGTTGATCAGCCAGCAGGACGCGTTGTGTTCGCGCATCTTCTTGCCGAGCATCTCGGCGTAGACCTCGGGGTTGCGCGGCAGGAAGGGCGAACCGAAGCAGGAGCTGAAGGTGGCTTCGGGCTCTTTGCCGAGACCGCGCTCCGTGCCCGCCACCTTCGCGGTGTAACCGTTCAGGAAGTGGAACATGGCCTGGTCCGGCGTGAGACGGGAAAGCGGAGGCAGCACGCCGAAGGCATCGCAGGTCAGGAAGACGATGTTCTTGGGATGCCCGCCGACGCCCTGCAAAATCGCGTTGTCGATGAAGGTCACCGGATACGCCGCGCGCGTGTTTTCGGTGAACGTGGTGTCGTCGAAATCGAGCAGACGCAGTTCCGTGTCGAGCGCGACGTTTTCGAGCACCGTGCCGAAGCGGATGGCATCCCAGATCTGGGGTTCGGTTTCGCGGCGCAGGCGAATGCACTTGGCGTAGCATCCGCCTTCGAAATTGAAAACGCCCGAGGGCGCCCAGCCATGCTCGTCATCGCCGATCAGGTGGCGCGTGGGGTCGGCGGAGAGGGTGGTTTTGCCAGTGCCGGAGAGGCCGAAGAAGAGCGCGGTCACGCCATCGGCGCCGGCGTTCGCCGAGCAGTGCATGGGGAGGACGTCTTCGGTGGGGAGGAAATAATTCAGCACGCTGAAGATGGCCTTCTTCATTTCTCCGGCGTAAGCGGTGCCGCCGATGATGACCAGTTTCCGGGTGAAGTTGACGATCACGAAGACGTCCGAATTGGTGCCGTCTTCGGCGGCGTCGGCGCGAAAACCGGGGGCGTCGATGACCGTGAACCGCGGCACGTGATCGCCGGTCTTTTCCGGATCGGCGCGCACGAAAAGCTGGCGTGCGAACAGGTTGTGCCAGGCGAGCTCGGTGATGACGCGAATCGGAATCCGATACTTTGGGCTGGCGCCGGCGAAGCAATCCTGGACGAAGAGATCGCGCGCCTGCAGGTAGGCCAGCAGTTTGCCGTGGAGACGGTCAAACTGCTCCGGCGTGAATGGTTGGTTGACAGAGCCCCAATTGACGGTAGTTTCGGTGGTCTGATCGCGGACCACGAATTTGTCGCGCGGCGAGCGGCCGGTCTGATCGCCGGTGCGGACCGCAAGACCGCCGCCACTGGCGAGCAATCCTTCGCGGCGCTGGATGGCCTTTTCGACGAGCTGTGCGGTGCCCAGATTCCAGTACACGAAACTGGCGTTGCGGACGCCGTGTTCCTGGAGGCCGTAATGGCTGGGACGAATGCCTAGATTCTGCATAACTTCAGTATAATCGAGCCCCGCATAAAGAGTATTTTTAGTCCGAAATTGCTAAGGTGGCGCGTCATCGCATAATGGAAGGAATGCTCTCGCAGGCGACACCGCGCTCGACAACCCGCACCGCCGCGGTGGTATTCGCGGGATTCTGCGCCTTCGTCACGCTCTTCGCTCCACAACCGCTGCTGCCCATGCTGGCGCGCGAATTCGGCGTTTCGGCGGCCGCGATCAGCCTGGTGGTGACGGCCTCGACGCTGGCGGTGGCCATGGCCGCGCCCTTCGCCGGCGTGGTGGCCGATCGCTTCGGACGCAAGCGCGTGATTGTGCCCGCGGCGTTTCTGCTGGCCGTGCCGACGCTGCTCGCGGCCACGGCCACGAGTTTCGGACAGCTTCTCTTCTGGCGATTCCTGCAGGGGGTATTCACGCCGGGAATCTTCGCGGTGATCATCGCCTACATCAACGAGGAGTGGGAGGCCGGCGCGGGCGCAGCCACGGCGGCTTATGTCACCGGGACGGTGCTGGGCGGATTCAGCGGGCGCGCGCTGGCCGCGCTGGTGGCGTCGCACGCGTCGTGGCGGTGGGCCTTCGTCATGCTGGGCACGCTGAACCTGTTGGGCGCGATGGCGATTCGGGCGTGGCTGCCGGCGGGCAGGCGCTTCACGCGCACTCGGCGCGGCGGCCCCATCGGCGGCGCCATGCTGCGCCACCTGCGCAATCCGCGGCTGGTGGCAACGTACGCGGTGGGCTTCTGCGTGATGTTCTCGCTGCTCGCAACCTTCACCTACATCAACTTCTACCTGGCGGCGCCGCCGTTCGGGCTGAGCACGGCGGCGCTCGGACTGCTGTTCGCGGTGTACCTGGTGGGCGCGGCGGTCACGCCAACGGCAGGGCGCGCGATCGACCGGTTCGGTCACCGTTTCGCGCTGGTGGCGGCCTTCACGGGTTCTGCCACCGGCGTGTGTCTCACGCTGGTCCACAGCCTGCCGGTGGTGATGATCGGACTGACGCTAACGTGCACCGGCGTGTTCATCGCCAATTCCGCGGGATCGAGCTACGTGGGCAGCGCGGCGACGGAATCGCGCGCCTCCGCGGTGGGCCTCTACGTGACGTTCTACTACCTGGGCGGCAGCGGCGGGTCGGCGATTCCGGGATTCTTCTGGACGCATGGCGGGTGGCCGGCGTGCGTCGGACTGATTGTCGCGGTGCAGTTGGTGACGATCTCGCTCGCGCTGATTTTCTGGCAGCCTCTGCCGAAGTTGGCGGGGGTTCCAACGCTGACGGCGGCGATCGAGGAGGGGTAGGGGGGGCACCGAATCCACGACGGCCGCCGCTTGGCCGTAACGTCACCGAACCGGGGCGCAGTGCCACTCAAAGAAGGTGATCCAACACCAGCGTTTCGAAAGCTTCTATCCGCGCAAAAACCGGGTCATTCGTGACCAGACCGGTTGCCTGGGCCTGGACCGCGGTCGCGGCTTGCAGCGCATCGGGGGTCCGCAAGCGATGCGCGGCACGGATACTGGCGGCGATGTCCGCGACTTCGAGGTCCGGGGCTATCCAATCGAGATTTGGATACGTAGTCAGCAGAGCGTAAAACCCGCCGGCCCGCTGCTCTCCGGAATCCCGGTACGGCTGCACCAGCAACTCCGTCATGGTGATGGTGGAGGTTACCGCTGCGTGGTCCGGCCGCTCCAGCCAGGCGAAGATGGGATCGGTGAGACCGACGTATCGAGGGTTGGCTTCCAGTTGATAGATGAAGATACTGGTATCCAGCGCGATCCGGCGATGACGCTGCAAAAAGGCGCGGAGGCGGTTCAGGTCCAACTGTCGCGTTCCTTTTCCAGGTAGCCGCTGGGGTAGAGGCCAGAGGCCAAGCCCTTAATCGCAGCGTGGTGGGCCTTTGGTTTCTGAAGGACGATGACTTTGTCTCCACGCACGACTACGAGCAACTGGTCGCCAGGCTTTAGGCCAAGGGCCTCGCGAGCATCGCGCGGGATCACAATCTGGTTCTTTGACGACAGCGTCGCAAGGGACATCGCTTTACATCTTACCAAAAAGTAAAGGGTGGGACGCCGCTCCCAGTCTGCCCGTGAGGACGTTCGATTGCAGAGGGGGGTAGTGCGGGCGGGTAACCATCGCTTCTTTGGTAGCGCCATCATACTGGCCTGCGCGGTGTTACTCTCGAACCATACCGGGTTTTGGACAACGGGGTACGATTGAAGGCAGCCGGCCGCGGCAGGGCGGAAGCTGGACAGGAAGGAACAGGATGGAAATTACAAGACGGGATTTGGGAAAACTCGCGATGGCGTCCGTGCCGCTCTCCAGGGCGTTTGCCGCGAAGAGGATCGACTCGAAGTTCGGGGGCGTGCAGATTGGCGCCATCACCTATAGTTTTAACCGAATCGCCAGCCCCGATCCGGAAGCGATCATCAAGGCGTATGTCGAGATTGGGCTGGGCGAGGCCGAGCTGATGTCGAACCATTGCGAAGGATTGGCGGGCGCGCCGGCGATGCCGGCGTTCGGCCGCGGTGGCGGCGGGGCGGGCCGTGGGCCAGGCGGCGGGGCGCCCGGCGCAGCGCCCGGCGGCGCGCCGGGTGCGGCGCCGGAACAACCGGGAGCGCGGCGAGGAGGAGGAGGCGGCCGTGCGCCGCTGACCCCCGAGCAACAGGCCGAGAGGCAGGCCGCGACGGAGAAACTCGCGAAGTGGCGCGCCTCGGCGAACGCCAATACGTGGAAGGCCGTCACCAAAAAATTCAACGATGCCGGCATCGACGTCGCCCTGCTCTGCTACAACATGCAGGACAGCATGAAAGACGAGGACATCGAGTACGGGTTCAGCATGGCCAAGGGTCTCGGCGTCAAGGGCATGACCACGAGCACCACGCTCACCATGGCGAAGCGCATCGCGCCGGTGGCGGACAAGCACAAGCTGCTGGTGGGTTATCACGGCCACGCCGCCATCAACGACCCCAACCAGACCGCCACTCTGGAGAGCTACGCCACGCTGATGGCGTACGGCAAATACAACGGCGTCAACCTCGATATCGGCCACTTCACGGCCGCCGGGTACGACGCCGTGGCGTTCATCAAGGAGCACCACGACAAGATCACCAACCTGCACATCAAGGATCGCAAGAAGGACGGTGGCCCCAACGTGGCCGTCTGGGGCACGGGCGACACGCCCATGAAGGAAGTGCTGCAACTCCTCAAAAAGGAGAAGTACGGCTTCCCGGCGAACCTGGAGCTGGAGTATCCGATTCCAGAGGGTTCGGACATCGTTGCCGAGGCCAAGAAGTGCCTCGCTTACGTCAAGAGTTGTCTGGTGTAGTCCGCGGACTACAGATTCAAGGAGATTGCTATGGAAGTATCGAGACGTTACTTTTTCTACGGCAGCCTGTTGGCCGGCGCTGTTCCGGCGATGGGATTCGGCAGCACGCCGTCATTGAAATCCGCGGGATACAAATCCCCCAACGAAAAGCTGAACTTCGCCGCGATCGGCTCCGGCGGCCAGGGCGCATCCAATATCTCGGCGGCGGCGCCCACGGAAAACATCGTGGCACTCTGCGATGTGGACGACCACCGCGCCGCCGGCACGTTCACCCGCTTCGACAAGGCGCCGAAGTTCAAGGACTTCCGGCAGATGCTCGACAAGGAAGGCAAGAACATCGACGCCGTGATCGTCGCCATTCCGGATCATATGCATGCCACGGCGGCCATGTGGTGCATGGAACGCGGCAAGCACGTTTACGTGCAGAAGCCGCTGGTGCGCACCATCTGGGAAGCGCGCCAATTGAAGGAGGCGGCGGCGAAATACAAGGTGGCCACCCAGATGGGCAACCAGGGCTACTCCAACGAAGGCACGCGGCAGTGCGCCGAGATCGTCTGGAACGGCGACATTGGTAACGTCACCGAAGTGCACGCCTGGAGCGACCGGCCGATGTGGCCGCAGGGCCTCACCGAGATTCCGAAAGAGGATCCGGTTCCATCCACTCTGGACTGGGATCTCTGGCTCGGCGCCGCCGAAAAGCGGCCGTTCACGGCGAACGGCAAGACCGAGGCCGACCGCAACGGCGGCTTCTTCTACCAACCGTTCAATTGGCGCGGGTTCTACGACTTCGGCTGCGGCGCCCTGGGCGATATGGCGTGCCACATCCTGGGTGCGCCGAACATGGCGCTGCATCTCTCGAACCGGAAGGTCGTCAGCGTGGAGTGCGTCAAGAAGGAAGGCGTGAGCCCCTTCATGTTCCCCAAGGGCTCGGTGATCCGATACGATTTCGCCGCCTACGGCAACATGCCGGCCCTCAAGGTGTTCTGGTACGACGGACTGAAGGAGACTCCGAAGATCCCCGGCGTTCCGGACGGCGAGTGGCTCGGCGATCCGCCGAGTCTTCCGGGTGCGGGCGGAAGGGGCGGCGGCCGCGGCGCGGCTGCGGCGGGCGGCGGTCGCGGCGCGGCCGCGGCGGGTGCGGCGCCCGGAGGCGCTCCGGGCGGAGCACCGGTTGGGGCCGCCGGTGCCGCGCAAGGCGGACCCGGCGGCGGGCGAATGGGAGCGGGCGCGATGCGCCCGGCAGGCAACGACTTCCGCTCCCCCGGCCGCGTTTTCAGCTCGGAGGAGTTCGCAGCGCTCAAAGCATCCACCACGCCGCTCCGCTTCGGGATGCCCGATGGCAGCCTCTTCATCGGCGACAAGGGCATGCTCACCACCGGCACCTACGGCGACGTGACGCGCCTCATCCCGGTGGAGAAAATGAAGGACTACCGCATGCCGTCCCCGCTGCTGACGCGGTCTCCCGGCCACATGCGCGATTTCATCCGCGCCTGCAAGGGCGGCGACCCCGCATGCTCGAACTTCAACGTTTCGGCGCCGTTCGTGGAATGGATGCTGCTGGGCGTCATTGCGCTCCGCCACGAGGGCAAGCTCGAGTACGATCCGGAGAAGATGCGCATTACCAATAACGTTGAGGCCAATAAGCTCCTCAAGCCCATCTTCCGTAAAGGATGGGAGTTCCACACGGTCAAGGCGTAGGGCGATCGTTCGACGCACGCTCCCTTACGGTCGCGGCTCTGATCGGAGCCGCGACCGTAAGGGAGCGTTTATCTTTATTCGAATTTG
>Ga0209014_10000718_pt1 | contig 19484 bp, 18 predicted proteins | sample BarGraNGADG00212_FD_184491 | JGI IMG/M metagenome (GOLD analysis project Ga0209014, IMG submission 184491) | Arctic peat soil microbial communities from Barrow, Alaska - Barrow Graham LP Ref core NGADG0002-212 (SPAdes) (version 2) | ecosystem: Environmental > Terrestrial > Soil > Wetlands >...
CCGTCGCGATGCTGAGCGGCGCGGCGATCGGCGAGAGTTACCTGCGTCCCGTCGACTACTGAGCCGCAGACATCATTCTGGCTGCATGATCGACGGCACCCTCTCCGACTACACTCGCGTGGCACGGGCCATCCAGTACCTGGATGCGCACTGGCGCGAGCAGCCCGCCCTGGCGGACATCGCGCGCCACGTGGGCTTGAGCGAGTCGCACTTCCAGCGGCTGTTCACGCGCTGGGCGGGCATCAGTCCCAAACGGTTCCTTCAGCAGGCCACCGCCCAGTTTGCCGGCTCCCTGCTGCGCGAGCACCGCGCGCTCCTGCCCACGGCCTATGATGCGGGACTCTCCAACCCGTCGCGGCTGCACGAACTCATCGTGCACGCCGAGGCAATGACGCCCGGGCAGGTGCGGCGCGGCGGCGACGGCGTGCAGATTGCGTGGGCATTCCACGACTCGCCGCTGGGAACAGCGTTCGTGGCCGTCACGCCCCTGGGCATCTGTTCGCTGCAGTTCGCCGACACCGCCACCGGCCGCCGCGATGCCGTGGCGAGGTTACGCGCCGAGTGGCCGGCGGCGACCCTGGTGGAATCGCTGGGGCGAACGAAGCTCGCGGCGCGCGCCGCCCTCGGTGCGCTGGGCACCGCTGGCGGTCCGCTCGCCGTGCACGTTCGCGGAACGAACTTCCAGCTGAAGGTGTGGAATGCCCTGCTGCGCATCGCCCCGGGCGCCGTGGCGACGTACGAGGACATCGCCGGCGCCATTGGAGCGCCGCGCGCGGCGCGCGCGGTGGGGAGTGCCGTGGCGCAAAACCCGGTGAGCGTGCTGATCCCCTGCCACCGGGTGATCCGCAAGAGCGGGACAATCGGCGACTACGCGTGGGGAAGCGCGCGCAAGGAGATCATCCTGCGGGCAGAGTCGGTGACGGTAGACGGTAGACGGTAGACGGTAGAGTGCCAGCTTGCGGTCCACCGTCTACCGTCTACCGTCCGTCTTACGCGGCCTGGGCAAATGCAAGGCTCACCGCCCGGCTCGCCCCGCGCTTCAGCTGGCGGTGCGCCGCCCGTGCGTATCGCATGAAGTTCTTTCCTGCCCACGGATACCGGGTGAAGAACTCCACCGGGAGCATCGAGCCTTTCAGTTGGTTGCAGTCGAGGCAGGCGGCCACGAGGTTGCCCGGCGCGTGGTTCCCCCCTCGAGCGAGGGGAATCACATGATCGAGCGTCGCCGCCTCCAGTCCCAGGGGCGTCGCGCAGTAGACGCAGCGGCGGCCGCAGTCTCGGAAGGTGGCTCGCTTGACGTGGCGTTTCTGGTGGGGAATGCCGCGATCGTGACGGCGGGCCAAACCACGAGGGGAACGGGGCAACGGCAGGCGGTGGACGCTCCGATGAGACATTGCACCTCGCCAGAAAAGACGACGCCCCGCACCGGGACAGGAATCCCGAGCGGGGCGTGGTGGATGGGGAGGAGGCTCCAGCGCGCGTCCTGGCCAGAAGGACGCGTCAATCGTCGCTGGATCGGCTGTCCGTGCGGAACGGCCATCTGCCTCCAAGGACGTGGCTCCCGGGGGTTGGGAACCATCATTCCTATACCTGACGCGCATATGAGTGCAGCGTAACGCGAATTCCCGCAAGGGGCAGCCATTCGGAACTTGGATCGGCGAGCAGCCTACCTGCTTGGTTGGTGGTTGGTGGTTGGTGGTCAGCGTTCGGGAAGCGTTCCAAGAAACTCCGCCAGATAAGTGCCCCACACGGCCGGCAGAGAATGCGTGCCATGCCCGCGCGTGCGCTCGCTGATGGGAATCAGGATGAACTTCCCCTTCGCCACCTGCGGCATGAGGCGCTCCATCACCCCGAGTTCCGGCGGGTTCACCTGATCGTCGGCGGTGTTGATGGCGAGCACCGGGGCGCTGACCTGCGACAGGTGCGGCGACGGGTCATAGTCGCGCGACGCATCGAACTGGTAGATCATGTCGTTGGCGTCGGTCACGCGCGCCCTGGCCGTGAGGTACGCAACGGCGGCCGAATCGGCCGCCTCGCGTGTAGGCAGCGCCTTGTGCTGCACCAGCGGGGCACTGGTCATCATGAACAGCAGCTGCGACGCCGCGGCGATGCCGAGCCGGGGCTGCTCCTTGTACTCCCCGCTCATGTACGCCGGATCATTGCGGATGTCGTCCATGATCATCCTCCGCATCATGCGATTGCGGCCAACGATCGGTGCCGGGGCGCACGCCAGCGGCACCAGGCCATCCGCGAAACCGGGATACGTATAGCCCCAGACCCAGGCGTGCATGCACCCCATCGACGTGCCCATCACGATACGAAGGTGGTTCACCCCCAGCCCCTGCGTGAGCAGGATCTGCTGCGCACGCACCATGTCGTCGTAGGTGTACTGCGGAAAGTGCGCATGCAGGCCATCGCTCGGCTTGCTCGATCCGCCGTGGCCGATGCCGTCCGGGAGAACGACGTAGAAGCGCGCCGTGTCGAGCAGCTTGCCGGGGCCGAACAGCTCGCCGGCATACGTGGGCGACAGGAACGCGCGTCCCGTGCCGCCGGTTCCGTGCAGGATCATGACCGCGTTGCGCACTACGCCGGCGGCGTCACGCCGTGGCGTGCCGAGCGTGGTGTAGTGGAGGCGGAGCGCGGGGAGAACCTCGCCAGAAGCGAACTTGAAGTCCCTGGCGATGTAGTCGCCCTGGGTTCCCTGCGCGCAGAGCGGCATGGGGCAGAAGGCAAGAAGCGCGAGAGCGCGAGAGATCTTCATGGTGACTCCTGGGTCAGGGAGCGAGCAGGCGCTCGACGAAAGCCGCCATGCCGTGGAACTGGTCGATGTGATCGGGGCCGGAGTTGCCGGCGAAGCCGAGCACCTCGAACCGTCCCTTGATCGTGCGGCTCAGGAGCTGCATTCCCATGGGCCCCCACTCGAGCACCGGAACGCGCCTGATGCCCAGCGTGGCAAGCAGCCAGTCGGTGCACTCGGTGGTGCTGGCAAACGTGCCCGGAAAGATCTCCGAGTGCGTGATGACGAACCGTTTGCTGCCGGCCACGGCAAGCCGCGCATACTCGGCAAAGGGCGCAAGGCCGGTGGTGTCTAGCGCGCCGCTGTCGGCCAGCAATTTCCGGTCGGGGATGTAACCGGTATGAATGCCATCCACGAGCAGCACGCCGTCCACCTGCGCGAAGTTCGCCGGGCGGCGCAAGATCTCGCGAATGGCGCCGTACCCCGCGCTGAAGCCCGTGAGGTAGATGCCCTCGATGCGCGGCGCGCCCGTCACCTGCGCAATGCGGGCGCGCAGCGTATCGACGAGGCGCGCATAGAGCAGCGTGTCGGCGGCGAAGGGGCGCGAGTAGACGCTGGATCCGGCACCGAGATTCGCGGCGGCGATGATCGCCGGACGGTCGATGGAGGCAACGGCACGCTGCGGCAGCCACGTGGCTCCCATGAAGTGCAGCACGAGCGGTGCCGAGGCCGTGTTGAGCGCACGCTGTGGAATGAAGACGTCCACCGCCTTGGGCAGCAAGCCTTCGATACTCACGTGCACGCCGGCATCCTCGCGCTGGACAAGCCGTTCGTGGCGCCGCGTGCGCTCCTGCATCGGTGACGGATTTTGTGGCAGCATTGCAGCGGGCGCCTGGGTTGCCGGCGCCGGCTGCACCGGCACGGCCACGGAAACAGGCACAGGACCACGCTCAGGCTGCGCCCGGCACGCCAGCAGGCCGAGCGACACCGCCAACGCCAACCATCCACGCGTGTCAGTCATCTTCTCCCTCCTCCACGGCACGTGGGTACACCTTCACGCGATCCCAGCGACGCAGCTGCACTTCGCCAGCCGGTGACCCGCGCTCCTTGCGCACGTCGCTCGCCCAGCAGCAGTGCACATCCACCTTTCCGCGCGCTTCCCGTGCCTTGCTGTAGTACGCGGCAAACTCGGCGGCCCGCTCGACCACCGCCCTGGGAATCTCGGGGAGCTTGTCGGGATTGCGGATCACCACGTGGCTTCCCGGCACGCCCGCGACGTGCAGCCAGAAATCCTGGGGCTTGGCCACCTTGAGCGTCAGGTAGTCATTGTCGGTGGCCGCCTTGCCGACGAGGACCTCCCAGCCTTCGACCTCGACGGTGCGGTATGCGCGTCCCTTGCTGGCCATGCCCTAAGGCTAGTCCGTGGCGGCGCGATGCGCACACGCCACCACTTCCTCCTCGGTCAGCCCGTAGATCGGCGGCGTCTGCACCCCGAGCATGCCGAGCATCAGGTAGAGCTGGCCACGATGATGTGCCTCGTGCTCGACCATCGCCCGCAGCCACTTCCACGTGGTGATCGGGGTTCCGGCGGGCGTCATGGTCTTCCCCTCGAGTCGCTCCGGGGTGAGCGCCGCGAAGATGGCCGTCGACTCGACGTGCCGGCTGTCCCTGAACGCCATCACCGCCGCAATGCCGTCGGCGTATTCCCGTCCATGCCCGGCATAACGGCTGGGGCGCCCGGCCACCGTCTCCGCGTACATGTCACGCTCGATGTTCACCAGGTGCCGCGCGATGTCGCCAATGGTCCAGCGCCCCGCGGCGTGCGACCACTCGATCCTGTCTGGAGGAACGCGGCGCAACAGGCGCGTGGTGCGCCCGTAGACGGACTCCCAGTATTCGAGGAAGAGCCTGATGTCGCGAATCTCCATGTCCCATTTTCGGGCATGGCCTTCCGGGCCGCAACTGCGGACGACCCGCAGACCCGGCGCTCCCTTGCGGTGCCCCTGCGGACTACCTTTAGTGCGATACGCCAGCCCCCGGCCCCTCCAAAGGCCATCCGTTCGCCCCCGAACCGACACATGGCTTCCTCGCACAAATCCGAGCGTCGCTCGGCCCACGGACTCACGCGCGACGAACTGCTCGCCGCCTACAGGACCATGCTCCTGTCGCGTCGCATCGACGACAAGGAGATCCAGCTCAAGCGACAGAACAAGATCTTCTTCCAGATCTCGGGCGCCGGCCACGAGGCCGTGCTGACTGCTGCCGGCAACGTGTTCAAGCCGGCCTACGACTGGTTCTACATGTACTACCGCGACCGTGCGCTCTGCCTCGCCCTGGGGATGACCGCGGCCGAGATGCTCTACAGCGCCGTCGGCGCGGCCGTCGACCCGAACTCGGGCGGCCGGCAGATGCCGTCGCACTGGGGGCACAAGCAGCTCAACATCGCCTCGGCGTCGTCGCCCACCGGCACGCAGTTCCTGCAGGCCGTCGGAGCCGCCGAGGCGTCGATGCGTGCCAAGCTGCTCGGCGTCACCGACGGGTTTCACGGCGACGAGGTGGTCTTTGTCTCCACCGGAGACGGCACCACCTCGCAGGGCGAGTTCTGGGAGTCGCTGAACACGGCATCGAACCTGAAGCTCCCAGTGGTCTACCTCGTCGAAGACAACGGGTACGCCATTTCGGTTCCGGTCGAGGTGAACACGGCCGGCGGTTCGATCTCCAAGCTGGTCGCCACCTTCCCCGACCTGTACATCCAGGAAGTGGATGGCTGCGACTTCCTGGCCTCGCTCGAGGTCATGAAGAAGGCAGTGGCCTACGCCCGCGAACGCAAGGGACCGGCGCTGGTGCACGCCCACGTCATCCGCCCGTACTCGCACTCGCTGTCGGACGACGAGGTGCTGTACCGGCCAAGCGCCGAACGGGAGGCCGACGCGCTGCGCGACCCGGTGACGACCTTCCCGCGGTGGCTGGTGGCCGAGGGGCACGCCACCGAGGGCGACATCAAGGCCATTCAAGACGCCGTGGATGCCGAGGTGCTCGCGGCGACCGATGACGCGCTGGGGCAGCCGCAGCCGGCACCCGAGACGGCGCTGTACGCGCTGTACTCACCCGACGTCGACCCCACGAGTGCGGCGTTCGACACGGAGGATGACCCGCAGTTCTCGGGTGCGCCGACGACGATGGTCGACCTCATCAACTCCGCGATGCGCGACGAGATGCGGCGCGACCCGCGCGTCCTGGTGTTCGGCGAGGACGTCGCCGACGTATCGCGCGAGCAATACCTGGGCAAGGTGAAGGGCAAGGGTGGCGTCTTCAAGGCCACGCATGGCCTGCAGCGCGAGTTCGGGGGCGCGAGGGTCTTCAACACGCCGCTCGCCGAGGCCAACATCATTGGCCGGGCGATCGGCCTGGCGCACCGCGGCTTCAAGCCCGTGGTCGAGATCCAGTTCTTCGACTACATCTGGACCGCGTACATGCAGTTGCGCGACGAGCTGGCGACCATGCGGTGGCGCTCGAACAACATGTTCAGCGCGCCGGTGGTGGTGCGCACGACCTACGGTGGCTACATCCGCGGTTCCATCTACCACTCGCAGACCGGGGCGGCGCTCTTTACCCACTGTCCCGGCCTGCGCGTCATCTGCCCGAGCACGGCCCTCGACGCCAATGGCCTGCTGCGCACGGCGATCCGCTGCGAAGATCCGGTGATCTTCCTCGAGCACAAGCACCTGTACCGGCAGACCTACAACAAGGGCGCAAACCCGGGCCCCGACTTCATGATCCCGTTCGGCAAGGCCAGGGTGGTGAGGGAGGGTACGGAGATAACCCTGGTGACGTACGGCGCCACGGTACAGCGTGCGCTGGCGGCGGCCAACCAGGCGGCGGATGCCGGCGGGGCGTCGGTGGAAGTCATCGACCTTCGTTCGTTGTCGCCGTGGGACCACGAGACGGTGTATGCGTCGGTGAAGAAGACGGGCCGCGTGATCGTGGCGTACGAGGACTCGCTGTCGTGGGGATACGGCGCCGAGATCGCGGCGCGCATTGCCGACGACTGCTTCGCCTGGCTGGATGCGCCGGTCAGACGCGTGGCGTCGCAGGATGTGTGGGTGGGATACGCGCCGCAGCTCGAGGACGCCATCCTGCCGCAGGCGAGTGATTTTCTCAAAGCGTACCAGGAGATCGCCGCGTTCTAGCCCCGCGTTCTAGCCCTTGCCGAAGGCGAAGGAACGTCCCATGCTGGAGCCGTCACGATTGAGCGTCCTGTCCCCGCTTCTTCCCTCGGGTGGATCATGCGCCGAACCAGCCTGCCTCTTGTCGCCCTCTTGCTGAGCCTGTGCCTCACCACCGGCTGCGCTGGCGGCCCGGCCGTCGCCAGCGGGACCAGGACCGACCCCACGCTGATCACGCGGGCGCAGATTCAGGATTCACGCTTTGCCACGGCGTACGACGCAGTGCGGGCCCTGCACAGCAACTGGCTCACCGCACGCGGGACGGAGAGCTTCAGCTACCCGACTGAAGTGCAGGTCTACCTCGACGGCGTGCGCATGGGCGGGCTCGACATGCTCCAGAACATCGCCAGCCCGCCGGTGCAGTACATCCGCTTCTTCAGCGGCATCGAGGCGTCCTCGCGCTGGGGGCTCGACCACGGACGCGGGGTCATCTGGGTGAGTACGGACGCAAATCGTCCCGGAGCATCCGGGCCGCCGCCGGACACGCAGGACTGACTTGGTTGCGGTGGCAGGCAACGGGGAAGCTCAACGCGGAGAAGGTCAGGGCTTCTTCTTGCCCGCTCCGTCGATCAGGACCGCCCTGGGATCGTCACGCAAGCTCCCGTGCGCCGGCAGGGTGCGCTTGAGATCCTTGAACAGCGAGTCTCCCAGCGCGCGTGCACGCGCGCGGTCGGCAGGGTTGGAGCTCTGCGACAGACGGCGAAGCTCCGCGGTGGCTGACTGCTTTGCGCGGAGGTCGGCCCTCAGGTCGACGGTCCGGTAGCCCTGCGGAATGCCGCATCGGGAGAGCGGCACATTCTCCCGGCGCCACGCAATGACTTCGCGGGTGGTCAACTCCGTGACGTCGCGCAGCCACTGGCTGTGCGTTTCGGAACGCAGGACCATGCCCGTACTGGTCGAGACGCGCTCGCTAGATCCCATGGTCGGACGCGTCGCCCGGTAGGCGGCAACCAACGGGTCCGCGGGATCATCGGCGACCCAATACGTGGTCACCGTGGGTGCGCGCGCCACCTCGGCGCCGCCCGGCATCGAGCGGGTGGTCGTCCTCAGTTCGTACTTCTGCGTCCGGTGGCCGAGGACCACGCCGCCGTCACGCAGCAGCTTGGACCCGGAAATCGCCGGCATCGGGCCAAGGGTCTTCGCCGCTTCAGCAACCGTCGCTTTCGCACCCGCCGATTTGAAGGTGTAGACCGTGCGATCTCGCGGCATCACATTGAGCAAGGTCGGCGGCGTCCCCATCACCAGCTGATAGGCGGTTGAGTCTCCGCGATAGGCTTCGCCCTCCGTGCGCGAGCAGGTGGCCGAGGTCCAGTCGCGCGTCACATGCGTGCGCGTGGTCGCGTTTCCAGACCCGCCCTTGCTGAGGGTGGTGACGCGAGTCTCGACGTACCACCCAGGCACCGTCCCCTGTGCGTCCAGTGACCTGGCGCAGACGATGACGATTGCCAGCATGACTCGACCGATGGACTTCATGGCTTCCCCGTGGGCTTCTTGTTCACCGCCGCCTTGTGTTGACCCAGGACAGAGTCCTCGCGCGCCCGGATGCGCGCGGCCCACGCCGGGTTCTTTCGCGCCAGCGCCTTGAGGCTCGAATCGGAGCTTGCGAGACTGGCGCGCATGGCCTCCGTCTGGCTGATGCGTTTGTAATCTCTCGGCAGCACGAAGAGGGCCGAATCGACGCGTTGGCGGCCGAACCGGGTGACCTCATAGTTCGTGATCGTGCAGATGGGATGCTCGAGCGTTCTGATGCTCCGCAGCACGACGCCCCTGGGCAGATCGTTGAGGGAGGCGGCGGTCGGCACCCCACGCTCCTTCACGGCGGCGGCTACCAGTGTATCCGACGCATCCGCCGCAATCCACAATTGCGTGAGCGTGGTGTCCGTTCGGTTAGCCGTCTTGCCGGGCACTGAAACAACAGTTCGAACCACCGTGCGAATGTGAAACAGGCGGGTGGCGTAGCCCAGCACGCGGCCTCCATCGCCCTTCTCCTGCACGCGTTGTTCGAGCAGTTGCGGAGCCTGCAGGCCCGAGTCGGACGCCCGCGTCCGCGCATCGGCCGGACCGGACACCTCGATGGTGCGCGTCGATGGACGAACCGTGCACCGCTCGTCGCCCGAGGCCAATCGCACCGTGTACACTCCCTGCATTTCGGCCCGCGTCACGACTGTGCCGATGCGCTCCACACGCTCGTTTCCGTCGGCGCGCCACGTCCTGACGATCTCGTCGCGATCGAGACGCTGGCCGTTGACGTGCGTGACTTCGCGCGCCTCGATGTACCAGCCGGGTGCGCTGGCTGAAACGCGCGGTGCCGAGAACGTCAGTTCGCGCTTGCCGACTACCGAATCGGTCATCCGCCGCACCTGCTCGTACCGTTTGGGATCCCGCGTCTTCATCGCGCGCATCACGGAGTCGAGGCGCAGTCGCATCGCCCGCATCTCGTCGGCGAGGTTCACCCGCTTGTATCCTTCGGGAAGCACGAAGATCATCGTGTCGATGTCGGCCCGACGATAGAGGACCACGTCCATGATCGACACGGAGAGCGCGGCACCGTCGGCGGTACCCGTCGATGTTTCGGTGCGCAGGGCAATCCCCGGCGGCAGTCCGCGCGTCGTCGCCACGAACGCCTTCTCCTTCATCGCCGCCGCAATGAGCGGATCTCCCATGTCCGTCGCCAGCCAGACCTTGGTCTCTGCCGTGATGCCACGTGTCGACGAGTCGCCCAGCAGCGGCATGCGCATGTCGATCTGTGTCTTCAGCTGGTACAGACGTGTGGCATGCCCGAGGATCCGGCCACCGTCGCCGAGGTCCGTGACCTGCAGTGACTTCTTGAACGCGTTGGTGTCGGCCGACACCAAGTCCTGCAGCATCGATGTCCGATTCATGACGTGGATGCTCCGCGTCGATGGCGACACGGTGTACATCTCCGGCCCCGGTCCACGCAGCACCATGTACGCGTCAGCAGGAAAGGTCGACGAGATGGACCCGAGCCCGACAATTCGCTGCCGGCTTCCGACGATCCATGTCTTCGTGAGGCGATCGTGCGTGGAGTCCGTCCGGGTGCCAGGGCTCGTCCGCGAGGTCATCTTCGCCTCGACGTACCACCCCGGCACCGTTCGCTGCGCGCCAAGCACCGGCGCGCACACGCCGACCACGATCGCGACCTGAATGATGGAGAATCGCATGCCACCGAACTTACGTTCCGATGGCATGCGCGGAAGTCCGAATGGTGCGCGGGCCCGCCGCCGTGCGCCGCGGGGGCTACGGCGCCGCGATCGCCTCGTACACGACCTTCCCGTCCACGATCGTCCGCACGATCTTCGCATCGCGGATGGCCGCGGGCGCGATGCGCGTGAGGTCCTTGTCGATCATCGTGAGGTCGGCGAGCATGCCCACCTTGATCATGCCGCGATTCGCCTCGGCGAACCCGGCGTACGCGCCGCCCGCCGTGTAGGCGCGCAGCGCCTGCTCCACCGTGACCTTCTGCTCGGGCACCCAGCCCTCCGGGCGCTGCTCGTCGAGCGTGCGGCGCGTCACGGCGGCGTAGATTCCCATCAGCGGCATGGGCGGCGCCACGAACCAGTCACTGCCGAACGCAAGCCTGGCCTTGGTGTCGAGCAGCGACTTGAACGCGTACGTCCCCTTTGCGCGATCCGCACCGATCACCCGGTCCACCCAGCGACCGTCGTCGATGGCGTGGTACGGCTGCATCGACGGGATGACGCCGAGCGCGCCGAAGCGCGCCATGTCGGCCGGGGCGATGTGCTGGGCATGCTCGATGCGGAAGCGGCGATCGCGCGGTCCGTTCTCCTTCGCCACGCGTTCGAAGATGTCGAGCTGCGTGCGGATGGCGCGGTCACCGATGGCGTGCACCAGCACCTGCAGGCCGGCAGCGTCGCCCGCCTTGGTCCACGCGTACAGGTCGGCCTCGGTGTTCACCATCAGGCCGCGGTCGTTCGGCGCGTCGGTAAATGGCTCGAGCATCGCCGCGGTGTGCGAGCCGATGGAGCCGTCCACGAAGCCCTTCAGCCCGCCGATGCGCACCCAGTCGTCACCATGCCCGCGCGCCTTCACCGTGTCGGCCAGACGCTTCCACGACGACAGCGGCACCGAGGCATAGATGCGCGTCGTCAGCGTGCCGGCCTTGTGCGCGCGCTCGAACGCGGCGAGGTCGCCCCACGACCCCATGTGGTGCACCGCCGTGACGCCCTGGGCGTTGACATGCGCCATGGCGCCGGCCAGGGCGCGATCCATCATTGCCGCCGGCGCCGGCGGTACGGCACGGTCCACCACGCCCATCGCGTTGTCCTTGAATACGCCCGTCAGTTCACCCGTCGCGTCGCGCACGATGGTACCGCCGCTCACGTCCTTCACGCCGCGCGTGACGTGCGCGGCGGCGAGCGCGGCGCTGTTGGCGAGATTCATGTGCCCGTCAAGCCGGTTGATCCAGACGGGATTGTGGGGCGTGATTGAGTCGATCCACTGCCGCGTGGGCAGTTCGCCGCCCCAGTTCTCGTGGTCCCAGTCACCGTTGAGGATCCACGCGCCGGACGGCACGGTCCTGGCGAACGCGCCGATGCGCCGGATGAACTCGGCCTTGGTCTTTGCGTCCCTCAGCTTCACCGACTGCAGCGCGAAGCCGCCGTCGATAAAGTGCACGTGCGCGTCGGTGAAGCCGGGCACAACCATCGCGCCCTTCGCGTCGATGACGCGCGTGGCGGCGCCGGCGAGCTTCCGGATCTCGGCGCTCGACCCCACCGCGGCAATCTGGTTTCCCTGCACGGCGACGGCGTCGGCCCACGGGCGGCGCGTGTCACCGGTCCAGACTCGCGCGTTGACGATGGCCAGGCTGATGGCGGCGGCTTGGGCGAGTACGTGCATGGGGCCCTCGGCGCTGCGGTGACGACGGCCGGATGGCCGTCACGGACGACGGGTCAGCGACGCTCGATGGCGTCGCGCATGTCGAGCAGGATCTCGAAATACAGCTGTTCGCGACGGTAGGCGAAGTCGAGCGTCTTCATGCCCGCCTCGTCTTCGGCCGCCTTGGCGCGATCAAACGCCTCACGGTACATGTCATCGAGATTGGCAAGGATGCGTTCACGGGCTCGGGACATTCGGCGTTTCTCCAGGGCAGCGGGCGTCAGTCGTGGCGGATCGGTGTAAGCGGCGACGGCCGACCGCCCCTCGTCGAGGAGAAATCGGCGGGCAGCTCCAAGAAGGTGACGGCGCGCGTCAAAGGGATCGGCCATTGGTGTTGCGGCGCAACGTAGCGCCGTGCCCATCCGTGGGCAACGCGCCTATTCCAGCTTGCGGCTGGCCAGGAGGCGTGCCACGGCCGAGTCTTCCTCGGCGAACGGGAGCAGCGCGGCAACGACGCCCTGGTCGCTGTCACCTTCCACGGCCATCAGCGCCGGAGGCTTCCGGCCCTCGTCGATGCGATGATGCGGACCGGAGATGCGCCTGTCCACTTCGATCACCGCCCGGATGACGGGCATCCCGATGGTCGGAGTCAGCCGACGAATCCGCACCGTAGCTCCCTCGGGCATTACTCGTTCGTACAAGACGTCTGACACTGTCCAAGTCCTCGACAGTTTGGCTGCTCAATACTAGAAGCTCTTGGGTGTCAACCGCAAGGGAGGAGTGTCCAGAGTCCTCCGACGGGCGGAGGGGAGGATCGGGCAAGACCTGCACGAGTTGCGCACGAGATCGGCTTGCCTGGCGATGCGACCGGGTTCATCGTGCACGGATGAGATCAATCTTCCGTTCCGTCGCGCTGGGCGTGATCCTGCTCGCCACTGCGGCCGGCGCCCAGCAGGCACCTCCGAAGCTCAGCGACGCCCTTCCGGTGGACCCCGCCATCGTGCAGGGGACGCTGCCCAATGGCCTGCGCTACTTCGTGCGCAGGAACGAGCGGCCGCAAAAGCGCGCCGAGCTGCGGCTCGTCGTGCGTGCCGGCTCCATCCTCGAGGACGACGACCAGCGGGGTCTCGCGCATTTCGTCGAGCACATGGCGTTCAACGGGACGAAGCGCTTCCCCAAGCAGGCCATCATCTCGTTCCTCGAGAAGAGCGGCATGCGCTTTGGCGCCGACCTCAACGCCTACACGAGCTTTGACGAGACCGTGTACATGCTGACGATCCCCACCGACACGGCCGCGCTGCTGAACACCGCACTGGACGTGCTGCAGGACTGGGCGTCGGCGGTCTCCTTCGACCCGATGGAGTTCGGCAGGGAACGTGGCGTGGTGATCGAGGAGTGGCGCACGGGCCGCGGTGCGGAGCAGCGCATCAGCGACAAGCAGCTCGCCGTGCAATTCATGGGTTCGCGGTACGCCGAACGCCTCCCCATCGGAAGCCAGGGAAGCCTCGACTCGGCGACGCACGCGGCGATCACGCGCTTCTATCGCGACTGGTACCGCCCCAACCTCATGGCGGTCATCGCCGTCGGCGACTTTGACGCCGCCGCGATGGAGCGCGCCATCAAGGCGCGCTTCTCGGGACTGTCCAACCCGGCAAGACCGCGACCGCGCCCCTGGTATGACGTCCCCGACCACGCCGACACACGCATATCGCTGGCGTCCGACAAGGAGCTCCCACAAAGCATCGCCGAGATCAACTGGCTCCTCCCGGCACGCAAACGCGGTACCGTCGCTGCGTGGCGCGAATCGCTGGTGGCCGAAATGTACACGGGCCTGGTGGGGCAGCGCCTGGGCGAGTTGTCGCAGCGTGAGAGCACACCCTTTGCCTTCGCCTTTGCCGGCAACGGCTCCCCGCTGCCGAAGCGCGATGCCTTTACGGTGGCAGCCATCGTCAAGGACGGCAAGTTCACCGACGCGCTGGTCGCGACGCTTGCCGAGATGGAACGCGCCAACCGCTTCGGCTTCACCCCCACGGAGTTCGCGCGGCAGAAGACGAGCCTGGTGCGGGGGCTCGAACGCGCCGTCACCGAGGCCGGCAAGACCGAGTCCAGGTCGTACGCGAACCAGCTGGTATCGCGCGTCCTGAAACAGTCGGGCATCGCGAACCCCGAACAGGTCCAGCGCCTCGCCACCGCCATCCTGCCGGGCATCACGCTGGCGGAAGTGAATGGCGCGGCCAGGTCATGGATGCCCGAGGGAAACCGCACCATCATGGTGGCCGCTCCGGCGCGTCCCGACATCGTGCTTCCCGCCGATTCCGCGCTGCTGGCCGTCTTCGGTCGCGTGAAGCACGAGGCGCTGGTGGCGTACGTCGACTCCACCGCCGACCAGCCACTCGTCGCCCGGGCTCCCGCAGCGGGCAAGGTGGCGAAGACGAGCACGATTGCCGACCTGGGCATCACCGAGTGGACGCTGTCCAACGGCATTCGCGTGCTGCTCAAGCCGACGGACTTCAAGAACGACCAGGTGCTGCTGCGCGGACGCCGGCCGGGCGGTCTCTCGCTGCTGGGCAACGCCGACTACAACGTCGCCACGCTGTCGGACTATGTGCTGGGCGGCGCCGGCACGTTCAGCGACAACCAGCTGCGGCGCATGCTCACCGGCAAGGTGGCCAACGCGGGCGTATCGGTGGACGAAGATGGCGAGTCGGCGTTCGGCTCGGCGTCACCCAAGGACCTGCGCACCATGTTCGAGTTGCTGTGGCTGCGTGCCACCGCGCCGCGTCTCGACACGGCGCTCTTCGCCGCCGAGCGCTCCATGATGAAGGCCGCCATGCAGAACAGTCGCAACACGCCCGAGCAGGCGTTTGGTGACACCATCTCGGTGGTCATGGCCAACTACAACCCGCGCATCCGGCTCTTCCAGCCCGAGCTGCTCGATTCGCTCGACGCGTTGCGCGCCTTCCAGCTGTACACGGCGCGGTTCGCGGATTTCAGCGGCTTCACCTTCTACATCGTCGGCAACTTCACGCTCGACGGCATCCAGCCGCTGGTGGAGCAATACCTGGGTTCACTTCCGGCGACGGGGACGGCAACGACGTTCGTGGACCGCGGCATTCGTCCGCCCACGGGCGTGGTGACGCGTGTCGTGCGCAAGGGAACCGACCCGAAGGCGGAGTCGCGCATCAGCTTCCACGGCGACTTCGCGTACTCGTGGGAAAACCGGCTCGAGCTCAGCGCGCTGCGCCAGCTGCTCGACATGCGCCTGCGCGACGCGTTGCGCGAGGACAAGGGCGGCACGTACGGCGTGGGCGTGAGCGCCTCGGGCAACTCCATCCCGTACCAGCGCTACGACGTCACGTTCAGCTTCGGCTCGGCCCCCGAGCGCGTCGAGGAACTGGTGGCGGCCGCCTTCGCCGTCATCGACTCGGTGAAGCGCTCGGGGCCGACTCCCGACGAGATGGCCAAGATCAAGGAGACGTTCATCCGCTCGCACGAGGCTGGGCTGCGCGAGAACACGGCGTGGATCAGCTGGATGAGCGACCACGACGAGGACGGGCGCGACCTGCACGCCATCGTCCAATATCCATCGCTTGTGCAGAAGATCACGGCGGTTCAGGTACAGGACGCCGCGCGACGCTACCTGATCACCAGCCAGTTCGCCCGCTTTACGCTGCTCCCCGAGGAGGCGCGCAAGGTCACGCCATAGGGGTGCAGCCGCCTATTCGGGGATCTTGTTGTCGCCCGGCGGTGCGACGTAGCGCAACGCGTCCACCGGGCGGTTCCCCACGAAGTGCTCGCCGACGATCTGCGCCGCATCGGTGGGCTGCACGTTCGCATACCAGACGTTCTCGGGGTAGACCACGACCATCGGTCCGTGGCCGCACTGCCCCATGCAGCCGGCATGGTTCACGCGCACGTGACCCTTGATGCCTGCCTCCACGACGGCGCCGCGCAGCGCGGCAAAGACGTCCTTGGAGCCTTGCGTGGGGCAGGTCTTGCCCGAGGTGCAAACGAAGACGTGGCGCTCGTATTGTCCCATGCCTGCAAGCTAGTGACCTGCCACCGTGGGGCGCGACCTGGTGCGCCGCGTGGCGGCTGGCGCTAGCTTCGCCGGATGCCGACGCCCCGGGAATTCTTCGACCTCGACATCCGCGTGGGAACGGTGCTGAGCGCCGAGTCCTTCGCACGCACCGTGAAGCCCTCCATCCGCCTCGAGATCGACTTCGGCCCCGAGCTGGGCATCAAGCGGTCAAGCGCCCAGTTGACCGTGCACTACACGCCTGAAATGCTCGTCGGCCGGCAGGTGGTGGCGGTCACCAACATCGGGACGCGCAACATTGCCGGGTTCACCAGCGAGGTGCTGGTGCTCGGCGCCATGCCGGGTCCCACGGAGGTCGTGCTGCTCCATCTGGATCACCCGGTGTCCAACGGCGTGCGCATCGGTTGACGCAGCACGTGTTGAACCGTTTGAGTTCAACGTTGGAACGCCCCGGCCAGTATTACTGCGGAACTCCCGATTACGCGGATGACCGCGGATTACTGGCGCACCCGCATTCACTCGAGCGCGTCACGCAGGTTGATCCGCGTGAAGCCGCAGAATCAGGAGTTCTGCAGTTCCGTTGTTCGGCAGTCAAGCAGCCCGCACAACCTGAGGATTCGACAGTGAGTGACATTCGCGCCGACAACCGGGTGCAGATCCAGTGGGCCGGCGAGCACCGCTTTGATGCCGGGCGATCCGGCGGACCGCAGATTCGCGTCGATGCATCCGCGCAAACCGGTCCCGGTCCGGTGGATACCCTGCTCATCGGCCTCGGCTGCTGCACCGGCGTGGACGTGGTGGATATCCTCGCCAAGCGGCGCACGCCGGTGGCGGCGCTGAACATCGAGGTGCAAGGCGAGCGTCGGCAAGAGGCGCCGCGCCGCGTGACCAAGGCGCACCTCGTCTATCGCATCGACGGGGAAGGCATCGAGCGCGAGCACGCCGAGCGCGCGGTGGAACTCGCGGTCACCAAGTACTGCAGCGTGCGGGACTCGATCGACCCGGCAACGCCGGTGACCTGGTCGGTGGTGCTGAACGGCGCCTGAACCGATCTGGCCCCCCACCACGTACGGAGGCCCGTGTCCACCGTCTTCCCGCTCTTCCTGCAACTCGGGTTCCGGCATATCGCCGACCTCCGATCCGCGGACCACATCCTGTTCGTGGCGGCGCTGACGGCGGCCTACGCGCCGCGCGACTGGACGCGCATTGCCTGGCTGGTGACCGCCTTCACGATCGGTCACACCGTGTCGCTGGCGCTCGCCACCTTCAACATCGTTCATGTGCCGGCCAGGGCCGTGGAGATCGCCATCGCCGCCACGATCGTCATCACGGCATTCGTGTCGATCCACGACCAGCACCGGCCCATGGAGACCGCGCCCGCCTTGCGCAGTCGCTACGTCGTCGCCGGCGTCTTCGGGCTGATCCACGGCCTCGGTTTTTCCAATTACCTGCGGGCATTGTTGGGCGGCGAGGCCGACCTGGCCTTGCCCCTGTTCGCCTTCAATGTCGGCCTCGAGCTGGGCCAGCTGCTGATCGTCGCCACGGTCCTCGCGGCCGGCGTCCTCGTCGAACGGGGACTGAAATGGCCGCGGCGCGACTGGGTGCTGGTATTGTCCGGTGCCACGGCAGGCGTGGGGATCACGATGCTGATCACGCGGCTGCTCGACCGTAGTGCGTAGCGTGTTGCACGTTTCTCCTCATTGAATGGGAGTCGTTCCGAATGCGTCTCATTGGCAGAATACTCCTCGGCGCCGTCGCGCTGTTGTCGGTCGCCGCGCAGGCATCGGCACAGGTCTGGCTGAACGCCGACACCACCAAGAAGGTCAACCAGTCCAACTTCCGCGCGCTCGAGGACTGGCCGACGGCCAACGACCAGCGCCGCGCATCGGGCGCGCCGGGCGCCAAGTACTGGCAGCAGCAGGTCGACTACAGCATCCAGGTGTCGCTCGACACCGCCACGCACCGGCTGAGCGGCAGCGAAGTAGTGACCTACCACAACAACTCGCCCGACAAGCTGGCGTACCTGTGGTTCCAGCTCGACCAGAATATCGAGAGGACCGATTCGCGCGCGGCCATGATGACCAGCGCGCTCCCGAAGACCATCGATCCGCGGATGCGCCGCTACCTGATGAGCGACTTCGAGGGTGGTTACACGCTGGCCCGCGTTCAGCTCATCGATGCGGCCGGCAAGCGCACGGATGCGCACTACTCCCTCAACGGCACCCAGCTTCGCGTGAACCTCGACGCGCCGCTCGGCACCGGCCAAGCCATGAAGGTGGCTATCGACTGGTCGCACGAAGTCCCGAACGGCGGACGTAACGGCCGAGGGCAGAAGGAGAAGCTCAAGGACGGCTGGGAGTACGAGAACGCGCAATGGTACCCGCGCGCCGCCGTGTATGACGACGTGAACGGCTGGCAGAACAACCAGTTCCTCGGCCGCGGTGAGTTCTACCTCGAGTTCGGCAACTTCGACGTCAGCATCACCGTGCCGCACGACCACATCGTGCGCGCCACCGGTGTGCTGCAGAATCCGCTCGACGTGCTTACAGCCACGGAACGCGAGCGGTTGACCAGGGCGTTCGTGTCCGACACGCCCGTCTACATCATCAAGCCCGAGGAGATCGCAACCAAGGCCATCCGCCCGGTGGGCACCGGCAATCTCACGTGGCATTTCACCGCGCAGAACGTGCGCGATTTCTCGTGGGCGTCGTCACGCGGTTTCGCGTGGGACGCCATGGGCTTCCGCTACCAGAAGGGCGGCCGGCTCATCGAGCTGCACTCGGTGTATCCGCGCGAGGCGATGCCGCTGTGGAACCAGATCAGCACCAGGGCCATCGCCCAGACGATGGTGACGTACGGGCGCATGGCGTTCGAGTATCCGTACCCGCAGGCGTCGAACGTGCACGGCACGGTGGGCGGCATGGAGTACCCGATGATCGCCTTCTGCGGCGCGCGTCCGCGCCCGGACGGGACGTACGACGAGTCGACCAGGAACTTCCTCATCTCGGTGACCATCCACGAGGTCGGGCACAACTGGTTCCCGATGATCGTCGCGTCGGACGAGCGGATGTGGACGTGGATGGACGAGGGGCTCAACTCGTTCCTCGAGCACTACGGCACCATCGACTTCGACCCGCAACGGGCGGACACGCTGCTGCCCGGATCAGCCAAGAGCATCGCCAACTACATGCGAACGAATCCCGGCGTGCCGATCATGGAGCACTCCGACCTGCAGGGACGCGGTACGTTTGGCGCGAACGGCTACACCAAGCCGGCGAGCGGGCTCGTGATGCTGCGCGAGAAGATCGCCAGCCCCGAAACGTTCGACCAGGCGTTCCGCGGCTACAGCCAGCGCTGGATGTTCAAGCACCCGCAGCCGGCCGACTTCTTCCGCTCCATGGAAGACGGCCTCGGCGAGCAGCTCAACTGGTTCTGGCGCGGCTGGTTCTACACCGCCTACGCCAACGACCAGGCGATCACGGGGGTGGAGCGCCAGAACACCAAGGAGATCCTCGGCGACGAGGCGAAGGGGACGGGCTACTTCCGCATCAGCATCGAGCAGAAGGGCGGGATCGTGATGCCGGTGGAAATGGACATTACCTTCACCGACGGCACCACTCGGCGCGTC
>Ga0209014_10000720_pt1 | contig 19441 bp, 15 predicted proteins | sample BarGraNGADG00212_FD_184491 | JGI IMG/M metagenome (GOLD analysis project Ga0209014, IMG submission 184491) | Arctic peat soil microbial communities from Barrow, Alaska - Barrow Graham LP Ref core NGADG0002-212 (SPAdes) (version 2) | ecosystem: Environmental > Terrestrial > Soil > Wetlands >...
GCCGCCGCGGACCGCGCCGCGCTGGTCGAGCGGTCCGGGGCGCCCCGGACCACGCCCACGCCGGAAGACCGCCGCCGCGCGAGCATCGCCGGGAGGTTCGGCCGATCGCTGCACGTGCGCCATCTCGACGCCGGCTCGTGCAATGGCTGCGACTGGGAGATCGCCGCCCTCCTCAACCCCTACCATGACATCCAGCGTCTGGGCATCGATTTCGTGGCCTCGCCCCGCCACGCCGACCTGCTGCTGGTCACCGGCGTCATGACCCACAACCTCACCGAAGCCGCGCGGCGAACCTACGAGGCAATGCCGGAGCCACGGCTCGTGGTCGCGGTGGGGGCCTGCGCCATCAGCGGCGGCGTCTTCGCCGGTTCGCCGGCGTGCGCCAGTGGCGTCGCCGGCACGTTGCCCGTGAACGTCTTCGTGCCGGGTTGCCCGCCGCGTCCCGAGGCACTCATCGAGGGCATGCTCGCGGCCATCGAAGGCAGTCGGGCCGCCACCGCCCCCGACGCGGCTCCGGCCGAGCCGCCCGCCGGTGCCGACTCGTGACCGGCAACCAGCGCCGCGACGACCCCGAGGGACTCCGCCAGTTCAAGGCCGAGTTCTTCAAGGCGCTCGGCCACCCGATGCGGATCCTGATCCTCGAGCTGCTACGGTCGGGGCCGTGCAGCGTCGGCAAGCTCCAGGAGGCGATCGGCGCCCCCGAGTCCTCGATATCTCAGCAACTCGCCGTCCTGCGCAGCCGCAACATCGTGGTCACCGAGCGCCGCGGCACCACGGTCATCTACAGCGTCCGCAACGCTGAGTTGTTCGACCTGCTGGACGTAGCCCGCCGCATCTTCAACGGCAGCCTCTCCGACACGATCGACATGCTCCGCCTCGTGGACGGCGAACCCACATCGACGGACCGGTCGACCGAATAGGCGGGCCCGACGAGGACGGCATCAAGAACGCCTTCTGGCGGGCCGAAGTCGATGTCGTTCTGCCGGCCGGCAGCTATGAGAACCACACGGCCATGGCCTCGCTCCACCTGGCTTGACAATCGAACGGGTGTTCTGTACCCTCCGAAGCGGAAGGAGGCGCCGGTGACCAAGCACGACGCCGATCGGAAACAGAGAATCCTGGACTTCATCGCTGCGACGCTCCGGACGCGCGGCTATCCGCCGTCCGTACGCGAGATTGCGCTTGCGGTGGACCTGGCTTCCACCTCAGCCGTTCACCACCACCTGCTGATGCTCGAACGCGAGGGCTACCTGGAGCGCGGCGTGGCGCAGTCCAGGGCTCTTCGCCTCACGCCCCTGGCCGCCCTGCGGATGGGCCTGACGGGCGAGCTCGTGCCCCAGGCAACCGCGTCGGAGGCGCACGTCCTGCCGATCATCGGCGAGATCGCCGCCGGCGGTCCTATCGAGGCCTACCAGGACGCATCCGAGACGATGGCCGTTCCGGATCTGCTCGCCCCCAGCGGCGATGCGTACGTCCTTCGTGTCCGGGGCGATTCCATGATCGATGCCCACATCCAGGACGGGGACTTCGTCCTCATCCGCCCGCAGCAGACCGCCCGCGACGGGGACATCGTCGTCGCCCAGGTGGAAGAGAACGCAGTAACTCTCAAGCAGTTCTTCAAGGAAGCGGGCCGGATCCGCCTCCAGCCGGCCAATGCCCAGTACGCGCCGATGTTCTACTCGGACGTCAGGATCCAAGGCAAGCTCGTCGGGGTCATTCGCCGCCTGGACTGACGCCGAAGGGCCATGCCTTCGTTGCCGCCTGCGTTCCTCGCTCACGCACCTTCAAGTGCGCTCGCTCCGCTACTCGGCGGCGCCTCGGCCTTGCCCTTCGGCAGTGCGAGATGGGCCACGGGCTCACGCCTTGGGTTATGCACAGGAAACTGTCCACAGTCCGCCAACACCGGACTGATATTGGGGATGGCCGAGCTCGCCGGAGGGCCGGCTGGTCGACGGTCCGTGGGCTCGGCCGGTCACAATCGAATCTGACAGCGCTACAGACAAGCCAGGGGGAGCCTACCCGACCGTGATCGATCGACTACCGCCCCAAAACCTGGACTCCGAGCAGGCCGTGCTCGGCTCAATCTTGATCGATCGGGACGCGATCATCGAGGTGGCGGATTTCCTCCACGTCGAGGATTTCTACCGCCAGGCCCACGGCCGCATCTTCGGGGCGATGCTGGAGCTCTTCGAGCATCGCGAGCCGATAGATGTGGTCACTGTCGCCGAGGCTCTCGAGCGCGCCGGCGACCTCGAGACTGTCGGAGGGGCTAGCTACCTCTCCACGCTCGGGAGCGACACTCCCACTGCGGTTCACGTCGTCCAGTACGGGCGGATCGTCGAGCGCAAGGCCGTGCTCCGAAGGCTCATCGGTGCGGCGGGCAAGATCGCAGCGATCGGCTACGAGGATGGCTCGGATATCCAGGAGTCCATCGACCGTGCTGAAGCCGAGCTTTTCGCAGTCAGCCAGCGCCGTTCCGGCGACAGCTTCAGCGCCCTACGAACGCTCCTCCACAACGCCTACGACCGGCTCGACTACCTGCACGCGCACCGCGGGGAAATCGTGGGCATCCCCACGGGCTTCTCGGACCTGGACCAGCTGACGACCGGCTTCCAGCCGAGCGACCTGATCGTCGTGGCGGCTCGGCCCAGTGTCGGCAAGACCAGCCTCGCTCTCAACATCGCCGAACACGCAGCAGTGCGCGAGGGAAAGACCGTCGGCATCTTCAGCCTGGAAATGAGCAAGGATCAGCTCGTCCAGCGCCTCCTATCCAGCGTCGCCTCGATCGATGCGCAGCGGATGCGCTCGGGCTACCTCGAGGAGCTGGACTTCGCCCGGATCGCGCCCGCCATGCAGGCCCTCTCCGACGCCCCGATGTATATCGACGACACGCCCTCGATCAGCACGATGGAGCTGCGCACGAAGGCCCGCAGGCTCCAGGCCGAACGCGGGCTGGACCTGTTGATCATCGACTACCTGCAGCTGATGCAATCGAACACGACCAGCCGCGACGCCAACCGCGTGCAGGAAGTCTCGGAGATCAGCCGCGGGCTCAAGGCACTCGCTCGGGAGCTGAAGGTTCCGGTCATCGCCCTCTCCCAGCTGTCGCGCCAGCCGGAGATGCGCGAGTCGCGCGAGCCGCGCCTCTCGGACCTGCGCGAGTCCGGCGCCATAGAGCAGGACGCGGACCTGGTCCTCTTCCTGTGGCGCGAGAAGGAGAAGGCCGCCGAAGGGGACGATCAGGACGGCGAGGTCATCAACCTGCGCCTGGCCAAGCACCGCAACGGCCCCACCGGCGAGGTCAAGCTCTGGTTCCGCAAGAGCCAGACCCGCTTCATCAGCTACGCCGCCGAGCGCTACGCGCAAGCGGTCTGACGCCTCCCCCTACACTCTGGGGCAACAGGGGCGAGCTCGCCCCGACAGGGAGGAGATCGATGGGCGTGATCATCGTCCGGGAGATGGTCGGCGTGAGCCCGCGCTCGTGGAGCGACGCAGCCCGCCAGGCGGTCGCAATCGCGTCCAAGACGGTTCGGAACATCCGAACGGTCGACGTGATTCAATCCACGGCCCGCGTAGAGAACGGCGAGATCGTCGAGTACCGCGTCCACCTCAAGATCGGCTTCGAATACGAGGAGTAGGCGGCGGCAACCTCTCCAATAACTGAAGAAATACTCAAGCCGACCTGAGTACACTCACACTCGCATTCGCAGATAAGCGGCAGTTGATCCGGGACGGCCATGATCCGTCCCATGCAAACGCCGGCCGCCGATCCGAGTGACACACAGTGCTTGGACTTCCTATCGTGCGCACCGCCCGTGGCGGAAGTGCACACGGGGACGGAGGGGACACGAGTGTCCGGCGAGGCCGAGATCGGCGACCATCTGGCGCAGGAGATAGCGCGGCTTCGGTCGAGCTTCCCGCTCCGCCCGGGAAAGACTCAGCGCCCTCTGCTGCCGGACGAGACGCTGCAGCGAGATCGGCTCCTGGACTGGCTCGCCGCGAGAATCCATTGCCGAGTGATCTATGTCGTGGCCGAAGCCGGATTCGGCAAGACGACCCTGGTCGCGGACTTCCTCCGCAGTTCGCGCCTTCGAACCTTCTGGTACAGGCTCGACGAAGACGACACGGACGGCCTGGTCTTCCTTCGCTACGTCGTCGCAGCGTGCCAGGCTGTCGATTCGACTCTGCTGCCCCGAACTGCAGCCCTGCTCTCCGACACGTCGGTCGAGCCCCGAGAGAGTGTCGTCCTCCAGGCGCTCCTCAACGAGATCGATTGCCTCGGTGAGGTTCCTTCGGCACTCGTGCTGGACGACTTCCACATGGCCGATGCGGTGCCGTCAATCGGAGCGGTGGTCGAGCGCCTCATCTCTCGCAGCCCGACAGCGCTGAGCCTGATCCTGGTCGGCAGGCGGACCCCCGGTCTGTCGGCGGCCGCGCTTCGGGCTCGGAACGAGCTCGCCGAGTTGGGACGCGAGGAGCTTCGGTTCGACGAATCCGAGACTCGCCGGCTCTTCCGCGAGTCCTACCACCGACCGCTCGAGCCCGACGTTCTGCACGAACTCCAGGCCCGCACCGAAGGCTGGGCAGCGTCGCTGCAGCTGGTCAAGACGGCCGTCGACGGCCTATCAGCGCCGGAGATCCGGGCCTTCGTTCTCTCGTTGACCGGCGCTGAGGGCGACCTCTATGACTATCTGGCCGAAGAAGTGGTCGGCGAGCTCCCGGCCGATCTGCGCGCCTTCCTCTTGCGCGTGGCCCCAATGGAGGAAATCGACGCGGAGACCGCTGCCGTGGCCGCGGCAGTCTCCGTCGCAGACTCGCGGCGGCTTCTCGGCCAGGCGCAACGGCTCAGCCTCCTGTCCAAGGGCGTCGGAGCAGTCGCATCCTGGCGACCTCACCCCCTGGTTCGCGACTTCCTGCTGGCTCGCCTCGAGGCCGAAGTGGGAAAGGCTGGGGTCACAGAACTTCACCGCCGTCTTGCGCTGGCGCTTGAGTCGCGGACGTGGCGTCTGGCCGCGCGCCACTGGGCCGCGGCCGGCGACGCAAATGAGGTTCGCCGCGTGGTCTGCGCCGCGGTTCCGACCATCATCGGAACGGGTGACCTGGCCGCCGCGGAGGATCTGATGGCGATGTTCCCCGACGCGGAACCGAACCCCTGGTACGACATCATCCGCACCCGTCAGCTGGCGGGCGCGGGGCGGTATGAGGAGGCCAAGGCTGTGGCACGCCAGGCCGACGAGGCCGCCGCCGATCTGGCGCTCGACAGTCGCTCGTTCAGCATCGGGCGCGCTCTCAACAGGCTTCACATGGGAATCCAGGTGCGTGACCAGGCAATGCGGGAGAGTGCCACTTCGGAGCTGGTGGCATGCGGCGATCTCGAACTGGCGGCGATCGGGCGTGCGGCGGACCTGATGTGTGAAGCGTCAGGCACGGGAAGCATCGACGCGTTATGCGAATTGCTGATCGAGGCTGCCCGACTGAGCAGTCAGCGAAAGCACCACCGGCACGAAGGCATCAGTCTCTCGAATCTCTCCGTCGCCGAACTCGCCCGCAACAACTGCGATGCGGCCGCCGCCGCAGCAGAGGCAGCCCTTCGACTCCTGGCGTCCGCGGGGCATGCCAGCGACATCGCGGCCGCCCATATGAACGCGGCCAAGGCCCTGGCTCATGGCGGCTCGTGGGCCGAGTCCGAAGCCCATGTGAACGCCGGGATCGACGGCACGGGAGGCTGGGTCGAGCCTGAAACAATCGCCGAAGCGGCTGAGGTGCAAGCCATGTACGGCGATCCGGCGAAAGGCCTGGACATCCTCAGACGCGCTCTACAAGGCGACCGGAGACGGGCTGACAACTCTTACTGGGCCTATGCGACAGCTCGCCTTGAGATGGAGGATGGTGACTTCGTTCGAGCGTCCGAGCGCCTGTCGCAGGTCGTCCCGCACATGTTCAGTCCCGGCTTCGGAACTGCTGTTCGATCGCTCGGTCTGCAGCTTCGCGCCTCCGTAGACCCCGCCGATCCTGCGCTCGGTACCGATCTCGAGGAGGCGCTCCTATTCGCCGAGCGGCAGCAGGCCTGGTACTGGTGGAAGACAATTCGGCTGACGCAGGCACTTGTAGCGAGCGAGGAGAACCTGCGCTCACATCTGCGCGCGCTCGACCCGCATGACGCTGGTTGCCTATCGATCCAAGCGGAGCTGGTCGTTCGGCGCCTCGGCGATCTCGACCAGGCAGCGCTCGATGTCGTCAGGCAGGAGGCGATTCTCAGGCCCCGGCGGTGGGCCTGGGCGCTCAGGCAACTGCTGGCCAACCGGTCTGCCAGGCCCGGCGACGTCCGAAGAGGAGCCGAGTTGCTTGACTCCGTGGGTGACTCCACGGACCTGAGGTTGCTCCGTCAGCTGGCACACCGCAAGAGCCTGCGGATCCCGGAAGCAGGCCGGGCCCTCGCCCGCCGCGTGGCCCCACCCGCTTTCATCGATGACCTTGGCCGCATATCGATGAGGATCGGAGACAGAGTCATCCCGGGAACCGACATCCGCAAGAAGGTGCTGTCGCTCTTGACCTACCTGCTGACCCGCCCGCAGTTCACCGCGTCGAGGGAGCAGGTTATCGACGCGCTGTGGCCTGACATGGAGCCGGAGGCCGGGGCCAACTCATTGAACCAGACCTCCTACTTCCTAAGGCACGTGTTCGAACCTGGCATTGAGGACGACTCGACCGCAGGCTACCTCAGCAGCCGCGCGGACCTCATCTGGCTGGAACCCAGGCTCGTTCAAAGCCGCAGCTCTGAGTGCCAGAAGCTGATCGCCACGATTCGTAGGAATCCTTCGCCCGAACTCGTAAGCAGATTGGCAGAGTCATATACCGGCCGCTTCGGGGTCGATTTCATCTACGACGACTGGGCTTCTGCGTTCCGAGACGCACTCCACGCGAGCTTCCTCGATCGAATCGAACGCGCTATTACGGCCGACACGCGCGCCGGGGCGTTCGACCGGGCGCTTTCGGTCGCCCAGATGGCTCTGCAGGCAGACCCCGATGCCGAGCAGATCGAGCTGTGCCTGTTGCGACTGTATAGGCGAATGGGGGCAAATGCGGCGGCAGCGGAGCAGTACGCCCACTACGCCAACATGATGCGAGTGCAGTTAGGAGTGGAGCCCCCAGCTCTGGAGTCGATTTGATCAGATTCGAGCGGTAATGGGCGGCTAGGGCACGTAGCGTATTGACCGGGGTGGTTCGCGCTCCTTAGGGTCCGTAAAGTCGGGTGCGGGTAGCACCCAATCCGTCAAAACGAGAACGCTCGGAAGCTCCGCGGCCCCAGCCGAACTCGGGCACTTGAGTTGGGACCAAGCAGCCAGTGCCACCCGCCGCGCGTTGCCGTCCTTGGGAGCCCAAGCAGATGTTTGTCGAGTCCTGCAGCCGAGCCTGGTGATCGCCGTGTGGCGTCGTGTTCAGAAGCTGATGGTCGTGATGGGGTCCGCGCTGCTTGTAGCCTTCGGCGCCGGCGCCAGCTACAGGCCGTTCTAGGTACCTCTCTCCCATAGCCGCGCGAGTCGTCGCGCGGCTAGATTGCCGCGGCTGAGCGAGGAGTAGGAATGGGCCGGCGGCTGGGAGTACTGATCGCACTAACGGCGCTAGCGAGCGGCGCGCTGCTCGCTAGCGCTGCTTTGTGGTGTCAGATTGACCCAAGGATATCCCCCAACAGCGAGCCGGATGAGGTCTGGCTAGGCGTTCTGTTCTGGGTATGCCTCGCGGTCGTCGGGTCGTCTCTCACGGTACGCATGCCGGGCGGCAGCTTCGTGGACGTGTCCTTTGCGCCCATCGTGGCAGCGATGAGCCTGGGCGGGCCCATCGTAGTTGGCTGCGTTGCGCTGCTCGGCGCGACTCAATCGCGCGAGCTGCGCCGCCAGGTTCCCTGGTATGGGATATTGGCAAACCATGCCGGCATCACCGGTCCCGCGGTTATCGGCGCCTATGCGCTGGGTTTGGCTGCACCGTATCGGTCGCACCCTGCGATCGATTTCGCAGCCACGGTTGGCGCCGCATGCATCTTCTTCTCCCTCAACACCCTGATCACAGCAGCCTTCTTGTCCGTCAGAGATCGCGAGCCCATATCGAAGCTGGTGCGAGCCGACGCGAGCCCATACATCAACATGCTGGCCCTCGCTCCCGTGGCGTGGCTGATGGCGCAGATGTACTTACGAGCCGGGTGGTGGGCGGTGCTGCTGTTTGCCGTGCCGCTGTACACCACGCGCCTGGCGTATAGCCGGTTCGTTGAACTGCGCGAGATGTTCACGGAGACCGTGCGGAGCCTGGCCGAGGCCGTTGACAAGCGCGACAGCTTCACCAGCGGCCACAGCCACCGCGTCCAGGACATCGCCGTTGACATAGGGCGAGTGATGAAGGTAAGCGACGACGAGTTGGAGGCGCTCGAGTGGGGCGGCCTGCTTCACGACATCGGGAAGATCGGCGTGCCCGACGCGGTGCTGCTCAAGCAGGAGAGGCTCACCCGTGAGGAGCGGACCACGATGAACTCCCACCCGGTGCTGGGCGCGGAGATCATCGCTCCCGTGAAGCGCCTGGCGCCTGAGATACCGATCATCCGCCACCACCATGAATGGTTCAACGGGTCCGGCTATCCGGACCGGCTCGTCGCCGACGAGATTCCCCAACTGGCCCGCATCCTCCACGTCGCCGACGCCTTCGAGGCGATGACTGCCGCCCGACCGTACCGCATGACGCCTCTCACGCCCGAGCAAGCCCTGGCCGAGCTGCGCAAGTTCGGCGGTATCCAGTTCGACCCCCAGGTCGTGGACGCATTCGTTCGAACGAAATGGGCTAACGGCATTCCGGATCCGGGGCGGCAGGAGGTCCGCGACGTGCCCCTGATCGGCATGGCGGCGGGCTCGATAGCGGCCCGGGCCAAGGCGCCAAGCGGCGCGGACCCGGCTTAGCCGCAGTGCTGCCAGCGTTCGGGGTTCTAGTTGGGCTGGCCCTCGGCCTGATAGCCGGAGGCTCCATCAACAACCTGGTGCGTATCCGGCTGCGCTGGCTACCGATTCTCGTCATCGCAGCTGCCGGCCGTCTCGGCCTTGATGCGGCTCTGGCGTCCGGCGGCATGCCCGATGGTCTGCGGCTCTGGCTGGTGATGATTGTCTACGCCCTGCTGACAGCCATGCTGCTCGCGAACCGCGGCCTGCCGGGCTTGACGGCGGCAGCCCTCGGAACGGTCGCCAACGGCGTTGCGATTGCCATCAACGGGGGTTGGATGCCCGTGTGGCAGCCAAGTCTTTCGGCGGCTGGCTTCGACCCGAACGTCGTTCGGTCGGACTTCCACACACTGCTGACCGGACCCGTGGATTCGACGGCCTTCTTCGCCCACGGCGGTCCGTTGGCCGACGTGATTCCGATCCCCATCCCCATCATCCACTCGGTCGCGTCGGTGGGCGATCTGCTGCTGGGCGCGGGCCTCGCCTTGTTCGTCTTCGCGGCGCTGGCGCGGGAGCCAATCGCGGCCCTCGCGGACGCGGCGATCCCGGGCCAGACGGCAGGAGGCGCGGCTGTATGGCGGGGCGCGATGCGCCATCCGTACGTTCGGCTGGCCTCCAACGGCCCCTTCTCTGCGATGTGGCTCGGCCAGGTAGTCAGTTCGCTGGGCGATCGCGTTCACCAGGTCGCGCTGGTCTTTCTGGTGACACGCGCGACCAACTCGTCGCCACTGGCTCTGGGTTTAGTCTTCGCGGCGATGACGGTGCCGACCTTCGTGATCGGTCCTGTCGCGGGTGCGCTTGTCGATCGATGGGACCGCAAGCGGGTGATGGTCGCCTCCGACCTGATTCGCGCGGCGATCGTCGTGATGATTCCGGTGGCGGCGGCGGTGAACATCGGACTGGTCGTGGTAATGGTGTTCGGACTGGCCGCGGTTTCGTCGTTCTTCCGCCCGGCCCGCGTCGCGGCGTTGCCGCTGGTAGTGGCCGACGAGGATCTGCTGACCGCCAATTCGGCGATGTGGACCGCGGACACGGTCAGCGATCTGGCGGGCTACGGACTCGGCGGGTTGTTCGTTGCGTTCCTGGGGCCCGCGCTGGCCCTGGCGTTCTGGCTCGACGGGGCGAGCTACCTTGCTTCGGCGATGCTGGTGGCGGCGGTCGCGATACCGCGCCTGGTGCCGGGGACCGCCTCGGGAGACGCGACGGACGCGGCGCCGGCCACATCTCTCCGCTCGGAGCTGGTCACGGGCTGGCGGTTCCTGCGCACCGAGAGCGTGCTCTTCGCCACGACCGTCCAGGCCGCAATCGCGGAGCTTGGCCTTGGCGCCCTGACCGCGCTATCGCCGCTGCTGGTTGCGGGGCTTGTGCTCGGTTCGATAGACGCACCCACGGCTTACGGCTGGTTCGAAATGTCGATGGGCGCAGGTCTGCTGGCCGGCGGCTTGGTGCTGGGCGGACTGGCGACGCGTCTTCCCAAGGGACCGACGATCGTGGTGGCGTTCACAGTCGTGGGCGTAACGTTGGTGGCCCTGGCCGCGACCAGCAGCTTGCCGATCGCCCTTGGATTGGCCTGCCTGATCGGCGTCGCGAACGTCTCGTTCGTGGTACCGAGTCAGACGATCTTCCAGCAGCGCACCCCCGGCGAGTTGCTCGGCCGCGTCGTCGCCATTCGCCTTGCGGCCGTCAACGGCGTCCTCGCGTTCGCAATGGTCACGAGCGGCGTCCTGGCGCAGGCCTTTGGGCTCCACGCGGTGTTCCTTGCCTGTGGGGTCGTCACTGTCGCGGCAGGCCTGGCGGGCCTGGCCTTCCGCGCCATTCGCGAAGCCTGACCCGAGCGGCGCGCGCTGAGAGAGCGCGTCGGCTAAACTGCCGCGGAAGAGGTGCGGTGTGGAGCCGTCACCGATGCGGGCGCTCGCCGTCGGGCGAACCCCGCACCCACCAAGCGCCGAACACGATCAGCCGGGCCCCAATCGGCCGATCGAATACAGGAGTGGCACGAGGGCATGACCGACCGCGACCAGGAGAACGGCGAGCCGCTTTCCGACGAGTTCGAGCCCGGCGAGGAAGAGTTCGAGGAGGAGCAGGAGGCTCCTGAGGCCGCCACTGCGGCCGAGGAGACCGGCGGCAAGCCCGCGAAAGAGGAGAAGACACGCGCCAGGCGCTTCGGCCGCGGCGCGCAGCCCGAGGAACCCGCGCGAGTATCCGGGTCCGTTCGTGGCAGTCACGCCGAGCGCGTCCACATCGACGACCGGCTTTCGGCGGCCTTCGCGCTCGTCTCGGCTCTGGGGCTCATCCTCATTCTGCTCGGCTCCGTCGTTGCGACCCACCTGCCCGCCGGCCCATTGCCGTCCTTCGCGACGATTGCGCCGCTTTCGTTCCCGGCAGTCTCGGGGCTGCCGACCGCGTCCGCCAGCGCGTCTAGCTCGGCGTCGAGCAGCGCGTCGGCCTCGCCGTCCGCCTCGAGCAGCGCCTCGGCTTCCGCGTCGGCTTCGAGCAGCGCCTCCGCCTCCGCTAAGGCGAGCTGACCCGGGTCGGCCGGTGGCCGACGACTGAATCGAATCGAACGATCGCACCCTCGCGACCGGCGGCGTATCTTCGACGCATGGAATCCCAGGAGATCGCCAGGCTGCGCGCGGAGATGATCGAACGCCAGCTCGTTCGCCGCGGCATCCGCGACCAGGCCGTCCTCGACGCGATGGGTGCCTTGCCGCGTGAGTTGTTCGTCGCGCCTGAACTCCAGGCCGACGCCTACCGAGATGACGCCCTGCCCATCGCTTCGGGCCAGACCATCAGCCAGCCCTACATGGTCGCCCGGATGACCGAGCTGATTGCGCCGAAGCCGGGGATGCACATCCTCGAAGTCGGCACCGGGTCCGGCTACCAGGCGGCGGTGCTGGCGACGATCGGCTGCGACGTTGTCTCGATCGAACGGCATCCCGACCTGGCCGAGGCGGCCCGGGCTCGACTGGCAATGCTGGGACTGGAAGCGCGCGTTCGGATCGAGATCGGTGACGGCAGCTTGGGCTGGCCGGCCGAGGCCCCATTCGACGCCATTCTCGTGACGGCCGCGGCCCCGCGCGTTCCTCCGACGTTGCGGAGCCAGCTGGCGGACGGAGGGCGGCTCGTGGTGCCAGTGGGACCGCTCAAGTCCCAGGAGCTGATCGTGGTCACGCGGCTGCAGGACAGGTTCGACGAACATCCGTTTGGCGGCTGCATCTTCGTCCCGCTCGTCGGCGCCGAGGGTTACGCCGCCTCGCCGACGCCCACCGAGCAGAGGTGAGCCCGGCCCGTCCACGCCCTGTCCGACCGGCGGCCGCGGATCGTATAGTGGGCCCCGTGGCACACGTATTCGTCTCTCCCCACCCCGACGACATCGCGCTATCGTGCGGCGGGCTCGTGGCAAGCCTTCGGGAACGCGGCGAGAGGGTCGTCATAGTCACGCTCTTCTGCGGCGCCGGCTCGAGCCCCGCGCTGACGGACTACCAGCGCAACGCCCTGGGTTTCGGTGACGGCGCCGGAGCCGGGGGCGCGGCCGGAGCCGGGGGCGCGGCCGGAGCCACCCCGTCCCCCGACGAAGCGATGGCCCGACGCCGCGCCGAGGACGAGCTGTTCGCGCGCTCGATCGGGGCGCAGATCGTCTCCCTCGAGCTGCCCGAGGCGGTGTTCCGTGGCTACGAAGGCGAACCCGAGCTGATGGGCACGCCCCGCCCCGATGACCCGCCGCCGGTCGAAGCGGTGGCGCGGGAGCTCGGCCGACTCAAGCCTCGGCACGTGTACTTCCCGTTGGGCGTGGGCAATCACGTTGACCACCAGCTCACCCGCCTGGCGGGCATCGCCCTCCTCGGCGGCCCACACGGCGAGCCGGTTGGATCGGTTGCCGTGGGTCCGGGACTGCTGGGCCGGTTGCTCTTCTACGAGGACTTCCCATACGCCGGGCGGACCGGGTTCGAGCGCCTGGACCAGCTCCCTCGCGACGCCCTGGCGGCCATGCCACACGACGTATCCCTTGCGCCCGAGTACTGCGAGCTTGGCGATCTCCTCGAGCGAAAGATCGAGGGCATCCGCGCCTACGCAAGCCAGATCGACGCGCTCTTCGGCAGCGATGGGGCCATGTCGGACGCGGTTCGCTCGAGAGCGGCGCGTGTCGGTCAGCTGGGTGGCGTGGGCCCGGCCGAACGCTACTGGCGGGCGATCACCTCCTGACGCACCGGCCGCGGCCCAGACTTACCGCCCAGACAGCAACTTGCCGAGTTCGGCCATTCGCTGGCCATATTCCGCCGGCGTCTTTGCGGCTACGGCCGCCGTCACCGCCAGCGCCAGCGTCGCCGGATCGACCGCGGGGGCACCGACCGAGGAGGCCGCTGCCCTGGGGCCGGCGAGTGCCTTCGCGGGAGCCGTCGTGGCAGCCGGGGCCGTGTTCATCGCGGCGGCGGACGACGCCTTGACCATGCTGTTGACCGTTTCAACGCGGCTGGCCAGGTCCACCTCGAGTCCGTCCTTGCTCGCCACTACTTTCTGGATCCTGTCCCCCAGGCCGCCCAAGACAAGCAACGCTGCACCCGCCCAAGCGTAAGCCGGGTCGCCGCGCTGAGTCGCGGCAAGCGCGAACCCGCCGACGATCATAACGACGCCCGCGAGCATCAAGACGTCCAGGCGAAGGTCGCCGGGGGGAGGCGCGGTGGTAGGCGGGATCGGATGCGACGGGGAGCCAGTGGGCTTCGGGCCCTTGGCGGTGGAATCCGTATTCGCGGTCATCTTGTCGGGCGCGGGCTTCGCGGCCATCCGACGTCCTCCCCGTGACAGTGGCTCGCCCGAAACGGAGCTCGTCCGGCCGTCCTCGGAATCACCCTACCACGCGGCCCGGCCGGGAGAAACCGGCGTTGCACGCCACCCGCTACGACGCGGTCTAGCTCGCGACTCCCTCCGGCGCGCGGAGCTTGGCCGCGGCCTTGTCGTACAGGTCGCTGATCGAATGGACCATCAGCTCGATGCAGAAGCGATCGTGGACCAGCTCATGGCCACGGCGAGCGATCATGTCGGCCAGCGGATGATCGGTAAGCAACCGGACGATCCCGGCCGCGAGGGCATCGCAGTCGTGAGGCTCAACGAGCAGGCCGCTGACCCCGTCCTCGATCATCTCGGGAATGCCACCCACCCGGGACGCTATGACCGGCCGGCTCAGGGCCATCGCCTCGAGCACACTGAGCCCCTGGGCCTCGCGATAGGAAGGCAACACGGCCACATCCAGCGCCGCCGTCACGGCCGGGACGTCCTCTCGCCGCCCCGTGAAGACGACGCGCTCTTCGATGCCGAGCGACGCCGCCTGAGCCTCCAACGAGTCCCGCTCGGAACCCTCGCCGATGATCAGCAGTCGCGCCGAGGGCACGGCGGCGAGCACGAGCGGCCAGGCTTCGAGCAAGGTGCGATGCCCCTTCTCGGCCTCGAGCCGAGCGACCACGCCCACGATCTGGGCCTCGGACGGAATCGCGTAATCCTCGTGGAGCGTGCAGCACGGCTGCTGATGGTTGTAGCGCTGCATGTCGACGCCGTTGTAGATGAGGCTCACCGGCGCGCCGGTACGGCCCTCTTCGCGGATCTTGCGTTCGATGGCCTTAGAAACCACGATCAGCCGAGCCATCAGCGGCGTCAGCTGGCGCAACGTCTGGCGGTCCTCGCTGCAGCGGACGCGGCTCGAATGGATGGTCGAGATGACCGCCGGACGCCGGCAGCCCTTCTCCCCGAGCAGCAGGGCCGCCAGCGTGCCGACAAGCTCGGCCCGGTACATGTGGTTGTGGACGATCTCCGGCCGGAACGGGGCCAGCTCGTCGGCCAGCGCCTTAACCGCGAGCCGATCGTCGGGCTCGTCGATGACCGTAACGTCGAAGCCGGCCTTCTGCAGGCGGCGAACGCTGCTGCCGTGGGACAGCGAAACGACCCGCACGTCGTAGCACTCCCTATCGAGGCGGGTCACCAGAGAGTAGACGTGCTCCTGCGCCCCGCCGTTTGTGCCGGTCGCCATGACCTCGACTACGCGCACTCGGCCACCTTCGGCCGGTCGTCGCTCGCGCGTTTCCAGACAGGGATCGAGATCTTCCTGGGCGCCCATCGCTAGTGGCCTTCCGCCGCCATACCGGCGGCCGTCCCCGCGGCAGTACGCCGCACGAGCAGCCGTTCGATGGGTTCGTCCAGTGCGCCCCATTCGTACTTGTAAGGCTCGTTGCCTCGCAAGAAATCGAGGCGGGTTCGGCCGAGCTCCATAGCTCGCTGGATGTAATAGGCGACCATGACGACTCCGGGCGAGAGTTCACGGGCATCCGGATCGACGCCCGCGTTGTAGTAGTAGGTGGATTTGCCGTCGTCGAAGGTTACTCCGGCTGAGATTCGACGTCCGCCGACGGTCAGGAAGCACAGGTCCAGGATGCCCGTCGGGGCGCAGCTCTCGAACAGGCCGGCGAAGAAGCGGCGGCTCGCCGCCCCGCCCTCGGTCGGCGGAAACAAGCCCTCGGCACCCCAGCGCTTCTGGTGCAACTCCACGAACGCGTCGAGATCCGCGAGAGGATCGGCGGAAGGCTCCAGGGCCACCTGCCCTGCCGCCTCGGCACGGCGGATCTTGCGGCGGATCTCGTGGCGTTCCTTCTTCTCGAGAGTGCCCAGAAAGCCCTCAAAATCGAGACGCGCCGGGAGCGTGAGCACCGGGCAGACGTCTTCAGGCTCGCGGGTGACCAGCCAGCAGGAGTCGGTGGCCTGGTTCTCGAAGGCGGCCGCCAGAGCCTCAACGGCGGGGTCGCCGCCGCGCATGCGGCGCAGGTCCACAACGTCCCAGCGCGACGGAGCCTCGGCAGCGAGAGTGGCCGCGATCGCCTCGCACGCCGCGGCCAGATCTTCGGGAGCGGCCAGGATGGTCGCGTAGTCGGCGTGGTACGAGGCGCCGAAGAAGACCGCGGTCGCGGCTTCGGGCACGGGCAGCAGCGCCGCCCCGGCCGTGTGCCGGATGGTCGTCTTCGCCGCCAGGTCGCCGGGCTCGAGTTCGTGGCGATGCATGAGCGGCGCGATGGCGACGATCTCCGCTGGCGCGGATTCCTCCGCCACCACGAGTGTCTGGTCGTGAGCCGTGGCGCCGTACGCGTCCCACCAGGCACGCTGCACGCAATGGCGCGAGAAGGGCGTGGCCCACGGCGTTCGGGCGGCAAGCGCGTCCCAGGTCTCGCCCGGGATCGAGTCGAATCCCTGTCGGCGGGCAACCAGACGACGCGGGCCGGCGCCTGCAGTCTCTGGCGAGCGTTCCTTGCAAGCGGGGTCCCTGTCTGGCAGGGAGGGGACGGTCACCACCCGAGAATATCACCACTCTGGGGCTTCGCGGATGCGGGCCAAGGGCGGGTCAAAAGAGCTGGTACGCCCAGTAGACGCCCACGGCGTTCACGGCCAGGCCCACGGCCAGGGCCAGCCACCAGAAGATGCCGGCGCGCCGCCTCGCCAGGACAGTGGCGCACAGCGCGACCGCGAACGGTACGGCGTCGAGGGCATACCGAAAGCCGTACTGCAGCCAGCCGCCGCCGTAGTAGAGCAGGACCGGGATCATCACCAGGACGAACGCACCCGCCAGGCCCCAGGACAGGCGGCTGCGCCAGTCGGCTCGCAGCGAAAGCAGCAGCCCAGGGCTGGTTATGAGGATCGACATACCCAGCCCATCGGGCCTGATCCAGGGGAAGTCCGGGATCACTGTGGGCGTATGGAGCATGAAGTAGTCCCAGTTCTGGGGGAGGTGCGAGACGGAAAAGAGACCCTGGTCGCGGACCACGGCCAGCCAGGAGGGCAGCGTAGCTTCCAGGTAGCCCGAGTCCAGGGGCGACCCGAAGCGGATGTAGTTGAACCAGAAGAAGAAGGCGATCGAAGGCAGGACCCCGATGACAAGCCAGACCCAATCGCGGGCGATCGCCCGGCGACCGGCCCAATCCCTGATGGACCGATCGAACGTCAGTACGAACGCGAAGAAAGGGCCGGCCAGCAGGATGGGCGGCCGGGTCAGGAAGGCGGCTCCCAGCAAGAGTCCGATCAGCAGCGGTCGGCGGCGACCGAATGTCTCGATCAGAGCCAGCAGCGTGAGCATCGTCGCGATCAGATGGCCCGTGTGCCAGACACCGCCTCGAACGGTCACCCACCAGATCGCCGTGCTGAAGCCCAGCAGGAGCCCCAGCCAGATGAGGTCCCGACGGCGCTCGACGCCAAGGCGGCGAGCCATCGCCCACACCAGGCCAATGTCGATCGCGGCCAGGATCGAGTTGATTACCGGCTCGTACTGATGGGCGGTTTGCGGTGAGATGATCAGCATGAGCGGCATGAAGAAGATCGAGGGGAAGGGCGCGAACGGGACGTAGTCGAGGCCATTCAGCCCTGGGATCACATCGTTCGCGCCCGACCAGGGGGGCGCCAATAAACCAGCCTGCCCGTGCAGGAATGCTTGCGACAGGTAGAAGATGTCGGGCCGGCCCGCGTCGAAGCCGGCGGTGTGCCAGAAGACGAAGGCGGCGGCGGCGGTCGCTATCAAGCCCAGCGGCACGGGTCTGGTAAGCCAGGCGAACACGCGACCGACCCGGCTCGAGGCGGCGCGCGTGGCGGAGCTGGAAACGCGATCGAAGCCCGGCAACCGGCCTGCGATATCCCGGACGGTGACGCGCCCGCTGAGAGAAGGATCGCCGGCTGGTTTCATGATGGGCTCATTCTGGCGCCGGAGTCGCCGGCGCGGGGGCCGCTTGGGCACGACGCTCGGTGAAAGCTTCGGCCAGCACAACGGCAAGGCAACCGAAGAAGGTCAGGGGCACGCTCGCTGCCGCAAGCCACGTGCCGCTGCTGCCGTCCGCCAGCAGCGCGATCCAGCCGACCAGCGGGAATACGACCGCCCAGGTTCGACCGCGGGCCACGAGCCAGGCCGTGGGCAGGAGCAGGAGCACGGCGTAGTGGTCCCGCAGCGGCGAGGAGAGCAGCTGGCCGGCGATGATCGTCACCTGGAGGCTCGCGACCGGGGAGGCGAACCGCCACGCAACCAGGAGCGCGGCCGCCGCAACCGCCGCCGAGGCGAGCTGCACGACCGTGGCCACGCTTTCCGTGGCGCCGGCCTGATACGCGATCGCGCCCGGGGCGAAATTGTGCGGCGTGGTCAGCGTCCCGCCGAGGCCGCGCAACAGGTCCACGTACGTGGCCCAGGCGCCGGGGCCGGTGACGACGGTCGCCGCCGCGGCCAGCACCACGGTCGCCGAAATCCCGATCGCCGCCGCGCGGTACCGTCCCGTGGCAATCGCCCACACCGCCAGCAGCCCCGGCTGAACCTTGATCAGCGCGCCGATCGCGGTGGCGGCACCAACGACCGAGGCTCTATCCATCCAGCGCCATGTGGCCGCGAATCCCAGGAAGAGGATCGGTTCCACCTGGCCGAGCTTCACCGCGTAGAGCAGCGGCCAGTTGAGCGCCGCGACGATCACGATCAGCCAGCGCACGTCGCGGCGCACCGGCAGGAGGGAGACGCCCGCGAGGAAGCACAGGGCCATAGCGAGGCACCAGAGACCGGCGGCCGCCCCCCCGAGCGAAAGCCACGGAACGAGGGCCACCGCGAACGCCGGCGGGTAGGTGTACGTTCCCGGGCACGTTCCCACGCTTATCGAGAACGCGTTGTCGTAGATGGGCTTTCCGTCGAGAAGGTTCCGGGCGGCGCCGGCGTAGCAGCTGTAGTCGTAGCCGAGTGTCTTTCCGGCAGTCCCGAGGACCAGGCCGATCATCATCGCCAGCAGCAGGATCGAGCCGACCGGCACGAACGATTCGGCGAGCCTGGATCGAGCCGGAGCCTGCGGCGCGTTCGGGCCCTGCGGCACGGCCGGCGAACCGTCTGTCACGGCTGCGGAGTCGGCTTTGTCGGATCCCCGGTGCGAAGCCGCGGGATCCGCCCGTGGGCGAACCGGATCCGGATGAGGTCCCAGGCGACGCGCAGCGCGAGTCGGGGCCGGGCGTTCATGCGCGATCCCCGGCGGTCCGTCCAGACGATCGGCACGACCGTCAGGCGGTAGCCGCGCCGCCGCGCCAGGTAGATGACGTCTACGTCGAAGACGATGCTCGTGATCCGCAGGCGGCCGAAGAGATCGCGTGCCGGCTCGCGGCGGAATCCCTTGAACCCGCACTGCGTGTCGCGGATCGGGCCCGTTACCCACATCTGCGCGGCGAAGCGGAAGAGCCGGCCCACGAGCCGCCTGAAGCGAGGCTGCGAAACACGCATGTCCGAGCCGTCTGCCTGGATGCGGCTCCCGAGCGCCAGGTCCGCGGTCGCGAGCGCATCGACCAGCTTGGGGAGCTGGTCCGGCGGCGTGGCCATGTCGGCATCGGCGAAAGCCAGGAGATCCCCGTCGGCCGCGAGCATCCCCGCTCGAACTGCGCCGCCCTTGCCGCTGTGCTGGATCGTCATGAGCCGCAGGCTGGGG
>Ga0209014_10000721_pt1 | contig 19433 bp, 20 predicted proteins | sample BarGraNGADG00212_FD_184491 | JGI IMG/M metagenome (GOLD analysis project Ga0209014, IMG submission 184491) | Arctic peat soil microbial communities from Barrow, Alaska - Barrow Graham LP Ref core NGADG0002-212 (SPAdes) (version 2) | ecosystem: Environmental > Terrestrial > Soil > Wetlands >...
CACGCCCAACCCTTTATTAAATTATTCAATGAACCTGTTTTTATGGTATTATCACCTTCATTGGAGTTATTCACATGGACGATAAAATTACTATCATTGAAGGTCCACCACCGGTGTTTGAGGCGACCGGGGAGGCCTGGGCTATTGGTTTGAATGAGAACGCCAACCTGTACAATCTGGCCATGACCCGCCTGCGCACGTTCAACGGCGCGGCTCTGGTTGAGCGCTGCCACCGCACCTGGCGCCAGAATGAGATTATGCACCTGCACTATCGCAACAGCATGGGCCTGGAAGAACACGCTCCCATTCTGGCGGCACGCACAGTTCAGACCGGTGACGGCGACATGTTGCTGCTGTGGGTGCGGGTTGAGGCGGAAGAAGAAGAGCAGACGAATGAGCTGGATTCGGGGAATGAAGAATAGCTTTACCCGTTAGGAGCACTCGTATGAAGAATATGCTGAAGGTTCTGGGCTTCGTGATACTGCTGGCTGCTTTGGCATTTCTGGCAGAATTGATGATTACAGGTCGTGCCGGGCCGATGATCAACAACCTGTACGGTTCCTGGCGCTCGACGCAATCCGGGCTGACGCTTGATTTCCACCAGGATGGGCACCTGCTGATGACCAACCAGGGTGTGACCCAGGATGTGGTCTTTGAGCTGACGGGGGCCGCCAGCGACACCCTGGTGATTAAACCCACCCAGGATGTCCCAACCGCACAGGGCAGCTCGGTCACATTTACGCTCAGCGGCGATACATTGACCTTGATGATTCAGGGGCAGCCCCAGGCCTTCACCCGGCAGAAATAAGGACTGAAAAATAATTTTTGGAGAGGCTCCAGGAGGATGCGGTGAGAACAGGTTTAAAGATTAGTCCGAAAATCGTGCTGGTGGGGTGGGTGGTGGCGCTGCTGCTTTCAAGCTGCGCCTTTTCACGCAGTGCCCTGGTCAGTTCGTGGAAAGAAGAAAATTCGGGGCTGACTTTGATATTCACCCAGGAAGGCAAGCTGCGCCTGCTCCCACCGCCTCCTGTGGCGCCTGCCCTTCCCAGTGCCCCGGTCGAGATCAGCTACCAGTTCATCACCGACAGCAGTATCATTATCACCCCTGCCTCGGTGTTGGGCTTTACGGATAACGTTGCAATTCCTTTTACAATCGACGGCGACACCCTAACCATGCAGATCAGTGGGCAGAATCCGCTGGTACTTACACGAGTCAAATAATTTGGATAGATAAAGAGCCCATTTATCAATAAGTGTCCCACACCCCGCTTTGGGGGTGAGGGACATTTACTAAAAGTGGCATCATTGGCATATCTGACAAAAATCATAAGAAATTGGTTATATATCTCTTATACGATTCTACCCCTTCTCTCAGGCAGTATTAATGTGGATATGACAAAATAGCGTTAGCCGAGCGTTTAACCTCGCTTTATTATTACGCGGGGCTCATAAATAGTTTCGGGGGTTCCGCGATTTGCTAATTTGGAGGTTTTTTCATGGAAACCGTTATGCCTACGACCAGACCGGCCGCACGTGGCGGAAAAGCCAAGTTTATTGTTGGGGGTTTATTAATTGTAGCCGCCATCATATACCTGATCATCTCATCTACCACGGCCAACGCCCAGTTCTTTCTGACCGTCAACGAATTAATGGCACGCAAAGCAGAAATGGTGGCAGCCAACCGGGACGTGCGCCTATCAGGAGCGGTCGTTGGCAGCACCATCCAATACGACCCCAAGACCCTCACCCTGACCTTTACGATTGCAGATATCCCCAGCGATAACACCCTGATTGATAAACAAGGTGGGCTGGCGGCTGTTTTACATGCTGCGGTCATCAATCCGAATGTAACTCGCATACCGGTGGTTTATAAGGGCGTGAAGCCTGACCTGCTTAAGGACGAGGCCCAGGCCATCATGACCGGTAAAATTGGCGCCGATGGCACCTTCACCGCCACCGAGCTGCTTTTGAAGTGTCCAAGCCGCTACGAAGAAGCGGTTCCAAGTCAAGTAAGTCAGTGAGAATTACTTTTCATCCTGATGGGCAGGATGGGGTTGTTATTACGGGTAACTTTTTGAACAGCTCCACAACAGAACATATCGTACGTGCATTCAACCGTCCCTCTGGACGGTTGAATGCACGTAAATAGTTTTTTTAGAAAGCCTGTCGGATTCGTTAAGGAGTCCTGGATGATACCTATATTTGGTGTTGGAGTCCTGTTCTTAACCTTTATAGTGGCCTTGTACGGTGTTGGCGCCGCAATTTACGGAGGCTACAAACATCAGGATGCCTGGGTGGAAAGCGCCCGCAAGGCCCAGCTTTTGACTTTCCCCTTGATTTTACTGGTGGCGGCCACCCTGGAATACCTGCTGCTGACTGGCGATTACCAGGTGCAGTTTGTATTTAATGTCACCAGCAGCAGCATGCCCTTCTACCTGCGCCTGACGGCTTTGTGGGGCGGGCAGTCTGGCTCGCTGGTTTTTTGGTCGCTGCTCATGTCTACCTTCACCTTTGCGGTCACCCTGCGAAAATGGGAACGCGACCGTGAATTTTTACCCTGGGTGATCGCTGTCTGTATGATCACCCTGGCCTTCTTTGTGGGCCTGGCCCTGTTTGCCGAAAACCCGTTTGACCGGGTCTGGCAGGTGGGCGGCGCCCAGGTGGTGGCCTTGTTCGCCCCGGCCGGCTCGGTGCCAGTTTTCCCTGCCGATGGCAATGGGCTTAACCCTCTGCTGCGCCATCCGGGCATGATCATTCACCCGCCCATGCTGTATACGGGCTTTGTCGCGTTCGTCATCCCTTTCGCATTTGCCATTGCAGCCCTCATCACCGGGCGCACTGATGACCGCTGGATCCGCATCACCCGCCGCTGGACCCTGGTCGCCTGGCTGTTTCTTTCAATGGGACTGGTGCTTGGCATGCGCTGGGCCTACGACGTATTGGGTTGGGGCGGCTACTGGGGCTGGGACCCGGTTGAAATTGCCGCATTGATGCCCTGGCTGAGCGGCACAGCCTTTTTGCACTCGGTCATGATCCAGGAAAAGCGCGGCCTGTTCAAGCGCTGGAATTTGATCTTGATCCTGCTGACCTACTCGCTGGTTATTTACGGCACATTCCTGACCCGTTCGGGAGTACTGTCCTCGGTGCATGCCTTTGCTCAAAGCTCGGTTGGACCGCTGTTCTTCGGTTTCATCGGGTTCACGTTTGTGGTTTCGCTGGCCCTGCTGCTTTACCGCTGGAACGCACTGCGCTCGAGTGATGAGAATAAGATGACCTCAGTGTTGTCGCGCGAGTCCTTCTTCCTGCTCAATAACCTGCTCTTCATGGGTATCCTGGCAGTGTGCTTTTGGGGAGTGAACTATCCTCTCATTTCTGAGCTGATCACCGGTCAAAAGGTGACCGTGGGTCCGCCGTTCTATGAGGGGGCAACCGGACCGCTGTTCGGCGGGCTGCTTCTGCTCATGGGTATCGCGCCGCTCTCGGCCTGGGGCCATTCTACATTTAAGACCCTCGGCAAGGCCGTCTGGAAACCCTTCATTGTTTCGGTGGGGGTGTTGGTGTTGGCCTTTGCCCTTGGGGTGACCGCCCCCATTGCCCTGCTGGCCTTCTGGTTATGCGGCTTTGTGGCTTCTATCACCCTGTATGAATACGGCCGGGCCGTGTGGGCGCGCCACCGTGCCACCCGTGAAATCCTGCCGGTTGCCCTGTGGCGCCTGGCAGGCAAGAACCGCCGCCGCTACGGCGGTTACATCATCCACCTGGGCGTGGTGCTGATGGCGCTGGGCGTGATTGGCATTAATATGTTCCAGACCACCACTCAGGGTACCATTGCCCAGGGTCAGTCGCTAACTTTGGGCAGCTACACCATCACCTATAAAGACTTTGCCCAGTGGGACACCAACGACAACCGCAACGTGGCCCGAGCCGTGCTGGCGGTCAGCAAGAACGGCCAGCCGGTGGGTGAGGTTTACCCGCGGCGTGATTTCTTCTACGAATCACAGCAGCCCATGACCATCCCTGGCATGCGCAGTACGTTCGAGGACGATCTGTACGTAGTTCTGGTAGACTGGCAGTCCATCTCCTCGGACGGTGCAACGTTTAAAATTTTCCATAACCCTTTGGTTTCCTGGTTGTGGACTGGCGCATTTGTGTTCATCCTGGGTATGCTGGTGGCCGCCTGGCCGGACCGCGAGCCCGAGCCGGTCCGTGTCACCGTCAAGTCCACCGTTGTCGTAAACCAGGCGTTATAAACTTTACAGGTGTATTTCCGGGCCATCCCGGAAATACACCCAAGGATTAACATGAAGCGATACCTTATCATTCCTGCCCTGTTCCTGGTCGCCCTGGCGGCGCTGGTTTGGTTTGGGAGTGTCTCGGCCCAGACGCCGCAGCCCCAACCTCAAGTACCGGTCACCGACAACCAGGTCAACGCGGTAGCTCACGAGCTGTACTGCCCCGTGTGTGAAAATATTCCGCTGGATGTCTGCCCGACCCAGGCCTGCGCCCAATGGCGTGAGCTGATCCGCCAGCAATTGGGTCAGGGTATGACCAAGGAGCAGATCAAGGATTATTTTGCCAAACAGTACGGCGACCGGGTGTTAGATCAGCCGCCGCTGCAGGGCTTGAATTTGTTGGTATATATCCTGCCGTTCACGATGCTCCTGGGAGGAGCAGTCCTGGTGTGGCGAGTGCTGCGCTCCGGGCGTAACCCGTCAGCAGCGGTTCCCAACCAGCCGGCGCCCATCCCTCCCACGCCCGCCGATGACGCTTATACCCGCCGGCTGGAAGATGAACTAAAGAAGATGAAATAGAAAGGTGTGAGAATTAATGGAAAATAAACAAACTGCGATCCCTTCGGTTCATGCTCCACCTGCTGAGGCGGCAGCCCGCCCTCGCCAGCTTCCGGCCTGGGTGATTGTGCTGGCCTTTCTGGTTTTGGTGGGTTTCCTGGGCCTGATTGCCTGGGGGTTAAACCGTGCCCAACAGGGATCGATCCAGATTCACGATGCCGTGCCGTCCTTCACGCTGACCGGTTTCGACGGTAACGATTACAAAACAGCCGACATGGCTGGAAAAGTGATCGTGGTTAATTTCTGGGCCTCCTGGTGCAAACCCTGCGAACAGGAAGCCGCCGACATGGAGGCGGCCTGGAAAACTTACCAACCCAACGGCAATGTTATTTTCCTGGGGGTCGACTGGGTGGATACCGCTCCCGAGGCAAAGAGTTATCTGAATCAATTTGGCATTACCTATCTCAATGGGCCCGACTTGCGCACCGCGATTTCGCAGATTTTCCGCATCAAAGGTGTACCTGAAACCTACATTTTGGGCAAAGATGGGCATTTGGCAAACGTCAAAATTGGACCGTTTAGTTCGGTGGCTGAAATTCAGACGATGGTCGACCCGTTGTTAAAGTAATACTGAGGAGCTGCAATGGATTGGATCGGTGCGTTATTCATGGTGCTGGCAGTTGCCTTCCTGGTGGGGTTGTACGTCAGCCAGCCGTTCTTCTTTCGAGCCAGGCAGCCTGCCAAAAAGGCTTCCAGACAGGCAAGTGATGATCTCGAACGCCAGCGTTCGGCCCTGTTGGCCGAACGAGACCGGATTTTAACCGCTTTGCAGGACCTGGAGTTTGACCATACCCTAGGCAAGATTCCGGAAGAAGATTACCCGCCCCAGCGGGCTGCCTATCTGCATGATGGGGTTGAGATTCTTCGCCAGCTCGATGAGCTGGAGCCCAGCTTGGCTGCCAGCCAGCGCGCTGAAGAGCGCCTGGAATCTGCGGTCGCGGCGCGCCGGGCCGATGCGCAAATAGTCAATCCGGCTGCCGTACAGGGAAATGGCCACGGTGCAGCGGTGGTCACCGTTCGCCGTCGCCTGCTCTCAAACGGCCATGATGATGTTGAGACCCTGATCTCTGAACGGCGCCGGGTGCACCCGGAAAAAGCAGCCGGGTTTTGCCCCCACTGCGGCAAGCCGGTTCAGAAATCAGATAAGTTTTGCTCGAAATGTGGGGCTACAATTTGACAATGAAAAAAGTTTTATTTGCAATCATCTTTCTTTCGCTGGCTTTAACCGCTTGTTCTTTGGCTTCTGACCTTACCCCGCCGCCCGGGTATCACCCCACGGCTGTGGTGCAGCCGACTGCCGCCCCCGTGGTTTATCCGCTGGTCCCGCCGGACCCGTCCCAGGGCGCTGCTATTTTCACGGATAAGTGTGCGCCCTGCCACGGCGACACCGGCATGGGCAACGGCGACAAGGCTTCTCAACTGCCCAATCCGGTTGCTGCCATCGGCACCGCCGCCGTGGCGCGCCAGGCCAAACCCATGGCCTGGTATGACGTGGTTACCAATGGACGGGTCGAGCGCTTTATGCCGCCCTTTACCAGCCTCACTGACCGCCAGCGCTGGGACGTGCTCGCGTACGTCTACACGCTCAGTGTCCCAGCGGCAATCCTACAGCAGGGCCAGGACGTTTATACTTCCAACTGCCAGTCCTGTCACGGCGCCACCGGCCACGGGAATGGCCCCAAGGCTTCCGACTCCGCCAGCAAGGTGCCCGATTGGAGCGATCCCTCCCGCCTGGCCCAGCGTTCGGCCCAGGACCTGTACAACGTGACCACCAACGGGGTTGCGCCGGGTATGCCGGCCTACACCACCCAGTTGAGCGATGACCAGCGCTGGGCAGTGTCCACTTTCATTCGTTCGCTGTCCTTTGCCGGGAACGGTAACAATATCACTTCTGCAAATCCCACCGGTGCGGCCAATTCCGCTAAGATTGCGACCACCGCCCCCGTTGTTGCGGCTGCCCAAAATACCACCCCTGCCCCCACGACCGGGGCACAAAATACGAATCCCGCTGCTACGGCTGTCCCGCTAAATTCTACCCCTGCCACCCTGGATACGGTCGTCCCGGCCGGAACACCCGCCGCCGGTGCGACGGCTGTCGCGCAGGGCACGGTTGCAGCCGGAACGCCCCCGGTGGTAACCGGCAAGGTGAACATCAACGGCAAGGTCACCTATACCGCCGGAGGCACAATGCCATCCGGGCTGAATGCTACCCTGTTGGGTTATGACAATATGACCCAGGTCAACAGCGCAACGGCCCCGGTGAACCCCGACGGCGCCTTCAGCTTCCCCAATGTCGATATAGTTGCGGGTCGGGTCTGGCTGGCGCAGGTGCTGTACAACAATGTGCCTTTCTCCTCCCCGCCCCTGCACGACACCGACATCAAGCCCGGCCAGGATACTGCCCTGGCGGTCACCATTTCCGAGTCGAGCACGGATGCCTCGGTGCTCTCTGCCCAGCGCCTGCACATCTTCTTTGATTTCTCGACGGCGGGAACGCTCCAGGTGGCCGAACTCTTTATCATCCAGAACAACACCAACAATGCCGTGGTATCGGCTGACCTGGCTCACCCGGCTTTGCAGTTTGAACTGCCGGCAGGCGCCGTCAACCTGTCTTTCCAGGATGGAACACTGGGCGATGGCCGTTACGTTAAAACAACCAACGGTTTCGGTGACACCCAGGCCGTTCCTCCCCAGGGTACCGCCCAGGTGCTGTTTGCCTACGAAATGCCCTACACTAACAACACTGCCAACCTGTCTGTGCCGGTCCCCATGCCAATTGACTCCGCCGTGGTGATGGTGCCGGCGGGCGGCGTAAATGTTGCCGGCCCGCAGGTTACCGCCAGCGGCACCCAGGAAGTACAAGGCAGCGGTACAATTGCCATATTTACGGCCTCTAACCTGACTCGCGGCAGCAAACTGGACCTGACAGTATCCGGGGAGCCGCAGGCTCAACCCGCGGCCAGCGGCGCCGCTTCTACCGCCAATACCAACTCTCCCATAGCGTTGGTGATCGGCCTGGCGGTCTTTGGGGTTGCCCTGGCCGGGGGCGGCTTCTGGTTCTTCCGCCAGCGCCGCGCTGCGGCTGCAGCAACCGCGGACGGCGAATACATCGAACCTGAACCTGTTGAAACTTCGGAAAGCATTCTGGATGCCATCGTGGCCCTCGACGACTTGTATCAGGCCGGCGAACTGCCGGAAGAGGCATACAAGGAAAGAAGAGCTGAGCTGAAAGCAAGATTGAAAGAATTGCGGGGATAATAATGTTGGGTTGGGCCAGTAAAACTGACCCAACCCAACAAAATATAACGCTTATGATTGAAGTTAACCATCTTGTCAAACGTTTTGGCCCAAAAACCGTCCTCAAGAACCTGGATTTCCAGGCCCAGCAGGGTGAATTTGTGGCGCTGCTAGGCCCCAATGGGGCAGGCAAGACCACTTTTTTGCGCATCCTGTCATCCCTGTCACGCCAGACGCTGGGCGAGGTGATCATTGCCGGCTACAGCCTGCCGCACCAGGCCGCAGCCGTGCGCAGGCAGTTAGGCGTGGTCTCGCACCTGCCGCTGCTGTACGGCGACCTGACCGCAGAGGAGAACCTGCAATTCTACGGGCGCATGTACGGTGTGAAGGGCCTCGAGCAGCGTATCGGCGCGGTGCTTGAGCTGGTGGGGTTGGCGCCTCGCCGGCGCGATCTGGTACGCACCTTCTCGCGCGGTATGCAGCAGCGCCTTGCCATCGGGCGGGCCATCATCCACGATCCGGAAGTGCTGCTGCTCGATGAGCCACACACCGGCCTTGACCAGGATGCCTGCGAGATGCTCGACAACGTGCTGCGCCAGGTGGCGGCCCGCCAGCGCACAGTGGTGATGACCTCCCACGACCTGGTGCGCGTGGCAGACCTGGCCTCCCGCTTTGACGTGCTGTCGCGTGGCGCCATCCGCGCCAGTACCCCCCGCCTGGGGTTGCCGCAGGACGGGCTGCTGGCTTTTTACCGCGAAGCCTTGAACACGGCCACCATTGCCCCGGGAGGCGCCCCTTGAACACGGTCACGCCGTTTATCCGTGCTATGAACGCCATCATTTGGAAAGACCTGGCGGCCGAATGGCGCAGCCGCGAAATGGTCTCGGCCATGCTGGTCTTTGCGCTGCTGGATATTTTCATTTTCAATTTTGCGCTCGAACTTAACCCGCAGGTGCGCGCCAGCCTCACTTCGGGCATCCTGTGGGTCACGCTCGCTTTCGCCGGCACCCTCGGCCTCAACCGGTCTATGGCGGTTGAGAAGGACCGCGGCTGTCTGGATGGCCTGCTGCTGGCGCCCGTCGACCGCACGGCGATTTATTTTGGCAAAACAATCGGCAACCTGGTTTTCATGCTGCTGGTAGCGGCGATTATCGTACCGATTTACAGCGTCCTGTACAACGTTAACCTCTTCAACCTGGGCCTGATAGCGATTATTATCCTGGGAGCCTGGGGTTACGTGTCGGTGGGTACCCTGCTGGCGAGTATGACCGTCCAGGCCCGCACCCGGGATGTGCTGCTGCCTGTCCTACTTTTCCCGGTGGCAATTCCCCTGCTGGTGGCCGCGGTTAAGGCCAGCGGCGGCTTCCTGGATGGCTCGGCCATTTCCGACATTGCCCCCTGGCTGAATATCCTGGTGGTTTACGACGTCGTTTTTACGGCGGTGGCTTTTATGGTTTTTGATTATGTCGTCGAAGAGTAAATTATTAATAGGAGGTGTCCTGTGTCTGATTCTAAGAGCCGTTGGCTGATCCTTTTAGATATCGTGACCATCGTCCTGTTTTTTGGAGCAGTGGGAATGGTCTTTTTCTATGCTCCGTTGGAAGCATCCATGGGTATCGTCCAGAAAGTGTTTTATTTCCATACCGCCTCATTCTGGACCGGTATGCTGGGCTTTGTGTTTTCAATGGTCGCTGGCATCATCTACCTGCGCACCCATGACCATAAATGGGATATCGTAGGACTGGCCGGGATCGAAATCGGCCTCGTTTTTTGCTTGATTGGGGTCATTACGGGTTCGATCTGGGCCTATCCGGCCTGGAATACCTGGTGGACCTGGGATCCGCGCCTGACCACAGTTACCATCATGGAGCTGGCGTATTTTGCTTACCTGATGCTGCGCGCCGGTATTGAAGACCCGGAGCGGCGAGCCCGGTTTGGGGCCGTTTATGCCATTGTGGCCTTCATCAGTGTTCCCCTGACCTTCTTTTCGATCCGCATGTTCAACACTATCCACCCGGTGGTCATTGGCAGCAGCGACCCCGGCGCAGCGGGCACTTTCGCCATGACCTCCAAGATGACGACCGTTTTTATGTTTGCCCTGCTGGCCTACACGTTTCTCTTTGCCGACCTGTTCTGGCACCGCATTCGCCTGGGAAGATTGGCGGACAAAGTTGAGCAGAAGAAGCTAAAGTTATCTGAATAAGTCGCGTAGAGACGCAAGATCTTGCGTCTCTACGCGACCCGCCATTTGTTGTCGAAGATACCAAAAGGAGATCTTATGAACAGTGTCCCTGACACCATGACCTATTTCGTTGCCGGATACGCGGTCATATTTACCGGGATCGCGGTTTACCTGATCAGCATGATCGTGCGCTTTCGCAATCTGCACCAGGACGAACGCATGCTCGATGATTTGGACAAAAAAGACTGACCGAAGGTTCATCCTGTAAAACTGAGAGGTTGAATTGGCTTCCATTGGCGTCATCGATCATTACCGTTCCTTACTGGAACTTCCGGCTTATGCCCGCACCGTCACGTTGTTAGAGGGAAGCACGCCTCTCATTCCGCTGCCCGCCCTGGCCGAGGAGTTGGGCGGCGGGTTTGAATTGTTTGCCAAGTTCGAGGGCCTCAACCCTACCGGTTCGTTCAAGGACCGCGGCATGACCGTTGCCATCAGCGAGGCCGCCGGGCGCGGTGTGAAAGCAGTGATTTGCGCTTCTACCGGCAACACGGCCGCCTCGGCCGCGGCTTACGCCACCCGGGCTGGCATGCGGGCGGTAGTGATCATCCCCGAGGGCAAAGTGGCGGCGGGCAAGCTGGCGGGAGCGGTGGCCTACGGGGCCCAGGTGATCCAGATCCACGGGTCATTCGATGATGCGCTCACCCTGGTGCTGCGCCTGTCCGAGCGCCAGTCGATTGCCCTGGTCAATTCGCTCAATCCGTACCGCCTGGAAGGCCAGAAGACCGCCGCCTTCGAAATTTGCGACGACCTGGGCGCTGCGCCGGATTGGCTCTGCCTTCCGGTGGGCAACGCCGGCAATATTACCGCCTACTGGATGGGTTTCCGCCAGTACCACGGCCTCAAAAGCAGCGGCTTGCCTCGTATCCTGGGCGTGCAGGCGGCCGGGTCGGCTCCCCTGGTGTTGGGTCACCCGGTTGAAAAGCCCGAAACGATCGCCACTGCCATCCGCATTGGGCGGCCGGCCCGCGGTGAGCAGGCTCTGCAGGCCGCAGAAGAGTCACACGGCCAGATCATGGCCGTGACCGACGACGAAATTCTGGCCATGCAGCACCGCCTGGCAGCCAGCGGGGTGTGGGTAGAACCGGCCTCTGCTGCCGGCCTGGCGGGCCTGGCCAACCAGCTTTTGGCGGGCAAGCTGGACGTGCGCGGCAAGCGGGTGGTAGCTGTGTGCACCGGTCATGGTCTGAAGGATCCCGATATTATCGTAAAATACATGCCTGCTCCCAGGGTCTTGGAAGCCAATCTTTCGGCACTGGAAGAAGCAATTTTATGAATGTGACCGTGCGCGTCCCGGCAACCACCGCTAACCTGGGCCCAGGGTTCGACGCCCTGGGGCTGGCGCTGGACCTGTGGAACGAGGCGGAATTCAGCCTGCCCGTGCCCCAATCCGGCCCGGTCGGACGAAAAGCAGAGGGCGGCGGGCTGGTGGTGGAAATCTCCGGCGAGGGCCAGGGCGTGCTGCGCACTGATTCCGGCAACCTGCTGGTGCGCTCGGCCCGAATGCTCTTTGAGCGCAGCGGACAAGCTTTCCCAGCCGGGTTGCACATCTGCTGCAAAAACGCCATCCCGCTGGGGTCGGGCCTGGGGTCCAGCGCGGCGGCCATTGTGGCCGGCCTGATGGGGGCCAACGCCCTGCTGGGGCATCCCTGCGGGCAGATGGATATCCTGCATCTGGCCACTGAGATCGAAGGCCACCCGGATAATGCCGGCCCGGCGGTGCTGGGCGGGCTGATCGTGGCGGTGATGATCGGGCGCCAGGTGGTGGTACGTAAGATCGAGGTGGCCCCGCTGGCTGCCGCTGTGGTGGTGCCCGATTTTGACCTGCCGACCCCGGCAGCCCGGGCCGCCCTTCCCAAACAGGTAGCGTTGAAGGATGCCGTGTACAACCTTGGACGCAGCGCCCTGGTGGTCGAGGCCCTGCGCACCGGCGACCTGGAGCTGCTCGGTCAGGTAATGGACGATCGCCTGCACCAGCCCTACCGCTTCAAGCTGATCCCCGGGGCGGCGGCGGCCCTGGCAGCGGCCCGGCAGGCCGGGGCGGCCGCGGCGGCGATTTCTGGCGCCGGCCCGGGCATGATCGCCTTTGGACGAGGGGATATGGCCCCGATAGGGGCCGCCATGCAGGCCGCCTTCCAGTCCGCCGGGTTGACGGCGCGCTGTTGGGTCCTCTCAACCAGCGATATCGGGGCGAATATTCGTTAAATCACCATCCCAAACAACGGAATCTGCATTTCGATGGGGGATAGGCCGCCGTGGCGGCCGAGCATCGGATTTTCCTTCTCAGCCCACCATAAATAGGCCTCATCCTGGGCGATCAGCACGTAGTCACCCATACGGTCGGCCAGGCCGGGATGCGGGCGACCGCTGCCCAGCAGGCCGGCCTGCCGCACGGTCTCAGAAGCCAGCAGCACGAACCGCCCGGGCAGGGCCTGTTCCAGGTAGTCGCGAATCTTCTGCTCGCGGCCGGGCTTGATGAACAGGTAGGCAAAGCGGCTCTCGCCGGAAGGCAGCATGTGCAGGCACGAGGCCAGCTCGGGGTGGCTGCGCAGGTCAAAAGTGGCATATTTGGGGGTGTACAGGTGCCCGTGATCGGCAGTCATCAGGAAAAGCGTTTCGCCGCGCCCGCCCTTCAGCTCGTTCAGGAAATGGCCGACCAGGGTTGTGAAATTGGCGAACTCCAGCTCGGTCCGTTCGTCATCGGGGCCAAAGCGGTGCGAAAGCTCATCCAGTTCACCCCAATAAATGTAGGTGTACATGCGCTCGCCGGCGTGAGACTTCTGGTGCGCCGGCAGGGTTACCCACAGGTCGCTCAGGGTGCGGTAAGGATAAACGTGGGCCTGGGGCAGGAGCATGGTGGAAAGCCCGGAGTGGGCGATCGACATGTGTTGGAAGGCGTAGGTCTGGACCCCGTTCGCCGCCAGGTGGGGGCCAAGGGTTGGGGAAGGTAGGAAGGTGGCAGGGTCGAAGCCGGCCTTGCGCAGGCTGCCCACCTCGCCCTGGAAGGAAGCCGGGGCGTGGGTGATCATATTGGCGCTCAGGTTGTACTCTTTCAGCCACATTTCGTAGCCCACCACCCCATGTTCGGCGGGTGTTCTCCCGGTCCACAGGGTGGTGAGAGCGGCGGTGGTGGTGCTTGGCACGATGCTGGTGAGCGGCAGCAGGGTGGCCTCGGCCATCAGCCTGTTCCACAGGTCGGCTCGCCCGTTTTGTTCCTTGCCGGCCCGCAGGATTTGTCTGAAACGGTTGAGGCCCAATCCATCGACCAGCAGCAGGATCACGTGCTGGAACGGGCCGGGGAAGGCACCCAGGATCTCGTTAGCCAGTGGTTGGATGCCGAAAGGCGGCGCGCCCAGCCAGTGGCACACGCTGGCGGGGATGTTCGCCAGTGAATAACCCTCGTAGTAGGGATGGAAGGTGCGCAGGCCGGTGTCTAAATTTGGCAGGCGGTGAGCTTCGAGCTTGGGCAAGATGGACGAGACAAGATTGGGCATGGAAGTCTCCAGGGTTGGGCGCAGCAGTTTTATATTACTACATTTTTTAATTCACCTGCCCGGCGGATCCAATATTCAGCATCCTAACTGCCCGGATCGGTTTTATAATCAACCCATTCCCATTTTCCCTCAGGAGGGACTTGCAATGAATTTCTTTGACATGGTCAATATTTCCGAACCGTATATGGAGCTTATCAACCCCTCCTCGGCCGAGAAAATGCTGGCGGTGGGTAAATCCCTAAGTTTGCAAGCAGGCAGCCGGGTTATTGACTTCGGCTGCGGTTTTGGCGAAGAACTGGCGCTGTGGGGCGAGAAGTTTGGCATCTCCGGGGTGGGGATTGATATCCGCCCCTATGCCTGTGAGCGCGCCTCCCACAAGCTGGCCGAACGCGGCCTGGATGGACGGATCAAGATTGCCTGCGCCAATGGGGCCGAGTATGCCTATCCCCCCAATTTCTTCGACGCCGCAGTTTGCCTGGGCGCCTCTTTTATCTGGAGCGGCTTCCCCGCCGCCATCCGCGCCATGAAAGGGGCCGTTCAAACCAACGGGCGCCTGGTTATCGGCGAACCCTACTGGTTGAGTGACAACGTTCCTGATTCATACAAGCAGAGCCAGGAGGGGATACGGGCCGAGTACGAATTGCTGCAAATTGCCCGCCAGGAAGGGTTTGACCTGGAAACCGTCGTGCGCGCCAGCCACGACGATTGGGACCGCTACGAATCGGATACCTGGCACGGCCTGGTCCGCTGGCTCGAAGAAAATCAGGCCCATCCTGACCGCCAGCAGGTCATTGACCATCTCCGCCAGTCGCAGGACGAGTACCTGCAGTACGGGCGGCAGTACCTGGGCTGGGCCGTGTACATGCTGACTCCAGCAAGTAAATAACTGTGGTATAATGATTTTGTTATACTTTACAAAAATTATCAGATATTTATTTCAGCAGTCTCCGCTGTTACTTTTTGAGCATCCGCTCGATTTCCCCAACAACCGTTTGACTCCTGAATAATCAAGGAGAAATAGTGAGTTTTATCCAATTCAATTTAGATTCTCGCCTCGAGGCGGGGATCAATCATCTCGGCTATACTACGCCGACCGCAATTCAAATCGCTGCCATTCCCGCCGCCCTGGCTGGCCAAGACCTGATCGGAACAGCCCAGACCGGAACCGGCAAGACGGCCGCTTTTGTGCTGCCGATTCTGCACCGTCTGCTCAACGTGCCGGGCCGGCGGGCCCGCGCTCTCATCGTTACCCCCACCCGCGAACTGGCCGAGCAGATCCATGATTCAATCCGCGACCTGGCCCGAGGCACCAACATTCGCAGCGCCACCATTTACGGCGGAGTCGGTCCGGGGCCGCAGATCAGTGCCGTGCGCTCCGGGGTAGAAATCCTGGTGGCCTGCCCTGGCCGCCTGCTGGACCTCATCGAACAGGGTTACGTAAAATTGGATGGTATTGAAGTTTTGGTGCTGGACGAGGCCGACCGTATGTTTGACATGGGGTTCCTGCCATCCATCAAGCGCATTCTCAAACTCGTCCCTGCCCGGCGCCAGACAATGCTGTTTTCGGCCACTTTCCCCGCCGAGATCGAGCAGCTTGCTGCTCAATCCCTTCGCCAGCCGAAGCGGATCGCCATCGGCCTGAGCCGCCCGGTGCAGACCGTTACCCACGCCCTCTTTCCGGTGCCCCAGCATCTCAAGGCTGGCCTGCTGCTGGAGCTGCTCAAGCGGACGGATACCGCCTCGGTGCTCATTTTTGCCCGCACCCGCCATCGCGCCCACCGACTGTCCCAACAAATTGCCCACGCCGGCTACCGCGTCACCAGCCTGCACAGCGATCGCACCCAGGGCCAGCGCCAGTCCGCCCTCAACGGTTTCAAAGACGGCACCTACCAGATCATGGTTGCCACCGACATTGCCGCCCGCGGCCTGGACGTGGAGAGCATTTCGCATGTGATTAATTTCGATATGCCCGATACGGCAGACGCTTATATCCACCGTATTGGGCGCACCGGCCGGGCCGAGCGCAGCGGAGACGCCTTCACCCTGGTGACCCCGGACGACGCCGATATGGTACGCTCCCTCGAAAAGATCATGAGCGAGCCCTTGCCCCGCCAGACCCTGTCCGATTTTGATTATAGGGCTCCGGCGCCAGTTTATGCACAGCAAGACTCCCATCGCGCCCCCACGGTCGCGCGCCCCATCCGCCGGCAAGCCCGGTATTAATTGTTTTCACTCCCTTTATACGGGCGGAACTGGGAGCGACATAAATGTCGCATTATTCTGTATTGCGACATTTATGTCGAAATTTCGCCAGCCCCGACAATCGCCCATTTGCCGCTTGCACCTTCATTCTTGGAGAAAACTGTGCACAAAGCCTGCTGATATTGACCATAAATTCCGCGAAATATGTGATAATTTATTGAGCGGTTGTGGGTAGGATCCACTCGCCTATTCTTTTTTAGCCCTTACAGGGCTTTTCGCAAGGGAGGGGAGTATGAACATTCCACAGGCTCAACAAGAAATCCGACGCTTAACGGCGCTGTACCAGGCCCGCCAGCTCAGCCCGGAGGCCTACATCCAGGCCGTGAACCAGCTTCAAATCAGCGATGAAACCGGCAGCTTCTGGCACATTGATGGCGCCACCCTCAAGTGGTATCGCTACGTGGGTCAGTCCTGGGTGGAGCAGGCCCCGCCTGTTATTCCAACCATCCCTGTTCCATGGCCGCCGGCCCCGCCTCCGCCCCTGCCGGACTCGGCTCTCCTGCCAGGCTCCGGCCGCTCTCGTCTGCCGCTGTGGATTGGGCTGGGAGTGGTAGGGGTGGTCCTGGTGGCCGCCGCCCTGATCTTAAGCGGCGTGTTCCAGCCAGGCCCCAAAACGTCCACCCTTCCTACCCTGACCCAGGTCCCGGCTGTTGCTGCAACAACGGCTATGGAAGAATCGCCTGTTCCCGCAGCCACGGAAACCTCCACGCCCAGGGCGGCAACCACCACCCAACCGGCGGCAACGGCTGCACCCACCCTGCCCCCGACGCCCACGCAGCTCCCGACAGCTACCGTGCCCCCGGTTCAGCCAACCCCACCTAATCCTGCCGACTTTCTCAACTCGCAGGGTCCCTGGCTGCTTTCACGCGATGCGGACAACATTTACCTCATCCAGGCCAAACGCACCGATCCAATTAACCTCGAAAAAGTGGTTGCCCCGGCCTCGCTGGCCGATATGATTGCCCCCAAGGGCGGTCATTTGGCCTTCATTACCTCTTCGGACCCGGACGGCCTGCGCGCCCTCAAGCTGACGATATACAACCTGGCCAGCCGCCAGGTGGAAAAGGTCATTGCTCTCACCACGCCCAAGACCGAGCCCGGCCCCACGGCCTTCCCTGGAGACCCTTCTTTTGAGGCCGTGCGCGCCATCACTGAGTACCCCAGCCTGGCCTGGTCGGCTGACGGCCGCGTGCTGGCGTTTATCGGCGTACAGGACGGCCCTTCCTCGGACCTGTATTCTTATGCCCTCGACACCCAAAAAGTGACCCATCTGACCGACGGCCCCAGCCAGGCTTATTCGCCGAGCTTTTCGCCGGATGGCAAGTATATTGTCCAGTTTGGGGTCACCGGCTTTGGCACCGGCGCCGGACACATTATGGCAGGCGCCTGGGCCGCCCACTCCGATGACAGCGGCGTCATCAGCCTGTATAACCCCGAAGGCAGCGGCGAGAACGTACTGGGTTGGCTCGATGGCAACACAGTCCTGGTTTACGGCTGGAATGTGGTCTGTGGAAATTACAACCTGCGCTCCGTCAGCATCCAGCCCCTAAAGGTTACGACCATCCTGCCTGGCTGTTTCTCGAATATAACTTTTGACCCCGCCTCGCACACCATTGCCCTGGCCATCAACCAGATCACCTCGGAAGGTCCCGGCCAGGTTCAAAGCGGGCTGTACCTGCTCAAGCTGGATGGCAGCCTGCAGCGCCTCAGTCCGGGCGACCTGATCATGGTGGCCTTGCCTGTAAATTCCGGGGCAGTTTGGGGTTATGCTGCGGGCCAGGGCGCGCTGGCCTTCACCCTGGCCGGCGCAGCGCTCACCCAGCCAGCGGGCGCCCCGCAGGATATCCCGCGCTCCGCGCCAGGTGGCACGGTATGGGCCTGGGCCGCCGGCCATATCGACAACACCCCGGGACTGTGGATTGGTTCGCCGGCCGGCGGCGCCCAGAAGGTATTTAGCGATGCGGTCACTGCGGCGGCCTGGAGCAGCAGCGGCATGGTTCTGGCCTTCATGAGCGGCGGCCAGCTCTACTTTGCCCCCGCCCCCACCTACCTGCCCGATCTGTATGGTGGCACTTTCCCGGCCAGCGAGGTTATTTGGGTTTCACCCTAGCGAGCTTTCCGTAATAATCTTCTTTTAAGTGTTTTATTGGCCGCTGTGCGGCCATAAAACACTTAATAAATTAATTAGTCAGACGAGGAATCAGATATGTGCCGAAATATTAAGCAGCTTCGCATGCCCGACCGCCTGCCCAGCGATGAGGAAATCAGAGATGCTGCCCTGCAGTATGTGCGTAAGGTGAGCGGTTACCGCGTGCCGTCGCGGGTTAACCAGGCCGCCTTCAACCAGGCCGTGGCTGATATTGCAGCCTCTACCCGCGCCCTGCTGGACAACCTGGACCAACGCGCCAGCGTTTAATGGAGAATAATTATTCTTCTAGCCAAACCTTAAAAATATCCGAAAAATTATTTCTTTGGCTTTTTTTGACCCGCTTGGGGGTCAAAAAAAGCCAAAAGATGACTGCTTCTCGGCTTGGCGCTGGTTAAGCGGTGGCCTTGACCCGCTCTTCTTGCGACATGCTCGCCAGTGCTTTGACCTTATTCAGTTCCAATCCCAGGCCCTGCGCCACCCGGGCGCCATAGTCCGGGTCGGCCTGGCGGTCAGGCTGTTCTGGTCATCACTGACCGGTGAGCCAAAATTCGTGGTAAATGTTTTTGCTTTTTTTGCCATCTCGGGACTCTTTGCCTTTTTGTTTTTACGTATTGGGGTATGGTTTGGCGCCATCGCAGCGGCTGCAGCCAAACCCAAGCTCCAAAATTTCGCCTATTTATTGATAGTCATTATCCAGAATGATTGTAGCATAAATCTTAGTAAATTGATCGTTAAAATCGTATTTCCGGCGAATGCAACCAGGGCAACTGCATATATGATTTTCCTGATCGAATACTTCGTTCTATGGGCGCGAAAGCCCTGCCTTACGGCGGGGAAACATAGAAGTATGGTATTTTGACCCCGCTAGCGGGGTCAAAATACCATAAAAATTCTTTTCTCCCCTTCCCCACGGAGTGGGGAAGGGGCCGGGGATGAGGTCAGTGGTAACCTGCAATACTCTCCGCCCTGTGGCAGAGGTTTTTGCCACGCAACCGCACGAATAATTTATGTGCGATTGCCCTGCTTTAATGTTATAATAAAACCGACCGGTCGGTCTATTTTATAATAAGGAGTCCGCATGCAGCAGCGCAGTGAAGAAACGAAAGCCCGGATTATGCAGGTGGCCCGGCAGCTTTTTGCCAAAAACGGGTACGATCCCACCGGTGTGGCCGATATCTGCAAGGCGGCAGGGGTGAGCAAGG
>Ga0209014_10000722_pt1 | contig 19403 bp, 18 predicted proteins | sample BarGraNGADG00212_FD_184491 | JGI IMG/M metagenome (GOLD analysis project Ga0209014, IMG submission 184491) | Arctic peat soil microbial communities from Barrow, Alaska - Barrow Graham LP Ref core NGADG0002-212 (SPAdes) (version 2) | ecosystem: Environmental > Terrestrial > Soil > Wetlands >...
TTCGGCCTGGAAGGGACCCCCGCGTTCCCTCATCCGTGCGAACAACGTCCAACTTGCAACAATGTAGGAGAACATTATATAGACCTTGCCCGCGGGCTGTCAACGACTATCTATTATAGTTTTTTATGTATGCACTGAGATTGCACCATAAGGAAAGGGTGGTTGGGGAAGAGAGACCTCCCGGCTAGAATGACGCCGCCGCAAGCAGCACTACTCCAACTGGGAGGTGGTCATATGGTAGACAACCTTGGTGCCCTGGATCAATGCCGGGTCGGCGATGGACTGACCGGGCAGGCGGGGGTAAATAGGCCCTGAGTCGAGAGTTCAAGCGCAGGCGGTTTCTGGCGGATCGGGCGGCGAAGCTCCCCAATCCGCAGATTCTCTGGGCTGAAAGGGCCGTATGGCCTACTGCGACGGGGGCCACTGCCCATTCGACGGAATCACCCATTGGTGATTCCGTCGAGCCCCGATTTCGCATACGGCCAGGCCGAGAAACGACATAGCGGCTCAACGAATCTGCGGATTAGGGAAGCTGGAGAGCGACCGGCGCAAGCGCAAGGGTGCGACCCACGAGGCCTGGCGACATCTTACGAGGGACCAGCAAGAGGTAGCCAGGCGGCTGACGGTGGGGCAGGTGACCCTGGTGACGGTCAGTGGCTGGGGCTTCGTGGGCGACTTCCTGGCTTTCCTAGACGAGATCGGTTTCTATGCCCTCTTGGACATTGAAGGCAAGGGCTTTGCGCGAGTGATGGTCCCCATCGCCCGGTTGGTCATGACCTACCAGATGAAGGTCTTGATGGGGATATCTTCGATCAACCTGGTGCCGGCGAAGCTGTTTCGGCAAGTGGCCCTGATGAAGCTGATCGGCTACACGACGGCGGAGATGGCGGCGGGCTTCTGCGACGGGTCGCCCGAGACGTCCTCCGCCACCGTGACGCTAACAAAGTAGGTCTGGTGGTCCACCAGGAAGCCATGCACCTCCCGGAACGGCACTGGATCCGACATGGTGCCTCCCTTGTTTCCCTTCTCCAGTTCCGCTCGCAGTTGGGACTCAGTCACGCCCTCGTATGACGCCAGGGTCGGCTTTGGACGCACGGGCATGGGAGGGGCGGCCTGGATGGTAGCCACGGCCTGAGAGGTCTTGCTACCTGGCTGGGCGGCGAGTCCAGCCACCAACATCACCGCACCTATCCCGATGACGATCAGCATGACGGCGCCCCCGCAGCCGTACTTCAGGATGCTCCCCATGACGATCTCCCCCCTCTCGGTCCTATCGGCTCCCATGGCGGGAGTCACCAGAGCAACGGTGTCGCGCGGGCATCTTCATCATCACTCCTGGCGGGGCCATCATACATTCGCACAGACGCCCATAGCTATACCCTGCCGTCTGTGCCGATCTTCTCGACCAGGCGTTCCATCTGGTCGAGTTCGGCGTCGGTCAGCCTCGATAGGTTCAGGTCATACCCATGCCTGACCTCCAGCGGGCTGTCAGCGTCTCCTGTCACCACCTGGATATCCTTCCGTCCACCTGTCTCCTTCGCTATGTCGGCCAGCACGCCACGGAGTTGCTCGACCTCGGCAGAGTTGAACCGCTCAACCACGACCTCCCTGGCGTTCTTTCCACTGCCGACGACCTTCGCCTCGCGCACCCAGCGGCGGGACGGATCCTGGAGTTCAGCGAACAGCCTGTCGGCCAGTTCCTTGAGTGCCCTTACCCGTTCCCAGACCAGGGCGTATCCACTCTCCATGATCTCTCGCCGGTGGACTGCCTCGCGTGTCTCGGCCTCTCTCACCTCCGCATCAGCAATGACCTGGAGGCGGGACTGCCAGCCGTAGGTGGTCGACCACTGCTTGAGCCTGCTCAGCTGGTGAGTTGGTACACCATCAGTCCTGGCTCGGTACTCGGTGGCCAGCCGCTCCAGGCTGCGGTCGGGGCCAAGGCGAAGGTAGTCGGCGTATGCCACCTGCGCCCGTGCACCGTGGCTACTTACACACTTGAAAAGACCCCTACCACGTGGTATCCCTACGGCCTGATGGGAGCGATCTGTGCTGTCGCGCTCGGCTCGTGGCGGGGTTGGCACCGGCGGGATGCTCTCACAGCCTGCCACGGGGAATTTGGCTGCCGGCACGACACCAATGGACGACGCTAATGGAGGTCTACGATGCTATCACTTGCCGAAGAACTGCTGCTGCTCGCCCTGGACGACGAGAAGGGCACGATACCAGGCTCGGCCCAGCAGGCACTGGCGTACGGGCTCCCCGCCGCTGGCTTGGTCGACCTTCTGCTTGCCGGCAGGCTGGTGATGGGAGAGAAGAAGCGCGTTACGGTCGCGGAGGCTACTCCCACCGGCGACGATATCCTGGATGAGATGCTCGCACAGATCGAGCGGTCCAAGCGCGCCAAGGGCATTGGCGACTGGGTGAAGGGCTTCGGCAACGGTGGCATCAAGAAGCTGCGAGAGCGGCTGGAGAACAGGCTGGTGGAAAGTGGCGTGCTGAGGGTCGAAGAGGGCCGCTTCCTGAGGCTGTTCCACTGGCACCACTATCCCACAGTGGATGGGGCGCCCGAAGCGAAGGCGCGGGAGAAGCTACGAAGGGTTCTGCTCGAAGGGAACGACCCTGATGCCAGGACCGCGATCCTGATCAGCCTGGCGAGGACGTGCGATCTCCTCCACCCGCTATTTCAGAAAGAGGAGAGGAAGCGAGCGGATGAGCGGGCCAAGGATATCGGCAAAGGCGAGTTCATGGGGGAGGCAGTCTCCAAAGCGCTACAAGAAGTCGAGATGGCAACCACCGCCGCAATGGTCGCCATCATGGCTGCCTCCACCACATCGTCTGGCTAGGACGATACGCGTCCATCCATCTCTGGGGGCACCATTCGGTGCTGGGCCGCCAACGGCCTCCCCGGACCGGGCGAGTACGCTGCAACGAGCGAGCCTATCCTTCAAGTCCGCGGTGGTATACTGTAATCACCAAGAACATCGTGGCGGCTGGAGGGCGCCACTCCTATGACGCATCATGACGCATAAGGAAAGCGGGTCCAGGACGGCTCTGATTCTGCCCCACTTTCTGCGGGAGAGGGGATTCGATGTGGTGGCAATGCGGCTGCTAACGGACTGTGCGGTCGCGGTCGTGGCCGCGCTGATCCTGGCCTCCACCGTCTTCGCCCAATCTATTCCGGAGTTCCAGTTGGGCTTCAGGGCGCTGGCCGAGCAGGTCCCCCAGGTGGTTGGATCCCCAGTGGAGGACGAGCACTGGGGGGAGAGGGGCGACTCCCTGCAGGGCACCACCCGGGGGCTGATGGTGTGGCGAAAGGCCGACAACTGGACCGTCTTCACCGACGGATCCAGGACATGGGTCAACGGCCCCGTCGGGGTGCAGCAGCGGCGCAACGACGAGCGCTTCTCGTGGGAGGCCGCGGAGCAAGGAACCAGGTTGGTGGCGGAGGGGTCCCCGTTGCGATCCGCCTTGGCCTCGCCCCCATACGAGGGAAGCAAGAGTGGGCAGGTGGGGTTGCCGGCACGGCTCACGATACCGGCCATTGGGGTCGACGCCGAGTTCGAATTCGTCGGCCTCACGCCGGCGGGGGCGATGGAGGCCCCGAAGGATCCCGATAAAGTCGCGTGGTACCTCGCGGGGCCGAGGCCCGGGGCGCCTGGCAACGCGGCGGTAGCGGGTCACGTCGACTGGGGTGGGAAGGTTCGCCCCTTCTGGCGGCTCAGTGAGCTGAAACCGGGGGACACCATAGAGGTCATCGCCGGGGATGGCACGTACCGATTTGCCGTGCAGTGGTCGCGATGGTACGACGCCAACGAGTCGTTGCTGGGGGATGTGTTCGGAAGCTCCAGCGTCCCGGAGATTACCCTGATCACCTGCGGCGGGGAGTTCGACCGCCAAACCAGGCAGTACCTCAGCCGCATGGTCGTGCGGGCTGTCCTTGATTCCGACGGAACCATCCCATGATCGCGGTCCGAGGGGCGATATGCCTCATCCGTCGTCGGCTCGGGCCTGACCTCCAGGGGGGGCTTCAGCCGCCCGGCGTGCGCCGGCCCGGAGGGCCAGACCCAGGAAGAACACCCACGGCAGCAGCATGGTGCCCAGGGTGAGGACCCACTCGGGCCTCACGGTGGTGAGCTGTTCCCCCTCGGCGAGCACCACGTAGTAGAAGTAGGCGATGGCGGGCTTCAAGGAAGCGCTGAACGAAAAGAGCAGGACGCCCTTCTGCAGTCCCCCCCGCGGGAGCAACGCCCCCAGTGCCAGGGGCCACAGGAGGTACCAGGGGAAGAACCAGAGCACGCTGACCAACAGATAGAACAGAAACACCGAGATGCCGGCTCGGGCGAACCACTCCAGCTCCTGGCTTTTCCACCCCCTGAGGGCACTCCATCCCATCCATAGCACCAGGGCACCCAGGGCCGCCCCAGAGACTACCCTGCTCGCCTCCACGACCCCCAGCCTGGGCGCTGCCAACTCCCACAAGAGCGCCGGCAGCGACGTGGTGAACAGCAGGCTCCGCCTGCCCACCCCCAGCAGATCTGTGATGCTGCCCACCTCCCAGAAGGGCAGGTAGAAGACGACGGTGAGCGCGGCCCCCAGGGCGCCGATCCCAAGAAGGTAACCGAGCCGCCTTCGCACCCCATGCATGTCTCTCATGGCCGCCAGGAGCACCAGCGGCAGCAGCAGGGCAGGGATGAACTTCACCAGGGCCCCCAACACCATCGCCATTGCGGCCAGGGTGTAGCGCCTCTTCACCACCAGGAACGCCCCCGCGGCGACGAAGAGCACCATCAGGGAGTCGTTGTGCCCGTTGCCCGCGGTCTCCACGATCACCAGGGGGTTCCAGGCGAAGAGGGCAACGCCCCTCAGGGCCCAGGACGGGCGGGTAGCCCGCAGGTTTAGACCGATTAGAGCCGCCGTCCCAGCGTACGCCGCGATCGCGGCCAGCTTGAAGGCGACGGCGTTGGCCACCACCCCGTCTCCCGACAGGCGTGTAAGGGACCTGGCAATCAGTTCCCAGATCGGCCCGTAGGCCGAGGGCCAGTACCGCCACCAGGAGTAGTAGAGAAAGGGGTCTCCAGGATACAGGCTGGGTGTGTCGTAGAAGGGGTTTCCCCCGTACTGGCTGGCCACCCTGCCGCGAATTATGTACTCGAACAGATCGCCGGAGGTGAAGGGGTAGGCCAGAAGCATGGCCGCGTTGATCAGGATCGCCCCCCCGATCACCGCGATCCAGGGTCCGAGCCCTCTAGCGTTCTCGGCCGCCCGCAGGGCCAGAAGGTAGATGGCGAACAGTGCCGCCATGGTGAGCCCGTATATCAGGTACCCCTGGGCGCCGTCGGGCGCCATGCTGCCGATCTCCCGCTGGGGCCAATTCCACCATTCCGCCAGGCTGTAGTTCCGGACGAAGGCGAGGCAGTACAGGCTGAAGCTGGCCGCGGCCAGGAACCACAGCCTGGCCGCGGGCGCCCCTCTCCCAACCTCAGCCATGGCGCCTCCCCTGCCGTGGAGAGTCCGCCTAGCATGCCCCCGCTGCTCCCGCCTCCGGTCAATTCGGCCGCAGACGCCCAAACCCCTACCACTCAATCCGGCCGTGAACAATGCATCACCTTTCGAGCTGCCAAGGTCGTCGAATTGGCTCATAGTAACATCAGGTGGGGCGATAAGGCTCGCAAGTTCCTTCTCGCGACCGAGCTGGTTACCCGTTCCCGACCTACAGCCCAGAGCGAAAACGGCTATTATTGCATCGGTCTGAATAGCTGCGGCTTCTCGTACCCATATTCTTAGGAGGATTGAGACTTGGCAGCCAGCAAGTTCGTTGGAGTATACCCACCGGTAATCACGCCGCTGACGGCAGACGAAGAGCTCGACCGGCAGGGCGTGAAGCGGCACATCGACTTCGTCGTAAATTCGGGCGTCGACGGCATCTTCGTCCTGGGTAGCATCGGGGAGGGCCCCTTTGTGCGGCCTTCGGTTGCCGCGGCCATGGTTGAGGCTACGGTCGAAGCGGTAGCCGGTCGGGTGCCGGTTATCGCGGGTGTTATCGAGCCCAGCACCGCGCGCACGATCGATGCGGTCAAGAACCTATCCGGTAAAGGCCTGGCGGGCTATGTGGCAGCGGCACCCTTCTACTTTGGGGGCTACGTCAACCGTGAGCTGGACAAGCACTTCCGGAAGATCGCCGACGCGGCAGATCTGCCGGTGCTGCTCTACAACATCCCCATCAATACCAAGACTCCGATGAACGCGGACCTGGTGCTGGGGCTCCAGAACCATCCCAACATCGTGGGCATCAAGGACTCTTCGGGCGATTGGCCGGAGGTTCAGCCGGTGCTGTTAAACAAGGAGAGGGATTTCGTCTTTCTCCAGGGTAACCAGTTCATGTGCGCCGTCAGCCTGATGATGGGCGCCGAGGGGCTGGTGCCGGGCCACGCCAACGTATGGCCAAAGCTAATTGTGGACCTGATGAAGGCGGGCAAGGAGAAGGACTTCAAGACCCTGTTTGCCCTCCAGAACACCCTGGACAAGCTGGTGAGGCTGCGCGGCAGGGCACCCAACCACACCTACAAGATCGTGACGAAGGCGATGGGGCTGACGGAGGATTACGTCAGCACGCCGCTGCCCATGCTTACCCCCGAGGAAAGGGACAAGTTCATCAAGAGCAGTATCGAACTCGGAGTGCCGATCCCGAGGGGATAAGCCACTGAGACGCGAAGGTCATAGGGGGGGATTCGCGCCCCCTTGTGCCCTTCGCGTAATTTGCGATACAGCTGGGTTTGACCGAGTCGCCGCGCCCATCTATACTCGCCCCTTGGTGCCCCGCGGCAATCCAAGTGAGTACATCGTGGAGAGGTGGGTCGGTCTTGTCCTTCGGTCACCGTCGCCTCTTCGACTACGCGGAACTGCTCGCGGCGATGGCACTCTGGGGCTCCCTCTACCCAGCCAGCAAGCCGGTCCTGGCCCAGCTTTCCCCCGTTCAGGTCGCCCTGGCGAGGGCCTCTATCTCCTTCCTGGTGTTGGGGGCGCTGGTCCTCCTCCGGGGCAAGGGCGGCCAGACCCTGTCGGAGCTTCGGCACCGGCCCTGGCCGTCGGCAAGCCTCGGCCTGCTCAGCTTTCTCCTCAGCTCGCTCCTGGCCATGCTGGCGGTCAGCTACCTGCCTGCCTCCGTCGTGGGTATGGTCACGGCCACCAGCCCTCTCTGGCTGTCGCTGGCCGCCATCACCCTTCGCAGGCCCGCGGACTCGGGAAGGATGCTATTGGGGGCCGGTATCGCCTTGGCCGGCGTGGGGACGGTGCTGTTTAAGGATGGAGTGACGGTTGTTCTGGCGGGGGAGGGAATGGACCCCCGGGGTATTCTCTTTGCCCTGCTCTGCAGCCTGGTGATCGCCCTGCAGGTAGCCTGGGGACGCCGAGTAATGGTGGGTCGCGATCCCATGGTCGTCACCTGTCTGGGATGCGGCTGGAGCTTGCCGCCCCTCCTGGCGTTGGCGGCGGCCGAGGGCGGGATGGACAGCCTTTTTGCCCTCTCAGGTCCTACCCTGGGCATCATGCTCTACCTGGGCGTCGGCTGCACGGCGCTGAACTTCGTCCTCTTCAACCACGCTCTAAAACGGGTGCCTGCCGAGCGGGCCGCCGCCTTTCAGTACCTGGTGCCCTTCATCAGCGCGCTCCTCGCCTACGCCTTCCTGGGGGAGAGCCTCACCTGGCCTTTGATGGCCGGCGGTCTGGCCATAGTCTTCGGCCTGGTCCTCACCCAGGAGCGGGGGAAACCAGGGGGGTGATACTGTGGCCGTCGGAGAGCGCATCGCACCAGTGTGGGGGCGGGTGTACTTCTCACACCCGCCCCCATCACTTCGACATGCGGATTCCCCGGTGCGCCTTTTCCCACGAATCAGCCCAGCGGGCACACTACCCTCGATCTCGGAGCCGGCAATGCGTGCTGCAAGTCGGCCTCAGTGGCCCTCTCCAGAGCGAGACAGACCCATCCGCCCAGGGAGCATTTCCTCCGCGATCCTATCGATCAACGCCGGGTTGAGTGGTAGGGATGCATTCTCCAACACGGAGGTCAGCGCGATCAGGTTCTCGTTTGACACCAGGTTCTCCGTGGACATCGCGATCGCGAGCCTTTCACCGGTGCCTGCCTCTCTGAGCAGACTGATGGCGAGCTCGACAGTAGCCGAAGGCCCCAGCTCGTACACCCCTCCAGGGTAGCCCAACCAAATGATCTTGTCAGGCCACGCGGCCAACGCCTCGTCCAGCCGCAGGTCCCCCATGGGCAGCGGGTGGAACGCCTCGATGATGTCGATGGGAGTCTTCGCGATCAAGTCCTTGAGGCAAGCAATTCGTCCATCCATGTGTACGGCCAGCTTCTTGCCGGCAGGGTGCAGGAGTCTGGTCTGCTTCACGTACTCGGGCATGCAGTATTTCTCGAAGATCTTTGGCGACACTAGTTGGCCATCAATGTTGTCACCCCACCAGGTGATCGGTGCCGGGGACTTGGCAGCTATCTCGTACAGCGGTTCGCGGCTTTTCGAGATAGCATGGTACAGGTCGTCCCACAGCTCTGGGTAGTCTGCCATATGGAAGAAGCAGCGCCCGCCGTCGCTTCCAACCCAGTTGATCATCAGCATCTGCACCGGGGAGTGGGGGAGATTGTCTACAACCAGCCCTTCATCGCCCAACCAGTCCATGGCCTGCTCTATGGGGAAGTAGTCGGCCACGTACTCCGTGTGTTCCACTATGTACTTGACGACGGCGTAGTCTTCGGGCTCCTTGATCCTCCGGGTGATGAGCCAGGGCGTGATATCCATCCAGCTCCGGTTGCCGTGCCACTGGAAGGTGCCTGGTTCCCTCACCTCATCCTCGTAGACACTGCCTATCGGGGTGGTGAAGGTCCGCCGGATTACGGGCCTTCCGTCTACCGCGGCCCCCTGTTCGGTGACAGTTACGTCGTGCAGACGCTCGACATAGGGTGGTCGCTCCCAGCACATGCCCATGCCGCGATTGCGGCACTCTCGCTCGACCGATCCGGTTTGGCTGTGTCGCCACCAGTGGAAGAACGGTAGTTTATCGGCGCGCTGTCCGGGGGAAGCCGCCATTATCCGCTCACGCCGGGTCATTTCCATCAATTAGGGTAGCCTCCTTCACTACGCACGACCTGGGGCTTATCGGGCTCGTCAGGGCCGGCTACGGCCGCCTGTTCCTGCTTCTTGGGCAGGGCCAGCGTGAGTATGGCTGTCATGAGAGCGAAGGCGGCAAACATGAAGAACCCGGCATTCGTGGACCCGGTGGCATCCGAAAGGAAACCGAAGAGATAGGGCCCGGTGAAGCCACCCAGGTTGCCAATGGAGTTGATGAGCGCGATCCCTACCGCGGCAGCCTGAGCGCTCAGCAGCCCGGTGGGCAGGGCCCAGAAGGTGCCCACCCAGCTGTAAATGCCCGAGGCGGCGAAGCACAGCAGGATGATGCTGAGGACGGGGTCCTTGGTGAAGGTCAGGGCGATCAGCGAGACGACCATCACCAGCATGGATATGCCCGCGTGGAGGCGCCGCTCCATAGTCTTGTCGGAGTGGCGGGCCACGAGGACCATGGCTGTGGCAGCACATATGAACGGAATGGCGGAGATCAACCCGACCTGCGTGTTACTGATGACCGAGGACAGCCCCTTCACGATCTGAGGCATCCAGATGTTGATCCCGTTCATGCCGGTTGCGTAGCCGAAGTAGGCCAGCGCGAAGTACCAGACGCGGCCGCTCTTCAGGGCACCCCACTCCGAGATTCTCGCGACCTTGACTCGGGACGCGTCTTCCTTCGCCATCCTCGCGGATAGCCAATCCTTCTCCTCCTGGCTGAGGAACTTCGCGTCACGAGGGCGGTTGACCATTATCCAGGGTGTCGCGATACCAAGAACGACGGCCGGCAAGCCTTCCAGGATGAACAGCCAGCGCCAACCCGTGATGCCAGCCCAGTTGACGTTGTCCAGGATCCAGCTTGAGATTGGCGTGCCTATGATGTTGGCGGCTGCCACCCCAACTATGAACAGCGACACCGCTCGGGCATGGTGCTTGGCGGGGAACCAGTAGGTAAAGTACAGGACCACTCCGGGGTAGAAACCTGCTTCGGCGGCTCCAAGGAGCGAGCGAAGGATGGTGAGGTCGGTGGCTCCTCGGACGAAACCTTCCAGGCAGGTGACTATTCCCCATGTGACCATGATGCGGGCAATCCAGACCCTGGCGCCCACTCTATGAAGGATGACATTGCTGGGGATTTCGAAAATGAAGTAGAAAATGAAAAAGATCCCGGCGATAGATCCAAACACGGCCGCCGAGATGTTGAGGTCCTTGTTCATGTTCAGGGCGGCGACGCCGATGTTCACCCTGTCGATGTTCGCCACGATGTAGAGCAAGAACACGTACGGGATCAGCTTCCACCGCAAGCGACTCATGAGTCTTTCTTCGTCAATAGATCCAGCACCAGCGGACATTTCCGAGAACCTCCCGTCTTGAGTCAATTCAGCGCTAGCACGGTCTGAAGATACTGGGTTCCGAGTGGCTTGGGGGACTACTTCTGAGCGCTGTCTACCTCATGCGCACCTCCTGATGATTCTGGCCTTCCTTTGCTTGGCCAGCGATGTCCCCAGTTGGACGAGGTTGGCATGCACAAACAGGCATGGTCACAACTCTACATCTAGACATCTGGGCTGTCTATAGGTGTCCATACAAGCACTCTCCGTGCTAGGGCGTGCTGACTCGACTGCCCCTTGACCACGCTAGAACCGTGGCCAAGGGGCAGTCGGCACATCTTATGCGAAGTACCGCTTAGCTCTGGGCGCTCGCACCTCGTCTCGGTTTCGCCAGCGGCGCCGATCGTGGCTGGTCCTTCTCTGGGTGCACGTAGCTGTTCTGGGCAGAAGCAAGGAGTTGCGGCAATGTGGATAAATAGGGCGCGGCAGTTTCCCTCAGTGGCAGTACTGGCCATGGTCGCGGCGCTAATCATGACTGGCTGCGCGAGGCCAGCCGCGGCTGTCCAACCATCAGTTCCAACGGCGGAGCCCACCAGGGGTCCGGGTGCTCAGCCGACCAGCTCGGGAGAGCGCATAAGCGGAACGGTCCAGACGGTTGATTCCGGAAAGATCACCCTGACGGACGGCAAGACGCTGACTTTGGCTCCCGACACACAGATAATCCGTATACAGCTCGCAACCAGCGCGGACCTTCAGCCCGGAGGCTACGTCGCAATAACCGCCTCGAGGCAGCCGGACAACACGCTCCTGGCGAGCGCGGTCAATATCTTTGCCGAGTCCCAGCGGGGACTGGGCGCTGGGCAGCGACCGATGACGGGTGGCAATCTCATGACCAACGCTACGATCGTCAAGGTCGATGGCGACACCTTCACTGCCACCTTTCCTGGGGGCGATGACACGGTCAAGCTGGCGCCAGACGTGAAGGTTATGAAGTTCGTGCCGGCCGGACCGCAGGATATCGTGAGCGGGACGATGCTCTCCGCGCTTGTGACGAACGGCGTGGTGAAGTCGCTCTCACTGCAGTAGTCGTCCTGGGCTCGCCGTCGCATCCCGGCCGACGGCGAGCCCTCCGATCGCCAGATGCCAACACCAACACAGATGCCGCTACTGCCACTTGGAGCGGGGGGCTCTGGGGCAGAGCCCCCCGCTCCAAACTGACATTTTCCCTCAGCAATTCGCGGACATTATCGTCGAGCACTGACACCCCAATCTACTCTCGTAGTGGACCATCGGGCTAACCGTTCGCAGCTGCATGCTTAGAAAAAGACTGACTCCCCTTCAGCCGGTTAGTGGAAGCCGTTGCCAAACGTGATATCGTTGTCGCATAGCAGATCCTTGAACTCTCCAGTAGAAGGGGATCTCGGTACATCACGTTAGGGAGGCGAACTTGAACAGCCGCGAGCGAGTCATTCGAGCCATCGAATTCGGCGGCCCAGACCGCCTGCCATACCGGTACAACGTGCTGCCGGGCGCCTACCAGAAATACGGTGACGCCCTGGACCGACTCATTGCCCGGTATCCGGGGGACCTGCTCAGAGCTACCGGCTACCGGGAGCCGTCGGAGTATGGTGAGAGGATTGACGAGGGACAGGTGGATGCGTGGGGCGCCGTCTGGCTCAGGGCCACCGACGAACACAAGGGCCAGGTCGTGGGGCATCCTCTCGTAGAGTGGGAGAAGCTGGATTCCTACCGGTTCCCGGACCCCCTGGCGGCGGGCGACTGGTCGGGGGTCCCCGAGAGGCTGCGGGCTAACGGCGGCCAGAAGTACGTCCTGGTGGATGGCGACACGTTGTTCCAGAGGATGTTCTACCTGCGCGGCTTCGAGGCGCTGATGGTGGATCTCGCCGAGGATCGACCGGAGGTCTACTTCCTCCGAGATCGGATCGTCGCCTTCATGCTGCGCAAGATCGAGAAGTGGCTGGAATACGACGTGGACGGCTTCCAGTTCAGGGACGACTGGGGCTCGCAGCAAGCGCTGATGATCAACCCGGCGCTGTGGCGTACCTTCTTCAAGCCGGCCTACCGCCAGCTCTTCGCGGCGGTCCGCTCCGCCGGCAAGCACGTTCACTTCCACAGCGATGGCCAGATCAGGGACATCATCCCTGACCTGATCGAGTTGGGGGCCCAGGTACTCAACCCGCAGGTCAAGGTGGTTGGGCACGACTACCTGGCCCGAGAGTTCGGAGGGAAGCTCTGCTTCCAGGGAGACATCGACAGGCAGTACGTCCTGCCTTTCGACACCCCCGAGGGGGTTGCCCGGTACACCCTCCAGGAGATCGAGGCGCTGGGCAGCTACGGCGGTGGCTACATCGGCAACGGGGAGCTGTCGGCGGATGTGCCGCTGGCGAACGCCGAGGCGATGTATCGGACGTTTGCCGGCTACCGCTATTCGTAAGCCTCGTGGCCGCCACACATCCGTTCAGATGCATCGGGTGTCCGGCCCTGGCCTTGTTGCGTCCGGTCTGGGCGGATACAATGGGCCAGTGAGTCCAACGGTGTTCCAGGGAGCAGAAAAGCATGCTCGGCCGTCGCGACTCCAAATCCGATGTCAACGATGCCGTTGACAGGACACTGGCCATCCCCAACGGATATTGCCCTGTTCGAAGGACTATGAAAGGACGGTGTAGTCCCTATGGAAAAGGTCATGGTAATCCAGGGGAACGAGGCCTGCGTTCGCGGCGCGATAGCCGCCGGATGCAGGTTTTTTGCTGGATATCCCATCACACCAGCCTCGGAAGTGGCCGAGTTGATGGCCGCGATGCTGCCCGGCAAAGGGGGCATTTTCATGCAGATGGAGGACGAGATCGCGTCCATCTGCGCGGTGATCGGCGCGGCGTGGGGGGGGGCGAAGGCCTGCACCGGCACCTCTGGACCGGGCTTCAGCCTGATGCAGGAGGGCTTCGGCTACGCGGTCTCCACCGAGACGCCCTGCGTGATCATCAACGTGCAGCGCGGCGGGCCCTCCACCGGCCAGCCGACCTCCCCCTCCCAGCAGGACATCTACCAGGTCAAGTATGGCTCCCACGGCGACTACGAGGTGATCGCTTATGCCCCCTCCTCCGCCCAGGAGGCGTTCGACCTGACGGTCAAGGCGTTCAACGCGGCCGAGAAGTATCGGGTGCCGGTCTTCGTGATGTCCGACGAGGTGGTCGGGCACACGCGGGAGAAGGTGCGCATCCCCGAGACGCTTGGGGTTGTGGAGAGGCGTAAGCCCAGCCTCCCCCCCGGCGAGCTGTTCCCCTTCCGGGCGATGCCCGGCAGTCTGCGGCTGGACGGGATGCCGGCCTTCAACCAGGGCTACAATCTGCTGGTGGAGGGGCAGCTTCACGACGACCTGGGCAACCGGGCGGGGACCCAGGTGGAGGCGAGCGCCAGGCTGCTGACCAGGATCTGCGACAAGATACTGAAGCACGATGGCGACCTGCTGGATGTGCAGGGGCGCTACCTGGACGACGCGGAGGTGGTTGTCGTCTCATACGGGAGCACGATTCGGCCGGCGATGCAGGCGGTCCGCCAGGCCAGGGCGGCAGGAATCAAGGCGGGGTGGCTGAAGCTGCGGATAGTGTGGCCGTTCCCTGACGAGGTGATCGCGGACTTGGCCGGCAAGGTCGACCGGATCATCGTTCCCGAGATGAACGTGGGCAAGATAGTGCGGGAGGTGGACCGGGCCGCCCACGGGCGAGCGGAGGTGGTGTCGCTGCCGAAGCTGGGAGGGGCGCTACACACCCCGTCGGAGGTTCTGGCAGCCATAGAAGGGAGGAACGACCGTGCATCCCATCGCTGAGAAGTATCTACGCAAGAGCGCCCTGCCGCAGTTCTTCTGCCAGGGGTGTGGAGACGGGACGATCATCACGGCGCTGATGCGGACCGTAGACGACCTTGGGATCATAGACCAGGTGGCCTTCACCAGCGGGATCGGCTGCTGCGCCTGGATCCCGGTCTTCATAAACGCGGACTGCCTGCACACGATGCACGGCCGGGCGATCCCCGTGGCGACGGCGCTGAAGCTGACCGACCCGAAGCGGAAGGTGATGGTGTTCGCCGGGGACGGGGACTGCATGGGGATAGGTGGGAACCACCTGATCCACGCGGCGAGGCGGAACGTGGACATCACGGTGGTGATGGTGAACAACGCGATCTACGGGATGACGGGGGGGCAGACGGCGCCCACGACCCCGCATCACGCGACGACCAAGACCACCCCAATGGGCAACGTGGAGTTCCCCTTCGACGCCTGCGAGGTGGCGAAGGCTGCTGGAGCCACCTACGTGGCCCGCTGGACGACGGCCCACCCCCGGCAGTTGACCAGCGCCATGAAGGAGGCGATCAACCACAAGGGCTTCGCCTTCATCGAGGTGCTCTCCCAGTGTCCGACGCAGTCCGGACGGATGATCTACGGCAACTCGGACCCGGTCGCGATGTTCAACCGGTACAAGGAGACGTCGGTGAGCGTGGCACGGGCTGGGAAGATGAGCGCCAAGGAGTTGGTCGGGAAGATCGTGGTGGGCAAGCTGCACCAGATCGAGGGGCGGGCCGAGCTGTGCGACGAGGTGTACGCCCTGATGAGCAGTGGCGGGGAGGGGCTGTCGGCCGAGACGAAGCTGGCCTCCAACTAGAGAGACCCGCCCCACGAGAACGGGCGGGCGAGACGCCCGCGCACCCAGATTCCGCCGGCACCGAGACTAGAGAGCCGACAAACGAGGCAGGGAGTGGAAGAAGTGATCAGGATCACTGTGGATAAGGACTACTGCAAGGGCTGCAACCTGTGCATAGCGAACTGCCCGAAGGGGGTGCTGGCGCCGTCCCAGGAGAGAGGGAAGGCGGGCTTTTTGGTGCCCGAGGCGGTCCACCCCGAGGCGTGCAGCCGGTGTCTGAACTGCGAGGTGACCTGCCCGGACTTCGCGATAGTGGTGGAGGGCGAGGCCAATGAGAAGTGAAATTAGGATTGCGGGCTTCGGGGGGCAGGGAGTGATCCTGTCGGGGCTGATCATCTCTGTGGCGGCTGGGCTACACGAGGGCAAGGAGGTGGCCCAGACGCAGAGCTACGGCCCGGAGGCGCGAGGTGGAGCGTGCCGGACTGAGGTAGTGATCAGCGATGAGGAGATCGACTACATCAAGCCGCTGGACGCGGACCTGCTGGTGGCGATGTCGCAGCCTGCTTTGGATCGTTACATCGGGGAGATGGACCTGAAGAGGGCGGCGATCCTCGTGGACAGCAGCCTGGTGACGAAGGTGCCGGAAGGGGTGAGCAAGCTCTACCGGCTGCCCGCGACGGACATAGCGGAGTTCAAGCTGGGCAAGAAGATCGTGGCGAACCTTGTGGTGCTGGGGGCGATCTCGGCGATCACGGGGATGGTGAGCTACGAGGCCCTCGTTGAGGCGGTGAGGGAGACGGTGCCGTCCAAGACGGTGGATCTGAACCTGGCGGCCCTCGACGCGGGCTTCCAGGAGGGCGCCAGGATGGCGGCGCCGGCAGGGTAAGTCTACTTTCCGAAGGCATGCTGGTGCCGGTGGGCCACGTGACGAGGGTGTCATCTCCCCGCCGGCACCAGGGCCGCCGGCATGGGCGGCACCAACCCCGGAAGAGATGGGCCAGATTACCGCGGAGGTAATGCGGCAGTAGAGGGCAGGCGCTTGCTGCTCAGCTCGATGTCTCCAATGTGAAGGGGGATTTTCGCTGAACGATTAGAATTCGTAGGGCTCGCTGGACCCCAGCGGCACCTCTTGGTTGATTGACAACCGGCAACTACTATGTTACGACTCCGTTGCAATGACCACTGCTCGGGCGTTGGCACTACAACATCTGGTGGGGCCGGTGTCGGCTGTGCCCAGATGTGGGGGCATAGTCGACGAGAAGACCCTATTGCAGTGGAGTCATAATATGGATGGGCATCGAGACTGAACTGACCCGCTTTGCTGAGACCGTGCAGTGGCGACCAGCCCGCGATGGCTGGAAGAGGGCGCCATGCTCGTCCGCAGGCTGTCCCGAAGAGGCAAATCGGATGATCGCGGCATCGACGATGCCGGGGTTGTCTCTCTGCGCGATCTGGGACTCCGCCCTCGCTCTCTTCCGATCGCCACCCTCCCACCGGGGGGTCTTCTCTCTCCGTCCCGCTATAAAGCCAGAATGGCGCGCCCGCTCCGCGGCGCTACCGGCCTCAACCATCCGAGGCGAATGGAGTTGCACTATGATCTCCTTCCCCGCGGACCCCCAGTCGTCACTGCCATTCCGTCTCGTCGATTGATCCCACGTCGACCAGGCTTCTGTCACCAGTGGCTCGGCATTTCCGTGTCTGACCGATGACAGTGATCGGGGCATGGACATCCCAGGAATGGTGTCGCCCCGGATCATCCAGGCCGTGGCTCCGATGCGATCAGATCATTATCGGGAGGTTTTGTCATGGCACAGGCAACAGCAGGCGCCATAGGAGTGCCGGTATCAGACCCCTACATTCTCACCAAAGAGGGCATCCTTGATCCTCCAAAAGGCTGGGCTCCGAGCCTGAAGTACCTCGGACCCGGACTGATAACCAGCGCCTCCATCGTGGGCTCGGGTGAGCTCATCGCCACAACTACCCTGGGCGCCCAGACGGGCTTCGTCCTGCTATGGATGGTCATCTTCAGCTGCGCCGTCAAGGTGGCGGTCCAGGCGGAATTGGCCAGATGGACCATCGCCACCGGTACCCCGGCCCTTTCCGGCTTCAACAGGGTCCCACCCGTGTTCGGTAGGGTCGGGTGGGTGAACCTCATGTTCGTCCTGATGGTGCTCGCAAAGACACTGCAGCTGGGCGCTATCGTCGGCGGTACGGCCGTAGCCTTCAGCATCCTCATACCCCTGGGGGGCGATGCGCTATCCCAGACCTCAATCCTGCTCTGGACCGTCCTGGTGGCCGCCGGCTCCATAGTCCTCCTCTACTCCAACGCCTACGGGTTGGTGGAGAAGGGAGCGTTCTACCTGGTGGTGGTCTTCTCCGTGATCACGATCTTCATCGCCTTTGGGCTGCCCTTCACGACCTACGCTTACTCCCTCGGTGATGTGGCCAAGGGCCTGAGCTTCCAAATCCCCGCGGGCGCTCTCGGTGCGGCCATCGCCATGTTTGGCATCACCGGTGTCGGGGCGGACGAGATCACCTTCTACAACTACTGGTGCATCGAAAAGGGCTATGCCCGCTGGGTAGGCCCTAAAGAGAACACCGAAGCATGGCGAAAGCGGGCCAAGGGATGGATCGACGTGATGTACAAGGACATCTCCGTGTCCTTCGTCATCTATACCTTCGCCACCCTGGCCTTCTTCATCATGGGTTGCGCCGTGTTGTACCCCCAGAAACTGGTTCCCGGTGGAGCCAACGAGATGATCACCACCCTCGCCCGAATGTACACGGACTCCCTGGGGACCTGGGCCATGTGGGGGTACTTGATCGGCGCCATCGCGGTCCTGGGGTCCACGCTGTGGGCCGCGGTGCCCAGCCACGCTCGGATGTACACCAACTTCCTGGCCGCCATCGGCGTTGTGGACTGGCACAATCCGACGACCCGATACAAGTGGCTCCGAGGCTTCACCATCGCCCTGCCCATAGTCTGGGCCTCGGCGTCCCTCTTCTTTAAGTCCCCCGTGCTGATGGTTCAAATCGGCGGAGTGATGACCGGGGTGTTCCTCCTTGCCGTGCTGGCTGCCGCCTGGTATCTGCGCGCCAAGGAGACCGACAAGGATCTGTATGGCAAGGGAGCCTTCAACCTGCTGTTGATCGTCAGTACAGTTGCCATCGGCCTGCTCGGGCTGTACACCGTACTACAGCAGTTCGGCGTCAAGATCGGCTAGTCGCGGACCGATGGGCAACGACACACCCCGAGTCTCAGAGGACACCCTGAGATTTCGGGGTGTGTCTTGACTTGCCTCCACAGCACGTTCCTGCTGCGCGGAAAGCTCGCGGGCACATCCGCGGACGAGACGATAGAGATGTTGCGCGGCGAGCGGCCATGCTGCGGCCCAGGCCGACAGGCTGTTCACCCGCGATCCCCATTACTACGGACGCTACTTTCCGAGGGTGGCGATCCTCGCGCCGTAGCGCCCACCAAATCGACACGCGGCGATCGAGGTGCCTCCGGCACCAGTGTGCCCCTTATGTTGTAGATGATCTCGTGCTAACATTGCGGGCAGCAATTCTCACCGGATGCGGTAGTAATACCCCACACCCCATCGGAGAACTAGATGGATCAATCCCAAACGAACTGGATCGCCAACTTCATCTGGGGCATAGCGGACGACGTGCTCCGCGACCTGTATGTGCGGGGCAAGTACCGTGACGTTATTCTTCCCATGACGGTGTTGCGCCGCCTGGACTCGGTGCTGGAGCCCACCAAGCAGGCAGTCCTCGATATGAAAGCCTCTCTCGACAGGGCGGGCATCGTCCACCAGGAGGCGGCGCTGCGGCTGGCGGCGGGTCAGGCTTTCTATAACACCTCGCGGTTCACCCTCCGGGACCTGCGCTCCCGCGCCAGCCAGCAGCAGCTAAAGGCGGACTTCGAGGCCTATCTCGACGGCTTCTCACCGAGCGTCCAGGAGATCCTGGAAAGCTTCGAATTCCGCAATCAGATCCCGCGCCTTTCTAGGGCCGATGCGCTCGGCACCCTCATCGAGAAGCTGTTGGACCCCTCGATCAACCTGAGCCCCAATCCCGTTTTCCACGGCGACGGCACGGTGAAGCACCCGGGCCTCGATAACCACGCCATGGGCACTATCTTCGAGGAGTTGGTCCGCCGCTTCAACGAGGAGAACAACGAGGAGGCCGGCGAGCACTGGACGCCCCGCGACGCCGTCAAGCTCATGGCGCGGCTCATCTTCTTGCCCGTCGCTGATCAGATAGAGTCTGGCACCTATCTCCTC
>Ga0209014_10000726_pt1 | contig 19371 bp, 17 predicted proteins | sample BarGraNGADG00212_FD_184491 | JGI IMG/M metagenome (GOLD analysis project Ga0209014, IMG submission 184491) | Arctic peat soil microbial communities from Barrow, Alaska - Barrow Graham LP Ref core NGADG0002-212 (SPAdes) (version 2) | ecosystem: Environmental > Terrestrial > Soil > Wetlands >...
TCACAGCGCCTTGCGAAACGTCAGATTGATCCGGCACCGGCCGGTCAGCGGGTGGTCGCCATCCTTCAACGACGCGATGCCATGGTAGGCCAGGCGCGTGGCGCCGCCCCACACCACCACGTCGCCGCTGGCGAGGAGCATGCGGCGCGGACGATCCTTGCGACTGGCGCCGCCGAACAGAAACACCGCCGGCAGTCCCAGCGACACCGACACGATCGGCGCACGGTAGTCGCGCTCGTTGCGGTCCTGATGCAGCGTGAGGCGCGCCCCCGGCTGGTAGCGGTTGATCAAACAGGCGTCCGCTTCGAATCCTGGGTACCCCGCTTCGCGCGCGGCACTCGCCGCCAGTTGGTGGAACGACGGCGGCATCGCGGGCCACGCCATCCGCGTCACCGGGTCGCCCGCGTCATAGCGATATCCCTTGGCGTCGGACACCCAGCCCGCCTGCCCGCAGTTCGTCATCGCCACCGACATACGGAAGCCGCCGGGCGTCACCATGTGGCGGAACGGCGCGACGGCCACAATCTTCGCCAGGTCGTCCATCAGGCGCTGCGCGGACACATTAGCGAACCCGCGCAGCAGCGTGGCCCCCTCGGCGATCGCCTCGCGAGCTGGAGCCTCCTCGCCGAACAAACTATCCATTCCCTGGCCGGCTCTCTTCATAGCGCGTCGTGAGAAATGACACCGCCCGTGTGGTACCCCGCGTGCTCTAACATTCCCAGCACTACATGCGCTTCCGTTGAAAACGGTAGCCACCGGAAGGAAATCATGAGGACAAATTCAACTACTATCATTACCGGAGCCGTCCTGACGACCCTCCTCTTCGCGTTCTCCGCCATGGCGCGCGACCACAGCACCATGAACGGCACCTGGACGCTGGTGCCCACCAAAAGCGATTTTGCCGGCCAGCCCGTGGTTCAAACCGGCACCGTGACGATCAACGACCATCAGGGCATCATCACCGTCTCGCGCAGTTTCGTGTATGCCGGCGCCACCGAGACCTTCTTCTATAGCGATATGACCGACGCCGACCGCGGCGCCACGATTCGCACCGGCAAAGACCTCAAGAGCAAGACCCGGTGGGATCACGACGTGCTGAAGGTGACCACCACGCAATCCGGCGCGATTACTCTCGAAAGCTACACCCTGGCCGCGGATGGCACCATGATGGTCAGCGTGGTGAGGCCGGAGCACAAGCCGATCACCCTCATCTTCGAGCGCAAATAGATCAGGCGTTCTCGCCGGGCTCCGCGGCGCCATCCTCGCCAGCGTCTGGAAGGCTGTTATCCGCTTGGAGCAGCTCTTCCATAAGTTCCCTGGCTTCCGCCTCGCGGTCGCGCGGCACCTGCACGCGGACCCACTTATGGAGAAACCCATCCACGTCCTGGATCAGGGTGGCGATTTGGCCCAGAATGAAGAAGGGAATGCCCGCCTCCTCCAGCAATCCCTTGGCGAAGGCAAGCTGGATGCGATCGTTTGTCTCCAGCACCACGACCAGGTCGAGAGTGGGGTCGAACCGATCGACTGGCTCCTGGGGAGGGGTTCCGGCTAACAGGGGAACGTGGCAGTCGGAGCATTCGGTGAAACCGTCGCGGTACTCGCAGCGGCATTGCGGACAATACACGATTCACCTCTCGCCCAAGCATACCGCCGCGCGCAGCCGTTTGGAATGCCAAGGTATTCTTTGATTCGGACGCGGCAGGCGCGATTCTTTGACAGCTTCCGAGGGTGGCGGCTCACTTGATTTCCAGGATCATGGCGGAATGATCGGAGACCTTCCGCTCGCGCTCGGCGTGCGAGTAGCGGCAGGCCGTGATGCGCGGCAGCAGGCTCGGGGTGGCGAAGGCGTGGTCCAGGCGGAAGCCGTTGGCCGGGGCGCCGCCCCTCGGCAGGGAATACCAGGTGTACTCGGTGGCATCGCCGTGGAAGTGGCGCCACACGTCGGTCCAGCCTAGGGCCGACAGGCGGGCGAAGTGTTCGGCGCACACGAAGGTGGATCCGGCTTCATCCACCAGCGGCGTCCCGGTGTTGAAGTCGCCAACGAAGAGGAGCGGTTCGGCGATGCGGGCTTCGGCCGCCGCCAGCAGGGCATCCCAGAATCGCGCCTTGGCCGCGCCTTCGGGTTCCTTGGCGCCGGGAATGGCGGTGAGGATGTGGATCACGCCGAAGCCGAAGCCCTGCTCGGGCAGATCGACATCCAGCCAGCGAACGGCATTTTCGGGCGGAGCGGTGGAGGGGCGGTCGCAGCGCAGCGGCATTCGCGAAAGCACGCAAATGCCGTTGTCGATGCCGGCGGGACTGCTGGAGGCGATGTGCGGCCATCCATTGGCGGCGAACGCCTGGCAGAGGGCCATGCCGGGTTTGGCGCGGAATTCGGTGAGGGCGATGATATCGGGATTGTGGTCGGCGATCGCGCTGACAATACGGACATCGCGCGTACCGCCGCCGTGTTGGATATTCCAAGAGAAAAGTTTCATGCGCCGTTGGTGGCTGATCCCTGATTACAGCACAGTGAGCGACTCAGCGCAGGGGGGAGTACGGTGGGAGGAGGGACCTTCCCCTAAAACTATGAGGCCAGCTTGTACCGCTTTACCGCTATGGCATCCTGGCGCACTTGTGCAAGGTCATAGTTCAACTGGAGACGGAGCCAGAATTCCGGGGTGCTGCCGAAGGCCTTTGCAAGCCGCACTGCCATCTCCGGAGAAATTCCAGCCTTCCCGTTGACGAGATTGTTCAGCGCCTGGCGCGTCACACCGAGGCCTTCAGCGGCTTTGGTGATCGTCAGGCCGAGTGGTTCGATGCACTCGTACCGGACAAGCAGGCCGGGGTGAGGCGGGTTTTTCATGGGCATAATTCTCTCCTAATGGTAGTCGATCAGGTCCACATCATGGGCGTTGCCCGCTTCGAATCGGAACGTGATCCGCCAGTTTCCGCTCATCGTGATGGACCAGGTTCCCTTCTGGTCTCCTTTGAGTTGGTGCAGGCGGTAACCGGGCACGTTGAGTTCTTGCGGCGATTCCGCGGCATCCAGGGCCGAGATTGCCAGCGCGACGCGAGGACGGAGTTTCGCAGCGATCCGGCTCGCGTTGCCGTCGAACATCTTCTTCAACCCGGAGTGCCGGAAGCTCCCGATCACAAGTCCATCGTAAAGTGACAAGTGTCGAGTGTCAAGCAAGAGAGCGCCTTGTGTACGCTCTCAGAAATCAACCAGCCCGAGGCTTATTTTTAGCGCAGCATCGACTCTCCGCATATCCCCCACATCAACGGCTCCGAGGCGCTTCAGAAGCCGCCGCTGGTCCACGGAGCGGATCTGGCCAAGCTGAATTGCCGACTGCACCAAGAGCCCATTCGCTCTCGCCGGCAATATCGCCACCTCAACAGGATATGGCTTCAGCGAGAGTTTCGAGGTGATTGCCGCTACGATGGTCACGGGGCTATGCCGATTGCCGATGTCGTTTTGAATGATGACGGCCGGACGCGTCTTTTGGATCTCGTGGCCTCGGGCAGGGTCAAACTCGACCAGGTAGATGTCGCCTCTTCGCGGGAAGGTCATGCCTGTTTGGATTTCGCGGGCTTTTTCGTCGTACCGGAATTCTCAAACGTCCGCCACGCTTCTTCCTCAATCGGGAACCACTCGGCGGCCATCGCCAGATCGCGCTCTGCATTCGCCCCGTAGCCGGCTTTAAGCTGTTCGCGAAGGCTTTGCTTGCCTTGCGTTTCGACGTAGTGCAAAACCGCTTGGTCGATAAACCGGCTCCGCGTGCCTTTCGTGGTCACCCGGTCGAGTACACTGACGGTCCTTTCCGGGAGAACGATGTTGATGCGTCTATTCATGGGATTTCACAGGTGCCGGGTGACGACACCTTGAAGCATACACACCGCGAATGTGGATGTCAAATCGGCGAATGTTCCCGGTGCGCCAGACCTAACTCCACCGCCAATATCGCCGCCCGCGGCCTAAGGCCTTCGAGCGCGCCAAGACCCGATCAATGGAAGAGTTGCCCGACTATCCTTAGGTCCGACTCGGGGCGCTTGCACGGCGGGCGGTGGCGTCTTTGAGCCTTCAACATGCCCGTGGTGGAGGCGGGGGGAGTTGAACCCCCGTCCGAAAAAGCCCGCAATGAAGAGAACTACGTGCGTATCCGGCTCATGATTTTTGACCGCCACCTCTGAACCGGCAAGGGTGATGGAAGCCTAGCCCGATTGGTTCTCAGCCGCCAGCTCCGGACCGAAGCTCTTGGCCTATCCCGCAAAATGACGCTCACTCACCACCGCGCGGGCTCAGTGGCTGGAGCGGCTACCTAATTACTTAAGCAGCGTATGCAAACTGCGTATTGGCAGTTATAGTTTCCGATCGTTTTACGGGAGCTCGGAACCCGGCACGCCTCCCCACCACGATTCAATCCCGTCGAATCCGTTGCGCCCCCACATGGTTGCGTCTGGCAGGTACTACGCTCCCATTCTACCACCACGGCGCCGATGGGCGTTTATAATCGAAGTATGCGCAATCGGGATCGCTTTCTTCGCACCTGGATGGTCTCCGCCGTCCTGCTCGCTTCTCTTGCCGCCGGCGCGCTGGCCGCTCCCATGACCAAAATCAATATCGTCCTCAAGGACCAGGCCGGCAAGCCCGTGGACCACGCCAGCGTGGTGGTCCGCTTCGTTCAGGGACACTCCGTTGTCAAGCTCGGCAAAGCCATCCGGACTACCTTCGAACTGCGCAGCAACCAGGAGGGTGAGGCCCGCATCCCGTCCATCCCGCAGGGTAAGATTCGGGTCCAGGTGATCGCCAAAGGCTACCAGACCTTCGGCCAGATCTTCGACGTCACGGAAGAGGAAAAAACCCTGGACATCACGCTGAACCCGCCGCAGCAGCAATATACCGCGCACTAGGCGCGCGCGCTCCATCCCCAGATCCCATGATTTTCCCACCCGAATCCGTCCTCGAGTTCCGCCGCGAGCTTGCCGCCAAGAGCGCCGACGGCGACCTCAGTGAGGCCGAAGCGTTCCGACAGGCCCTGGCCGTGGATCCCCACGACCCAGCCGCCACCCGCTTTCTCGCCATAACCGCCGAAGAAAACGGCGACGACACTCTCGCCGCGCAACTCGCCCACCGCTTCATCGAGGCCGACCCCATCTCACATGAAGGATACCTGCTGCTGGGTCGCGTCCTCGCCGGCCTGCCGCTCGGCGCCGCCTACGCGGCCCTGGGCAAAGAGAAGCTGCACTTCGATCCCGAGGCCAAGGCGGAACTGGCACACCTCGACCTGCCGGACCCGCCACTCGTGCTCGATGACGAACCCCAAGCCGTCACGCGCGAACTGGAGCCGCACCGCCTGCTCCACGAACTCTTCGTGGCCGGACTGGAGGCCATCGACGCCGCGCTGATCGATCGCGTGCTGGCGCGCGGCGCCGATTGCGCTCCCCTGCTGCTGGGCGTCCTCAACGCTTACGGCGAGGATCTGCTGCACGAAAACGACGGGCTGGTGGTCCGCGCGCTCGCCCTGCTGGGGGAGATCGGCGACCCCGCCGCCCTATCCGCTCTCGCCAGGTTCGTCCCGCTGGAGGATGACACCATCGGCGGCGCGGCGCGCTGGGCCTTCCTGCGCATTGCCCGCCGGCGGCCGGCCGAGACCCTGGACATCATCCGCCAGCTCTCCATCGGCGCCGAGGCGCTCGATCTGGCCGCCCTCGCCCAGCAGCTCTGCCTGATGCCGGATGCCCCGGGGCGCTCCGCGGTCCTCCTCAGCCTGGCCGACAACCTGTCCGAATTCGATAAGAACGAGCGCGATCTGGTGATCGTCAGTATGCTCACCAGCGCGCACGTCATGCATGGCGCGGGCAGCCAGGCGGCCGCCACCATCGAGACACAATACGGCGCGCTGCTCTCGCGCGAGGCGCGCCAGGAGCTGAAGAACCTCCGCGCGGAAATCGAAGCGGCGCGGCAGGAGATCACCGAGGGGGAGGAGCCCTCCATCTACGAAGTCTGTCTGGATGGCTTCGACATGGTGGACGACGAGACGTTCGAACGCGCCGAGCCGAAATTGGGCCGCAACGAACCCTGCTGGTGTGGCAGCGGGAAGAAATACAAGAAGTGCCATTTGGATTCCGACGAAGGCCGCTGATACAGGGCCGCTAATACAGGATGGTGTAGCCATGACTAATCAGTTTGTCCGGTGTTTCACCCCTTTGCTGTTGCTCTCCTGGGCTGCCCTGGCCGCCGACCAGGTGGTGCTCACCAACGGCGACACCATCACCGGCGCCATCGTGAAGAAGGATGGCGGCAAGCTCACCATCAAGAGCGAGTTCCTCGGCGAAGTGACCATGCCCTGGTCCGCCGTGAAGAGCCTCCGCAGCGATGCCGAACTCAGCGTCGTACTGCCCTCGGGCGAAACCGTCAAGGGCAGGATCGCGAGCGCGGGCGACCAGTTACAGATCGCCGCGGGCACCGAGACCAAGACGGCGCCTCTGGTCGGAATCGCCGCGGTGCGCGATGCCGCCGAGCAGCATCACTTTGAACGCCTGCTGCATCCCGGCATCCTCGAACTGTGGAACGGCAATCTCGATATCGGCCTCGCCCTGGCCCGCGGCAACGCCCGCAGCGACATGCTGTCCACCGCGTTTACCGCCGGCCGCAACACGCGCAACGACAAGATCACGCTTTATTTCAACCAGATCTACAGCACGGCGCGCGTCAACAACCTGACCAGCACGATCGCGAGCGCCGTGCGCGGCGGCTGGAAGTACAACCGGAACGTCTCGCCGCGCATGTTCCTCACCGGCTTCAACGATTACGAACACGACCGCTTTCAGAACCTGAACATCCGCTTCGTCGCCGGCGGCGGCGCGGGCGTCAGGGCGGTGAAATCGGAACACACGCAATTGGATTTCGATGCCGGCATCGATTACCAGCGTGAGAACTTCCTGAACGGCTTGAACCGCAATTCCGCCGAAGCCAACTTCGGCGACAACCTGTCCTACCAGGTGTCCAAGGGGACGTCCGTCACCCAGTCGATGCGCCTCTTCACTAACCTGAGCGACACCGGGGCCTACCGGCTCAACTTCGACATCGGAAGCAGCACGGTCCTGAAGAAATGGCTGGGCTGGCACGTCACCGCCAGCGATCGCTTTCTCAGCAACCCGGTCCAGGGCCGCCAGCGCAACGATCTGTTGATCTCCACCGGGTTCAGATTGACGTTCGCGAAGTAGGCAGAAAACGCTCCCTTACGGTCGCGGCTCCGATCAGAGCCGCGACCGTTAGGGAGCGGTTTACAGTTATGCCAGGTCGAACTTTTCCTGGTGCAACAGCGGATCGCTCTTCACGATGACGGGCTTGGAGAGAATCTCCTCGATCTCCTGCAAATAGGTGTTCGAATTGCTCTTGAGGAGCTTGGCCACCTCAGGCGAGACGCGCAGCATCACGTCCTTGGTATCCACCGCGCGCGCGATTTTCTGCGCTTCCACCAGGATTTCCGACACCACCGTCTGCGGGCTCTTGACATATCCCGCGCCTTCGCAATACGAGCACGGCGTGCAGAGCGTGCGCTCCAGGCTCTGCTTGACCCGCTTGCGCGTGATCGCCACCAGCCCGAAATCGTTGAACTGCAGAATCTTGTACGGCGCGCGGTCGGCCCGCATGCACTCTTCGAGCGCCTGCATCACCTTCTGGCGATTCTTGCGCTCGTCCATGTCGATGAAGTCCACCACGATGATGCCGCCCAGATCGCGCAGCCGGATCTGCCGCACAATCTCCTTGATGGCATCGGTGTTGGTCTTGACGATCGTGTCTTCCAGGCGGTTCGACTTGCCCACGTACTTGCCCGTGTTGATATCGATGGCCACCAGAGCTTCGGTCTGGTTGATCACGATGTACCCGCCCGATTTCAGCCACACTTTGGGGCGCAGCGCCTTCTCCAGTTCCGCCGTGATCCCGTACTCGTCGAAGATCGGCGTGGAGCGCGTGTACATCTTCACGCGGTTCACCAGCGCCGGCTGGAAGCGCTGCACGAAGCGCAGCACGCTCTCGTAGGCCTCCTCGTTATCCACCCAGACGCTCTTATAAGCGGCGGTCAATTGGTCGCGCAGGATGCGCTCCACCACGTTGAGGTCGTGATGGATCAGCACCGGCGCCGGCCGCCGCTCGGCCTTCTGCCGCATGTCGAGCCACAGGTTGTAGAGGAACATCATGTCGGCCCGCAACTCGTCTTCGGTCCGGCCCTCGCCCGCGGTGCGCACGATGTAGCCGCCCGAAATGCCGGTGCGGTTGGCCTGCAAAATCCGTTTCAGGCGGAGACGCTCTTCGTCGCTCGGAATCTTGCGCGAAACGCCGATGTGGTCCACCGTGGGCATGTACACCAGGAAGCGGCCTGGCAAGGCGATGTGCGAGGTGATGCGCGCACCCTTCTGCCCCAGCGGCTCCTTGGCGATCTGCACGATGATTTCCTGCCCTTCCTTCAGCAGGTCGCTGATCGAAGGCAGCGGGATCTTGTCCCCGCGAGTATCGGGCCGCGCTTCGGGCCGCGCTTCGGGCCGCGCTTCGGGCCGCGCTTCGGGCCGCACTTCTGGCCGCGCTTCCGGCCGGGCCTCGAAACGCCCATCCGGCCTGCCTTCAGGCCTGCCTTCGGGCCGGGCTTCGGGCCGGCCGTCGGGCCGGCTCTCCGGCCGCTGTATGGTGCGCGGCTCGGCGCCCTGCTCCAGCGGACGCGGTTCGCCCTGCGGACCACGCTGGCCTTCCGGCAACGGACCGCGATCGCCCCGTCCTTTACGGCGGGTGCGGCGCGAAATCCGGTGCGGATAACGTCCGCCCTGTTCGCGTAGGGCGGCGGTCAGGCTGGTGGGTATACGTGCCGGTTCCGGCCCTTCGTCTTCCACGACCGGCTCCGCTGCCTCCTGTTCGGTCGATTCGCCTTCCGCCGGGGACTCGGCGCCCTCGGCATCCGCCTCGGCTTCGTCTTCGCCCAGGGCCGCCTGGTCCGCGACCGCTTCGGCGTCCGCTGCTTCGACTGCTTCGGACTCGCCCGATTCGGGGCTTTCCGTTTCGAAGGCGACGAATCCGGTTTCCAGTGCGACCACCTGGATCGGCGCCGCTTCCACGGGCTCGGCCAACACCGGTTCCGGCGTGACCGAGTCTGGCGTGACCGGCTTTGGCGTAACAACCGGCGCCGCGGCTGGTTCGGGCTTGGCCGGTTCCGCTTGCACAACCGCTTCGGGCGTGGCGACGACTGCCGCTTCCGCAATCGCTTCGGATACCGGTGCCGCTTCCGGCTCGGCGGCTGTTACCGGCGCGCCCTCGGATTCAAAATCTTGCACCGCGCGGGCGGACTCTCGGGTCACCGGCTCGGACTCCGTCCCTTCAAACGGTTCCGCGTCGCCGGGCCGCGTGTACTTGGCCAGCGATTCGCCGGGCAGCACGAAGAAATCGTCCTGCGACGGGTCGAAGACGACGCGGGGTTGCGCCGCCGGTTCCTCCACGGGAGCCGCCTCCGGGATGCCCGCCGCGGGCGATGCCTGATAACGCGATTCGGCGTCGGGCCGCGGCGAGTAGTATTTGGCATCCGGCAAGCCGCGTCCACCGGCGCTACCGCCGCCACTGCGTTGCCCGCGCCCACGACGCGAGCGCCGGCCGCGCCGGTCCGCGCCTCCGCCCTGATCGCCGCCACGGTCGCCGCCACGGTCCCCACCACGGTCCCCACCGCGGTCGGGGCGCCGATTTCCCTGGAATCCCGGGGGGGCCTGCATGGCGCTCGCCGGCGGAGAGAGAGGGGCGGGAGGGGCCACATCCACGGGCACCGCCACGGCATCTGCCGCCGGAGCGAACACCGCGTCCGGAACTGCCTCGATGGGGGCCGCCTGCACGAGCGCGGCGGGCGTCCGGTCGAGCTTCAGGACCTTCTCCTCCACCGACGTGACGATCTTGTCGTACTCGTCGTTGTCCTCGAAGAAGTCCGATACGTAGAGGAATGCGTCGCGGCCGAGTCCGATATCGACGAACGCGGACTGCATGCCCGGCAGCACGCGCGTCACTCTACCTTTATGGATGGAACCCGCTAAGGAGTACTCGTTTTCGCGTTGATAAAACACCTCAACGACTTGATCGTCCTCCAGCACCGCCACGCGGGTCTCGTGGCGATTGGCTGAAATCACTAACTCTTTCGACATCGACTGCCTCCCCGGGGCATGGAGAGGTCCCGCGAGGAAGTGGCCGCGCCAGTTGGTGGCTGTCGAGGTCCGCCGGTTCTTTGGCGAACCCGGTACACAGAACCGAACTCACGCTGGCCGGAAGTGGAGAAGCGTTTTCCTCAGACACCATCCGGCGGGGAACCACTCCTCTTGCCCGGGCGAGCGTTTCCGCGCGGCTTTTCCGCGCTTACGTGCCCATGTCCCGGGGGGTCTCTACAGGCTCCCGAATAATCTTTTCTCGAACGCTCCCTTGCGGGGGCGCCCGGCTAATTCACAAACCTTCTAAGGCGGACGTTGTTCACCAGCCCCAATGCCAAAAAAAACGTCCAGATACTCGAACCACCAAAACTCATAAAGGGCAGCGGGATACCGGTTACCGGCATGAGTCCCGCCACCATCCCCACATTGACGAGAATGTGGAACAGCAGCAGGGCTGCCACCCCCATACATAAGTACATCCCTACCCGATCCGGCGCCGTATGCGCATTCTGGACGATGCGCATCACCAGCACAAAAAACAACGACAACAAAATCGATACCCCCACGAACCCATGCTCCTCGGCAAACGCCGAAAAGATGAAGTCCTTGTGGGCCGTCGGCAAGAACCGCAACTGGGTTTGAGTTCCCTTGGTAACGCCCTTGCCGAACATCCCTCCCGAGCCTACCGCAATCTGGGATTGGATCAACTGATATCCCTTGCCCTGCGGATCGCTCTCGGGGTCCATGAAACTGACGATCCGCCCCTTCTGGTACTCATTCAAAAACTGCCAGCCGATGGGCAGCACCACCACCGTCACAACCGCGATGGCGGCCACATACTTCCAGCGCAATCCGGCCAAAAACGCACACACGATCAGGATTGCCAGGTACGTCAGCGAGGTCCCTAAATCCGGCTGTTTCATCACCAGCGCGGTGGGAACCAACACCAGGCCCGCCAACTTCAACATCTCCCGAATTTCCAATTCATCGGTCCGCAATTCGGTGAGATAGCGAGCTACCAACAATATTATCACCAGCTTGACAAATTCCGATACCTGCAAATGAACGCCGAATCCCACCGGAATCCAGCGCTTCGACCCGTAGGCTTTCTCTCCGATGAAGTAGGTGATCACCAGCGCGGCCACGCTCCCGATATACAGCGCCGGTACGTAATGCAGCATGCTGTGGTAATCGATGGCCATCATCAGCCACATCAGAAACAGCCCGCCGGCCACGTAAACGATCTGTTTCCACCAGGCCGAGGTGTAATCCGTGTCCCGGGTGGCGCTGTAGATCTGCAGCACGCCGACCCCGCAGATCAGCAGCACAATCAGCAGAACCGTCCAATCGATGTCGCGGGGAGAGAGGTATTTCGCCATGGCTAGTGGGACAGACCATCGTTTTTCGTGGTCTGTCGGCTCCGGGCTGTTGACAGACGGCACACAACGATCGTCTGTCCCACCATGTTCGTCATTGGGGAGGGGCCACCCCGGCCGTGCCCGCCAGTCCCAGGCCCAAAGCCGCCACCGTCCGGGTCTGGTTCTGCTGCAACTGGGTCACGCGATCCTTTTTGTCGAAGTGCGCCTTGAGCACGTCGCGGACAATGGCCGCGGCGAACTGCCCGTGGCCACCGTGTTCGAACAACGTCACCACTACGATTTCCGGGTTGTCGCGGGGCGCAAAACCGACGAACCAGGCGTTGTCCCTCATGTCCTCGCCGCCGCCGGCTGGCTTGACGTAGTCGTTGGACGCCAACTGTGACGTCCCCGTCTTGCCGCACACCTCGATGTGCGGCAGGGCCGCTCGCACGCCGGTGCCGCCCTCGTTGACTACCCCGTACAAGCCATCCACCACGGTTTTGACATGCTCCGGATTGAGTGCCCACTCAGCCATTTTCACCTGATCCAGAGGTTTCTTCACCATGTGCGGCTGGTACCACTTGCCGCCCACCGCGATTCCGCCGATGGCGCGCGCCAATTGCAGCGGCGTCACGGTCAGCGCGCCCTGCCCGATCGCCACCGATGGGGTTTCGCCGGCGTACCACTTGGTGCGGTAGTAGCGTAGTTTCCATTTTTCCGAAGGCATCAGCCCGGACCTTTCGTGCGGCAGGTCGATTCCGGTGGTCTGGCCAAAGCCGACCAGATCGCCATAGAACGAGAGGTTGTCGATTCCCAACTTGCTGCCCAAGGTGTAGAAGAAGACGTCGCAGGAGTGCACGATGCCGTTGTGCATGGAAAGCGTGCCGTGCCCCTTCGGAGAAACCCAGCAGTGCTGGTAGCGGCCATAGAGCGCCACGCCGCCGGAACAATGCGTGGTCCATTTGTCATCCACGGTTCCGGTGGACAGGCCGGCCAGCGCGACGATGGGCTTGAAGGTGGATCCTGGCGCCAGCTCGGCCTGAATCGCCCGGTTTAGCATGGGGTGTTCGGGATTGTCCAGAATCTCCTTCCAGTCCTTGGACTTGATGCGCACCGCGAACTTGTTGGGGTCGAAGGTTGGACGGCTGACCATGGCCAGCACCTCCCCCGACCGCGGATCCAGCGCCACCACCGAGCCATTCTTGCCCTGCATGGCCAGTTCCGCCACCGTCTGCACATCCAGATCGATGGTCAGTTGCAGGTCCTTGCCTTCCACCGCCTTCTTGATGGCGAGGGTCTGGCGCACCGTACCGCGGTTGTCCACCACCACCTGGCGCTGTCCATCGACGCCCATCAGCGTATCGTTGTACTGCTTCTCGATGCCGAACTTGCCGACCACGTCGCCCTGGTTGTATTTGGCGAAGTCCGGCAAGTCCAACTCGTCCTCGCTGATTTCGCCGGTGTACCCGATGACGTGGGCCATCATGCCGTTCTTCGGGTAGAGGCGGCGCGGGGTCTGGATCAACACCAGTTCCGGGAAGAAATCCAGGTGCGCAGCCACGAAGGCGAGATCGGCCGGCGAAAGTTCGTCCTTGATGGTGACGGTGACGTATTTCGGCTGACTGCGAACCCGCCGTACGCGTGCGGCCAGGTCGTTGTAATCCAGGTCCAGGCCCTGGGCGATGGGCCGCAGGTGCTCCTCCTTGGCGGATTCGCGGGCCAGCAGCAGGCTGAACGAGGAGTGGTTATCCACAATCACCCGCCCGTCGCGATCCAGAATGCGCCCGCGCGGACCCGGAATGGGCACCGATTTGATGCTGTTCTGCTGCGCCCGCTCGCCGTAGAATTCGGGATTCTGTACCTGCAGCCGCCAGAACCCGGACATCAGGAACAGGAAGATGATCACCGTGGCGTACTGGAAGACGGCAATCTTCCCCGCCGCAAACCGCGTATCGTCGCGCAGCGGTGGCTTATCGGAAAGCCGTGGCTCGAGATTTGGGTCGGCGGAAGGAAGGGTCACAACGTAACTGGCCTGCGCTCAACTCTTATTCTAGCGGATTCGCTGTAATTGGGCGGGGAAACCCGGGGACAGACCTGCCGCCTGGCACATCTTGACACAATGTGCCAAATGCGGTACTTCTCAGATATGGCCACTCACCGAACCACCGTGAATATTTCAATTACCCCGGAACTGGATGCATTCCTGCAGGACCGGGTAAAGTCCGGTCGTTACCAAACCACGAGTGAAGTCGTGCGAGAGGCGCTACGACTCCTTGAACGCCACGAGCAAGAACGCGATCAAGCCTTTCATCAGCTCAAGGCAAAACTGGCAAGAGGCGCTGGCCAAGCAGAGCGCGGCGAGTTGATCGATGGAGATGAGGTCTTCGGTGAACTTCGGGAGATGATCGAAGAACGCCGGCGCGCCAAGGCTGCCAACAAGTGAAGCGGCGTTTCGTTCTAACCCCGGAAGCCAGGAGCGACCTCAAGGAGATACTGCTCGATATCGCCGAGGACAGCCCCGATGCCGCCGAGCGTCTGCGGTCTGAATTCTACGAAGGACTTCAGTCGTTGAGCCGATCTCCCGGTATCGGTCATTACCATGACGAGCTCCTCAGCCGGAAGTATCGCTTCTGGAACTTCTACTCGTATGTAGTGGCCTACGTCTGGGAGGCGAAGCCGATTCAAGTAGTCAGCGTCGTTCATGGCGCAAGAGATCTTGCCGTTTTCTTTACGCTTCGAGTGAGCCATTGACGAAGGCTCCACCCTTGCTTCCTCCGGTGAACCGTGATACTTCTGTCTCCGATACCCGGTTGCGATGCGCCCCAGAGGCGCGCCACCGTTTAGAGGAGACCACATCATGCAAAGACGCGATTTGCTGAAATCCGCGGCCGTTGGAGCCGGACTGACCATTCTGCGAAGCGGCACGCTTCGCGGGCAGAACGCCCCCAGCAACAAACTGAATGTCGCCCTGATGGGCGTTTGGGGCCGGGGAACCGCGCACTATAACGTCCTGCGCAACGAGAACGTGGTCGCCCTGTGCGACGTCAACGACACCCGCACCAAGGAGGCCTTAGCGATCTTCCCCAAGGCCAAAACCTATTGGGACTGGCGCAAGGTGCTGGACCAGAAGGACGTCGAAGCCGTGATGATCTGCACCGCCGATCATCACCACGCCTTCATCGCCAATTGGGCGCTGAATCGCAATATGCACGTGTACTGCGAAAAGCCCATGGGCATCAGCGTGGACGAAGTCCGCACGGTGCGCGCCAACTACCTCGGCAAGCGCGCCAAGCTGGCCACGCAGCACGGCACCCAGCGGCACGCCTACCCCAACTTCGAACGCGTCCGCGAACTGATTCTGGATGGCGCCATCGGCGACCTGAAAACGATTCACGGGTGGGACGCGCGGCAACTTCCCCGCCCCGGCTACCCGGCCGGCGAAGGTATGCCGCCCGCGATCCTGCATTACGAGCAGTGGATCGGCCCCTCGCCCTACCATCCCTACAGCCCGCAGTATTTCGGCGGCTCTAGCGGCCTGAACTGCCTCTTCTGGAACATGTACCGCGATTTCGGCGTCGGGCAGATGGGAGATATGGGCGCGCACACCATGGATCTGCTGTGGAACTCGATCGACGCCGGCGCGCCGACAGGCATCGAAGTGGACCAGGACGTGAGCGATAAGTACGACCCCAACATCTGTCCGGTGAAGCTGAAAGTTAGTTTCGATCATCCGGCGAACAGTTGGCGCGGACCGGTGACGGTGGTCTGGTATCAGGGTGGGCTGAAGCCGACCCCGCCCAGGAGTTACATCGATGTCACGCGGGTGGGCAATGGCGCCATCTTCGAGGGTACCAAAGGCAGTATCTTCGCCGATTTCACCAGCCGCCTGATCATTCCGAATAACGATGACGGGGACCTGACTTACTATAAGCGGCGCTCCAAGGAGGAGACGCTGCCGCTGATCGGCGGCACCGGACAAGTGACGCAAGCGCCGCCGCGGCCGGCGGGTACGGCCGCGGGTGGCGGGCGCGGCGGTCAGGGTGGGCGCGGTGGTCAGGGCGGGCGCGGTGGCGGCCAGGGCGGCCGCGGTGCGCTGCCTGCCGGTTTCACCGCCAACCCGAGCGCGGAAGTAACCGCCACCGGCTTCCCGGTGGTGCAAATGATGGAAGGCGGCATTCCGCCTGACCTGGGCCTGCCGAATACCAACGTGCAGAACATATTGGCAGCCGAACAGGCCGGCACAGTCCGTCCGGCGGGCGGCGACGTCTTCCAGACGGAATGGCTCGACGCTTGCAAAGGCAAGAGCAACAGCGTCACCCACGGCACCAGCAGTAAGACGCACTGCGATTTCGATTACTCCGGGACCATGATGGAGCAGATGCTGCTCGGCCTGGTGGCGCACCGCGTCGGCAAGAAGATCGCCTACGATCCGGCCACCGGGCGCGTGACCAATGCTCCCGAGGCCAACGACTATCTCAAACGCACGTACCGCTCCGGCTGGACGCTGAACGGGTAAGTGGGACAGGCCTCCTGGCCTGTCGTTTCGATACTCCGTGAGATAAGGACAGGCCAGGAGGCCTGTCCTACCCCCAGGAGACCGCACAATGGCCGCACCAGCGCCCAGGCAATTACCCGCGAATGCCTACACTCCGCTCCCGCCCGGGACGGTCTACCAGCCGCCGGTGGCGGCATCGGAGAATCTGGCCGAACTGACGCCGCGCTCGGTCGGGTGGGGCGTCTTTCTGTGCGTCGTCTTCACCGTGGCCTCGGCCTACTCCGGGCTCAAGGTGGGGCAGGTGATGGAGGCCGCGATCCCTATCTCCATCCTGGCGATCGGCCTGGCGCGGCTATACCCGCGGCGCTCCACCGTGCTCGAAAACGTCATCATCACGGGCATCGGCGGCCTGGCGGGATCGGTGGTGGCGGGCGCCATCTTCACGCTGCCCGCGCTCTACATTCTGAAGCTGGATCCGCACCCGGTCGAGACCATCTTCATCTGCGTGGCGGGCGGTTGCCTGGGTGTCCTGTTCCTGATTCCGCTGCGGCGCTACTTCGTGCGCGAGATGCACGGCATACTTCCCTACCCCGAGGCCACCGCCATCACCGAGGTCCTTGTGACCGGCGAGAAGGGCGGATCGCAGGCCAAACTGCTGTTGCAGGCGACCGCCATTTCGGGCGTGTACGATTTTCTGGTGACCACCTTCCACGTCTGGAAGGAATATCTGGATTTCCAGTTCGTGCCCGTCATCCGCACGCTCACGGAGCGCGCCCGCATCGCGGTGAGCTTCGACGCCATCAGCTTCATTCTCGGCCTCGGCTACGTGATGGGCCTGCGCAGCTCGATGATTCTGTGCGCCGGCGGCGTGCTCTCCAACCTGGTACTGGTGCCGCTGATCTGGATGATCGGCAGCCACAACACCACGGCGGTGTACCCTGCCACCGTTCCCATCGCGCAGATGACGGCGGCGCAAATTTTCCGCGGCTACGTGCGTTTCATCGGCGTGGGCGCTATCGCCGCCGCGGGCATCTTCGGCATCGTGAAATCGCTGCGCATCGTGGCGGACTCCTTCGGCGTGGCGCTGAAGGCCTTCCGCGTGGGCACGGCGGCATCGGGCGATCGCACGGACCGCGACATTCCGATCCTCAGCATCCTGCTGGGAGTGGTGGTGAGCGCGCTGGCCATCGGAATCTTCCTGGGCAATCTCAACAGCTCGCCCGCTGTCGTGATCGCTGGCGTCACGCTGGCGCTGTTGTTCTCGTTCTTCTTCACCTCGGTGGCGGCCAACGCGATCGCCACCACGGCGCGCAATCCGGTGTCGGGGATGACCATGCTGACCATCATCATTTCCTCCATCGTGCTGCTGCGCTTCGGCGTCTCCGGCACCACCGGCATGTTCTTCGTCATGGCGCTGGCCGGCATGGTGTGCACGGCGCTCTCGACCTCCGGCCAGAGCATCACCGATTTCAAGACGGGCTACTGGCTGGGTTCCACGCCGGCGGCGCAGCAGAAGGTGAAATTTCTGGGTGTGCTGGCGGCTTCCATCGCGGCGGGACTGACCATCGTCATGCTGGCGCACACCTTCCAGTTCGGCGAGGCGGCGCCGGGCGACCTGCGCGTGGTGCTACCCTCGCCGCAGGCCTCCATCATGAAGGCGCTGGTGGAGGGCTTCATGAGCCGCCAGCCGGTGGCCTACATTCTGTTCGGCGCCGGCGCGGCGATTGCCGTCGCCATGGAAATGCTGGGTGTGCCCGCGCTGGTCTTCGCGCTGGGCATGTACCTGCCGCTGGAACTCAATACGCCCGCGCTGGTGGGCGGCTTTCTGGCGCACTACATCGGCAAGCGCTCGGAACGCGAGGGCGGCGAGCGCGGCGCCGGTATCCGCGAGCGCGGCGTGATCATCGCTTCGGGATTGATGGCGGGAGGCGCGCTGGGCGGCGTGTTCGGCGCGGCGTGCCGGCTGATCCAGGGTTACTCTGAAGATTGGGTCCGCACGCCGTTCTACGCGAGCGAGGTGGCCTCGCAGTTGGTTTCGGCCGCCCTGTTCGTGGCATTGTGCTTGTACCTGTGGTTCGGATCGTTGCGGGACTCGCTGCGGCATAAGGAGAAAGCATGAGCGGGCAGTACGAAGAGTTGATCGGCAACGCCATTCTGGGCATCGACACGATTTGGGGCGGCGACGTGATGTGCGCCTCCGGGACGGGCCGCTTCATCGCCGATTCCTGGTTCAGCGACCAGCCGCTGCCGCGCGCTTACACCCTTGCCGAAGCTGCACTGGTGCGCCACTCGGGCGGCGTCTCCGCCAAAGCGCCGGACGTCGCCGCGATCGATGCCTACCTGGCGCAGGTGGATATTCCCGGCGCGATTGCCGGCATGAAAACCGCCGCGGCCGGATTCGGCGGGCTGCGCGGCGAGTACCTGGCTGGCCTGGCGCTGTGCTTCGAAGCCATGTGGGACCTGGCCATGGAGATCCTCGGCAAAGGCGCTCTCGTACCGTACGAACGCTGCGTGATGGCGTCCTGCGGCCAGGCGCCGGAACCATCGGACCCGGTGCGCAAACGCGAGCGCGTCGCCGAATTGCTGGGCTGCGGCGCCCGCGAGCGTGATCGGTTGCTGGCCGCCGTGGATGGCTGGCGCAAGCAGCAGCGGGTTTCAATGGCGTCGGTGCGTCTACTGGGCGCGGCGGTGATCGGCCACTTCGACGCGCTCGCCGCGCGCCACGTGCTGCCGTATCTACCCGCGGAACTGCACGGCGTGCCGCGCGCCAACATTCAATTTCTGCCGATCCTGGAAGCGTGGTTCTCCGGATCGATGAACTATCTGGGCCGTGCGCGCCGCCCCGGCGGCGAACCGGAGTACGAAGCCAGCTACGAGATCAACGCCTCGCTCGAGATCTCGCTGCCCGAATTCCTGCAACTGGTAAGCCACGAGGTGGTGCCCGGGCACGTCACGACGTTTGCCTACCTGCAAAACCTCTACTGGCGCAAGCTGGTGGGTTTCGAAGCGTCGGTGCTGACCATGAACACGCGCGCGGCCGCGCTCTTCGAAGGCATCGCCAACAACGCCATTCTGATGGCCTACGGCGTCACCGAAGTGGAGTACCTGCCGGACGCCGACCTGCAGATCGGAGTGTTGCTGGCGCTGCTGCAGGACGACGCCAAGAATCAATCGTCCTATCTGACCTGGGGCGAAGGCGCGCCGCAAGCCGAAGTCGCCGCCACTCTGCGCCAGGATTTTCTGGTGTCGCTGGAGCGCGCCGACAAGCTTTCCGGAGCGTGGGGACGCCATCCGCTGCTGGGCCGCATGTACCTGCCCGCATACCGCGCCGGCACAAGAAAGGTGGCGGCCCTGCGGCGC
>Ga0209014_10000727_pt1 | contig 19371 bp, 19 predicted proteins | sample BarGraNGADG00212_FD_184491 | JGI IMG/M metagenome (GOLD analysis project Ga0209014, IMG submission 184491) | Arctic peat soil microbial communities from Barrow, Alaska - Barrow Graham LP Ref core NGADG0002-212 (SPAdes) (version 2) | ecosystem: Environmental > Terrestrial > Soil > Wetlands >...
CGGCCGAAGGCGACAGCGTTGTAACCGTCGAGGTGCTGCGGGCCAGACGGAAAGGCCACGAAGTGGGGGCTGGTGACGTCATCGTCGGTGTAGTACCACGACGGCACCGACAGTTCGGGTGGGATCACGACATCAATACCGCCGAGCGCATCGACCAGCTTCTCGACACCGCGAATGTCGAGCCAGACCCAGTAGTCGATTTCGATCCCGAAATCGAGCTTCAGGTCCTTCTCAAGTTGCGCGGCCCCCGCCGCTACGCTATTGCCGGAGTTGGCTCCGACGCCAAAGGAGGCGTTGATCCGGTCTTCGTACTGGCCGCCTTGGGGCGGATGGATGTCGACGTACATGTCGCGCGGGATGCTCAGGACGCTGGTCTGCTTCGTCATCGGGTCGATTGCCACGACCATGAGACTGTCGGTGCGTCCGTCGAGCTCGCTGTCGTATGGCCGCAAGTCCATCCCCATCACAACGATGTTGATCCGACGATTGAAGACACTCTGCGGGTTGGGTTGAGTCACGATTCCTATCGGGCCGGGGAGGTCTGCCAACACTGACGGCACCGGCAGCGTATGGCCCGGGAAGAGTGCGGGGGTCACGCGGCTCAGCAGCGACACCGCCGAATAGCTCGAGCTGGCCAGCAGTACAAGGAGTGCGAACACGAAGCCGAGACGCTGCGCCCTTGAGGAAGAGCGGGTCTTTCTCATGGGCGCACTCGACACCTCCCGAGGCTAACACGGCTCGATCTCGGGTCAACGAGAGGGCCTTGGCGGCGGTAAACATGCCTGTACCCGGTGCGCGACGGCGGGCGCCACTGACCTCGAAACGTCAGTCTTGGCTGGTGAGGCGCGGTTTATACGCGAGCTTCGCGAAGCCGACCCCCAGGAAGTACAGACCAAGAAGCGGCACCGCGACGATTGTCTGGTCGACCGGGTCGGGCGTGGGCACAACGAAGGCCAGGACGAAGATCAGGACCACCGCGTAACGCCAGAAGCCAAGCAACTGGCGAGGCTTCGCCAGCCCGAGCCAGGCTTCAGAGATTCACACTATGACGGCATCGTGGAGCGTCAGGGCCCATCAGCTGCTTTATCGGGCCTGGTTCATTGTGAGACGAAGGCTGCCAAGACGGCATCAGGCCGCGAGTCTCAGTGCGACCCGATAGGGGAAGTCCGATCCCGGTTCGAATGTAGGTGGGAATGGCCCACCAGCCCCCCGATCCACTCGATCAGGGCAGACTGCGATCCTCCTGCACGGGCATCGGTGTTTTGGCCAGGACCGTCGCGACCGCGAATGCCACGACTCCTGCCAGCGCTGCTGAGATCTGGGCTATCCCGGCGGGGGCGTAAACGCCTGTGTCGACGAGGTTCGGCGCGAAGGACAGGCCGGCGATAGCCCATGCCACCCTCGGGGTCGCGGCGGTCGCCGTGAGGACATCCTCCAGACCTATCGCCGCGAGGATGAGTATCGCGGGGAAGGCGAGGACGAGTAAGCGCTCGGTGTCGGTCGCGAAGAGCGTCTGGGCGTATACAAGAACCACAAACGGGGCAAAGCGCAGCGCCCACCGCCAGCTCGATCGAAGTGACACGAGAGCGAGAAGAAGCGGAATCACGCCGAACGTCCGCCAGGTGTACTCGTGGAAGGTGTCGACGCCCAGGTAGCGGAGCCGCTGCTCCTTACCAACGTCGTGAAGCAGGTCGAGATAGCTGTAATGCGGAAAGAGCTCGGGGACGCGCGAAATCGCCGGCGGTAGCGACCGCACGTAGGCGAGGTCGCCGTTCCATGCCTCGATCCCAATGCGCAGGCCGAATATCACGGCGACAGCCGGCAGGACTGCCGCCATGGTTCGCAGGGCAGCAGCTCCGTCGAGAGGGCGCTTCGCGTTCAGGGTGTAGAACAGGGGAGCGACCGCGAGACACGACTCCTTGGTCGCCGCCCCGACGGCAAGGACGATCGCGAAGGGGAGCAGGCGTCCCTGCGCAGCAAGCAGGATCGCAACAGTGACGATCGCGAATACGAGGGCATCCGGAAGCCAGAAATCACTCATGAGGTACTTCGCGCCCCACCCCATCGAGAAGAACAGCACGACCGCGACGAGCGCGGACCCGGGCCTCGTCCAGCGCAGGACGAGAAGGTAGAGGGCGACGGCGGTCGTCGCCAGCGATGCCACCGTAAGCACAAGCATCGTCACCTGGCCGGTCAACGGTGAGACCGCGACGAGCGAAGGAACCAGGACCCTCCAGCAGTACGGGGCGAGGTGGAAGGCAAACGGATTCCCGTCCGACATTGCCAGGTAGAGGTGCCGGTCCCAGCCGGGGGCAGCAAAAGCAGCGCTATCGGTCGTCCGGAAATCGACGCGCACGGCGAGAAGAGCCATACACGTCACGATTAGCGCGATGAGTACGCGTGCGCTCCAAACATGGTGCAGCTGGTCCCGGCCGCGAGCGACCAGCGACTGTCGCAAGCTCCTGCAGGAATCGGGCGAGGCAATCGGAACGGGCATGGGTGCCGGTGCAGCGTACACGACGGCGTGTTCGTGATGTCAGTTCCACGCGGAACCGGTCGCCGCAGTGGAGACCGGTCGGCCCGGGATGAGACGAACGCAACGGGCTTCGCGACGCTCGCGGGCATCAGATGAGCCGTCGATAAAGGCGACATTCCGCACGGGCTGCGACCGATCCCTCGGAGGGCCATAATCAGGATCCCTTGAGTCCACTATCAGGCATTCGCGTCCTCGATCTCGCCACCCCGCACGGGGAACTCGCCGGGCGCCTGCTGGCCGACCTCGGCGCTGAGGTCATCAAGGTCGAACCTCCCGGGGGCTGCGATGCCCGGGACAGGGCGCCGTTCGACCACTCCGGCGGGCCCTCGACCAGCCAGTCGCTGTACTGGGCAGCCCTCGGTCTCGGCAAGCGAAGCGTCGTGCTCGACCTCGACGACCCGGGCGACCGCTCCTCCGTCATCGACATGGTCCGCTCCACCGATGTGCTCGTGGAGTCTTACACTCCCGGATTCCTGGATCAGCGGGGGCTGGGCTACGCGGCGCTGTCGGCGGTCAATCCCGGCTTGGTTTACGCGTCGATCACCCCATTCGGGCAGCACGGACCGAAAGCCGAATGGCCGGCAACCGACCTCACGATCGAGGCTGCATCGGGCCGGCTCTCCCTGCAGGGGGACCACGACCGGCCACCGCTCCCCATCGGCTACCCGCAGGCAGCCTTTCACGCCGGCGCGCAGGCTGCCACGGACGTCGTCATCGCACTCAACGAACGGGCGATATCGGGGCTTGGCCAGCACCTCGACCTCTCGATGCAGGAAGCGATGATCTGGAGCCTCATGGACGCAACGGGTTATCCGCCGAACACCGGCGGCGACCCCTGGGGCGCCGGCGATGACCGCGCCGAGGCCGGCTGGATGCGCGGGAATCAGCTGTTCGCCTGCGCCGACGGCTACATGCTCGGACGTGTCCAGTTCGGCCGCGGCGTTGACCCGCGTTCATACACCAGGGCCCAACTGATGGAAGCCGCCGTGCAGCAGGACGTCCGGCTGGCTCCCGTAAACACCACACGCGATATCGTGCAGGACCGTCAGCTGGCGAGTCGCGGGTACTGGAAGCAGGTGGGTGACCGCATCCACCCCGGGCCTGCCGCCCGGTTCTCGCGCACTCCGATGACGATGGACCGCCCCGCCCCGCAGCCGGGCGAAGACCAGGAGCTGGTCCGCAGGGAGCCCCGGCCGGTCAGCCTCGCCACCGCCTCCGGGCCACGCCTCGGAGAAGCATTCGCGGGCCTCAAGATCGCCGACTTCAGCTGGGTGGGCGTTGGACCGATCACGACAAAGGCATTTGCCGACCACGGCGCTACAGTCGTAAAAGTCGAGTCGGAGACGCGAATCGACATCCTCCGCGGTTCATCCCCGTTCAAAGACGACCTTCCCGGGCTCAATCGCAGCCAGTGGTTCGCCAACCTGAACACTTCGAAGCTCAGCCTCACGCTCAACATGACGAGTCCCGAGGGGCTGGCAGTCGCGAGAAAGCTCATCGACTGGGCGGACGTCGTCGTAGAGAGCTTCACGCCTGGGACGATGGCTCGCCTCGGCCTCGACTACGAGACGATCAGCGTCGGGCGGCCCGAGCTGATCATGCTGAGTACCTGCATCATGGGGCAGACGGGTGTCTACGCGAGCTACGCGGGCTTCGGGAGCCACGCGGCCGCGATCGCCGGGATTCATCACATCACCGGCTGGCCAGACCGGGTTCCCTGCGGGCCGTCCGGGCCGTACAGCGATGTGGTCGCGCCCCGTTTCACCGTGGCCGCCCTCGCCGCCGCGATCTTCGAACGGCGGTCGAGCGGGCTCGGCCAGCATGTCGATGTGTCGCAGGTCGAAGCCTCGACGCACTTCATCGAACCACTCATCCTCGACGAAATCGTGAACGGAGTGACCGCGGCGGCGGCCGGGATGGACTCGCTAACAGCCTGTCCGCACGGCGTTTACCCGGTAGCGGGCACGGAACGGTACATCGCAATTGCGGTCGAGAACGAAGCCCAGTGGGGCGCTCTGTGTGCGGTCGCGCCCCTCGACGATTTCGGAGCGCCCCGGTTCGGATCCTACAAAGGCCGCCACTCGGTCCGGTCGCGGATCAACCTCGCGATCGCCCGGTGGACGAAAACCATGGACCCCTGGGAACTGGAGGCACTCCTGGTGGCCGCCGGGGTCCCCGCCGCTGTCGTCCAGCGCCCCACGGACCTCTACCGCGACCCCCAGCTTCGCGAGCGAGGCTTCTTCGTCACCCTCGACCACCCGGAGATGGGGCCTACGCCGTACGACGGACACGCGACCCGCTTTTCCGCGAAGCCGGTCATGCTCCACCGGCCTGCCCCCCTGCTGGGCCAGCACACCGAAATGGTCCTCCGCGACCTGCTCTGCCTGCCACCCGATGAGATCGCCGACCTGGCCGCGTCCTGGGCGCTCCTCTAGGCTTCCGAGCAGAGAGGAATGGCGTGACATGCGGACTCATTCGACCCGTGGAGGAAGAGCCGCCGCAGCAACGGCTCCTAATGACGTGGTTATCGTGGCAGCCAAGACGGCGTACGACTTCTACCTGCGTTCCGGTGCCTACCACTGCCAAGTCGGCCGGAGCTTCCAAGAAGGGCTGCAGTCTTGGGCTTCTATGGCCGAAAGACGATCCACCCTCTAATTCCGCAGATTCTTACCTGAAGGGCGGTCGTCGATGTGACCCCAACGGGACAGGCGCTCCTCGTCGGATCAGCCGACCCCGAAGATCGATTATTCGGGACAGTGGTCGCTGAAATGTTGAACGATGTGTTCACCAAGCAAGGCGGGCAGTGGCAGATCTTCCTCCTCTCCGCCCCTGACGCGCCCGAGACGCTCCGCATGGAAACTCCGATCACGCATCCCGAGCCCTGGGCTTGGACGCAGAAGCAGCGATATGTTCGGTCCGAGCGATTGCGGTCCAACCCGAAGACGACGGAAGGACTGGCCTAGCTGCGCTTCTGAATCGACGAGGACGCCGGGACTCAGGCGACCTGGCCGGCCGCATAACCGGACGCCCAAGCCCACTGGAAGTTGTAACCACCAAGCCAGCCCGCCACATCCACCACTTCGCCAATGAAGAAGAGCCCGGGGACGTCCCGGGCCTCCATCGTTTTCGATTGCAGGCCCTTCGTATCCACGCCGCCGAGCGTGACCTCGGCCTTGCCGAAGCCCGCAGTCGCGGCCGGGCGCAATTCCCAGGCGTGCAGGCGCAGTGCGATCTCCTCGATTTGCCGGTTGGAATAGCGGTTCATCGGCAACGAGGGGGAATAGGCCGCGCACCACGCCTGGGCGAACCGTCTCGGTGCGTAGTCACTCAGCACGGTGGCCAGCTCTCGTGGGTGACGTTGCCCCGCGCCCAGGATCTCCCGCAGCGAAGCGCGTGGAAAGAGGTCCACGGTTATGGCTTCGCCTTCGCGCCAGGCGTTCGACACCTGGAGGATTGCGGGCCCGCTGAGTCCCCGGTGGGTGAAGAGGACATCGTCCGTGAACGCACTACCGCCGCAGGACACGGTCGCCTCAATGCCAATGCCGCTCAACGCTTCAAACTGCGCCTGTTCGGCCTTTGCGAAAGTCAGAGGGACGAGCCCCGGGCGGAGGGCTACCCTCTTCATCCCGAACTGCCTGGAGACGGCGTAGCCGAAGCCGGTGGCACCAATCTGGGGGATCGAGAGCCCCCCGGTTGCGACGACGAGCGACTGCGATTCGAACACGCCCAGGTTCGTTTCGAGGCGAAAGCCGTCGGACTTCGCAACCGAAGCGACTTCGCAGCTGGTGCGGATCTGAACGCCGGCCGACGCGCACTCACCTTCCAGCATCTCGACGATCTCGCGAGAGCTCCCGTCGCAGAAGAGCTGCCCGAGCTTCTTTTCGTGATACGGGATCTTGTGCTCTTCAACCAGCGCGATGAACTGGGACGGGGTGTAAGCGGCCAGTGCCGACCTGCAGAAGTCCGGGTTCTGCGAGAAGTAGTTCCCCGGCCCAACTTCGATGTTGGTGAAGTTACAGCGGCCGCCGCCGGAGATCAGGATCTTCCTGCCGACCTGGTCGTTGTGTTCGAGCACCAGCACCGAGCGGCCGCGGCGCCCGGCTTCGATGGCGCACATCAGCCCGGCCGCCCCCGCGCCGACGACGATGACGTCGTAGTTCATGTGCTGTCCGATCGAACCCGATTGCGCGGTAGCGGTAGTGGATGGGTCAGTCGAAACCACCCCGCCGCGTCTGGTGCCAGGCCCCAGTGTACGTGGGCGAGGACAGTCTCATCACCCCGTTTGGCTGGACCGTTGTTCTGTGGTCTCGTGTCGAGGTCGGACAATGGCAGGGAGGCACTCAGTTGGCGATCACCATCGAGGTTCGAGACGGCATCGTTCATATCAGCTTCCCTCTCGACAACGATGAGGGACTAAGCGCATCGAAGAAGACCCGGATCGTCGCCAGCACCCACGGCAACCAGGAGATCGGCGACACGGGCGTGATCCTCGGCCTGAACGCCTACAGGCCTGTGCCGCGCCGCAAACGCTAGCGCCGGAGCACGTCCCCGGCGATTAGGCCGTAGTTGATGGCCACGCCGGCGATCACGAGCAAATGGAAGATCTCGTGGTACCCGAAGACGCGTGGGAACGGGTCCGGTCGCCGAAGTGCATAGACAACGCTTCCGAGCGAGAAGAGGAGACCAGCGGCTACCAGCCCCAACAACAGTCCGGGCGCGCGATGCGCGAGCGGCCACCCGGCGACGACCGCCAGCCACCCCACCCCCAGGTAGAGCCCGACACCCAGCCAGCGGGGCGCCTCCGGCCATGCAACCTTCAACACCACCCCCAGTGCAGCCGCGGACCAGACGGCGACCAGCAAGGGGATGCCCCACGAATCGCCGAACACCATCAGACAGAAGGGCGTGTAGGTTGCCGCGATGAACACGAAGATCGTGGCGTGGTCGGCCCGCTTCAGGAGAGCCTTCGCGGACGGCCAGGGCAGCAGGTGGTAGGACGCGCTCGTGCCGAACAAGAGGATGAGCCCCGCCCCGAAGACGGATGCTCCGACGTAGGCCCGTGGCGATGCCGCGATGGAAAGCAGGACGATCAGCGCGAACGGGGCGATGATCGCCGCGACGAGGTGGGAGACGCCGCGAAGGACCGGGCGCGGGGGCATCGGGCCGCTGGTCATACTGACACCGTAGCAGGAACGATTGGGAGCCCGGGTAAGCGAGCGAGCATGAAGTAAGGGGTCGCAGCTGACCTGGCGCCGGGCGCCCTGGCGCGCATATCGAAAAGTTGGAACCCTTTGTTCTCAAAGCAGCGCCGGCTTGGCGCGTTGTCGTAGACGCAGCTGAGCTTCAGCCTTCCCGAAACTCGACCTGGTGCCCCGGCAGCACGCTGGCAGCTGCGCCCGAGGCCACCTCAATAACGCCGTGGGAGCCGTGGCCCCCGACTGCCAGCCCGATCCACGGGCGCACGCTCCTCGCAACCTTCACGACCCGGAGTTCCCTGTCGAGGAACACCGCATCGAGCGGAAATGGTACGAACATCATGTGGATTGACGAGCAGGGGGCAATCCACAGCCCTTCGCCATCGCGAAGAGACCGCCGGAACATGAGCCCCCTGAGCCTCTGCCACCAGTGCGTCCCGAGTTGGAGATCCAGCGCCAGGACTTCTCCGGTCGTGACATCCAGTGCAGTGATCGCCATTGCCCACCTCTCGCACCTTCCTCGCAATGCCCGCGCGGCTCCCGAGGCTTTTCACTGGCTGCAGGCTACGGCATTTCGACGCGGCGGCAAGTTCGGCCCACTGGTATCAGCGCGGAACCAAGCCCGAGCGCTGTCAAGATGAGGCCGAGCGACGGCGCCACCGCGACATAGAATGAGAACTCGCCCACCACCCGCACCGCCAGGCTCACGAGGCCGAGACACACTCCCGCCGCGAGCGAACAGGTGTCGATCTACCATCCGCGTCCGCGGTGGCCGATGCGCCGCGCTGATCCCTGGGGCTGCTGAGCGCGCCGCTACCCCTCGTCGGTAATCCCGGCGATGAGTCGTTCAGCTTCCTCAACGCTCTCGAGGCGGACGATTCCCTTTCGAATCGCGTACCTGATCAAATCGGTACGGTTCCGCGCATGCAGCTTCGTCATCAGATGCGAACGGTGGGCTTCGACGGTCTTTACGGTGACGCAGAGTTCGTGCGCGATGCCCTGGTTGGTGTACCCCTCCGCAACAAGTTGCAGAACCTCCCGTTCGCGGGAAGTGAGTCCATTCCCAGCGGTTCCCTGGTCGTCAGATCGCGACCGATAGAGCGCTTCAGCCACGTTGAATGAGGCGCTCACGGCCCGAGCCAGGTAGGTCTCACCACGATTCACGGCACGTATGGCCACGACTAGCTCTGACAGGTCGGCGTTCTTCAGGACATAGCCCGAAGCACCGGCCCGGAGGGCCTCCACCAGCGATTCCTCATCCACGAAGCCCGTAAGCATAATCACCCTGGTTACCGGGGCAGCGCGCCGGATGAGGCGGGTCGCCTCAAGCCCATTGAGGCCCGGCATTGCGGCATCCATGAGGACAATGTCTGGATTGACCTCGCCAACGGCTCGCACAGCTTCTCTGCCGTTTTCCACGTCGCCGACAACGTCGATGCCATCCTCAGCGGCAATCAGGCTCGTCAGAGCCTGGCGAAAGAGGGCATGGTCGTCAGCCAGGAGAACCTTGATGCGATGCACCACAGGCGCAACCGCACGCCCGCGACGCCGGTGCGACGGTCCCGGATCCGGGACGCCTGTCATTCGCACGTTCGACCGGGTGTCTGGACAGCCATACCGGCCGATCCTTTCAGTTCCCCGCCATTCTGGTATTGAATCAATGTCGGAAACAAAATGCAACCGGGAGGGCCCCTCCGCACCCCACCTGAAGGTCCGGACAAGAACGCGCTGACCCGCATCCTGCCTGTTGATAGCCGACCGCGGACCTCGAGCTGAATCTGACCTCCCACTCGGCGGGACCCGCGCCAGCATCTGACATTTCACCCACCGGCTATACTGCCACTCGCGACCGCGACCGGGAGGTGCCGGCCGCGAGTGACCGTATGAACATAGTAATCGCGGCACTTGGCGGCATGGCGGGCGCCCTTGCGGGGTGGTGGCTGGCGCACCATCCGCAGGTCGTTGACCCCCGGGGCGAAGAGTCCGCCTGGCCTCTGCCGGGAGCAATCGCCCTGGCACTGACGGCAGGCGTGGTGGCCGCATTGAGCCTCAGGACCGGCCACCATGATCTCGGTCCCGGCATCCTCTCAGCGGTGTTCGCAATCGCACTCGTGACGCTCGCGGGGACCGACTTTAAGCGCCATGTCCTTCCAAACCGTGTGACTTACCCTCTAATAGCCGCCGCATTCGCATTCGCCTGGGCCTGGCCCGATCGCTCAATCGTCGACGCCCTGGTGGGCGGCGCGGTCGGGGTGGGAATCAGCATCGGGCTGATTGCGCTTAGCCTGCTGGCCAGCGGCGGACGAAACCCTGGAGCGGCCTTTGGAATCGGGGACATGAAGCTCATCGTCTTTCTTGGTGTGCTGCTGGGCTGGCCCCTGAGCATTCGCGCTCTGCTTCTCGGCACCGCGCTCGGAGGAGTTGCCGCACTGGTTGCACTGATCCGTTCTGGCCGTGGCCAGGCGATCGCCTATGGGCCGTACCTCATTGCCGGGGGGCTCTTTGTGCTCCTGTGGCCCGGCGCGTTCGGCTAAACGGCCGACTCGACTCGGATGAGATATTCGCAGCATGGATCGCCCCTGCGCCGGGAACAGGACTGCGTCACGCTTGCCTTCTCGAACGCCCTCTCGAAGCACGACAACTCCATCTGGCACAGTTCGGGATGGTTGGCCAGGAGCCCATCCATCGGACAATTCAGAATCAAGAGTTCAAACGCCCCATCGGGCATCTTGTTCAGCACAGGAAAGAATCCCTGCTCGGTCAGGATGCGTTCGAGTTCGCATACCCGATCAAGGTCCGGCTTCCCGGCAAAACGGGGACTCCCGGAAGCCACGTTCATCTCCGCCATTCGCCGCAGGATCTTCGAAGAAAAGCCAGGTCCTTCTTCCTTCACCGCCAGCAGGGCGGCGTCCGCCACCCATTTGTAGTTCTTGGCAAAGACGGACTCGCCCTTGCCAGTCAGCGAATAGAAACACCGGGGCCGACCGGGCCCCTCGACCTTTCGGGTGATTGACAGGTAACCATCGCGCGCAAGGTCGCCGAGGTGGCGTCGAGCCGCCGCTGAACTCAGATACGTGTCGCCGGCCAGCTCAACAACGCTGGCCGAGCCCCGCCGCTTGATGCCCAGCAGTAGTAGTTGACGGGTCCGGCTAAACGATTGAATAGCGTTCAAAGAGTCCCTCCCACCACCATGAGCAGCGCGCTTGTGGCACTCAGGCTCCTGCAGGAGACTACGTGTCCCGATCGAAACTTCAGCAACCGCATCCTGGCTAAACCCCCGTCCCCACACACTTCACATCTGGCACCATCTCAGCTAACTACTGGCCGGGAACCCTTCGGAAAGTCGCCATCCTGTCACAGTGAAAGCTAATCTCTACAAACATTAGCCCATTTGGTCAATGGATTTGTTGAGCTATTCACACGTTAGGCCAATAATGCCCGCCCACATTGGCGATCTGTGGTCTTCACAGGCCGCCAGCAGCCAGGCCGCTGTCGGCGGCCTGGCTCCAGAGTCTATGCCGAAGGATCCCCATGGACCGACGTAGCACACCCGGGCGCGACGACATTCAGCTCGAACCTCCGCTCTCTCAGCATGCCGGCATGGTCAGAGCCGTCGAGGATCGCTCGTACCTCATCTATATCGCGGGCGCACTGTTCACGGCCCTCGCCGCGGGCTTCCTGCTCGCGGTCCTCCTGCCCCTTTCGGCAGCCGGCACGCTCCCCTGGACCGAGACCGTGCCGCGCCTGACACAGGCTCACGGCTGGGCGCAGCTCCAGGGCTGGGCGGGCCTCTTCGTCGCGGGTATGGGCCTACGGATGATGCCCCGTTTCGCTGGCCGGAAGCCGCTGCCCACCAGGCTCACCCTCCCGATTTCCCTGGCACTCTTTTTCGGCACCGCGGGAAGGACCGTCGCCCAGACCTTCCTCGCCGGGCGCCTCGCACAGGGCGTCTTCATCGTCACCGGGTGCGCCTCCGCCTTCGCCATGCTCGGGGTTGGATGCACGCTCCTGCTGACCCTCTCGCGCGCCGGGAAGCACAGGGAGCCGTGGCGCTACTTCGCCTCAGCCGGGGCCTGCTGGTGGCTCGTGTGGGGCGTTCTCACCACCATCGCCAGCATCGAAGGCGCCTCCAACGGTATCTTCATCCCCGCCCGCCTCGACGACGCGATGACCTGGATCGTGATGTTCGGCGTGGTAGCCAATTTCATCTGGGGCATCCAGAGCCGCAGCGTCCCGATCTTCTTCGGCCGCAAGACACCTTCGGTCCGCCGCGCAATCGTGCCAGGGCTGCTCCTCAACATCGGAGTGCTCGCGATTCTCACCTCGACGCTCCCAGTGCTCGAAGCCCAGCGGGACCGAGCACTGGGCTTCGGCCTCGCGCTGTGCGGGCTGGCACTCGCCTGGCTCGCACCCCTGGCCGGGTCCCTCTGGGGCCAGGCTCATCGTCTGAGGCCACGCGCACGCGCGGCGGCACGGTACGTGATCGCCGCCAACTGGTTCGCGGTGATTTCCGGCGTGCTCCTGGCCGCGTCGGGGATCGCGAGTGCGCTGACAGGCAACTATGAACTCTTCGCACTGCGGGATGCGGCACGCCATGCCTTCGGCGTCGGGGTGATAACGCTGCTGATCGTCGGCATGGCCCAGCTGGTTGCGCCGGTCTTCGCCCTCGAACGAGCAGAAGCCCGCGCGGGCGGCATTCGCGACTATCTGACGTGGTGGCCGCTGCTTTGTGCCGCGGTGCTGCGCGTTGTCGCAGCTCTGCTCCTGGGTCACATGGATGGAACCCTCCGCCTTCAGATCGCGGCCGTCGCCGGGGCGCTCGGATGGCTGGGGCTCGCCGGCTTCGCCTTCAGCGTGATCCAGGCTGCCCGCAAGGAACCGCGGATGAGGGCCCTCCTCACCGGAACAACCCGCGCTCCAAAGGCGGACTAACCCGCGGAAGTGGCTCAGCGCGCCAGGTAGCGAGCCAGGCCGGGCGTGTCAAAGCGTTCCAGCGAAGACGAGACGATCAGCCCTTCGACGCCTTCCTTTTCGAGGAGTGCCATTCCCTCGGCCGGGCCGAGGACGAAAGCGGCTGTCGCGAGGGCGTCTGCCGCCATCGCGGTCGGCGCCACGACCGTGACGCTGATCGCCTTGTCCGCCGACTGTCCGCTCAGCGGCTCAAGAATGTGATGCCCTGGTTCCCCGTCCCGTCGCCGGCGCTCGTAGTCGCCCGATGTGCAGACTGCGACATCGGTGAGGTAGAGCGTCTCGAACACCGCATCGTCCTCGCGAGGATGCCGCACACCGACCACCCACGGCTCACCCGCCGGGTTCATACCCCGCACGAACAGGTCCCCGCCGGCATCGATCGCGAAGTTGCCGAACGGCTGCAGTTCCTGCGCCGCAAGGTCGATGGCAAGGCCTTTCGCGACCGCGCCGAGATCGAGCAGTACCGGCCTGCGCAGGGTGACCGTCCTTCGAGCCGGGTCAAGGATCACGTCGCGGTAGGTTGTGGACACTTTCGGATCGATCCCCGAGTCCGTGCGTTCCCCCGTGAGGTAACTCTCGTTGAAACCCGCCGCCTCCAGCCGCCTCCCAATGGTCGGATCGAACGCGCCCCCGCTGGCAGCCGCGACCGCAACGGCGAATTCGATCGCACGGTAGAGCAGCGTGCTGACCTCAACGGTCTCACCCACATGGCGAGAAAGCCGCACCAGTTCACTCACCTGGTCGAACCGGCTGCACCGCTGCTCGACCTCGCGGAACCATTCGAACGCCCGCTCGACTGCCTCTGAGCAATCGTCGCTGACGGCCGAATGGACGACCTCGATCGAGACCAGCGTGTCCATAAAGACGGCGGTCGCCGTACAGCTTTCGGCCATGTCGCCTCCCGCAGTCTGAGCCGCAACCCCCGTCTCCGGTGGGCGACTCAGACCGATGGCTCTGCCCGCCAGTTCACGCAGCCTCGTCAACCTGTCCGGTACTCGCCGCTGCAGTCTCCGGGGTGCCCTGTGAAGTGTAGCCGGTCAATTCCTGGAAGGTCTGGCGCAGCGACTGGTTCAGTGCGTCCTGCGAGATCCCCTGCTGAGCAGCCAGCTGGTCGAGGCCGACGCCGTTCGCCAGCTGCTGCTGAAGGTCCGGAACGTTCATTCCCAGCGTCGACGCCACCGCACTCGTGAAGGCCGCCTCTGCATCCTGCGTCGCTCCCCCATGACCGTGGCGACCACTGTGCTGGATCTTCCCCGCCTGGGCACGGAGCGCCTGTTTCACCTCAGCGAGGGTCACGCCCTTTGACTGGAGGATGTCTTTCACGTCGCCGCCAGCACTGAGCTGTCCCTGGACGGCCGCCGGGCTGAGCCCGGTGGCCTGCGAAATCGCTGCCAGCCAGCGCTGACCGAGAGGACTGCTGAACGACCGACTGTCGACGCCCGAGGGCATGGCCGAGAAGCTCGTCGTCGCCCCGGTCGTCCGCGCCGAGCCCCCAATCAAGCCAGCGGAAATCGATTGAATAGGTTGCACTGCATACTCTCCGCGGCCGGATTAGTTAATGGCCCGCGAACCAAGGATCGGATCGCTTCTACGGGGCATTCAATAGGGCTTTACCGCCGGGCGCTCAAAAGCCGGGTAAGCCCTGACAATTCCTATTGCGAAGTTGTAACAACTTCCCGGCAGACACCCCTCTACTGGCTGCCTGCGCCTCGTGAGACTACTAATATGGCTGAAACGCGGGGCTCTCATGAGAGAATTCAAAGAATCGTCAAATCTGCGGCCCATTGTGCGAGTCGTATTGTTGGGACTGTGCAGTGCGCGGCCAGGCGCGCACACCTTCCGCAGGAGTTAACCCCATGTCGCAATACCGGCAGGGCCCCGCAAACCGGCGCCAACCACCGCTGGCTCCGCAGCGCCCCGCGGCGAAGCCTCCCGCCCCACAGAAGAAGAAGACTTCGTCCCACCGCATTACGACAGGGCTCGTTGCCCTCAGTTCGGGAGCCATCCTGAGCGTCTACGCCCTCGGATATGCCCGCACCCAGGAGGCCAGTGCACAGGTATCGGGCCAGGACACTTCTACCGCCGCTATGCCTACCGTCGCAGGGCCGTTGCCGCGGGTTGCCGCGGTAGTGCCGGGGGCCACCGCGACCGCCGGCGCCACAACGCCGGCCCAGTCCACTTCGGGCGCCCAGCCGACGGCGCACCCAACGGCGACCGCGACCCCGGCCCCGAAGACCGGGACGTATAAAGACGGCACGTACACCGGTTCGGGCACCAGTCGCCACGGCGGCGTCGACGTTTCGGTCGTCGTACAGGGCGGCAAGATAGTCTCCGCCAACGTTAGCCGCTGCCAGACGCGCTACCCGTGCTCGTACATCACTTCGCTCGCGAGCCAGGTCGTCTCACGGCAGGGTCCGCCGGTGAATCTCATTTCCGGTGCCACGGACAGTTCGACTGCCTACAAGCAGGCAGTCACCAGCGCCCTGAGCAAGGCCACATGACCCCGCAGCCAGAAGCGTTGCACTCCACTCAGAATCCAGTGAGGCTGCCGCAATGATGGAAGCGATCGCCATGCCGGTGTCGTTCCGTTTCGCGCGGAAGTTCTTCCGGACGCCGAAGGGGCTCCTGGTTATCGTCTTCGCCGCGCTCATGGCCATCGCCGTGCCGGTGGCAGGTGCCAGCGCGGTTGCCCCGGGCATCGCTGGGGCAACTTTGGCCGCCGTGATTGTCGATGTCGCCATCGTCTGGGCCATGCGCGGAACGTGGAGTTTTCCGAGCGGCGCCCTGCTCACGGGCCTGATCATCGCCATGGTCCTCAGCCCCATCGAACCGTTCTACGTCCCGATCTTCACGTCGATCCTTGCGATCGTCAGCAAGCACCTCTTCCGGACTCGCCTCGCGAATGTCTTTAACCCGGCAGCGGTCGGGATCGTGGTCGCCTCGATCATCTTTGCGGGCGGTCAGAGTTGGTGGGGCGCACTCCCAACTCTCGGGATCGTCGCGGTTCTCGTCCTTGTCGCCGCGGGCCTCTTCATCGGAGACCGCATCAACAAGCTCCCGCTCATCCTCATGTTCCTCGGCTGCTATTTCGGCATGTTCACGATCGCGAGCCTCTTCGGCGATCCGGGCAGGGTCGCCGAGATTTTCCGGACGCCCGATGTCCAGGCCGTGCTCTTCTTCGCCTTCTTCATGGTCGACGACCCGCCAACCTGCCCGATCAAGTACCGCGACCAGGTCCTCTTCGCCGTGATCGTCGCGACCGCCTGCTACGCGGTGTTCATGTTCCTGGGCGTCGTCTACTACCTGCCTGCCGGGCTGCTGGTCGGGAACGCGTGGGAAGCCTGGCGCCGGTCACGCAGCATCGCGCCGCGGGCAACCGCAGCCGCCTGAGCCGCCGAGAGCGGGGCGGACTTTAGCCTACAAAGCGGTCACTGTCGGGGACGATTCCCGAAGTGTCATGGGCCGACTCGACGACCACCTTGTCATTGAAGGATCGGCCCTGGACGATGCCGTGGGCCTCTGATGCGGACCATTCGGCGGGGACGCCCGCGGGTTCGACCGTAACTGCGCTTCCCTGTGCCCTCCGGCGCACCCACCACTGACCACCTTCACGATAGAGAAAGACCAGTCCCATCCTCTCCTCACATCCCGCGGCACCCATCCTTCCATATCTCCGAGATCGAACACGCCATCGCTCGGGCAAAGGCCGACCCTCCCACCCTCGCAGTACTCACCGCCCTCCGGGCGACCTTCCTTAGTGCAACGGGCGAGCCGACAGCCGCAGCTGGTGCCATCGCCGCATCTGAAGCCGCCCAATCCCAAACGACCAACCACGTGGCATTGGGACGCAGTACCCGACTTTGCGCCGCCACTCGCATGACTACTCTGACCGCCGAGAACCTCCCCGAAATCGAACACCTCATGGAAATGGGCACAGGGGAGGAACTCGAGAGCTCGATCCTTCATCTCGTCAGTATCTATGTCCCGTACCGCTTCGCCCTTGGCCAGGGCATCGACGCGCGCCCCTGGACACGCGGTCTCCGGATGTCGGCCGAGGCCATACACCACGCCTACAGGCTCGCCGACGCACAAACCTTCGAGCGGGCTGATGCGACCATCTCTTCCCTCGAAACCCCGACAGGCGAGGGGCTGCCGGAATGGAACTGGCTCGCCCGATGGCGCGTTCAAACGCTGCGCCTGTATATCGCGCTGCTCCGCCGGGAAACCGCCCCGGCCCGCAAGGAGCTGTCCGGCCTGCTGCGGGCCCGGCGACGGGCCCGCGAAGCTAACCTCGATGGGATCGACGCCTTCCAGGCGAATGTTCGAGCGACAGCCGCGGCCCCCGACCAGACCGTCAATGTGCCCCGACCCGGTTCGCTCCATCTCCTCAACCTCGGATCGATGCTCGCGGGTGCAGAGGCGGTCGGCACCGCGGGGAGCCAGTCGGAAGCGGCCGCATGGTACGAGTGGCTCACCACTGCGGTCCCCGAACGCATCCAATCCTCGATGGAGTGGCCGGTTTCACGCTTACGTGTCCAGGGGCTCCTCGCCCTTCGTGCCGGGGATCCACGGAATGCCCGCTACCATTTCGAGCACGCGCTCGAATGGGCGGACCATGCCAGCTATCCCGTTGAACAGGCACTCGCGCAGGTGCAACTCGCGGAGTTCTACGACCAGTACGGCCCGGCGCAGGCGCCGAAGACCATCCCTCGCCTACGCGACGCGGGCTGGAAGCGGCTGCTCTCTCTCGGTATCGACCCCGCTCCCCACGCCTACATCGTCGCCCGCAAGAGCGTCACAGGCAGCCCCCGCCCCGCGCTCTCGCCGCTCACTCGGCGGGAGACCGAGACGCTGGTCCTCCTGGCCGAGGGACTGACTTATCGAGAGATCGCCGAGCGAATGGGAGTCCGCTGGCCGACGGTGCAGGCCCTGGCGCACCATTGCTACGACAAGCTCAATGCCTCGGGCAGGGCGGCTGCAGTACAGGTCGGCCACGACCTCGGGATCTTCTGAGCCGGGCGGGCCAGCCGGACAAAGAGAAAGCCCGGGTTGCCCCGGGCCTCATCTGTGAAATTCGATAGAAACTAGCGCCGCACGCGGTCGCGCTCTCGCGCTTCGCTCCGCAGCTTCTTTTTGAGGAGCTTGCGAAGGCGGGCCGCCTCTTTGCGCTTCTTCTTCACGCTTGGCTTTTCGTAGTGCTCACGGCGGCGGGCTTCCGAAAGGATGCCATCCATGGTGATGCGCTTGTTGAAGCGCTTGAGGGCGCTTTCAAACGACTCGTTGTCACCGACAAAGACGTCAGACAATCCCGGGTATCACCCCGCCTTCTTCGCACACTGCCCATTTCGGGCCGCAGGTTGACCACCTTATCACTCGCCGTGGTTATCGTCGCTCTCCCGACGGGCCTTAAGCCAGCCCCGGGCAACCCTTACCCGCAGCCGAGCTAGAGTTCGAGGATTGCCCGCCCGGCTATCTTCCCCTGTTCGAGCGCATCGGTGGCCTCCTGGATCTGGTCGAGCCGGTAGCGCTGAGTGACCATCGCATCGAGGTCGAGGTGCCCCTCTTTGTACCAGCGGACGAACATCGAGAAGTCACGGTCGGGCCGGCACGATCCGCCGATGCTGCCGATGAACTTCTTCTCGCTCCCCACGATGTCGCCAGCCGCAAGTTCAACCGGCGTCTGTGGGATGCCGACCAGCACCGCCGTCCCACCTGTGCGACGGCCGAGGATCCCGGGGCGGACGGCCGGGACGATTTGCTCCATCGTCTTTCGGACGCCAATGCAGTCGAATGTGAAATCCGCCCCCGAGATGGGGCGTCCGCCGCTACCGAGTTCGTTGGGATTCAGCGTTAGCTCCTTCACCCGGGCCACGGCGTCCTCCCGCGAAGCATTGACGCCGTGCGTAGCCCCGAACCTTTTGGCAAAGTCGAGTTTCGCGTCGTCCAGGTCCACGGCGATGATCGGATTGGCGCCGATGACCGCGGCGGCGGCGATTGCGGAAAGCCCAACGCCGCCAACACCAAAGATCGCGACACTCTCGCCTGCCTTCACACCGGCGGTGTAACACACGGCCCCGGCACCGGTCATCACCGCGCAGCCGATAATCGCCGTGACGTCTTTCGCGGCGTCGCCCGCCCACCTCACGACGTACTGCTCGTCGGCGATGGTGATATCGGCCCAGGTGAACACGCCGGCACGGATCGATTGGCCGTCGGGCAGCGTCAGGGTGGCCGTATCCGGGCGGCGGGTGTTGTGCTCGCCATCGCGGGGCACCCACGTGACCATCACGTCGTCGCCCTCACGGACATGCGTGACGTTGCTCCCCTTCGCGATGACCACCCCGGTGGACTCGTGGCCAAGGACGATCGGGGTCGGCTTCGGGCGATGCATCTGGTGAAGCTGGGAATGACAGACCCCACTCGCGTATTGCTTCACGACGACCTGGTTGGGACCGTGGTCCGGGAGCATGAGTTCCATCACCGAAAGTGGCCCCGGCGCAGCGGGAGCAACGACAACCCGTGCTTTCGTCGGCATGACGCAATCCTCCTAGAGGTGCGGCCAAAAAGTCGATTCGGAACTGAATGGAGCTCCGAGAGGGGGGTCTCAGATGTATCCCGGGCGTCGTTTTGGGGCGCTACGAGCATCCTGTGAGGTCGCTCTGCGAGGCG
>Ga0209014_10000728_pt1 | contig 19370 bp, 14 predicted proteins | sample BarGraNGADG00212_FD_184491 | JGI IMG/M metagenome (GOLD analysis project Ga0209014, IMG submission 184491) | Arctic peat soil microbial communities from Barrow, Alaska - Barrow Graham LP Ref core NGADG0002-212 (SPAdes) (version 2) | ecosystem: Environmental > Terrestrial > Soil > Wetlands >...
GGGGGGGGCGGGGGAGCCGCGGCCCGTAGCATGGGGCCGGTCATGAGTATCGAGTCAGTGTTTTCCCGACTGGAACCGCTCCTTCCCCGCGTCAACAAGCCAATCCAGTACGTCGGCGGAGAGCTGAACGCACAGGTGAAGGACTGGGACGACGTCGACGTCCACTGGGCACTGATGTACCCCGACGCCTACGAGGTCGGGCTGCCCAACCAAGGCGTGCAGATCCTGTACGAGGTGCTCAACGAGCGCCCCGACGCACTCGCGGAGCGCACCTACGCCGTATGGCCCGACCTCGAGGCTCTCATGCGTGAGCACGGCATCGGCCAGTTCACGGTCGACGCGCATCGACCGGTCCGCGCCTTCGACGTCCTCGGCGTCTCGTTGTCGACCGAGCTCGGGTACACGAACCTGCTCAACGCACTCGACCTCGCCGGCATCCCGCTGCATTCGGTCGACCGCGACGCGACGCATCCGATCGTCGTCGCCGGGGGCCACGCGTCGTTCAACCCCGAGCCCATCGCAGAGTTCGTGGACGCCGCGGTCCTCGGTGACGGCGAGCAGATCGTCGGTGCCATCACCGACGTCATCCGAGACTGGAAGGCCGACGGCTGTCCGGGTGGGCGCGACGAGGTGCTGACCAGACTCGCGGCGACCGGCGGGGTGTACATCCCTCGCTTCTACGACGTCACCTACCTCGACGACGGCCGGATCGAAGCGGTCACACCCAACCGCGACCGCGTCCCCGCCCGCGTCACCAAGCACACCGTGATGGATCTCGACGAGTGGCCCTACCCGAAGACGCCGCTCGTCCCGCTGGCCGAGTCGGTCCACGAGCGCATGTCGGTCGAGATCTTCCGCGGCTGCACGCGCGGATGTCGGTTCTGCCAGGCCGGAATGATCACCCGACCGGTGCGTGAGCGAAGCATCACCGGCATCGGTGACATGGTCGCCAACGGCCTTGCCGCAACGGGTTTCGAAGAGGTCGGCCTGCTGTCGCTGTCGTCGGCCGACCACTCCGAGATCGCCCAGATCGCGAAGGGTCTCGCCGACCGCTACGAGGACGAGCGGGTCAGCCTGTCACTTCCTTCGACGCGGGTGGATGCCTTCAACATCGACCTCGCGAACGAGTTCAGCCGCAACGGCCGGCGCTCCGGCCTGACGTTCGCGCCCGAAGGCGGATCCGAGCGGCTGCGACGGGTGATCAACAAGATGGTGAGCAAGGAAGACCTGATCCGGACCGTATCGACGGCGTACGCGCAGGGTTGGCGGCAGGTGAAGCTGTACTTCATGTGCGGTCTGCCCACCGAAACCGACGAGGACGTCCTCGAGATCGCCGACATGGCGCACGACGTGATCCGCGCCGGGCGCACGGCGACCGGCGGCAAGGACGTCCGCTGCACCGTGTCGATCGGCGGGTTCGTTCCCAAGCCGCACACCCCGTTCCAATGGGCGGCTCAGGCCGACCCCGCGACCGTCGACAACCGGCTGCGCAAGCTGCGCGAGGCGATCAACGCCAACAGGTCACTCGGTCGCAACGTCGGCATGCGCTATCACGACGGAGAGCCGTCGATCATCGAAGGCCTGCTGTCGCGCGGTGATCGCAGGGTCGGCGCCGTCATCGAACGGGCGTGGCGCGACGGCGGACGTTTCGACGGCTGGACCGAGCACTTCTCGTTCGAGCGATGGGTCAAGGCCGCCGACACCGAACTGACCGAGGTCGATCTCGCCTGGTTCACGACCCGTGAGCGCGACGGTGACGAAGTGCTGCCGTGGGACCATCTCGACTCCGGGCTCGACAAGCAGTGGCTGTGGGACGACTGGCAGGACGCGCTGGGCGAGTTCGAGCAGGATGACTGCCGGTGGACGCCCTGCTTCGACTGTGGCGTGTGCTCGAACCTCGGCACCGACATTCAGATCGGGCCGACGGGAAAGACGCTGCTGCCGCTGGTCCCGAAGCACTGATGGCCAGACGTGTCCCTGACGGACCGCCTCCCGCGCCGGTCGTGCAGCGCCTGCGGATCCGCTACGCGAAGCGTGGGCGGCTGAGGTTCACCTCCCACCGCGACTTCGCCCGCGCCTTCGAGCGTGCGCTGCGCCGCGCGAACGTGCCGATGGCGTACTCGGCCGGGTTCACGCCGCATCCGAAGATCTCCTACATCGGCGCGTCGCCCACTGGCGTGGCCAGCGAGGCGGAGTACCTCGAGATCGGGCTGGCCGGTGTCGTCGACGCCGAGACGCTCCGGACCGCTCTGGACGCGGCGTTGCCCGACGGCCTCGACCTGGTCGAGATCGTCACCGCCGGACCCGGCTCGCTGGCGGCCCGCATGGAAGCCTCGGCGTGGCGCATCGGCCTGCCCGGCGTCTCGGCAGAGGACGCCACGCACGCGGTGGCCACGTTCATGCAGTGCGCCGAATACCCGGTGGAGCGGCTCACCAAGGACGGCAAACGGACCATCGATGCCCGCACGGCTGTGATCTCGGCAACCGTGTCGGAAGGCGACGAAGGGCCAGATCGCGCGCCGCGTGCGATACTTGACCTGGTTGTCCGGCAGGTGACCCCTGCCGTACGGCCCGACGACGTTCTCGCCGCACTTCGCGGTGTCGCCGGTCTCGCCCTCGATGCTCCGCCAGTTGCGGTGCGGTTGGCGCAGGGACCGCTCGACGACGCGGGCTTGGTCGGAGATCCTCTGATCCCCGATCGCAGTTCGTTTGAGACGGCGCCGTAGCCAGCAGACTTTGCAGGCGCCCGAACCCGGACGTTCTGCACAATCCGCCTTCGTGCGGTCGCGGTTTCGCCATCCCGGCGGCCCGCGCCCGGAGGCCTAGAAACGGAGTGACCCGAGCACATGCTCGAACCAGACAACTCGAATACCGCGAACGACTCGGCCGGCGCCAACTCCCCGGATTCGGCATCGACTCCACGCAAGGCCGCACCGCGGGCTCCGCGCAAGCGTGCTCCCAAGGCTGCAGCGCCCGAGGCCGTGACCCCCGAGGCCGTGACCCCCGAGGCTGAAGACGGCAGTAGTGCCGCAGCCCGGCCACGAAAAGCAGCCGCCAAGACGACGGCCAAGAAGGCTGCAAAGAAGGCGGCCGCCGAGCCCGAAGCAGACCAGAGCACGCCCGAGGCGACCCTCGCCGCGCCTGACTCACCACAGCGGGCCACCGCGAAGAAGGCCAAGAAGGCGCCCGCCAAGCGCGCGACGAACCCCGCCGGGGCCGCCGCGACCGACCAGGTCGACACCACGCCGCCCCCACCGGCAATGGCCGCGCCGTCCGTTCTGTTCGTCGCCCCAGAGATTGCGGTGACACCGGTCCGGCAGCGGCGCGCGGCCAAGTCCGTCGCCGGGCCACCGCCGATCTCCGAACCCGTGCCGGCGGGCATCGACCTGACGGCCATCGAAGACGTCGAGGATCAGACGGCTGAACCGGACGACGTCCGCGAGGCTGCTGTCGAAGAAGCCACCGGGGCACGTCGGCGTCGCCGCCGCGGTCGCCGGGGCCGGGGTGGCGGCAATCGCCCAGCTGGCGGACCCGAAGACGACGCCGAGGACGACAGTGACTCCGGCGAGGTCGAGGGCGGCGCGGCCGTGGCCGCAAGTGGCTCAGCGGCCCGCACGTCAACAGCCGACGGCGCGTCAGGTGAGGACGGCGCAGACGGTGAGGACGGGGCCGCGACCCATCGCCGCCGCAGACGGCGCCGCTCATCCGGTGGCGCCGACGCCGAGCCCTCGGAGACCTCCGAGGACCTCCCGCCGAACACGGTCGTGCACGTCCGGCCGCCCCGAGAAAAGAGCGAGGGCGACGGAGTCAAGGGCGTCAAGGGCTCGACGCGTCTGGAGGCCAAGCGCCAACGCCGTCGCGACGGCCGCGAGACCACCCGCCGCCGCCCGCCGATCCTGACCGAGGCCGAGTTCCTGGCGCGTCGTGAAGCCGTCGACCGGGTCATGGCGGTCCGGCAGAACGGTGAGCGGACGCAGATCGCCGTTCTCGAGGACGACGTCCTCGTCGAGCACTACGTCACACGCGCGAGCGCCACCTCCTACGTCGGCAACGTCTACCTCGGCCGAGTGCAGAACGTGCTGCCCAGCATGGAGGCTGCCTTCGTCGACATCGGCAAGGGTCGAAACGGCGTGCTGTACGCCGGCGAGGTCAACTGGGACGCCGCCGGGCTCGAGGGCAAGTCGCGCGCCATCGAGCACGCCCTCAAGTCGGGCGACGTCGTGCTCGTCCAGGTCACCAAGGACCCCATCGGCCACAAGGGTGCCCGGCTGACCAGCCAGGTATCGCTTCCTGGGCGCTTCCTCGTGTACGTCCCCGGCGGCGGGATGACCGGCATCAGCCGCAAGCTTCCCGACACCGAGCGGCACCGCCTCAAGGCGATCCTGAAGAAGATCGTCCCCGAGGATGCGGGCGTCATCGTCCGGACCGCAGCCGAAGGAGCCACCGAGGAGGAGCTCACCCGAGACGTCGAGCGACTTCAGGCGCAGTGGCAGACGATCTCGAAGAAAGCCGAGAAGACGTCCGCGGCGCCGACGCTCGTGCACGGCGAACCCGATCTCGCCATCCGGGTGGTACGCGACGTGTTCAACGAGGACTTCAAGAAGCTGATCGTCCAGGGCGAGGACGCCTGGGACACGATCTCCGACTACGTGGCCGGGGTCGCGCCGGACCTCGCCGATCGCGTCGTGCGGCACACCGGCCAGCCGGATGTGTTCCACGCCGTGCGGGTGGACGAGCAGCTGATGAAGGCGCTCGACCGCAAGGTGTGGCTGCCCTCGGGTGGCTCGTTGGTCATCGACCGCACCGAAGCGATGACGGTGATCGACGTCAACACCGGCAAGTTCGTCGGTGAGGGCGGCAACCTCGAGCAGACGGTCACCCGCAACAACCTGGAGGCAGCCGAGGAGATCGTCCGCCAGCTGCGGCTGCGAGACGTCGGCGGCATCGTCGTCATCGACTTCATCGACATGGTGCTCGAGAGCAACCGGGACCTCGTGCTCCGGCGCCTGACCGAGTGCCTCGGTCGCGACCGCACCAAGCACCAGGTCGCCGAGGTGACCTCGCTCGGTCTCGTGCAGATGACGCGCAAGCGGGTCGGCGAGGGCCTGCTCGAAGCGTTCAGCGAGCCGTGTGAGCACTGCAAGGGTCGCGGTGTGATCCTGCACCCCGAACCTGTCGACAGGCCGGAGTCGTCGCAGCAGGACTCCGACGACGACCGACCCAAGACCCGACGCAAGCGCGGAGCAACGAGCAAGGTCGCCGCGCCGACGCCGGAAGAGCTTGCCGACGCCGAGGAGCAACGTCGGGCCGCGCTGGCCGCGATCAGCGCCATCCATCGGGCCGCGCACCCCGACGACGCCGAGGCCGCCGAGGCCGCGGCGGCGGCGGAGTTCGCCGCGATCGAGCACGATGTCGACGCGTTGAGCAGCATCGTCGAGCAGGTCCAGGCCGACGATCGGCCCTCGACCGCGCCCGAGCCTGCGATCGAGGCCGCGTCCGCGGCCGACACGATGACCGGACCCGATCTGGCGTGGGAGCCGCACCGGGCAGCCGAAGCCGAGGCTGAACCTGAGCCGGAGCGTGAGTCAGAACCCGAGTCGTTCGTTGCGGCGGAGTACGCGTCGTACGCCGAGCCCGAGGTCCGGGTGGCCGCGCCCAGGCGTCGGCGCGCCGCCAGCCGCCCGGCCGGACCGCCGACCGTCGCGGCTCAGGGGTAGGCGTTTTGCCTCGCCAGTCTCTTGTGCCGTAATCTGTACAACGGCCCATCATGTGGTGGGCCGCTTGCACGTGCGGCGCTGCACAGGCGCTGACGCGTCCTCAACTTTCACACCAGTATCAGCACGTCTGCGCAAGGCTTAGTTCTCGAGGAGTGGATCCCGCGATGTATGCCATCGTCAAGACCGGCGGCAAGCAGTACAGGGTTGCCGAGGGCGATGTGATCGAGATCGAGAAGCTCGACGCCGCCCCAGGCGCCGAGGTCGCACTGCCGGCGATCCTGCTCGTCGACGGCGCCGCGGTCACCCACGACGCCGACCAGCTGGCCAAGGTCGCCGTCACGGCCGAGGTGCTGGCGCAGACCAAGGGCCCCAAGATCCGCATTCACAAGTACAAGAACAAGACCGGCTACCACAAGCGCATGGGTCACCGTCAGAAGTTGACCCAGGTCAAGGTCACCGGCATCACGAGCGGCAAGTAGAGGAGCAGGTAAATGGCACACAAGAAGGGTGCGTCCAGCTCCCGCAACGGTCGCGACTCAAACCCGCAGTTCCTCGGCGTCAAGCGATTCGGCGGCCAGACCGTCACCGCCGGCGAGATCCTGGTCCGCCAGCGAGGCACCAAGTTCCACCCCGGCACTCACGTCGGCCGCGGCGGTGACGACACGCTGTTCGCCCTCGTCAGCGGCAACGTCCAGTTCGGCCTCTCGCGCGGTCGCAAGACCGTGAACATCGTCCCGGTCGAGGTCTGAGGGTCCCTTCACCGGAACGCGAGTTCTCCGCAAGGGCGGGCCCGGGTAACCGGCGCCCGCCCTTCGCATTTCCAGCTCGACCAAGTAGTCACACGACCAGAAGCAGACAGGAGTGAGTCACCGTGGCGTTCATCGACCGCGTCGTGCTGCACCTGTCCGCCGGCAACGGAGGTCACGGCGTCGCCTCCATTCACCGCGAGAAGTTCAAACCGCTCGGCGGACCCGACGGCGGCAACGGCGGGCACGGCGGTGACGTCGTCTTCGTCGTCGATCCGAACGTGCACACGCTGCTCGACTTCCATCACCATCCCCACCAACACGCCGGCAACGGCAAGCAGGGTGCAGGCAGTCATCGCAACGGCGCCGAAGGCGGCGACCTGACGCTGCGGGTGCCCGACGGCACGGTCATCATGGACGAGTCGGGTGAAGTGCTGGCCGATCTCACCGGCACCGGCGGACGTTTCGTGGCGGCACACGGCGGGCGCGGCGGTCTCGGCAACGCTGCGTTGGCGTCGATGCGGCGCAAGGCTCCCGGCTTCGCGCTGCTCGGCGAGCCAGGTGAGTCGCGCGATCTCGTCCTCGAGCTCAAGAGCGTCGCCGACGTCGGCCTGGTCGGCTTCCCGAGCGCCGGCAAGTCGTCCCTGATCGCCGCGATGTCGGCTGCTCGGCCCAAGATCGCCGACTACCCGTTCACCACCCTGGTGCCGAACCTCGGCGTCGTCAGCGCCGGCGACGTCACGTACACCGTCGCCGACGTTCCCGGCCTGATCCCCGGCGCGGCGCAGGGCAAGGGCCTGGGGCTCGACTTCCTGCGGCACATCGAACGCTGCGCGGTCCTGCTGCACGTGCTCGACTGCGCAACCCTCGACCCAGGGCGCGACCCAGTGGGCGACCTCGATGCGCTCGAAGCCGAGCTCGGGCACTACGAAGGCACGTTCGGTGAGTTGCTGGCCAAGCCGCGCCTCGTGGCGCTGAACAAGATCGACGTCGCGGAGGCCGCTGAACTCGCGGCGTTCGTCCGGCCCGAGTTAGAGGCACGCGGGATGCGCGTCTTCGAGATCTCGGCCGTCAGCCACGAGGGCTTACGCGCGCTTACGTTCGCGCTCGCCGAGGCCGTCGAGGCCGACCGTGCCGCGCGACCGGCGCCGGACTCCGCACCCATCGTGCTGCGCCCCAAGGCCGTCGATGACGCGGGCTTCACCGTCACGCCGGATCCCGCCGACGAGGGCGGCTTCATCGTGCGCGGCGACAAGCCTGAGCGGTGGGTTCGCCAGACCACGTTCGACAACGACGAAGCCGTCGGCTATCTGGCTGACCGGCTGGCACGGCTCGGCGTCGAGGCCGAGTTGAGCCGGCAGGGCGCTCTTCCCGGCGCGGCCGTCACGATCGGCGACATGACGTTCGACTTTGAGCCGAGCTCCGGCATGGACGACGCACCCTACGTGCCGACTCGGCGCGGCACCGACGAACGATTCGAGGCGTCGAATCGATCCCGCGCCGACCAGCGCCTCGCCGCGAAGAAGGCTCGGCGACGGCACGACGAGTACGACGGTGAGTGGGTCGACGACGACACCGAGCTGGCCGACACGTGAGTCGAGCCGCGGTCGCCGCTGCCCACCGCACCGTCGTCAAGGTGGGGTCGTCGTCGCTGACCTCGGACGGGCAGCTCGATCCGCAGCGCCTGGACGCCATCGTCGACGCGCTTGCCAAACGCCACGCGGCCGGCCAGCAGGTCGTCCTCGTCTCGTCGGGTGCAATCGCCGCCGGGATCGGTCCGCTGGGACTGAACGTCCGGCCGCGTGACCTCGCTACCCAGCAGGCGGCGGCCAGCGTCGGGCAGTTGCTGCTCGCCGAGAGATACGCGGCGTCGTTCGCGCGCTACGGCCTGCGGGTCGGGCAGGTTCTGCTCACCGCCGACGACCTGCACCGCCGCGGCCATTACCGCAACGCCGATCGAACGCTCGAGAAGCTGCTGGCGTTCGGAGTGATCCCGATCGTCAACGAGAACGACACCGTAGCCACGCACGAGATCCGCTTCGGAGACAACGACCGCCTCGCCGCGCTCGTCGCGCATCTGGTGCACGCCGACGCGCTGATCCTGCTTACGGACGTCGACGGCCTCTACAGTGGCAACCCGCGTCGCGCGGATGCGCGGTTCATCGCGGAGGTTCGCTCGTTCGCCGACCTCGACGGCGTCAAGGTGAGCGGTACGGGCAGTCACGTCGGTTCGGGCGGGATGGTCACCAAGGTCGACGCCGCGGCCGTTGCGACGAGTGAGGGCATCCCGGTGGTCCTGGCAGCGTCGGCCGACATCAGCGCGGCGCTTTCCGGGTCGACAGGAACTCTGTTCCACGCGTCCGGTGACCGCACCGCCTCGCGACTGTTCTGGCTGCGTCACGCCACCACGCCGCGCGGCCGGATCATGCTCGACGCGGGTGCCGTCATCGCGCTCGTCGCGAAGGGTGCGTCGTTGCTGCCCGCTGGCGTCACCGGCGTCGAGGGTGACTTCGACTCCGGTGACCCCATCGAACTGGTCGGTCCCGACGGCGTAGCCGTCGGTCGTGGCCTGGTCGGGTATGACGCGGCCGATCTGCCCGCACTGATCGGTCACAAGACCCGAGATCTCCCCGTCGAGTTCCGTCGCGAGGTCGTGCATCGCGACGACCTCGTCCTGCTCTGACTACCCTGAGATACATGGCCGAGCAGACCGCCACCGAGCAGCAGGTCCGCGCTGTCGCGGCTCGCGCGCGCGTGGCCGCTGCCGAGGTCGCACCCCTTGCGCGAGCTGCGAAGGACGCCGCTCTGCACGCCATGGCCGACGCACTCGACGACGCGTGCGACGTGGTGCTCGCCGCGAACGCGCAGGACGTCACGGCCGGTCGCGAAGCCGGGCTGAGCGAAGGCCTCGTCGATCGGTTGGCGCTCAACCCGGAGCGCGTGGCCGCGATGGCGCAGGGTCTGCGCGACGTGGCGGCGCTGCCCGACCCGGTCGGTGAGGTGCTGCGCGGCTACACGCAGCCCAACGGTCTCGAGATCCGCCAGGTGCGTGCGCCGTTCGGCGTGATCGCGATGATCTACGAGGCGCGTCCCAACGTGACCGTCGATGCGGCGGGGCTCACGCTCAAGAGCGGCAACGTGGCACTGCTACGCGGATCAGGTTCGGCGTACTGCTCCAACACCGCGTTGGTGGACGTCCTTGCGCGTGCTGCCGAGAAGGCCGGCCTGCCGCGCGACGCGGTTCAGCTCGTGCCGGGCACCGACCGGGCGAGCGTGGGTCATCTGCTGCGTGCACGCGGCTTGGTCGACCTGATCATTCCGCGCGGCGGCGCGGGGCTGATCTCCTACGTCGTCGAGAACGCGACCGTTCCGGTGATCGAGACCGGAGTCGGCAACGTGCACGTGTACATCGACGCGTCGGCCGACCTCGAGATGGCCGAGCGAATCGTCGTCAACTCGAAGACGTCGCGGGTCAGCGTGTGCAACTCGGCCGAGACACTGCTCGTCCATCGGGCGATCGCCGACGAGTTCCTTCCCCGCATCACGTCGGCGTTGCAGACGCAGGGTGTCGTCGTGCACGGAGACGACGCCTTCGCGGCGCTCGACGAGGTACTTCCCGCGACCGATGACGACTGGGCCAAGGAGTACCTCTCGATGGATATGGCGGCCCGGGTGGTTGCCGATATCGACGAGGCGATCGATCACATCCGTCGGTGGTCGTCAGGCCACACCGAGGCGATCGTCACGAAAGACATCGAGGCTGCGCGACGATTCGTCGCCCGGGTCGACTCGGCGGCAGTCATGGTCAACGCCTCGACCCGCTTCACCGACGGCGGCGAGTTCGGCTTCGGCGCAGAGATCGGCATCTCGACGCAGAAGATGCATGCGCGCGGGCCCATGGGCCTGGCCGAGTTGACGTCCACCAAGTGGATCGTCATCGGCGACGGTCACGTGCGCTGAGCGGGCCTCTTTCGGCTAAGCGGGCCTCTTTCGTGCGACGGCCTTCTTGGCCGGCGCCTTGCGCGCCGCGGCCTTCTTGGCCGGCGCCTTGCGGGCGGCGGCTTTCCTGGCTGGGGCTTTGCGGGCGGCGGCTGCCGATCTCGTGGCGGGCTCGGTGATTTCGGACACCGCGTGCTGTGCCGCGTGATATGCCTCTAACACGATGGACGGAATCCGACCGCGGCTGGACACGTTGTGCCCGTTCTTGGCCGCCCATTCACGGATACCGGCGATATCCAGCTTCGCTCGTGACGAGCGTCGGCCCGGGGACCGGCCGGCGGGTGCGCGAGTTCCGGCCTTGATGTACGGCTGGATTGCGGCCTCGAATGCGCGTGCATTCTTGGCGCTCAGGTCGATCTGGTATGAGGTCCCACCCCAGGAGAAACGGACAGTCCGGTCCGCTTTGGATCCGTCAGTGTCGTCGATCAACTGCACGATGGTTTCTCTGGCCATGGCTCTTCTCCTTTGAATGGCTTGCAGCCTTGACGTCAGACACTACCGATATCCCGGGAAATTCGATATTCGACCAGGTACGGAGAGTCCAAGACTCGATCAGTAATCCCTCGGCGGTAGATATGCACGGTGTTCCCGCGGGCGGACCTGATCGGGCGAGCGCGGTCCACCAGCGGCGGACACAGCGGCGAGGAACCGCCCGTGATCGATGACGTCGGCCGCGGCGAGACCGGTCGGTCAACCACGGCTCGGGCTCCACGGCCGGCCCCGCAAGGGTCTCGCATCGACTTGGGTTGGATTATCCAGAGCCGGTGCACGACACTGCCAGTAACACTCGCTGCTGGGGGACCACATGGCTTACTTCGTCACGGGCGCGACCGGCTTCATCGGGCGGTTTCTGATCGCGGAGCTGCTCAAGCGCGAGGGCACGATCTACGTGCTGTGCCGCGCCAGTTCGCTCGACAAGCTCGACGATCTGCGCAGTCGTCTCGGCACCGACGACAGCCGTGTCGTGGCGGTTGTCGGCGATCTGTCCAAGGAGCGGCTCGGCGTCGAGCACGACGAGCTCGAGCGGCTGGACGGCGCGATCGAGCACTTCTTCCACCTGGCGGCCATCTATGACCTCACAGCTGACGCGGACAGTCAGCGGGTAGCCAACGTCGAGGGCACGCGGCATGCGGTGCACCTGGCCGAGGCGGTGCACGCGCGGCATTTTCACCTGGCGAGCTCGATCGCCGCGGCGGGCCTGTACCAAGGCGTGTTCACCGAGGACATGTTCGACGAGGCCACCGACATCGACAACAACCCCTACTACCAGACAAAGCACGAATCCGAGGCCGTCGTCCGCAACGAATGTTCGGTGCCGTGGCGGGTCTATCGACCCGCGATCGTGGTCGGTCATTCCCAAACCGGTGAGATCGACAAGATCGACGGACCGTACTACTTCTTCCGGACCATTCAGCGCTTGCGGGGCCTGGCGCCGTCCTGGCTTCGCGGCATCGGCATCGAGGGCGGCCCGATCAATCTGGTGCCTGTGGACTTCGTCGCGAAGGCGATGGACTATCTCGCCCATCAGCCGGGACTGGACGGGCAGGCGTTCCACCTCACCGATCCCGAGCCACTGACCGTCGGCGGCATGGCGAACGTGTTCGCCAAAGCCGCGCACGCACCGCAGTTCGCCGTCAACGTCGACACCCGATTCCTCGACGCGATCCCGGGGTCGATAAGGGCCGGATTGAGCCGACTGCCCATTGCCAAGCAGGCCGCTGATCTGGTTCTCGCCGAGCTGGGCATTCCGCGCGAAGTGCTGCACTACGTCAACTACCCGACCCGGTTCGACTCGACGAAGACCCAAGAGGCGCTCGCCGGTTCGGGCATCGCCGTTCCACCGCTCGGGTCGTACGCGCAGACCCTGTGGGAGTACTGGGAGCGCAACTACAGCCCAGATCGTCGCAAGGACCGCTCGTTGGCGCGTGCGATCAAAGGCAAGACGGTTCTGATCACGGGCGCATCGTCCGGTATCGGGCGCGCCACGGCGTTGCGCGTCGGCGCGGCAGGTGGGCGAGTCATCCTCGTCGCGCGCACCGCCGAGAAGCTCGACCAGACGCGGCAAGAGATCGCGGACCTCGGCGGTCTGGCGTTCGTGCACCGCTGCGACCTGTCCGACATGGCAGACATCGAACGGCTCGCGAAGGAGGTGCTCGACGAGCACGGCCGGGTCGACGTCCTCGTGAACAACGCAGGGCGCTCGATCCGTCGGTCGATCGCGCTGTCCTACGACCGCTTCCACGACTTCGAGCGCACGATGCAGTTGAACTACTTCGGTGCCGTGCGGCTCATCCTCAGCCTGCTTCCGGTCATGCGGCAGCCCAGTCCGGACGGCCGCAAGGGTGGACACATCATCAACGTCAGCTCGATCGGCGTTCAGACGAACACCCCGCGCTTCTCGGCCTACGTGGCGTCCAAAGCCGCGCTGGACGCGTTCTCGCGATGCATCGCCTCCGAGGTCATCGACGACGGCGTCTACCTGACCACCATCCACATGCCGCTCGTGCGCACGCCCATGATCGCGCCGACCACCATGTATGACCGCTTCCCGACCATCACGCCGGCCGAGGCAGCCGACATGATCTGCAAGGCGATGATCCGCAAGCCGAAGAAGGTCGGGACGGCACTGGGCAACATCGGCGAGTTCGCCTACCAGGTGGCTCCTCGAGGGGTCGACGTCGTCCTCAACGCCGGGTACAAGATGTTCCCCGACTCCAAGGCCGCCAGAGGTGGCGAGCGCATCGGCGAGAAGGTCGAGGAACCGTCTACCGAGAGCGTCGCGTTTGCACACATTCTGCGCGGGGTCCACTGGTAGCGCGGCGGCAGGGCGTCACCGTCAGGAGCGCCGCCCTAAGATCTCGGCCATGACGCTACGGATCGGGATCATGGGTGGCACGTTCGACCCGATCCACCACGGCCACCTCGTGGCCGCGTCCGAGGTGCAGACGCAGTTCAGGCTCGACGAGGTGATCTTCGTTCCCACGGGCGCCCCGTGGCAGAAGTCCGAACGCCGCGTCAGCCCCGCCGAACACCGCTACCTCATGACCGTGATCGCCACCGCGTCCAACCCTCGGTTCTGGGTCAGCCGCGTCGACATCGACCGCGCGGGTCCCACCTTCACCATCGACACGATCCGCGACATCGCCGGCCAACGGCCCGGCGCGGAACTGTTCTTCATCACCGGTGCCGACGCGCTCGGCCAGATCCTGTCCTGGCGCGACGCCGAGGAGGCGCTGAGTCTGGCGCGATTCGTCGGTGTCACCCGCCCCGGATACGAGTTGTCCGACGCGCATCTGCCCACGGATTCGGCGACTCTGGTCGACGTCCCCGCGATGGCGATCTCGTCGAGTGACTGCCGCGCCCGCGTTCGCGCCGACCGGCCGGTGTGGTACCTGGTGCCGGACGGAGTGGTGCAGTACATCAGCAAGCACCGGCTCTACCGCGACGCACCGTAGAGTAGTTCATCAATGACTGCCACCGACCACGCGCGCGAACTCGCCCTCGTCGCGGCCAATGCGGCCGCCGACAAACTGGCCACCGACATCGTCCTGATCGACGTCAGCGATCGGCTGGCCATCACCGATGTCTTCGTCATCGCCACCGGAAGCAACGAGCGACAGGTCGAGGCGATCGTCGACGAGGTCGAAGAGAAGCTGCGACGGGTCGGCGCGAAGCCGCTGCGCCGCGAGGGCCGCCGCGACGGGCGTTGGGTCCTGCTCGACTACGGCGACGTCGTGGTGCACGTGCAACACGCCGAAGAACGCGTCTTCTACTCGCTGGAACGACTGTGGAAGGACTGTCCGTTCATCGCCTTCACTCCCGACGGCGAACCTCCGAGCGGCGCCGAGCGCGCGAGTGCCTGGGCTGGCGACGGCGACCGCTGAGATGAGCGGGCAGTGACATGACCGTGCGCAGAGTCATGCTCCTGCGCCACGGACGCACGGCATGGAACGCCGAACGCCGCTTCCAGGGGCAGGCCGACCCGCCCCTGGATGACGTCGGCCGCGCGCAGGCGTACGAGGTCGCGGCCCTCGTCGCGGCTCTGCAGCCGGACCTGTTGATCAGCTCTGACGCCGCGCGCGCGATGCAGACCGCTGCCCCGATCGGCGCGGTACTCGGCGTGGCGGTGCAGCCAGACGCGAGGCTGCGCGAGCGCTCGCTCGGACACTGGGAAGGCCTGACCCGCGACGAGGTGCACGAGCGATACCCCGACGAGTACGCCGACTGGGTGGCCGGACGCGACGTGAGCCGGCGCGGCGGCGAGACCCGGGCGCAGGTCGCCGAGCGGGCCCTCGCGGCCTTCGACGCGCTACCGCCCGTACCCACGGCTGTGCTGGTGACCCACAGCGCCACCGCAATGGCGCTGTGTTCGGAGCTGCTCGGGATGCGCCAGGAGGTGCATGTGCTCGGCCCGTTGGCCAACTGCCATTGGTCCGAGATGGCCGCGGAGACGCACGACGGCGAGCGCTCGCCGTGGCGGCTGCGCGCGCACAACATCGGGGCTCCCGGTGTCGTGGCGCCGCTCCCGGTCCGCGACGCGGTACTCGCCGACGACGCGCCAGACGCCGACGCCTGACACGCAGGCGGGACCGCCCGCACCAGCCGCGTATGGTCCGCGTGAGCGACGACACAACCTCCCGGCCATGCGTCGCCACCCTCCAGGTCATACAGTGTTCAACTGGTGCCCCCGCGCCCGGCGGCGACGGACGGCGGGTGCGGGGCGAGCACCGGACAGTCAGCGTCATTTCGCGCCAGAACGGGTATCCTCGCATGATGCGTGCCGGACGTATTCTTCTTAGCCTGCCGCGCTGATCAGCCCGCAGTCAGCGCGGCCGAGCCTCTGCAATAGCGCAGAGGCTCTTCGTTTGTCCGGATTGATGAACGACGAGGAGCAGTCGAACGATGAGCACCACCGAGGACGCGCCACCGACCGCCGAGGACGTCCCGCCGCATCGCTACAACGCGGTCGTGGCCGACGCCATCGAGCTCTCCTGGCAGGACCGGTGGGAGCGCGAGGGCACCTTCAACGCCGCGAACCCCGTAGGTGAGCTGTCGGAGGGCTTCGACCGGGTCGCGATCGAACCACACGCGTACATCCTCGACATGTTCCCGTATCCGTCGGGCGCCGGTCTGCACGTCGGCCACCCACTGGGCTACATCGGCACGGACGTCTACGCGCGTTACCGACGCATGCGGGGCGACAACGTCCTGCACACGATGGGTTTCGACGCATTCGGCCTACCTGCGGAGCAGTACGCGGTGCAGACCGGCCAGCACCCGGCGACCACCACCTACGCCAACATCGAGGTGTTCAAGGCTCAGTTGCGCCGCCTGGGCCTCGGATACGATCAGCGCCGCTCGATCGCAACCACCGATCGTGAGTTCTATCGGTGGACGCAGTGGATCTTCCTGAAGATCTTCAACTCCTGGTACGACCTCGACCTCGATCGCGCCCGGCCGATCGAGGACCTGATCCAGGAGCTGGACTCCGGAACGCGCACCCCGCAGCCGCAGACGAATCCGTTCGGCCGCCCATGGCCCGAGCTGTCGGCCGACCAGAGGCGCCAGGTGATCGACAACCATCGGCTGGCCTACCGCGCCGAGTCGCTGGTCAACTGGGCACCGGGCCTGGGCACCGTGCTGGCGAACGAAGAGGTCACCGCGGACGGCCGAAGTGAGCGCGGCAACTTCCCCGTCTTCCGCAGACCCCTTCCGCAATGGATGATGCGCATCACCGCCTACGCGGAGCGGTTGTTGCGCGATCTCGACTACATCGACTGGCCCGACAAGGTGCGCACGATGCAGCGCAACTGGATCGGCAGGTCCACCGGCGCCTACATCAGCTTCCCGCGCGAGCCGCGCGGCGGCGCGACGGGGCAGGACTCCGACGCCACCGGGCCGGACGCCGTCGAGGTCTTCACCACCCGCCCCGACACCCTGTTCGGCGCCACCTACGTCGTGCTGGCGCCCGAACATCCGCTGGTCGACGAGCTGATCGCGGCTCAGTGGCCCGAGGGCACGAATCCGCTCTGGACAGGCGCGCACGCCACACCGGTCGACGCGGTTTCCGCGTACCGCGCGTTCACCGCCTCCAAGTCCGAGGTCGATCGCCAGTCAGAGGGAAAGTCGAAGACGGGCGTCTTCCTGGGTTGCTTTGCCACCAACCCCGTCACCGGCGCCCGGCTGCCCGTCTTCGTCGCGGACTACGTGCTGATGGGCTACGGCACAGGCGCCATCATGGCCGTACCGGCACAGGACGAGCGCGACTGGGAGTTCGCCAAGCAGTTCGAGCTGCCGATCATCCGCACCGTCCAGCCGCCGGACGGCTTCGAGGAGGCAGGCGGCGAGGCGTACACCGGTGATGGAGTCGCCATCAACTCGGCCATCGACGGGTTCAGCCTGAACGGGCTGGGCGTCGCCGAGGCGAAGTCGGCGACGATCAACTGGCTGGAGCAGTCCGGAGCCGGTCGCGGAGCCACCACCTACCGGCTGCGGGACTGGTTGTTCAGCCGCCAGAGGTACTGGGGTGAGCCGTTCCCGATCGTGTACGACGAGACCGGCCTGCCGATCGCGGTACCCGAGTCGATGCTGCCCGTCGAACTGCCCGATACGGACGACTTCTCGCCCAAGTCGTTCCCGCCCGACGACGCCGAGTCGACTCCCGAGCCGCCCTTGGGCCGGCTGGCCGACTGGGTGAGCGTCGAGTTGGACCTCGGCGACGGTCTGAAGCAGTACCGCCGCGAGACGAACACCATGCCGAACTGGGCGGGTTCGTGCTGGTACGAGCTGCGCTATCTCGACCCGACCAACAGCGAGCGGTTCGTCGACCCGGACATCGAGCGGTACTGGATGGGCCCCACCGCGGATCGTCCGCTCGGTGGCGTCGAGCTGTACGTCGGTGGCGTCGAGCACGCCGTGCTGCACCTTCTGTACGCCAGGTTCTGGCACAAGGTGCTGTTCGACCTGGGGTACCTGTCCAGTTCCGAGCCGTTTCACCGCCTGGTGAACCAAGGCATGCTGCAACTTCCTGCGTACGCGAACGAGGACGGGTTCTACGTCGAAGCCGCGGAGGTGCAGGAACGTGACGGGCACTTCTACTTTCACGACGAGCAGGTCGCGCAGGAGTTCGGCAAGATCGGCAAGAGCCTCAAGAACGTCGTGACCCCCGACGAGTTCATCGGGCAGTTCGGCGCCGACACCTTCCGGCTGTTCGAGATGTTCAGCGGACCGCTCGAGCAGTCACGTCCGTGGGACGCCAAGGCGATCGTCGGCCCGTACCGCCTGCTGCAGCGCGTCTGGCGGGTCATCGTCGACGAGAACACCGGTGACCTGCACGTCTCGGACGCGGCGACTCCGGACGCGCTCAACCGGGTGCTGCACAAGACGATCGCTGCCACGACCGATGGCTACGAGACGCTGCGTTTCAACACGTCCATCGCCCGTTTGACCGAGCTGAACAACGCGATCACCCAGGCCTACCCGCACGGAGGTGTGCCGCGGACGGTCGCCGAGCCGCTGGTGCTGATGCTCGCGCCGCTGGCCCCGCACATCGCCGAGGAGCTGTGGTCGCGGTTGGGCCACCCATCCTCGCTGGCCTGGGAACGGTTCCCGGTCGCCGACGAGTCGATGCTGGTCGACGACACGATCGAGGTGCCGGTGCAGATCAACGGCAAGTTGCGGGCGGTCATCAGCGTTGCCGCCACAGCCGATGCGGCGGCGCTCGAAGCGGCTGCACGCGAGGATCCACGGGTCATCGCCGCGCTTGACGGGCGCGATCCGAAGCGTGTGGTCGCCGTGCCCGGCCGACTCGTCAACTTCGTCGCTTAGGAGCTGACGTGGCTGCAGAGCAGGTTGCCGTCGTCACCGACTCGACGGCGTACCTGCCACCCGGCACGGCGGAGTCCTACGGCATCCGGATCGTTCCGTTGCGGGTGACCCTCGGCTCGCGGACGGCCACGGACGGCGTCGACGTCACGCCGGCCGACGTGGCGAAGGCACTGCGCGACAAGCTCACGGTCACCACGTCGCGGCCCACGCCGGCCGAGTTCGCGACCGTGTTCCAGCAGTGCCTCGACGCGGGGGCGAACCGGGTGGTCTCGGTCAATCTCGCTGCCGCACTGTCCGGGACGTGGGAGTCCGCCGCGCTGGCCGCCCAGGACTTCGAGCACGGCGTCGTGCGCGTCGTCGATTCACGGTCGACGGCGGCGGCGTTGGGTTTTGCCGTCATCGCCGCCGCCGAACGCGCGAGTGCGGGGGCGTCGGCCGCGCTGGTGCAGGGAGCGGCTACCGACACGGTCGACCACACGCGCACCTTCTTCTACGTCGACACGATCGAGTATCTGCGCCGCGGTGGGCGCATCGGCACGGCGGCGGCTGTGCTCGCCACCTCGTTGTCGGTGAAGCCGCTGCTGCAGATGGTCGAAGGCCGGATCGTCGCCCTGGAGAAGGTCAGGACGTCGGCCAAGGCCATCGCCAGGCTCATCCAGCTGACGGTCGACGCGGCCGGCACCGGACCTGTGGATGTGGCCGTCCACCACCTCGCCGCCGCCGAGCGAGCCCAGCAGGTCGCCACGCAGCTGCGGACAGCCCTGCCGCGCCTCGGCGAGTTGTACGTCGCCGAACTCGGACCGGTGGTGGGTGCGCACCTGGGTCCAGGCGTGATCGGGACGGTCGTCGTCCGGCGTTGACGGTGACGGGTTCGGCGTGGGGTGCCGGTAGCACGAACCGCTGACCGAGGCCGCCCGCGCGTCCACAACGTCGGCCGTCCTCCACAGCCCTCGTCAGCTCGCGTGCTGCCACGCCACGCGCTCCTAGGTGCGTGGGTCAGTAGCGGCATCGTCGGACCGGAGCCGAATCGCCTGTTGACCGCCGGTGATCTGATGGCCGGGTCTGTCTGGGGCTGTGCATG
>Ga0209014_10000730_pt1 | contig 19272 bp, 19 predicted proteins | sample BarGraNGADG00212_FD_184491 | JGI IMG/M metagenome (GOLD analysis project Ga0209014, IMG submission 184491) | Arctic peat soil microbial communities from Barrow, Alaska - Barrow Graham LP Ref core NGADG0002-212 (SPAdes) (version 2) | ecosystem: Environmental > Terrestrial > Soil > Wetlands >...
CCCGTTCGACATGGTCATGCTCAACGACCTCGATCGCTTCCACCTCGTGATCGACGCCATCGACCGGATCCCTGGCCTGGGCCCGAAGGCCGGCCACATTCGGCAGCTCATGCAGGACAAGCGCACCGAAGCGCGGGCCTACACCCGCGCCGAGGGCGAGGACGCCCCGGAGATCCGCGACTGGGCGTGGCCGTACTAGGTTGCTCGCGAAGAGAGGGCGGGCGGAGCATCGGAGCATCGCCGCTCCTGCAGCCACACCTCAGCCGGCGCCTGGCCTCGATAGCTGCGCTGCCGGCGGTAGGCCGAGCAGTAGGCTTCCTGAGTCACGTCCTCGGCCAAAGGCCCGCTACATGTGAGTCCCAGGGCAGTTCGATATGCCGCCGCGTAGGTGCGGCGGTAGAAGGCGGCGAAGTCGTCGAGCTCGGATTTCCCCATCGGCCGATCCACATCACTCTAGACGCAGCCGGGCCCGGGAATCTCACGACCTGCCACGACCGCCGGCCCGCTTGGCCTCGGCTGGAGCAACTCCTCGCGGCCTGCCTCAGAATGAGCGCATGACAGACGAAGCTGCCGTAGTGCCCACCGCCGACCAGGCCGCGGGTTCCGGCTCGAGCAGTTCCAGTGGGCCCATCGCCCCAACAGCTGCACCGGCGCCCGCGGGCGATCACGATGCCGGCGCGAACCGGCCCATCCGCATCGCGATCGTAGGTGTGGGCTTGGTCGGCTCAACGTTCGCCTACGCCCTGCTCCTCTCCGGTCTTGCCTCGGAGATCGTGCTCATCGACGTGAACCACGAGCGCGCAGAGGGCGAGGCGATGGACCTCAACCACACCGTCCCATTCGCGCACCCGACGCGAGTCTGGGCAGGTGATTACGCTGACTGCGGCGGAGCGATTGTCACGGTCATTGCCGCCGGCGTGAACCAGAAGCCTGGGGAGTCGCGCCTGCAGCTCGTGCAGCGAAATGCGGCGATCTTCGGTCAGGTAGTTCCCAGGGTCGCCGCCGCCAACCCGGACGGGATCATCGTGGTCGCGACGAACCCCGTTGACATCCTGACGCGTGTAGCCCTCAAGCTCTCTGGGCTGCCGTCGCGGAAAGTCTTCGGGGCCGGAACCGTTCTCGACACGGCGCGCTTCCGGTATCTGCTGAGCGAGTGCCTCGGCGTCGACCCCCGCAGCGTCCATGCCTACATCATTGGAGAGCATGGCGACAGCGAGGTTCCGGTCTGGTCGCTCGCGAACGTGGCGGGGATGCGTCTCCGAACCTTCTGTTCCGAAAACGGGATCTCGTTCAGCCAGGACGAGATGGACTCGATCTTCAGACAGACTCGCGACGCCGCCCAGGAGATCATCTCGCGCAAAGGGGCCACCTACTACGCGATCGGTGCCGGTTTGACCCGTGTGGTTGAAGCGATCATTCGGAATCAGAGCACGGTGCTCTCGATCTCCAGCCTCGTCGAGGACTACTACGGGATCGACGACGTTTGCCTGAGCCTCCCAACGGTCGTCAACAGGCGGGGGATAGAGAGGGTGCTCCGCCTTGACCTCTCCCCGGCTGAAGCGCGCGGCGTGAGGCTCTCGGCGGAAGTCCTGCGGGCCACGCTCGCCACGCTGGAGTCATAGGACCCACTGGTACCTTCGGCGGTGGGCCCGCACGACCGATTAGCCGTCCAGGTAGACTAGGGCCCTCTCCTCCGTGCACCCATCTTGGAGATGTCGTCGCCGTGCTCCGGTCCGCAGTAGCCATCGCGCTCCCTCGAGACGAGTTCACCGCCGTCAGCGCGCACCTGTTCGAGGCCGGTTTTGAGTCGATCGCGGTTCAGTCGGCCGACGAGCTGGAAGCCTTGCTCGCCAGTCGGTCCGACGTCGGTTTGGCGATCCTCGACAGCGAGAAGGACTTCGACCAGACGCTCGAGATGTACGCCATTCTGCACGAAGACGGACGAAGCATCCCGAGCCTCATGGCCGTCGCTCCGCGGGCCATGGATCGAATGCGCCTGGCCGGACAGGCGAGCTCCAAGGACGAGTACTTCACTCGTCCCTACCTTCCGGAGTCGCTGCGGTGGCGCGTGGAAGCGATCCTGATCCGCGCGAAGACTTCGGACGACGAGTCCGATGGCCCGATTCTCGAAACGGCAGTCGAAGTGGCGCGCCCGGCGGAGCTACACGGGCGCCTGATCGTCGTCTTCAACCCAAAGGGCGGCGTCGGTAAGACCACGATCGCCGTAAATCTGGCTGCTGCTTTGCAGCTGAATGAGGATCAGCGGGTCCTGCTGATCGACTGCGACACCGTCACCGGCCATATTGCGTCATCGCTGGGCATGGAGCATCCGAGGACGGTCCTCACCGCCTGGACGGAAGGCCTCAAGACCGGGCTCGCGGAACCGTTCGGAGCCATCGCAACACGGCACCGGAGCGGTGTCTCCGTGCTGGTGCTGTCCCAGTCGCCGCTCCACACGCAGATCCTGGAGCCGCGCCGGATTGCCGAGGCGATCACCGCCGCTCGGAGCGCGTTCAACTGGGTGATCGTCGACATGCACCCGGACTACGGACCGCTCAACCAGGAGATCTTCTCGCTCGCAGACAAGATCATCGTGCCGGTCACGCCCGACGTTCCCTGTCTCCGCGCCGCCGTCCAATTCGCCGATGTGGCCGCGGAACTCGACATCCGCGAGCGCCTCGCCCTGGTCGTCAACCGCGCCAACAGCGGCGTGTCGGTGTCCGACGTCGAGCGCGTCGTACGAATGACGGCCGTCGCCCGCGTTCGTTCCGCCGGCATGCTTTTCATTCGATCGGCCAACGAAGGCCAGTCGGCGGTCGAGCGCTTCCCCGCGGCCAAGGTCGTCGGCGATATCAAGGCTCTCGCCGAGTGGCTGACCGATACGATGAACCCCAGCGGCGCCAAGATGGGGTCCGGCCTGATACGAGTCCTCAACCGAGCCTGGGCCCGACGGAAGCCGGGAAGGTCCCGCTCCCGGCACACGGCAAGAACCGGAGTCCTCTGACCTGGGCTAGCCCTTGGTCTTGCCCAGATCCGTCAGTACCTGCCGGAATGGTTCCGCGTAGCCCGCAAAACCGGCGAACAGCCGCCAGACCTCCTCAGGCGGCCGACCGGAGTTCAGCAGCCCCGCGCTCCAGCTCTTCGCATTGGCGTTGCTCCGTGGACCGAAGCAGCCGAAGCAGCCGCGGGAGTAGGAGGGGCAGAGGGCGCCGCAGCCCGCAGCCGTGAGCGGGCCCATGCAGGGCTCGTCCGAGGCGACGACCATGCAGACCAGACCCTTGCGCTTGCACTCGCGACAGACTGCCTCCTCGCGGATCTGCGGCCGCCGACCGACCAGAACCGACGTCAGCAGCTCGAGCAGTTGACCTGGGTCGATCGGGCAGCCTCGCAGCTCGGCGTCCACCTTGACGTGGTCGGCGACCGGGGTGGCCGCGGCGAGCGATTCGACCCATTCCGGATGAGCGTAGATGGCGGCCCGATACTCGTCGTGGTCGGCAAAGTTGCGCAGCGCCTGGATACCGCCCGCGGTAGCGCAGGCGCCGATGGTCACCAGCAGACGAGCTTGCTTGCGAAGGCTCTTGATCTGATCGAGGTGCTCCGGGGCGCTGATGGAGCCCTCGATGAACACCACGTCGTAGGGACCCGGAGAGTGACGGGAAGTGGCTTCCGGGAATTCGACGATGTCGAAGCGAGTGACGATCTCGAGGAGTTGCTCTTCGAGATCGAGCAGGGTGAGCTGGCAACCGTCGCAGGAGGCGAACTTGGCGACTGCAACGCGCGGTCGGACGGCCTTTCCGGTCGATGCCATCAGATGCCCTCCCGCACGTACATGTCGCCGAGTTCGCTCAAATGGAATACCGGACCGTCTTTGCAGACAAAGAAGGGACCGGTCTGGCAATGGCCGCACAGGCCGATGCCGCACTCCATATGCCGTTCCATCGAGACGCAGATCCGGTCCGGCGTGACGCCCTTGGAGATCAGCGACTGAACGGAAGCCTGCATCATGCGCTCCGGCCCGACTACGAAGGCAGCGATCTTGGAGCAGTCACAGGACAGCATGTCGAACAGGTTGGTGACGACGCCGACTCGGCCCTTCCACTCGGGTCCTGCTCTGTCGACGGTCACCGCCACGTCGATCAGGCCACTCGCCGCCCAGGCGGCGAGGTCGCTGCGGAACAGTCGATCGTCAGGGGTGCGCGCGCCGTAGTAGAGCGACACGGACTCGAATCGGTCGCGGTTCGCCACGAGGGCCTCAACGAGGCCGCGGAGGGGCGACAGCCCGACGCCTCCGGCGACGACGACTGCATGCCTGCCGTAAGCGTCCTCGATCGGCCAGAAAGTACCGAGCGGGCCCCGGATACCGACTTTGGCGCCCGGATGGAGGTTCACCAGGGCGATCGAGGTCGGCCCGACAGCTCGAATGGTCAGGTCGATGCCGTTAGATCGGAAGCGCGAGATCGAGATGGGGACCGCCGGGAAGGCCGGCAGCGCAACCATCACGAACTGGCCGGGTCGACCCATGAGGAACGCCGGATCCAGGTCCGCGAGCGAGAGCGTCGTCGTGTCCTCGGTTTCCTCGCGCACAGAGGCCAGACGGGCGATGGAGTAGTCGCCGGGGCTGGCAGCGACCGGCTCGACCGCGACCGGCCGCTCCACGGGCTTGATCACTGGCGCGATCGCCAGGAGCTCCTCTCGGACGTCGATATGGACGGGGCACCACGTGATGCACCGGCCGCAGCCCACACAACCGAAGGTGCCGAACTGGTCCATCCACGACGAGAACTTGTGGGTCAGCCATTGACGATAGCGGTCGCGAGGACGCGCTCGGAAATCGCCGCCGGCCACTTTCGCGAAGGCGACGTCGAAGCACGAGTCCCACAGCCGCTCTGTCGTGCTGACGCGGCCTTCCATGTCCGAGTGCTCGGTCACGGACGTGCAGAAGCACGTGGGGCACGACATCGTGCAGCTGCCGCATTCCACGCAGCGCTCAGCGACGACCCCCCAGCGCGGGTTGTCCAGTTGGTGCTTGAGACGCTCGTCGATGCCGGCGATCGGCAGCAGCTCGCCGATCTCGGTGCGGACCGCCTCGACGCTATCCGCGGCGGCGCCGGTCTCCGCATGCGTGGGGCGGCGCGTCGGCAGCTGGGCCACGATGGCGGCCCCGGCGGGAGAGCCCGCTTCGATGACGAAGCCCTCATCGATCTCCGTCATGAGCACGTCGAAGCCAGCCCTGACCTCCGGGCCCGTGCCCATCGAAGAGCAGAAGCAGGTGCTCGACGAAGTGGTGCACTGGACCGCAACGATAAGGGCCGCCTTGCGTCGGGCGCGGAAGTCCTCGTCGGTGAACTGGCCGCCCAGGAAGACGCGATCCTGCATTCCCAGGGCCGCGATCTCGCAGGCTCGAACGCCGAGAAATGCCAGCTGGGGCACTTCGATCGGAGGCTGCTCGAAGTCCACGACGCCGGTTCGGTGGGCGGTGGTGATCGCAAGCTCCGGCGGGAAAGTAAAGCGCTTCCAGGGCGTGGGACCGACCGTGTAGCCGAAGACGCGGCCGTCCGTCCGTGCGACCAGTCGATATATTCCGGCCGATTGCTCGTCGCGCAAGCCTGCCGGCAGTTCGGCTGCGGATTGGATCTCGTCATAGACGATCGCGCCGTCGCGAACGGTCGGTCCGATCACGCGCCGGCCCGTCGCTTGAAGGGCGTCGATGAGCGAGTCGAGATCCGATCGCGCCAGGAACCAGTGCCTGGCCGCGGCCGTGGGGCTGGGGACAGGGTGGGCGATCACGTTGGGACCTCCTGTATGCGCCGCTGCGCCGGTGGGAGCTCAGCGAGCGAACAGATCCAATAACTGGAAACGGGTCGCCCGGAGGCGGCGCGCGACTGCCGCGAGAACCCGGGGATACAGGCTCGCCGCGAGAGCATGGTCCTGCTTGAGCGCTTCCCGGAGCTTAGCCCCGTCGATCACGAGTGCGCGGCTCGCCTCGGCCGCGACGACGGTGGATTGTGCGCTGGCGTTTGCGAAGACCGCGGACCAGCCGAAGATGTCTCCGGGTTCCACGCTCAGAATGGTGACTGGGCCGCGGCCGGGGACGAGCGTACGCAATGCCAGCCGCCCCGAGATCAGGATCCCCATCTCCCTGGTGTCCTCGCCTTCCTCCAGGATGACTTCATCCGGCGCAAAGTCCGCGAGCGTGCCGAGGCTGGCCAGACGCTGCTGTGTCTCGGGTGCGAGATCGGATCCGAACCATGTGTGGTTCAGCAAGGCGATGACCTCGGCGTGCTCGTCCATGGCCGCAGGATGGTGCCACCCTTCCCGCGTAACGAGTGCCATCGGGTCGGCGGCGGTGGGCCATTCGGCACGGGGCCAACGAGTGGGGCCCGATTGTTGGGCGGCAAGTCGCGTCGGGCACGGCATGCCTGCCTCGGGGCGCGCGGCTAGACTGACCCAGTCTCTGCGCAGAATTGGTGATGAGATGGAACCACGGCGGCGGTTGGCCGCGGGGCTGACGGCGGCAGCGGTAGTGCTGGCGGCGATGGGCCTGGCGGCCGTGCTCGCAGACATGGGCCTGCCAGGTGGGACGTTGCCGCCCGTTTCTGGCGGGAGCGGCACGCCATTCGGGCCCACCGGGTCGGTACGATCCCAGTTGCCCACGTCCGCTTCGCCGACACCCTCGGGATCGATTCCAACCGGAAGCACCGTTCCTGTGATCTCGGCGTCGCCATCAGCGTTGCTCAGTCCCTCTGCCCATGTCCCCGGTTTCGTGGAATCGAACGGCCTGCTCGTCTACTTCGCGAGCGACGGAACGACCGTGCCGGTCCAGATCGTGCCGGGGCTGCGGGCCGAGTTACGGACAGGCAGGGTCTTCTACTACGCCCTTGGAGGGAACCGGTACGGGCTGTCCCCAGGGGCTCCAGCCGGCGAGTTCAAGCCGAATGTGACCATGCAGCAGGCCAACGGATCCAGCGCTCAGACCGGAGGCGTCGTACTGGTGGGCGCAGTCACGAGCAAGCTGATCGCCAACGAACTGGCGACCTTGACTCTACCTCTTGATCGGTGGATCGTGGCTTTGCCGGTAGATATCAGGTCCGAGCCCAACACCAGCCAGGTCGGCGTCACTTTCGATGGCTTCGGGCTCCACGGCTGGTCCGACACGCCCAGGGTCGCGATCCATTTCACGGGCTCGTTGCCGGTCGCCAATGTGATCCCATCGAACGGCGGCTTTCACGTTCTCGTGGAGGAGCTTGGTGTGACCGCCTGGCAGGTGATCGATCCGGTCCGTTTGGGCCTCTCGGCGAGTGAGTTCGACCCGGCTCATCTCATGAACGAACTGCTCATCTACGGCAGCGGCAAGCCCAGTGTCCACACCAACGTCTTCGTCAACGGTCGAGTCGCGGTGGGTCAGAAGATGCTGACCGCGTCCGACGAAGTGAGCGTCTCGCTGGTGGTCAACGGCAGCCGGGCCGACTTCCCTCCGAACAAAGTCCTTACCGTCGGCGACGTCCCGGTCTTCGTGGCGTCCTTCTAGCGGAGGGAGGTTTGGCATGAGCAACCGTTGGGACGATCGGGGCGGGCGCGAGACCGGCGAGCGAGGCCCGCTCGTCCTGGGCGCACTTCTGATCGCGCTCGGTGCCGTGTTTCTGGCAACGGAGCAGTTCCACCTGGACGTGGCGCACTACGGTTGGCCGGTCTTCGTCATCGTGCCGGGCGTGATCCTGCTGGTCGTGGGCCTGGCGATCCCCCACGAGGCGGGGCTGGGGCTGGCCATTCCGGGTGGGATCGTCATGACGACCGGCCTGATCCTGGCGTACCAGGACGTGACGGGCGCTTGGGCCAGCTGGGCCTACATGTGGGCTCTGATCGCCCCCGGCTCGGTGGGCGCGACCCTCATCCTGTTCGGGCTACTGCACCGGCGCATGGATCTCGTCGATGGCGGCACGCGAACGGCGGCAGTGGGCCTGGGGCTCTTCATCTGCTTCGGCCTGTTCTTCGAGAACGTCATTGGGATCGACGTGGCTCACCCGAACACCATCGTCCACGATGGCTTGCCATTCCTGGCGGTGGCCATGGGCGTGCTGATCGTAGTGGCCAACCTGATCCCGTCGCCACGCTCGCGACCCGATCGCGGGGGTCCACCTCCCGAGGCCTAGCGAACCTCGACGACCCGATAGTCCAGAGTGCCCGCCGGAACCTGAACCCGTACCGTTTCGCCGGGCTTGCGGCCCATCAGCGCGCGCCCAATCGGGGACGTGAAGCTGATCTTCCCAGCCTTGGCGTCCGCCTCGGCCGATCCGACGATCGTGAATGTCTCCTCGCCATGGCGGTCGGTCTCGACGACGACCGTCGAACCGAGAAGGACTTCCGTGCCTTCCGACGAAGCTATCAGGACAGCGGACTTGATCATCTGCTCGAGCTGCTGGACGCGGCCTTCCAGGAACGACTGCTCCTTGCGGGCAGCCTCGTAGTCGGCGTTCTCGCTCAGGTCGCCCAACTCGCGTGCGGACTTGATGCGGGCAATGACCTCGGGGCGCCGACGAGTGGTCAGCTCCTTGAGCTCGGACTGCAGGCTTGCAAGGCCCTCGGGGGTGAGGTGGGTGGGGATGATCGCGAAACTGCCCTGACCTGCGTTGCGCGCGGCCATGCTGGGCTTGATGCCGGGCTGCCGCTTCGGGGCCTCGATCGCCGAAGGAGCCTGGGCCTGCTTGGCCAGGAGGGCTTTGCGGACGGCGGCGGCGGAAGGCTTTCGTGTCGTGGGAGTCGTCGAGCGAGTCCGGGCGGCTCGCGCCGGCGGCCCATCCGGCCCATCGGGCAAGATCGTGATCTTCGCCGGCTTCGGCGGTTCGTGCGCCGGCCTGTCGTCGTGGAGCTGTGCCGTGAGGCCGTGTTCCGGGCGCTGGCCGGACGGCGCCGTGAGGACCGCATAGGGGAGCGCCCCGACGGACTTCACGAACGCATCGAGCAGGGCGTCTTCGTACAACTCCGCGTCGGTGGTTGCCGCCCACCAGATTCGAGCTTTGGGCAGATCGCGCAGCGTCTTGAGCCAGTAGCCGGCGGCTTGCGGACGTCTCTCGCCCAGTGGGGTCTTTGCCATGCCGAGAAGCCGGGCGCCGACCGACCTCTGGCTCGACCCGATGTAGAGGATCACCTGGCTCGGCAGCCAAAAGGAGGCCAGCCGGGATTGCAGCTCCGCCACCGTCGGTCGACGACCGTCGAGAAAGAGCTGTGGTGCGCGATCGAGCCACTCCCGAATCGCGCTGGGGTCGATTGCGACTTTGGGTTGGGGCGCCGGCAACTCGACGATGAACACACCTGGACCGCTCGCGGCCAGAGGGTGTCCCCATAGGATCGGTCCTTCTATCGCCAGACCGACGACGTGCAGCAGATCGTGGCCGCTCAACGGGGTGGAGGAGGGGGGATTGGAGGTCGTCACCAGTAAACCCTGCCTTGCCGTGAGCCTGCTGTCAAACGGGTGTCTAGGCAACGGCCGCCAAGAGGGGCAACGGCGCGGGATTTGTGCCCTTTCTGGCCCAATTCCGCAGATAGCAGAAGGCCCCGGCGGACGCCGGGGCCTTCTGAGCTACTGCCTGAAACGAGCTACCCGGCGAGAGTCGGATCCTCGGCGACCGGGATGCCGAGCAGGAGCGGAAGCCCCTGGCGGTTGGTGTAGATCGGGCGATAGCGATCGGTGTTGTACATCGTGGCGATGTCGATCGAGCGCGGGCCCTGCTCCGGATTCGGTAGCGGCGAGTGGCTGTACTTGCCGCCGCGGATGGCGACCATGCGACCGCTGACTCCGTCGGCGATCAGGTTCATTGCCACGTTCGCGAAGGTAATGCCCACGATGGAGTCGACCGCGTCCGGGTCGCCCGAGCGCAGGTCGTAGGTCAACTCGCTGGCGAGTGTCTCCTGGCCGGAGCGGGCCTGGATCTCCGAGGCGAGAACCTCGGCGATGTTGGCCTTGTGCTTGTGACCGAAGGAGTCGGCCGGGCCGTACTCGTCGATCTTGCCGCCCTGCCACATCGCGCCCTCGGCGGCGATCGCGAAGGAGTACTTGCTGGGGTTGTTGCGCTTGTCCTCGACGAGCAGCTCGACCAGGTGGTCGAGGTCGAACTCGTACTCGGGGATCAGGCAGCGGGCGCTGGTCACATAGGCCGTGTAGAGGGCCGTGAAGCCGGCATCTCGGCCGAAGATGCGGAAGACGCCGATCCGCTCGTGGGAGCCGAGGGTGGTCCGCTGACGGTTGATCGCCTCCTTGGCCCGCGTGATCGCCGTCGAGAAGCCGATGCAGTACTCGGTGCCCTGGACGTCGTTGTCCATGGTCTTGGGTACGGCCACGAGCTTGACGCCGTTGTCGGCCAGGACCTGGCTGAAGCTCAGCGTGTCGTCGCCGCCGATCGGGACCAGGTAGTCCAGGCCGAGACGCTCGATGTTTTCGAGGACGACCGGCGTGAAGTCGTAGACGCCGTCCGTGACCTCGAGCTGCTTCAATCGATCTTGCGCGATGTGCGCCGGCAGCTTGCCGGCCTTCATCTTGCGCGCGTTCGTTCGGGAGGTGTGCAGCCAGGTGCCGCCGGTCCGATCGATCGAGCGGGTGTTGGTCCGATCGAGCGGGATGACGTAGTCGCTGTCCAGCCCGGGGCCCGGCTTCATGTGGGTCAGGCCTTCCCAGCCGCGCCGGATGCCGTAGACCTCGTAGCCAATCTCGGTGGCGCGATAGACGACGCTCTTGATGACGGCATTCAACCCCGGGACGTCGCCGCCGCCGGTGAGGATGCCGATGCGCGGGGTTCGACTCATGCTTGCCTTCCGTGGATGTTGGGGCAGCCGAACGAGCGGCCGCGATGGGACATGTCCGATTCGCCCGCCATTCTAGGAGACGAACGGATTCCGGCGGTGATCCGAAGGACCCAAATCCGCTGCCGCGCTAGGGCTCGAAACGGTAGCGGAGGAACAGGTCGTCGCCGGCGCGGCGGACGGACGCCAGGCTGGCCCAGCGGCCGTGTCCCGCGAAACTAACCCCTTCCACCATTGCCAGACGTCGGGCCTTGTCGTCGCGGCCGATCACCTGCGGGGCGAGCGTCACGAAGAGCTCATCGACGAGGCGGGCCCGGAGCAGGTCGCCGAAAAGATGCGGCCCGCCCTCGCACAGGGCCAGGCGCGCACCGCTGGCCCGAACAATCTCCAGCAGCGCTCCGGCCGGGACCTGAGTCCCCTGGGCTGCTATCTCAACCCTCATGTTGGGAGGAAGGTCCAGCGTGGCCAGCCTGTCTGCCCCCGCTCGAGTGGTGGCAACGATGACCGGCACGTCGGGAGCGGAGAGGCCCGGGTGGGACGGGTCCACGTCGCCCCGCCCCGTGACAACGATGGTCGTCGGCTGCGGCGCGAGCCAGAGATCGGCCCGCATCGCGGCGAAAGCCTCGGCGAGCTCGGGCTGAACGCGCCGTGCGGTCCACTCGTGCTTGCGGCCGGCTCGTACGGTGCCCGCCCCCACGATGACCACGTCGGCGATGCCACGCAGCAGTGCCATCATGAAGCGGTCGGATTCCGAGAAGCCCGAGATCTCGCCACCGCCCGCGCTCGGTTGGGACTCACCCATGGACACGACGCCGTCCACGGTCGCCACGAAGTTGGCCACGATGGTCGGGCGATCGGGCTGTAGATCCACTGCCAGTTCGCCCTCGAACCGGGCCGCGAGCGCAGGGGGCAGCAGGCCTCCACGCACTTCCGGCGACCCGGGCCGCCAGCTGGCGGCAGGCGGCCAGAGCGACTCCAACCGCAGTCCTTCGCTTCGGTTGACCATGTTCTCCCCTGTTGCGGTTACTCGCGGATGCCTCGCTGCAGTCCCGCCAAATCGTAGAACTCCATGCGCAGCGACGGGTCGGTCTCGTAGCGGCCACGGAATGCGATCGTCCGGGTGATCGGCTGGACTTCGCGAACGCCGCGTATCTGAGTGCAGAGGTGGTGCGCTTCCATGTAGACGGCCACGCCGTGAGGCTCGGTGAGCTCGCCAAGCGCATCGGCGATCTGATGGGTCATCCGCTCCTGGACCCCGAATCGACGGGTCGCGATCCGAACGAGCCGAGTCAGCTTGCTGATGCCGATGATGTTCTCGTGGGCGATGTAGCCGACAAACGCCCGCCCGATGAATGGCAAGGCGTGGTGCTCGCACAGAGCGCTGAAAGGTATCGGGCCCTCGACGACCTGCGAGAGCTCGCAGCTCGTCCCGCCGTGGCATTCGGTTGGGAAGACGGTGACGAGCTTGGGGTCGCCGTCGTAGCCTTCGGTGGCGTCGAATAGTGCGCGCATCAAACGGCGCGGAGTGTCGCGCGTTCCGGGGGAGTCGAGGTCGAGGCCGAGGGCTGTCAGGATCTCGGCCAGACTGGCTTCGTGACGGGCCCAGTCGTCCGGCGTGATGCTCGATCGGCGCTCGCGGGCGACCACGTCGTCGAGTCCGCCCAGCAACCCTGCGGCCGCCCGCCGAGCGATTCCATTGAGATCGTCGTCCATTTCGGATTCGCGCCCGAAGGACGAGTGGTGGGCATGACGCGCGAGATGCGTTTCGTCATTGAGCGCGAGTTGGGCGGGCCTGAGCTCGTTGTGGCCCGCGGAATCGTGTCCGGTCACAGTGGCCTCCGTTTCTCCGAAATCACTATGAGGCCGCCGGACGTGCCACACGCTCCGGTTTGGCGGCGTCGCGACGGTAGGAACGGCCGGGCACTTCGTCTGTCACATCAGCCGCAGCTCTGAAGCCTCGTTCTCGGCGATGCTTCGAGCGCAGGTTGGGCAGTACCAGCGAGCTTCGAGCGGCGTTCCGCAGGCCTGATGGCGAAGAGCGTCGGCGGTTCCGGGGCGGGATCCCCAGTCGGCCAGCAGACGCAGCGCGCCGGCCAGCTCCCGCCCGTCGGCGGTGAGCTCGTAGCTCAGCCGGAGGGGCCGCCGCGAATATGGGCTCGCAACGAGGACCCGCTCCCGCTCGAGTCGTTTGAGACGGTCGGACAGGATATTCGGCGCGATGCCCGGCAGAGCCGTCTGCAGGTCGTTGAAGTGCCGCGGACCGTCCAGCAGTGCCTCGACCACGAGCAAGCTCCAGCGGTCACCGACGCGGTCGAGGGCGGCCTGAAGCGGGGAGGGCCTCGGTTCGTCCGTCATGGCTTCATGGTAGCGCGTACCACTTGCACGTTCCCGCCGCGCGTTGTAACTTGCAACTCGCTAGTGACTCACAACGGTCGGGCGCAGATGCGGCCCGGCACAGGACAGCAGGCCGGCCGGCACCTCGGAGCGGCCCAGGAGCTATCGATGAGCGCGTTGGACGAAATGCAGCAGGCAGTCTCCACGGTTGCCGAGCGTGCGGCACCGGGTGTCGTCGGAATCGGCGGACGCTGGCACCGCGGATCCGGAGTGATAGTCGGCCAGAACAGAGTGCTGACGAACGCCCACAACATCCACGGGGACGAAGCGACGTGCGTCTTCTCGGACGCCCGGCAGGCTCGCGGACGGCTGCTTGGTGAGGACATGGATGGCGATCTGGCCGTCCTCGAGGTCGACACCGCCGGGGCGCCGGCGTTGCCGTGGGCGCCCGCGGCCGGTCCGGCGGTCGGGACCGTCGTCTTCGCGGTGGCGAGCGCGTCGAACGGCGGAGTGCGGACGACCGTGGGGCTCGTTTCGGGCAAAGAGCGCTCATTCCGCGGGCCGGGCGGTCGGCTGATCGGCGGCAGCATCGAACACACGGCGCCGCTTGCGTCGGGCTCGTCCGGCAGCCCGGTGCTGGATGCCGAAGGACGGCTCCTGGGCCTGAACACGCAGCGGCTGGGCGAGGGCTTCTACCTTGCGCTCCCCGCCGACGAAGGCTTGCGAGCGCGAATCGACGCCCTCGCGCGGGGCGAATCCACGATCCGGCCGAGGCTCGGCATCGCGGTGGCGCCCGGCCACGTCGCACGACACCTCCGGCGAGCCGTTGGCCTTCCGGATCGCGACGGGATCCTGGTCCGTGGCGTCGAGGAGGGCAGTCCGGCCGAGGAGGCGGGCATCCGCGAGGGCGACCTGATCGTCTCCGCGGCCGGCGCGCCGATAACCGATCCGGACGAACTGCACGACGCTCTCGAGAAGTCCGGTGCGGGCAAGCTCGAGATCGGCCTGGTTCGCGGCGTCGAGGAGTTGACGGTGAGCGTGATCCTAGGCGGGTCCGCAGCCAAGCCGAACTGACGCCAGCTAGAGCGCTGCGCCATGATTGGCTCATGGCGAGTCACGGACGCAGCGCGGCACGAAGCCTGATCGGCCTTGACGTGGGGTCTACCCACGTCAAGGCCGTGCTCGTGGTCCCGGGAAGTGGCGTTCTCCACGTGGCTCGCCGCGCCACGATCGCCCACGCCGTTCGCGGCGGCGGGGCCTACCACAACCCAGCGGAGTTGCTCGTTGCCGTGGAATCGGCAATCGCCGAATGCGCGGCCGCGGCCGAGGCAGCAGGCGGCCCCGGTACGCCCAGCGGCATCGGCATCGCAAGCATGGCCGAAGCCGGCGTTCCGCTCGACGCTCGCGGGCGTCCCGTGGGCAAGATATTGGCGTGGTTCGACGCGCGGCCGGTTCCGCAAGCGGAATGGCTGGAGCGCCGGGTCGGCGCGGCCGCGCTCTTCGCTCGGACGGGGCTCCGGCCGGAGGCGAAGTACACGCTTCCCAAGCTGCTCTGGCTCCGCGCCGAGCGACCCTCGCAGTTCGCGAGGCTGCGGCGCTGGGCCGGCGTGGCCGAGTTGGTCGCGCACCACCTCACCGGGGAGCTGGCCACTAACGCGTCGCTGGCGTGCCGGACCGCCGCCTTCTCCGTGGCCGAGCGGCGCTGGGACGACGAGTTGCTAGCGCTCGCGGGGCTCGAGGCGGCCCAGATGCCCGAGGTGCTGCCGTTGGGTCGAGCGGTTGGCGGGCTTACCGCGGAGGCTGCCTCGCGATTGGGCCTGCCCACCGGAACGCCCGTCGCGATCGCCGGCCACGACCATCTGGTCGGGGCCATCGGTGCGGGAGTCACGCGCCCCGGCCAGGCCCTCGACTCGATGGGGAGTGCGGAGGTTGCGCTCCTCGTGACCGGCGCCCCCGTCCTTACCGAGGAAGTCCGCCTGGCCGGCTTCTCGACCGGTTGCCACGCCGTGGACGACGTGGCCTGCGTGCTCGGCGGGTTGCAGTCGTCTGGCGCGCTGGTGGAGTGGTTCGTGGACCGGTTCCTCGGGGACGGGCCGGATGGCGACGCGCCAGGTGGCGACGCCGACCGAGCCGGGCGGTATGCACGGTTCCTCGAACTGCTGGATCGGGCAGCACCCGGGCCTGCCCAGCCGCTCGTTCGCCCGTACCTGCGCGGCCGCACCGCACCGCGCGTCGATCCCACCGCGAGCCTGGAGATCGATGGCCTGCGCGAGAGCCACGGCCTGCCGGAGCTGGCGGCTGCACTGGCGGACGGCGCCGCGTTCCACGTCCGCTGGATGTTCGACGAGCTGGCCCGGATCACCGGAACGGCTCCCGAGCGGATGCGGCTCATCGGTGGCGGAACGCGCAACCCGCGCTGGCTCGCGGCGAAGGCTGCGCTCGGCCCCGGGATCGTGCACGTGGTCCGGACCGAAGAGGCGGCCGCGTTGGGGGCAGCTCTCGTTGCGGGAGTTGCCGGCGGCGCCTACGGTTCCGTGGCGGCGGCACTCGCCGACGCCGCTCCCTCGGATCGGGTCCCGACGAGCGCCACGTTGCGCTCCCGCTACGACGCCGCGTATCGAGAACGCTGGCTGCCCGCCGTCCTCGCCACGATCCGCTCGTCTCAGTGAACGTAGCTCGCCGATTCGGAGCGGACCAGGTCGACTAGATTCCCCAGAGCGACGTTGACGTCGATGGCGTGGAGGCCCCACCTGGGCTCCGTCGATGTGTACGCAGGCCTGTGATCGGTCCGCGACTTCGTGCGATCGACCTGGAGCCACGTGGCGCCGCCGGAGCTCATGCAGTGGGCCGAGTACTCGCCGGGCAGCGCAATGAAAGGCGCCGAACCCGCGGCTGAGGGCGCAGAAGTCCCTACCGGCGTGGCCAGACCCTCCGCAGGAAAGTAGGGAGCCAGGGCGCCGGTCCCGCCTCCAGGTGCGGCAGGGTTCACGCACAAGATCTGCAGCGCGCCCGAGGCCGATGGTCCGATCGAGGCAAAGGGGTTGAGGCCGGTGCCGACGCGCCCGAAGTAGGCATTCGTCGGGGGCGTCCTATCGAAGCTGGAGTAGGCCACGACGCAGCCGGTCTGGCTGCTCGATCCGCAGGCTGGGATGTTCTGGAAATCGCCGCCCACCGTGCCGCCGACGGGCACGGTCACGTTGCCGCCCATGAGCAGCGCCGATACGAGCAGGCTCCGCGCCGCCGGGTTGGGATCGACCTCGAACTTGAGCAGCGTCGTCAGCATGTAGGCGCCCTGGGAATGGCCGATGAAGACGATGCCCCGACCGTTGTTGTAGTTGGCCAGATAGTCGCGGAAGGCGGCGTCGACGCCCAGATAGGCGGTGAGGGCGCTTGCCAGGGTGATGCCGTTCGGCTTGTTTGTGGCGGCCGTAGTCAACTGCGGGTACATCGGCGCGAAGACGCGGCAGACCTGCGAGAAGCGTGCCGCCTGGGCGGTCGCCGCCGCACGCTCTTCCGGATCGATCGTGAGATCGGCATTGGCGCCGGGCTGCTTGCTGACCGTCGGATAGACGTAGAAGCAGTCGATCGGCGGATCCGTGGCCGATTGAGCCTTCTCCACATGAGTCGAACCGTCGGCCTCCATCACGGTCGTGTCGAGATTGCCGGCGCAGGGGTTTCTTGCCAGCCCCGGCCGGCACAGCCAAACCGTGTCGGCGGCAATGCTTGGCGTCGCGGTGCTGCTGGGACTCGAACGAGTGGGATTGGCGGTCTGGAGCGGCGTCGTCCCCGTCGGTGTCGGCGCAGGCGTCCCGCACGCCGCCGCCGCCAGCGCGATTGCCAGCAGGCCCAGCCGCGTCGTTGCCTTGTTCATGGTTCGCATGGTCGCCCGGATCGACGTTTCATGCCCGGAGAGTGCTTCGGGAGCCCACCCGGAGACTCAGCCCGTGACCCATCCGGATGGGCGGCGGACTCGCGAAGACCCTCGGCGTAGACTTTCACCATGCACTGGTTCGTCGATTCCAACAAGCTCCGGATGCCCGCCCGAAATGAGATTCTGCCCGGCCGGACGGAGGTCATGCCCGTCCCCGAGCGTCACGCCGTAAACGGCGCGTCCCTTCGTCCGCCGTACCCCGCCGGCACCGAGATAGCCGAATTCGCCATGGGCTGCTTCTGGGGCGCCGAACGCCTCTTCTGGCAGACGCCCGGCGTGGTCTCAACCTCGGTCGGCTACGCCGGAGGTTCGACCTCGAACCCGAGCTATGCCGAGGTCTGCACCGGGCGGACCGGCCACGCGGAGGTCGTTCGGGTGGTCTTCGACCCCAAGCTGATCTCGTACGGCGAGCTGCTCAAGCTGTTCTGGGAGGAGCACGACCCGACTCAGGGAATGCGCCAGGGCAACGACCGTGGCACGCAGTACCGCTCTGCGATCCTGACCCAGGGTGCAGCCCAGCAGCGCGAGGCCGAGGCGTCGAGGGACATGTTCCAGGAGCGGCTGACAGCCGCGGGTCTGGGCACGATCACGACCGAGATCCGCTCGGCCCCGGAGTTCTACTTCGCCGAGGAATACCACCAGCAATATCTGCACAAGAACCCGAACGGCTATTGCGGCCTCGCTGGGACCGGGGTCAGTTGTCCGGTGGGGTTGCTGAAGGACCGCAGCTAGACCCCGATCGCTGCCGCCACATCGCGCCAGGCGCGTGGTTGGGCAGCCGATCGCTTCACGGGCGGATTGCTGAACTTGCGGCAGGAACAGGTTGGTGGTCACCCATTCTCGCAAGCGCAGGGCAACTCACCCTCTACGACGCTGCCCCTGAGCCGCTCGCCAAGGCCGCGGCTCGACTGGCAGAGATAGGCGTGGCCGCCGACTTCGAGGTCCGAGATGCCTGGGCCGAGCCCGAGCGCTCGGTTGATATCCTGTTCACGGGCTTCTGGATCAGCCACATCGATCGTGCCCGAATCGACGAGTTCTTCGGGCTCGCTATACGGTGGCTCGCCCCGGGCGGCCTGTTCGCCTTCATCGACTCGCGGCTAGACCCCGCGTCGGGCTCTCGCGACCACCTACCGCCGGAAGATGATGTTCAGATCCGCCGTCTCAACGACGGCGCAAGCTTTCGCGTCCGTAAGGTCTTCTACGAGCCGGCGGATCTCGAGTCCGCGCTACGACGAGCCGGCTTCGCCGAGGTCGACGTGGTCACCACGGCACGTTTCTTCGTCCTCGGTTCGGCGCGGCGCCGCTAGCGTGACTGCCGCTATCGCGTGAGTCGCCGGGCGCTCTAATCACCGACCTTCTGCGAGCGCGTCGGTATCCTCATGGGTGGCATGATGGCAGCGGCGTCTGCCGAGCGGTGTCAGTGGTTGAGGGGTGGTGCCCATGGGACTCGCATCAGTGCGGATGAGCGCGGAAGACTGCCAGCGTTGCCCGCTCGCACGCACCCGCGACAAGGTCGTCTTCGGGGGCGTGGATGGATACCGCGGTATCCGGGCCGATCTGATGATCGTCGGCGAAGCTCCCGGCGCTGAAGAGGACGCCGAAGGCATGCCATTCCTCGGGGCCGCCGGCAAGAAACTTGACGTTCTTCTGGCAGAGGCGGGGTTGGAACGAAAGAGGGCCTATATCACCAACGTCGTCAAATGCCGCCCCATCAAGGAGCGCGAAGGTCACCCTCCGACCAACCGGGCACCCGAGCCAAGCGAGATCGCGGCCTGCTGGAACTACCTTGAGTCCCAGATCACCCTGGTCCGCCCGCGGGTAATCGTTGCCCTCGGAGTCACCGCTGTGGCACGACTTCTCGGGCCCGGCGCCCAGGTCGGAGCGAGCCGCGGACGGGGACACTTCCAGGGCCACATTCCCGTCGTTGCGACCTACCATCCCTCGCCTCTCTCGCTCCACCGACAGCCTGGACGCAGGGCGATGGTTCTGGAGGACCTATACCTGGCCAAGCGCCTGCTCGATGGACGAGAAGATCCGGTGCTCTTGGCTTTCAGCGGAAGGTAGCCGGGCCGAGTACGACTCTCATCAACTTCCTACGCCATGAAGCCGCCACTATCACCCGATCGTGCGGCATTGCTGGAACCCTGGCCATGGCGGATGGCCTGTTCCCGACGGCATCGCAAGCCGTGGTGCCCGCAGGAGTTCAGGCTGCT
>Ga0209014_10000731_pt1 | contig 19255 bp, 19 predicted proteins | sample BarGraNGADG00212_FD_184491 | JGI IMG/M metagenome (GOLD analysis project Ga0209014, IMG submission 184491) | Arctic peat soil microbial communities from Barrow, Alaska - Barrow Graham LP Ref core NGADG0002-212 (SPAdes) (version 2) | ecosystem: Environmental > Terrestrial > Soil > Wetlands >...
TGTCGCGCATGATCTCGGCCGCGCGAGAGACGTGGTCGGTGGGTGTGACGACGAGTGGGTCGGAAGTCATGAGGTCGCGGGCGCGCATGGCGTTCTCCTTGTTAGAGGGCGTTCGTATCGCAGGTTGACAGTGGTTCCCTGCATATATCGGGCAAACGGGAAGTGCGTGTTAGGACTTCGCGGGAGGCCTCTGCCGCGCTGCCTGTCGGGCTCGGCCTCGAACGCCTGATCGCGAGGCTGGATGAGTGCGGTAGCGGAGCACACTGCTGACGGAGCGGCGGCGCGTGAATCCACTACAACGATGCGGGCATTCGCCGACATCCGTTATTGAACTCCGCCAGTACGCTGCATGGTAGCCGCGCCGTTTCGGCGGCCGAATATGCTTTCCCAGGCGCCACACGCGCATGCCGATCATCGAACTCGAGCATCTCACGAAGCGGTTCGACGAGATCGTCGCCGTGGACGACCTCACGCTCGAGGTTGCCGAGGGCGAGTTCTTCGGTCTGCTAGGGCCGAACGGCGCCGGCAAGACGACGACACTCCTGATGCTGACGACGCTTCTCCGTCCGACGACGGGTATCGCGCGGGTGAACGGCTTCGACCTGGTCCGTCAGGCGAGGCAGGTGCGTCGCTCGATCGGTATCGTCTTTCAGGACCCGAGCTCCGACGACACGCTCACCGGCTACGAGAACCTGAAGCTGCACGGGATGTTGTACGGCATGGCGCCGGCGCTGCGAGAGCAGCGCATCGGCGAGGTGCTCGAGCTCGTGGATCTCACGGACCGCAAGGACAGCATCGTCAAGCATTACTCCGGCGGCATGCGCCGGCGGCTGGAGCTCGCGCGAGGCCTGATGCACCGGCCCATGGTGCTCTTCCTCGATGAGCCGACGCTGGGACTCGACCCGCAGTCGCGCGAGCACATCTGGGCGTATGTCGAACGCCTCGTACACGACGAGAAGATCACCGTGGTGCTCACGACGCACTACATGGAAGAGGCGGATCGGTTGTGCAGCCGTCTCGCGATCATCGATCACGGCAGAGTCGTCGTCCTCGACTCGCCGGGGAATCTCAAGCGCGCCCTGGGTGGCGACGTCGTGACGCTCGGCGTGCGCGAGCCGCATCTCGACGCAGTCACGGCACTGGGCTTCGTGGACAAGATCGAACACCGCGATCACACGGTCCGATTGACGGTGCGCGACGCGAAGGATCGGTTGCCCCAGATACTCCAGGCGATCGGCGCCGTGGAATCGATCGAGGTGCGGCCCGCATCGCTCGACGATGTGTTCATGCACTACACCGGCAGGGAGATGCGGCAATCGTCAGCGGAGGGGGGATGGGCAGAGAGAGCGATGCGTTACAGATCCGCCGAGAGATAGGCGGCATCGGCGCGATCTGGTATCGCGAATGGAAGGTCTTCCTGCGCGAGAAATCGCGCATCGTCGCCTCCGTCATGAACCCGATTCTGTGGCTGCTCGTGTTCGGCGGTGGGCTCGGCCGCAACGTCTCCATTCCGGGGGCCGAGTATCAGGCGTTCATCTATCCCGGCATTCTCGCGCAGGCGGTGCTGTTCTCGTCGATCTTCTTCGGCGTCTACATCGTGTGGGATCGAAAGATCGATTTTCTGAAAGAAGTACTGGTCGCGCCCATTTCACGAACGTCGGTCTTCATCGGCAAGGTGGTGGGTGGCGCGACTGATTCCGTCGTACAGTCGCTCATCCTCTTGCTGCTCGGCGCCGTGCTGGGTCGAGTCGGAATCATTCCGGGGCTGCGGCCGACGGTGCTCGGCTTCGGCGCGGCGCTCCTGATTCTCATGCTCACGACAGTGTCGTTGGTGAGCGTTGGACTCATCCTCGGAGCGCAGATGGAGAGCCCCGAAGGGTTCCAGCTCGTTTCGAGCTTTCTCCTGTTTCCGACATTCTTTCTCTCGGGCGCGCTATTTCCACTCGAGCGCCTGCCGTCGTGGCTCGCACCACTGGTGTTGCTCGATCCGCTGACCTACTCGGTCGACGCGCTCCGCCACGTGATCCTGGGGACCGCCCATTTCGCGCTCGCACTCGATCTCGCGGTCATGGCCGGGTTCGCGGTGCTCGTGATCGCGGTCGGTAGCGTCGCGTTCCAGCGAATGCGGGTGTGACAACGGCGGTCAGGCGGCCAGCGCCATTTCCTGTGGGCTCTCTATTCGTGGACCGCGCGCTCGAGCGCCCCTTCCGCCTCGGCGACGCGGTAGCGAAGATGGGCGGCCACGCCACCATGCTCGTCGAGACGTTTCGCTGTGTCACCCGAGACTTCCTCAACCAACGCGTCCTGATCGAGCGCGGCGCGCACGACATCCTCAGCATCCGCCGCGTGATCTTCGAGATACTGATGCGTGAGATACAGCTCGTGCACGCATGATTGTTCGAGCGCGCGTCGCGTCGCCGTCGGGCCAACCACCCCGAGACCGCCGGCTTCGGCCAGGTCGGCGATTTCGGCGACGCGCCGGCCATCTGACGCGTCACGCAGCGTAGAGGCGCCGGCCCGTGCGGCCTCGGCGATATCTGCCTCGGACGCATGCACGTCGAGTGCGGCCAGCTCGAGCACCCGATGGGGCGTGATTGGTGAAAGCTGTTGCGCCAATCGTGCGACGACGCGCGGGATGCCGCCCAGCACGATCCACCCGTCGGCTCCAGCGAGATCCCGTATGCGCTCCGCCGCTTCAGCGAGCATGCGGTCTCGTCCCGCGAGTAGCGAACGCTGCGCCGTGTCATGTCCGGCGGTCCCACGCGTTCCGGTGTGAAAGCCCTGCTTCGGCGGAGTTCCCATGTGCAACGGCTTATCAACGGCGTGGTGGGCGCGCAACCTCTCGACACGGTCGGCCTTGCGGACGCAGTAGCGATACAGGTCCACTTTTCGCGCGTCGGCGACAGCGATGACGACCGGGCGGGTCTCCTTCAGCGCACGCATGTAGGGAGCGAGGCAGGCGCCCGTGCTCCAGACCGCGAGCGTCGGCACCGGCACGGGAAGCTGGTGCGCGTCGCGAACACCATTGGCCGTGATGAAGGCGGCCCACCCGGGTGCACCCACCCCGCCGGCGAATGCGGCCAGCTGATCTTCGAGCAAGTGGATGCACCGCTCCAGTTGCTCGCGTTCGTCTTTTGAGGCGTCTGCAAGCCACGCACGCAGATCGTCGAGGCTGTGGTCGAGCTGGACTCGCCACGCACGTTGTCTCGCCGGGTCCGCGGCCGTACCATCGATATAGACGCTCAGCACCCGCTCGCTCCTCAAGGAGCGGTGGAGCGTGACAAGCTGTACATGCGTCAGCATCTGACTTCCTCCCCGGCGTTGCGCCGATCCAGTCCCAAGCCGACGTATCAAAGTTCGTGCCCATGCGCCTCGCGACAGAGATTACCCGCACACGCTGCGCCGAACAGTCAGGGAATCCCGTACCCCCGTCAGGCATCCCCTGATGTTCTCTCGCTCCATCCTGGCGAGATTGCCTTGGCGGGATTGTCCCCGGGAGGATGACGATGACTATGCATAGGCGGTTCAAGGACAGGACGGATGCCGGGCGCGAGCTCGCGACAAAGCTCTCGCACCTGCGGGGTCAGAATGTGATCGTGCTCGGCCTGCCGCGCGGAGGCGTGCCGGTCGCGTACGAAGTCGCCCACGCGCTGCACGCACCGCTCGACGTGTTGAACGTTCGCAAGCTGGGCGTGCCCTGGCATGAGGAGCTGGCCATGGGCGCGATCGCGACAGGCGGCGTGCGCGTGCTGAACAACGACATCATCATGGCCATGGGGGTGACGAAGGAGGCTCTCGACGAGGCCACCGCACTGCAGCGGCTCGAGCTCGATCGTCGCGAGCGCCAGTATCGCAGCGGACGTCCTGCGCCGGAGCTGCGGGGGCGGATCGTGATACTGGTCGATGACGGCATCGCGACGGGAGCCACGGCGCGCGCCGCGATCAGCGTCGTTCGGGCGCAGCAGCCGCTCACGATCGTGTTGGCGGCGCCGGTGGCGCAGGCGTCGGTCGCTGAGGAGCTCGCGCGCGAGGTCGACGAGTTGGCCTGTGTGCTCACACCGGGGGATCTCTCTGCTATCGGCGCGTGGTACGACAGCTTCCAGCAATTGACCGACGACCAGGTACGAACGATTCTCGCCCGCGCCTGGGCCGAGCCGGCGGCGGTGCGTCGTGACGATCACGCGAGGGCGGTCGACGAATGAGACGGCGACACGGGTTTCCCAATCACCTGGGCAGACTTCGATGAAACCGCTTCAGGATCTCTACCCCAACGACTTCGCCTATTGCTATGGGTGCGGCCGGCTCAACGCGCACGGCCTGCACGTCAAGAGCGAGTGGCGCGACGGGAAAGCCGTGGCGCGGTTCCAGCCGGCACCGTATCACATGGCACTTCCCGGCTTCGTGTACGGTGGGCTGATTGCCTCACTCGCCGACTGCCACGCCATGGCGACGGCGGCTGGCGCCGCCATGGCTGCAGCTGGCGCGGAGCCGGGCCGCGATCCAACGCCCCGGTTCGTGACGGCGTCGCTGCACGTCGACTTTCTGCGTCCGACGCCGTTGGGGCCTGATCTCACTCTGCGGGGGCATGCCGTCGAGGTAGGCGAGCGCAAGGTCGTCGTGGAGATGAGCGTCTTTGCTGACGACCTTGAGTGCGCGCGCGCCCGGGTGGTGGCCGTCCGGGCACCGGCGACGATGAGGCCAACGGGCGACGATTGAACGCGGCGAGTTCGACGTCGCGACGTCGGGCTTGTTGGGCGCGGGGTTGGTGACACTGGCGTTCAGGAGGAACTCATGGACCCGACGACATTGGGCGCGGAGAGAGCCGCGACTGGGGCTGGGAGCGAAACGGTTCACGTGCAGCAAGCGTCGCAGTTGGCCGCCGTGACACTCGTCGCCGGTTCGGCAAGTCGCCGGCTCGCGTCGTTAGTCGAGCGCGAGCTCGGGCTGCGCTTCGCCGGCTGCACGATCGAGCGCTTTCCCGACGGCGAGGTGTCGGTACGTGTCGACGAGCCTGTACGTGGACGAGACGTCATTCTTCTCGCTGCGACCTCGCCTCCGGTGAACGATCATCTGGTCGAGTTGCTCGCGATCGCAGATGCCTGCCGGCGCGCCGACGCCGCGCGCATCGTCGCACTCGTTCCCTATTTCGGTTATGCCCGTTCCGACCGACGCGATGGCCGACGGACGCCCATCATGGCGAGCCTGGTCGCGGATCTGATCGAGCGCGCCGGAATCGACCATGTCGTCACCACCGACGTCCACACGCCGGCGCTCGAGGGATTCTTCCGCATTCCCGTCGACAACCTCACGGCGGTGCCTGTGCTCGCGGCGTGGCTTCGCGCGCGCGCGTCGCGGGATGCGGTCATCGTCGCGCCCGACGTCGGCGCCCTCCGCCTCGCGAACCGCTACGCGACTGAGCTCGATCTGCCAGTCGCGGTCTGTCACAAGCGACGGCTGGGCGGCGCGGAGGTGAGTGTTGGGCGCATCACTGGTGAGGTGGCGGGCCGCCCGTGCGTCATCGTCGACGACATGATCAGCACCGGCGGAACCATCGCGGAGAGCGTGCGTGCCCTCAAGGACGCCGGAGCGTTACCGGATCCACTCGTCGCCGCCACGCATGCGGTGATCGCGCCCGGTGCGCTTGACCGGATCGCCGCCGCCGGCGTTCGCGCGATGGTCGTCACCGACAGCATCGAACCGCGTGACGCGGCGAGTGCGCCGTTCGATCCCGAGGTGGTATCGATCGCGCCGTTGCTCGCCACCGCGATTCGCCGGCTGCTCGACGGCGGCTCGCTCCGTGAACTCGCGTGACCGAGTGATCTCGTTCCGTTAGCCGCTCTCCGAGGCGACGTCCGTCGACGTGTAGGCGAACGCCTGACGCACGCGCAACGGCGGGCGTGGCGCGGTGCGCATCGTTCACACCTCTCGTGTCGGGATAGTGCCTACACGGCGGCGTGCCTCCCCCGACTGCGCTCCAACTCGAGACGGCCGAACTTTGACGAGCGCTGTTGTGAAGTGGGAGCGGATCGCGGCATGGCTGCTGGCACAGATGTGTGTGGCGCTTGCCTTCCCGGCCGCACGGCTCCGTGCGCGTCTTGACCTGAGGAGATGAGAATGCCACAGAGTTCGACTCGCGTCTTGCCGTCGGAATCACCGCCTGGTAGCGATGTCGCGGCGACGCTCGGGCTGTCAGGCGGGGCAAACCGGGGCGCGAAACTCCGCCGCCGAGTCCTGTGGTGGGGCATCGCCGTGCTCGCGCTCGTTGGCGGGGTGCTCTACGTCAAGACCCGTCACACGCAGGCACCCGTGCACTATCAGACCGTGGCCGCCCGCCGCGGCGATCTCGCCGCTACGGTGACGGCCACCGGCACGCTGGCCGCGCTCGACACCGTCGCTGTCGGCACCGAAGTGTCCGGCGTCGTCGATGTCGTCGCGGCCGACTACAACGACCGCGTGCGGAAGGGCCAGACACTGGCGATCGTGAACACCGATCAGTTGCGGGCACAGATCAGGCAAGGCGAGGCGGCGCTCCAAGCGGCGGGCGCCACGGCGCAGCAGACGGCGGCGACACTGGTCGAAACGAGGGCGCAGACGGTTCGTGCAGAGTCGCTCGTCACGAGCCAGTTCATCTCGCTGCAGGAGGTCGAGAGCGCACGAGCCTCGCTCGCCCGTGCGCTCGGCGCCGATGCCAGCGCGCGGGCGCAGATCGCCGCATCGGCGGCGGCGCTCCAGGCGCAGCACACCGTGCTCGAGAAGGCGACGATCCGGTCACCGATCAGCGGCGTCGTGCTGCAACGCCAGATCGAGCCTGGGCGCACGGTTGCGGCATCGTTCCAGACGCCCGTGCTGTTCGTACTGGCGGCAGATCTCAAGCTGATGACATTGGCGCTCAATGTCGATGAAGCGGACGTCGGCCAGGTCCACGCGGGCCAGGAGGGCGACTTCACTGTCGACGCCTATCCCGACCGCACGTTCGCGGCCAAGGTGCGTTCGGTGCGCAACGCGGCGAAGACCGTGGAAGGCGTCGTGACATATCAGGCGATTCTCGACGTGGCGAATCCCGATCTCGTGCTGCGTCCCGGGATGACTGCAACAGCGGTGATCAAGACGGCGCAGGTGCACAATGCGCTGCTGGTGCCGAACGCGGCACTTCGGTTCACACCGGCAAAAGACTCTGCGACGCTGGCGGGGTCAGCTGTTTCAGCCGCGCGCCGGTCCGGCAATGCGCACCACGTATGGACGCTCCGCCAGGACACACCAGCGGCGATCGCAGTGACGACAGGACTGACTGATGGGCAGTGGACGGAAGTCACCGGCGGCGGCCTCACGTCCGGGCTTCCACTCATCACCGGCGTCGTCGAGCAGGGCGCGGCGACTACGCCCTCCGCCGATACCTCGGCGAATCGCGGGACGCCCGGACCGGTTCCGAGCCCCCGTGCGAAATAGTGAGACAGCCGCTGTGGCGGCAGGCGCACAGCCGGTAGTCGAGCTCACCGGCGTGACCAAGGTCTACGGTCATGACGACACCGCCGTCGTCGCGTTGGGCGGGATCGACGTCCGCATCGACGACGGGGAGTTCATCGCGATCATGGGCCAGAGCGGCTCCGGGAAGTCCACGTGCATGAACATCCTGGGCTGCCTCGATACGCCGACATCGGGTTCGTACCGCTTTCGCGGCGTGGAAGTGACGACACTCACGCGCGATCAGCGCGCGCTGCTCCGACGTAACTATCTGGGTTTCGTGTTTCAGGGTTATAACTTGCTCAGCCGGACGACCGCGCTCGAAAATGTCGAGGTGCCGCTGATCTATCGCGGGTTGCCGGTTGCCGAGCGGCGTGATCGGGCGCGAGAGGCGCTGGTCGCGGTGGGCCTCGAATCGCGCGGACACCACACGCCGGCGGAGCTCTCCGGTGGACAGCAGCAGCGCGTGGCCATCGCACGGGCGATCGTGAGCCAACCGACGCTGCTCCTCGCCGACGAGCCTACCGGCAATCTCGACTCGAAGCTCGGCCGCGAGATCATGGAGTTGCTCGTTCAGCTCAATGAGACGCGCGGGATCACGATCGCCATGGTCACCCACGAGCCGGACATGGCGGCGTACACCAGGCGTCAAGTGCGATTCCACGACGGGCTCGTCATGGCCGATGAGCCGACACATGGAGCCACGCGGCTGTCGGCGACTCGAGAGGCGACGCAATGATCCGGGAAGCCTTCGCGCTTGCGCTTCGCTCCATCCGCCGCAATGTCATGCGCTCGGCGCTCACGATTCTTGGCATCGTGATCGGCGTGGCTGCCGTGATCGCGATGGTCACGCTCGGCAACGGCACGACGGTACGCGTCACCGAAAGCATTCGGAGCCTGGGCAGCAATGTTCTGATTCTGACTCCCGGTGCGCAGACTGGGCGTGGGCCCGGTGGCGCCGCCGTCGCCGGACCGGCGTTCACGATGCGCGACGTCACCGCCATCACGCAGAACATTGGCGGCATCAGCGCCCTCGCGCCCATGACGAGCGCTCGCGCGCAGGTCGTGTACGGCAACCTCAACTGGCCGACGACCATCACCGGTACTGACAACGACTATTTCGTCGTGCGTCAATGGCCGATGGCCGCGGGACGTGAGTTCACCGACGCGGAGATCCGCGGTGGCCGGGCGGTGTGCGTGATCGGGACCACGGTGCGCAACAAACTGTTCGCTGGGCAAGATCCGCTCGGCGCGTCCCTTCGCGTGCGCAACGTGCCATGCGAAATCGTTGGCGTGCTCACCGCCAAGGGACAGGCGATGGGCGGCAACGACCAGGACGATGTGGTGATTCTCCCGCTCCGCACCGTGCAGCGCCGCATCAACGGCAACGAGGACGTCACGGTCATCCAGGTGTCCGTGCAGTCGAGCGCGATGAACCCGCGCGTGCGCGCCGACATCATGGCGCTGCTGCGCGAGCGCCGGCACATCGTGCACGGCAAGGAAGACGACTTCCGGGTACTGGACATCGCCGAGATCGCGAACACGGTACAGTCGACGACTCGGGTGCTGACCGCGTTCCTGAGCGCGCTCGCGGCGGTGAGCCTTCTCGTCGGCGGCATCGGCATCATGAACATCATGCTCGTGTCAGTCACCGAGCGCACGCGCGAGATCGGCATCCGGCTGGCGATCGGCGCGCTCGAACGCGACGTGCTGGCGCAGTTCCTCGTCGAGGCGGTCGTACTGTCGCTCTGCGGCGGCCTGATCGGCATCGCGATCGGGTTGGTCGGTTCCTACTTCGCCGTCCCGCTGCTCAACGTGCCATTCGTCTTCGACCCGACGATCGTGGCCCTCGCCTTCGGGTTCTCGGGAGCAGTCGGGGTGATTTTCGGCTTCTTCCCCGCGCGGAAGGCAGCACGGCTCGATCCGATCGAGGCACTGCGCCACGAATAGCGGGACGAACATCCTGACCGTGGCGGGAACGATCCGCACGTACGTCGACGTCATTGCCGGGGCGACTGACCGGCACGCGTCACGCCCGCCATCCGCCGCCGCGAACGACGCCGTCCCAGCAGGCTCGCGAAGAACACCGATGCCGCGACGACGATGATCACTGGCCCGCTCGCGACTCCCAGCCGAGGCGCGAGCAGAGTGCCCACCAGAGTCGAGCCCACGGCGCTCGTCACCGCGATGACCTGCATCGATCGAAGACTTCGACCGAGGTACATCCCCGTCGTCGCGGGAATGATGATGAGCGATCCCATGAGCAACACGCCCAGGTAGCGGAGCCCGAGGGCGACCGTCAGCGCGAAGGCCAACAGGAAGAGCAGGTCGAGGGACGGCACGTTGACGCCGAGCGTTCCCACTAGGTCGGGTGACACGAGGCGAATCACGAGACGGCTGCGGGCCCGCACCATGAAGACGATGACGAGCACCGCCGTCGCGAGGCCAAGCGCTGCGTCCGACGCCCCCGACACGCCGGGGGCGCCGAGCAGCGCTTCGAGTAGATCTTCTCCCGACGTCATCAGGCTACCGATGGCCAACGCGGCGGAGAACAGCACGCCGATCACCGCTTCAGTCGGAATGCGCGTCCGGTATTCGAGTGCCCACACGAGGAGTGTGCCGACAATGAGCGCCACGAACCCGCCGAGTAGGGGGCTGACGTGAAGCATGAGCGCGAGGGCGATGCCCGGCAGCGCAATGTGTGACAGGGCGTCGGAGGCGAGCGCCATGCGGCGCATGACCGCAATCGAGCCCACGAGCCCCGCCGCCACGGACATGCCCAGCGCGAGAAGGAGCTCGCTAGGTGCCGGCATCGTCGTGGTCGTGGAATCGGACGCGGCTGCCGTACGCTTCGCGCAGATGCTCGGGCGTCAGTACTTCGGCGGGCGAACCAAAATACGTCCTGGAATGCGACAGACAGAGCACCTCGTCCGCGTGCTCATAGACGACGCTGAGCTCGTGAGAAATGAGGAGCACGGTCAGGCCCCGGTCGCGCTGCAGCTGGCGCAGGAGAGCATAGACGGCGTGTATCCCGGGCTCGTCGAGCCCCGCGGTCGGCTCGTCGAAGAGAAGCGCAGAGGGCCGACCCATCAGAGCAAAGGCGAGGAGCAGGCGTTGAAAGTCGCCTCCCGAGAGCCTTCCAATCGTCCGTCGCGCGACGACCGCCGTCAGCTCGACGAGCCGCAAGGCGTCCGTGACATCGCTTGCCGGCGACCGGCAGACATCTGCCTTCGCCTGCAGTAGATCGAAACCAGTTAACGGAAGATCGCGCTGGAGATCGAGCTTTTGTGGTACGTATCCGAGTCGCGTGCTGGGCGCCCACTTGATGAGACCGCTCGACGGAAGGGCGCCGATGAGCGCTCGAAGCAGAACCGTCTTTCCTGCGCCGTTCGGACCAATGATGGCGAGCGTAGTTCCTGGCGCGATGGTGAAGCTGAGGTCGCGAATGACCTGCACGTCGTCGAAGGCCACTGACAGATGCTCGACCTCCAGCGCGTTCTCCGACTGAGCGCCAGCTCTCGGCAACAGAGTCGCTTGGGTGGAGCGCACGCTTTCACGCCGTCTGAGTGCCGACGGAACTCTTCGCGGAGGCGTGGCGCAGCGACGCACCAACGCCACCGCCGACCAAGTCGAGCTCGAACTCGGCCACTCCCGTAATGGTCGTGGCCCCGCTGACTCGGCCTGCGATGCCGACTCCCAGGCGGTGCAGGGTACTCTCCGATACGGAAGTCGATGTGTGTTCGCGCATGGTCGGTCATCTCCTGATGCGGACTGCGGCCCCTCTCGGGTGCTACCCCTCGCGTTCGGAACACTCCTGCGGTGCCGAAGAGTCGCCGGGAGCGGCGACTGTTTCAGTCAGGCAGCGTGTGGAATTATCCGGGAGAAACCCTTACACGGTCCGTGCCCTTTGCCCTGTTCGGAACTGGCCACTCCAGCCAATCCCCGCGCTCGATCAGCGATAGAACCATGCTCGCCGAATCAGAAGCCTCTTCGCTGCGACGCTCGACGGCGAGCCCCGAACGGTCGTCCTGCACGGCCGCAGCTGTGGCGAAGTCGGGGCATGTCGGCGTTTGACCGACGGCGGGAATGAGCGCCCCACGCCACGTTGCGGACGGACTCGACAGTCACTATACTACCGCATACGCATATAGTCACGCATTACCATTCTCCGTCCATCAGCCCGACGATGAAGCGACCCCTCATTGCTCTTGTCCTGTTCGTCCAGAGTGTGGCGATGCGTCCACCTGCCGGCGCGCAGCTCACGCTCGCTGGCGCAATGAGCCGGGCCGACCGCTCGGCCTTCGGCAACCGCATCGCGGCAGGGACCGCCGCCGAGAAGAAGGCTCAGACGCTCGCCCCACTCAAGGGCATTCTCCCGAGCCTCCGCGTCGAGGCGGGCTACGTGCGCACCACGGATCCCATCGGCGCCTTCGGATCCACCTTGCGGCAGCGCACGATCACGCAAGCCGACTTCGACCCGAGCCACCTCAACTATCCGGGCGCGATAGGCAACTACCAGGGCGGCATCGTGCTGGAGCAGCCACTGTTGAATGCCGACGCCTGGCTCGGGCGCCGCGCTGCCCTCCGCGCGTCAGACGCGAGCCGAGCGTCGGAGGACTGGACGCGCCTTTCGATTCGCGTCGAGGTTGTGCGCGCGTACTACGGTGCCGTGCTGGCCGCGGAACGCGCGACCATGTTGCGATCGGCCGCTCGTGCCGCGCACGCGCACCAGACGCAGGCCGAGGCGATGGTGCGGCAAGGACTGGTGACGAAGTCGGACGCTCTCCTCGCCGCGGTCCGCGCGGGCGAGATGGACGCGCAGTTGGCCGAAGCAGAAGGTGGCGCGACGACCGCCCGCCGCCAGCTCGCCGTGCTGCTGGGTGGAGACGGATCCGATCTGCCGGCCGACGTGGCGGCTCCTGCGGTGCTGCCCTCCGCCGATCGCATCCGAGCGGTCATCGGCGCGGACACTGCGTCCATCATCCCGCAGTCACGTGCCGACGTCGATGCCGCCGCGCGAGGACTCGAGGCCGCGCGCGCTGACGCGCGTCGCGCACGCTCGACTTATCTCCCCCGCATCAACTCCTTCGCGCGCTACGACTGGAACTCGCCCGACCGAGTGTACGGAGGCGACAAGAACTGGACCGCGGGGATCATGGCCTCGTGGAGCCCGTTCGCGGGCGCGAGTGAAATCGCGGATGTTCGGAGTTCTTCTGCACGCGAGGCCGAAGCGCGGGCGCAGGCGGAAGCCGCGCAGGCCAACGCTCGGCTCGACGCCGAGCAGACGCGCACGACGCTGGCGGTCGCGCTCACGCGCCTCGCGATCTCGGAACGGGCGATCACGCAGAGTGTCGAAGCGCACCGGATCGTGGCGCGCAAGTACGACGGCGGGCTGGCCACGGTGGTCGAGCTACTCGACGCCCAGACGGCAGAAACGCAGAGCGCACTCTCGTTCGCGCAGGCCCGCTACGCGGTGATCGTGAGCGCGGCCGAGCGTCGCCGCGCGGTGGGCAACGACCCCGCCACGCTCGCCGCGCTCGATGACTCCTCCGCCGTGGCTCCCAGTGCATCGACGCCAAGCCACGAACCGCAATGACCACCCTTCTGAACATTCCGAGCACTCACCTCATGAAGATTCGACTCGATGTCATCGCCGGCGCGAGCGCCCTCCTGGTCGCCGCCGCCTGCTCGACATCCAAGCCCGAGCTGCCGCAGGCCGGGCCGCCGCGCGTAGCCGGTACCACATACGTGGTGAAGGACACCACCATCCAGGCCAGCTTCGAGGCGTCAGGCATTGCCGCGCCCGTAAGGCAGGCGACACTCAGTACGAAGCTCATGGGCACGGTGCTCAGCGTAGAGGTGCACGAGGGCGATGCGGTCGCGGCCGGTCAGCCGCTCGTACGCATCGACGCGCGCGATCTGGCGGCGAAGGAAGGTCAGGTGGCCGCCTCGATCGCCGAGACCCAGGCGATGTACCGGGAGGCTCAAGCGCAAACTGGCCGCATCCGCGCTCTCTACGCCGACAGCGCCGCGACGAAGGCGCAGCTCGATGCGGCGGAGACCGGGCTCGCACGCGCCGAGGCCGGTGTTCGTGCTGCTCGCGCGGCGGCCGCCGAGCTTGGCGCCGTGAGCGCGTATGCGGTGATCCGTGCTCCCTTCGCGGGGATCATCACGAAGCGGTTCGTGGATCCGGGGGCATTCGCCGCGCCCGGCGCGCCGCTCATCGCCATCCAGGATGGACGGCAGCTCCGCGTCACCGCCAACGCCACCCCTGATGTGGCGCGCGGCATCCGCCGCGGTCAACGCATCGACGCCCTCATCGAGGGTCGCCCGGTGAGTGCGATCGTGGAAGGAGTGGTCCCGTCAGCGGCGGGCAATCTCTATGCGATCAACGCGCTCGTCGCGAACCCCGGCGGAACCATCCTCCCTGGCAGCACGGCTACGTTGCGTGTGCCGCTCGGCACGCGTGCGGGCATCGTCGTGCCGAGCACCGCGGTAGTGCGGGAGGGTGACCTCACGGGAGTCATCCTGCGTACCCCCGAGGGCGACCGGACGAGGTGGGTCCGGCTCGGCGAAAGCGCGGGAAACATGACCGAGGTGAGCGCCGGGCTCCGCGTCGGCGACATCGTGGTCGTGCCGCCGGCTGGCGTGCCGGCCGTGCCCGTGAGGAGCTGAGACGATGGGTATCGCCGGACGGATCGCCAAGGCGTTCCTGCGCTCCAAGCTCACGCCACTCATCACCGTCGCGTCGCTCGCGGTGGGCCTCCTCGGTATCTTCGCCACGCCGCGCGAGGAGGAGCCGCAGATCTCCGTGCCGATGATTGACGTGATCTCCGCCCTTCCTGGCGCATCGCCCAGTGAGGCGGAGAACCTGCTTGCCCGCCCGATCGAGCAGCGGATGCTCGAGATCCCCGGCGTCGATCACGTCTACAGCATGTCGGGCGACGGATACGCGATGACCACGGTGCGCTTCAAGGTGGGTGAGGACCAGGAGCGCAGCGTGACGAGGGTACAGGCCAAGCTCGCCGGTGCGATGGACCAGATCCCCGCCGGCGCTCTGCCGCCGCTCGTGAAGCCGCACTCGATCGACGACGTGCCCGTACTCGCGCTCACGCTGCATTCCGCGGTGTACGACGCCAACACGATCCGCCAGATCGCCGTGCAACTCGAGGATGAGATTCGCACGATTCCCGACGTCGCCGAAACGTTCGTGGTGGGCGGCCAGCCGAAGCAGCTTCGCGTGACGCTCGACGCCGCGCGACTCGCGGCCAGCGGCGTGACGCCGGGCGAGGTCGCGCAAGCACTCCGCGGCGCCAATGCGCGCATGCAAGCGGGAGAGCTCACCGCGTCCGACCAGGTCTACCTCATCGACGTCGGAGCGCCACTCCTCACGCCCGGCGATGTGAGCAGCGTGGTCGTAGCGGTTCGCGGGGGAGCGCCTGTGTATCTGCGCAATGTGGCGGACGTCACCGACGGGTTCGGCGAAACGACGACGTATGTGTCGCACGCTGGGCGCACGGGCCCATCCGAGAGTGCCGTCACGATCGCGGTCGCCAAGCGCAAGGGCGCCAATGCGACGCAGGTGACGCATGCGATCATGGAGCGGGTGGACGATGCGAAGGGGCGGCTGCTTCCGCGCGACGTGCAGCTCGATGTGACGCGTGACTACGGGGAAACGGCGGGTGACAAGGCGAGCGAGCTGATTCTCCATCTCTTCATCGCCACGATTTCCGTCACGGTGCTCATCTGGATCTTCCTGGGTTGGCGCGAGGCGGCGGTGGTGCTCGTGGCAGTGCCGGTGACGCTCGCGCTGACGCTATTCGCCTATTACGCCCTCGGGTACACCCTCAACCGCATCACTCTCTTCGCGCTCATCTTCTCCATCGGCATCCTGGTGGACGATGCGATCGTGGTGGTGGAGAACATCTACCGGCACCTCAAGATGGGGGATCGTTCCCCCGAGGTCGCGGCGGTGGAGGCAGTGGACGAAGTCGGGAACCCCACGATCCTCGCGACCTTCGCCGTGATCGCGGCCATTCTTCCCATGGCGTTCGTGTCGGGAATGATGGGACCGTACATGCGACCCATCCCAGTCGGCGCCTCCTTCGCGATGCTTGCGTCGCTGGCGGTCGCGTTCATTGTCACCCCATACCTCGCGTACCGTCTGCTCAAGGGACACGTGAAGCCGCTCGCGCAGGCACACGACCGGGCGCACGACCGGGCGCACGAGGAAGAGGAGACCTCCCGCTTCGGGCGGTTTTACGCGCGGGTCATGACGCGGCTGATGGATCGCCGCCCCCTTCGGCATGCCTTCTACGCCGGAGTGGGAGTGCTTCTGCTTGCGTCGGTTGGCTTGCTGTTCGTGAAGGCGGTGAAGGTGAAGATGCTCCCGTTCGACAACAAGAGCGAATTCCAGGTGATACTCGATCTCCCCGAGGGGACGACGCTCGAGACGACGAACGCGGTGGGGCAGGAGGTCGCTGGTTACCTGCGTGGTGTGCCGGAGGTGAAGAGCACCGAGGTGTACGCAGGGACGGCGGCGCCGTTCAACTTCAACGGCCTGGTCCGCCACTACTTCATGCGCACCGGCCCCAACGTCGCTGACGTGCAGGTGAATCTCGTGGCGAAGGGCGACCGTTCGCGCCAGAGCCACGCCATCGCCGTCGCCGTGCGTCCCGGGATCGACTCCATCGCTCGGCGCTACCGCGCGGCGGCGAAGGTGGCGGAGATTCCGCCCGGACCTCCCGTGCTCTCGACGCTCGTTGCCGAGGTGTATGCCGCGGATGATTCGACGCGGCTCGAGGCGGCGCGGCAGGTGAAGCACGTGTTCGAGACCACAGCGGGCGTGGTGGACATCGACTGGACGGTGGAGGCGCCGCAGCAGAAGCGCACCTTCCGCGTCGATCGAGTCCGCGCCACGGAAGCCGGGGCGAGCGTGGAGCAGATCACGCAGACGCTCTATCTCGCGCTCTCCGGCGCCTCCACTGGAATCATGAGCTCGCCGACGGCGCGTGAAGGACGGGCGATCGTACCTCGGCTGCCGCTCGAGCAGCGCTCGTCGGTGGACGCGCTGCTCGCTCTGCCGATCGCCACGGCGACGGGCCCCCAGCCCCTCGCCCGTTTCGTGACGGTGTTGTCGGGCACGCGCGAGAGCGGTCGTGTCCGTAAGGATCTTCGTCCGGCGATTTACGTGACGGGCGACGTGGCGGGCGCCGTCGAGTCGCCGGTGTACGCGATCCTCGCCATGAACACGCAGCTCGACCAGATCCGCGTCAACGGCGCCCGTATCGCGCGCTACAACGCTGTTCAGCCCGACCGGCTCGCCGAGACGGCGATCAAGTGGGACGGCGAGTGGCAGGTGACGATCGAGGTGTTCCGCGATCTCGGACTGGCCTTCGCCATCGTGTTGCTGCTCATCTACGTGCTGGTGGTGGGCTGGTTCCAGTCGTTCACGGTGCCGCTCGTGATCATGGCGCCCATCCCACTCACGCTCATTGGAATTCTGCCAGGCCACGCGATCACGGGCGCCTTCTTCACCGCGACCTCGATGATCGGGATGATCGCGCTGGCCGGGATCATCGTGCGCAACTCCATCCTGCTGGTGGATTTCATCCAGCTCGCCGAGGCGCGCGGGCGTACGCTGCGCGAGGCGGTGCTCGAGGCGGGAGCAGTGCGCTTCCGGCCGATTGCCCTCACCGCGGCGGCCGTCGTCGTGGGCGGCTTGGTGATGGTGCTCGATCCGATCTTCCAAGGCCTGGCTGTCGCGCTGATGAGCGGAGCGATCGTCGCGACGGTGCTCACCATGGTCGTCGTCCCCATTCTCTACTGGGAGCTTCGCCGGCGTGCGCCGGTGGTGTTCTCGCATCCGGAGCACACGCATGAAGATGCTGATGATCGTTTACAGCGGCTCCCGTCCGCAGCGGATCACGTCGTTGCTTGATCGGCACCACGCGGAGGGCTACACCGAATTCCAGAACGCCCATGGCGTGGGGAGCTCGGGAAAGCGCGAGGGCTCTCGCGCCTGGCCGGGCGAATCGACGCTCTGGGTGAGCATCGTACCGGCATCGCGGGCCGAGGAGCTGATTGAATCGTTGCGCGAAGAATCGTCACGTCTGCCCGCGGGCGAGCGGGTGCACGTCGCAGTGCTGCCGACGGAGAGCTTCTTCTGAGGCGGAGTGCTTATGCAAGAACACAATCAACTGGAGCATCATCATGTGTGAGGATCGGATCATCCGCCGCTTTGCCGGCGTCTTCATTCTCGCGTCGCTCGCGCTCGGACACTGGGTGCATCCGGCGTGGTTTCTGTTCACCGCGTTCGTCGGACTCAACCTGCTGCAGTCGAGCTTCACGAACTTCTGTCCGCTCGAGCGCGTGCTTGGCGCAGCGGGGTTTCCTGGCTGTCAACGACGGGGCGCGTGAGTCGCCTATCGAGGGTCCACGCACATCACATTGCCGCGCTGCGCTCCACGGCCTCGAGCATCCTTTGCAGGCGGGCCCTGACCTCCTCGGCGATAGCTCCGATGTTCGGGTTCCCCGTGAGCTGGAGTGCCTGAACCGGATCCATGGCCGCGACCACACTGTGCCCTGGCTCATCGGCGGCGTATACCACGACGTTGCAGGGCAGCAGCAGGCCGATGTCGCGCTCCGCCATGAGCGCGCGATGGGCCAGCGGTGGGTTGCAGGCACCAAGGATCACATAGGGCCTGAAGTCGACATTCAACTTGTTCTTCAGCGTCGCCGCGACATCGATTTCGGCGAGTATGCCGAAACCCTCCGCGGCGAGCGCCGTCCGCGCGCGCTCAACGGCCACTCCGTACTCCAGCGGGACCGTCGTGCTCATGCCGTAGGGTGTGGTTTGAGCGATCATTCACGTGCCTCCGGTCCGAGAAGAAGGTCCTTGGGCGTCAGTCGTCTTGCCGAGACTCCCAGAAACAACCATATTACTAGTCAGCAATCTACGAGATTAGTATCCTGCAATCCACGAGCCGTCCATACGAAATGTCTGTCTCAAAGCTGTCGCTCACACCTGAGGTTGTCGCCCTCGTCGCCGAGCGGTTCAAGGCGCTTGCCGAACCGGCGCGGCTGACCATCCTGAACTGCCTCCGTTCGGGGGAACTGTCGGTCAGCGAGCTCGTGGATGAGAGCGGATTGGGCCAGGCCAACGTGTCCAAGCATCTGCAGGTTCTTCACAACCTCGGCTTCGTGCGCCGCCGGAAGGACGGACTCTTCGTGTACTACGTGCTCGCGGACAAGAGCGTCTTCCAGCTGTGTGATGTCATGTGCGGGCGACTGGAAGCCGAGATGAAGGCACGCCGGAAGTTTCTCGCGGTCTGATGTTCAACGCGACACAGGCTTGGCATGCCAGATCTGTTCCGCGTATTGCAGGATCGTGCGATCGCTGGAGAACTTCCCCATATTGGCGACGTTGAGGATGACTTTGCGCATCCATTGCCGCTGGTCGCGGTAGGCTGCCGCGACCTCTTGCTGACGGGCGACGTATGACGCATAGTCGGCCAGCAGCAGATAGTGGTCGCCGTGCGAGAGCAGGCTATCCACGATAGGCTTGAACCTGTCGGGTTCCTCCGGCGAGAAGTAGCCGGTGGCGATCATGTCGATGGCCTGGCGCAATTCGCCGTTCGCATGATAGTAATCCGCCGGCGTGTAGCCGCTGGCGCGCAGCTTCGCGACCTGGTCGGTGGTCAGGCCGAAAATGAAAATATTGTCCTCTCCGACCTCGCTCGCGATTTCGACATTGGCGCCGTCCAGGGTTCCTATGGTCAGCGCCCCATTCAAT
>Ga0209014_10000733_pt1 | contig 19235 bp, 15 predicted proteins | sample BarGraNGADG00212_FD_184491 | JGI IMG/M metagenome (GOLD analysis project Ga0209014, IMG submission 184491) | Arctic peat soil microbial communities from Barrow, Alaska - Barrow Graham LP Ref core NGADG0002-212 (SPAdes) (version 2) | ecosystem: Environmental > Terrestrial > Soil > Wetlands >...
CTGTTGGAGTGCTGAGAGTGAATGGGAGGTGCGAGAGATGCCTATCGAGTACGCGGGGGTGCTGGCGATCCCGTTGATCATCGGATTGGTGGAGGCGGCCAAGCGGCTGGGGATGGACACGGTGTGGGCCACCCCCATGGCCATAGTGAGCGGACTGGCCATATCGCTGGGCTTCGAGGGAGCCAAACAGGCCCCGGGCTCCGAGATATGGCTGAACGCCATCCTGTGGGGGCTGGCGTTGGGGCTATCGGCCAGCGGGCTATACAGCGGGGCCAAGAAGGCAGTGGAAGGCTAGGGCTAAGTGGATCCTCGAATCGCGGAGTTGCTCGCCGACGTGGAGAAGAAGTGGGGCAGGGGTGCGCTGGTGCGGCTGGGTGACGCCGTGGATCAGGCCAATGTGGAGGTGATCCCCACCGGCGCCCCAACCCTGGATGCGGCCCTGGGGATCGGAGGGCTACCCTGTGGCCGGATCAGCGAGATCTTCGGACCGGACTCATCTGGCAAGCAGTCGCTGGCAGCCCAGTTGGCCGTCCAGTGCCAGCAATCCGATGGAGCGGTGGTCTATATAGACATGGGGGGGCGGCTAGATCCGGACCAGATGCGGGCCCAGGGGGTGGATTTCGACTCCATGATGGTGGCCCGACCGGCAGACCAGCTTCAAGGGCTGGAGATGGCCATCAGGTTGGCTCGCAACGGCGAAGTGAAGCTGCTGCTGCTTGATTTAGCAGACAGCAGCCGGTCATCAGCTATCAGACCCGTGAACATGCCCTCTGACACGTTCACGCTCTCCCATAGGGAGATGGGGATTCCGCCTCTCCCTATGGGAGAGGCCGCCCGAAGGGCAGGTGAGGGTCCGCTACCACTCAACACCAGGCAGCTGGCACTCAGAACTCAGAACCCAAAACCCAAAACCTCCCTGGGCATGGCACTGCGGCGGCTGGTGTCGGCGGTGGACCGGAACGGGGTGGCCTTCGTCTTCATCACGGACACGCCGCCCCAGGAGCAGCATGATCCCACGAGGGCCGACCCCCACGCCCCCCCACCACTGCATCTATGCCGCCATCCGGCCGTAGGGGCGGGTGTCCCCAACCGGCCCTTTCAACCTGGGCAGGCGCGCGCGCTCAAAAGCAGCGGCGGTTCCGCCCTCCGCTTCTTCGCCTCCGTGAGGCTGAGGGTGGAGCGGCAGGAGTGGATCCGCCGGGGGCGGGACGTGATGGGCTGCCGCTCACTGATCCAGGTCGCCAAGAACAAGCTGGCTCCACCCCTCCGAGAGGCGGAGGTAGAGCTGATCTTCTACCGCTTCCCACCTGAGGCGCCGGCGATGTCCCTCTGCCGGCCCGCCCGGCAAACCGGTGATGAGTGCTGGGTACCGAGAAAGCAGACATCAGCATGAACATCTGGCCCTGGATCGGACCCATGGTCGTCTGGAACCTCCCCGAGCCCGATTGGGGCACGGACCGGGAGGAGTACTGGTGGTACATCGCCAATCCCAACGGCACCACCCATCCCGCCTACGACGCGCTGAGACAGGCCCGCCAGAGCGGACAGTTGCCGTAGAGCACTTTGTCACGGTGCGTCAGGTTTCCCACGAATTATCCCACCTACCCGAGTGTCTTCTTTCCACTCATGCAAACCGGTGCACTGTGCCTCGGGTGCCGTCGACCTCGATCCGGTCGCCATCAGCCAGCACTCGGGTAGCGTTGCCGCATCCCATCACGACCGGAATCCCGTACTCCCTTGCCACGATGGCCGCATGTGAGGCGGCACCTCCGATGTCGGTGACCACAGCGGAGGCTATGGAGAAGAGGGGAGTCCACGCTGGGCTGGTGGACGGACAGACGAGAACGTCACCCGGCGTCAGCTTGCCGAACGCTCCGGGACCACTGATCACCCTCGCTGTTCCCACTATTCTCCCGGCACTCGCCCCGACGCCCGTCAGAACCATGGTTCGAGAAACGATGCTCGAACCCCTTGGATTCCATTCGGCACGCATCTGATTCCAGACTCTCCGGCGAGTCCCTGCCAGTTTGCTCACGCGCTTTGCCTCGCTGCTGCCGAAGGGACTCGCGGCGAGCGTGCGCAGTTCCGAAAGAGACAGGTAGTAGACATCTCTTGGCTCATCGAGATTCTCCTGGCTCGCCAGCATTTCCCCCAATCGATCCGCGCACTGACGAATGCGGGCAACGCACTCCTCGAAGAAGTAGAGGGTGTCATCACGGGCAAGCGATGCCCCCCTTACGATCTCAGTAGCCCGCTCAAACTGGCCCACGAGAGTGGGGTCACCAAGGCGCTCGGCGACCTCCCGCCGAGCCTGAAGATAGTCCTCCATTTTTGTCTTCGCGTCATCCGCCATCGCCTCTGGGGCACGAGCGAGGGCCGCCACGAGCTGGAGTGCATCCTCGGGCTGGTTCTGCCAGGCAGGGTAGCTGGGCTGGGGTTCCATACTCGTGGCGGATCGAGCGCCGTTAACCTCCAAGAATCGTGTGAACTGGACGACAAAGGGCGAGCAGTCGGGATCGGCTTTGAGTGCCGAGATGATGTCTTTCGACTCGATGGTGCTCATGATATCCAGAACACGAGAATGCTCCCTCGCGCTCCTTGCCAGCGCCTTCAGGTGGTGGTTGATTTTCGCGGTCTTGTAGTCTAGCCCCTGCAATAGCCGTTGCGCATACTCCTCCGCTCGCTCTCCGACTGCCCTCTTCAGGAGAGCCTTCTGGCGCCGCTGGGCGGGAAGAAGCGGCGGCAGGTACTTCTGGAAGCGCAGCCGCGTGTTCTCCTGGATCACCGTCCCAACCCTATCGATCTCAGCGAGGAGTTCCCTTTCCGACATGTCTGGAGGCTCCTTCAGGTTGGAGCCGGCGAGCATCGAGCGGAGGTAGGGCTCGTCCTGCTGCCATTCGCGCAGCGGGTCGTACTTGATCCACCGCCTCAGGCGAAGAAGGGCAATTGGGAGATGCACGATCACGCCTGCCAAAGAGGGGAAGGGCACCTTAAACAGGACTAGGACGCTCTTGTCCTTTAGGACGATGTCCCGCGGCAGCTCGATGCCGAGCTGTGCCGCCACCACCCTGGCCCCTGCAAGAGCTGACGCCAGGGAAGTGTCGATATCGAAGGGGCGGAGTGGCTCCGGGAAGTGGTCGAGGAGAGTAGGGATGAGGCGCGAGCGGAGGAGTCTCGGTACCCTCGCCAGGGAGACCCATCTGTAGACCCCCTCGTCCATGCCCGGCAGCTCGATGGTCGTCTGCATCCTCCCCAAGGTGGTAATGGGGCGCGACTGGAGAAGGTAAAGCCTCCCTCCTGCCATCGCCCACTCTATGTCCTGGGGAGATCCGTAGTGGTCCTCTACGCGCAAACCGAGCCTGGCAACCTCCAGCACCTCGGCGTCAGACATTGACTGGACTTCCCGCTTCTCCGGCGAGACTTGTGTGGTCGCGGTGCCATGCTCGCCCAAGACCACCATCTGGTTCTTCCTCCCCACGTCCCGTCTAAGGATCGAAGGTACACTCTTGGAGACCGTGAAGCTATCGGGCGTGACCATGCCGGATACCACAGCCTCCCCGAGGCCGTAACTCGCGTTTATCACCAGGCGGTCGCGTGCTCCGGTCACTGGATCTGAAGTGAACATGACCCCAGCCAGGTCGGCGTCTACCATCTCCTGCACGACCACGCTGGACGCCACCGAAGAGTGGGGGAATCCCTGTCTCTCTCGGTAGGCTATCGCCCTGGTACTCCAGAGCGATGCCCAACAGTCTTGAACCGCTAGGATAAGTTCATCCTCTCCCCATACTCCGAGGAAGGTCTCATGCTGCCCGGCGAAGGACGCCTCCGGCAGGTCTTCGGCCGTCGCCGAAGAGCGTACGGCGACCCTTGAGCTACTCCCGAGTTCCCGATAGGCCTGTCGAATCTCCTCGTCGATTTCCGCAAGCAGAGGAGAGGTTTCAAAGAGTACCTTGATGGCGGTGCTCAGGGCGTCGTCCTGGCCGGTCCGCTCAGCGAGCAACTGTCCCAGTCTCGTGCCAATCGAGCTTCCATCCAACTGGCGGCGGTACGCAGCCGCCGTGATAGCATACGCCCTGGGAACGGGGAGTCCGGCACGAATCATCTCCCCCAGGTTCGCTCCTTTGCCCCCTACGAGCGGGACGTCCTCTCTGCTCACCTGGTCTAGCCAGACGACCCAGTCCGCCATTCCTACACCTCCAACGCGTGGCCAAGGGAGATTCACTGGATGGGTTTGTCTGTGCCCTGATAGAATATCACCCGCACCAGCTTCTCGCTGCTCTCGAGCATCTGGCGATAACCCAGTGCCACTTGAAGCATCACTTCGCCTACCGGTCTCTTTTATCCTCACGAAGTTGCCCCTTGACGCCGCATCGGAGCCGCAGCATAATCAAACCAGAACATTTGTTCTAGGAAGTTGTCCTTGAGGATCGCCTGCGTACTGCTGCCCGACTTCGAAGCCGCCCTCGAGACCGGCCGCCGCCCGGAGTTGGCCGGTCGGCCTGTGATCGTGGGGGGTCTGCCCCACGATCGCAAGAGCGTCCGGAGCCGCTCCCCGGAGGCCGCCGCCCACGGCGTGATCGAGGGGATGCCCCTCCGCAGGGCCCGGGGGCTCTGCCCGGATGCGGTCTTCCTGCCGCCGGACGAGCAGTTCTACCGGGAGTCCTTCGGCCGCATCCTGGCGGTGCTGGACGGATTCAGTCCTACGGTGGAGATCGAAGGGCTGAAGGCCGCGGACCGTGGAGCTAGCCCCGGCCGGCCGGCACCCAGCACCCAGAACCCAACACCCGGCGCTTCGCCCTCGCCGCCGGCGGTCTACCTGGACGCGGAGGGGCTGGGGCTGCTGTTCGGGCCGGATGGGGAGCTGGGGCAGCGCATCGCCACGGCAGTGGAAGGGGCGGTGGGGATACGCCCTCGGGTCGGCATAGGCAGCGGCAAGTTCGTGGCGCGGACGGCCGCGATGGTTGCCCAGCCCGGCTCCGCCCTGGTGGTGGGGGAGGGGGAGGAACGCCCCTTCCTGGCCCCGCTGCCGGTGGACCTCCTCCCCTGCGCTCCGGAAACGCTGCGCAGGTTGCACCTTCTCGGGCTTCGAACCGTGGGGCAGATGGCCGCCCTCAAGGCAGGGCTGCTGGCCGAGCAGTTCGGGCCGGAGGGGGTGAAGATCCAACGGCTGGCCAGGGGGACAGACGAGAGGCCGCTGGTGGCCCGGGATATACCGCTCCTGCTGCAGGAGGGGATGGAGATCGACCCTCCCACCGACCGTGCCGATCTGCTGATGGCCGTGGCAGACCGGCTGCTGGAGGGGCTGGCGGCCAGGATGCAAACCGACTACCTGGCATGCAGGGAGGTACAGATCGATCTAGCCTTTGCAGGTGGAGCGGTGGATACCCTGGCCACCACCCTCCACGAGCCGGCGGCGGGCAAGCCCCCCCTGCTGCGGGCGGTGGAGCGGCTGCTGGGTAAGGCCGTTCCGCCTTTCCCTCTGGGAGAGGCCGCCCAAAGGGCGGGTGAGGACCTCAGCACCCAGCTTTCAGCACTCAGCACCCAACCCCCATCCCCTATCTCCGCCCTGCGCATCACCCTCTCCGGCTTCGGCGGACGGCCGGGGGAGCAGATAGAGCTGTTCCGCAGCCGGGCCGGCAACATCAAGCGGCTCAAGGAGGCCGTGCGGGAATCGGAGGAGCAGTTCGGGGAGGGGGCCATCCGCCCCCTGGCGGAGGTGGCAACGGAGAGGGCGCGGGCCATGCCGCTGTCGGTGAAGGCCGATGCTGCCGGGCGGCCCCAGGCGCTCCTGCTGGAGGGAAGGTGGGAGGGGGTGCAGGAGCTGTGCAATCGCTGGAGGGTCCAGGAGGAGTGGTGGCGTCGGGAGCGCTACCGTGACTACTTTCGGCTGATCACCGATAGCGGCCGGCTCTGCCTCGTCTTCCGGGACCTCCTCGGAGACACGGGGCCTGGCTGGTTCCTCGAGAGGGTCTACGAGTGACGGATTACGTCGAGCTGCACTGCCACAGCAACTACTCCATGCTGGACGGCGCCTCCCACCCCGAGGACCTGGTGGCCCAGGCCAGGGCTCTGGGAATGGAGGCGCTGGCCATCACCGACCACGACGGGCTGTACGGCGCCGTCCGATTCTGGCAGGCGGCCCTCCAGGAGGGGATCCGCCCAATCATCGGCTCGGAGGTCACCCTGGAGGGCGGCTTCCACCTCACCCTGCTGGCCCGGGACCGCCAGGGGTACGCCAACCTCTGCCGGCTGATCAGCGCGGCCCAGCTATCCCACGCCAAGCACCAGGCAGCCCTCTCCATCGCCGCCCTGTCGGAGCACCCGGCCGGCCTGATCTGCCTGTCCGGCTGCCGGAGGGGGGAGATCGCCCGCCACCTGCTCTCCGGCAACCGTCGCCGCGCCCAACGGGTCGCGGAGAGCTACCTCCGAATCTTCGGCGCCGAGAGCCTCTGGATAGAGCTGCAGCACCACCTTCTGCCGGAGGACGACTGGCTGTGCGACGAGATGTCCGACCTGGCAGCCCGGCTGGGGGTGGGCTGCGTGGCCACCAACGACGTCCACTACGCCACACGGGAGGGTCACCAGCTTCAAGATATCCTGGTGTGCATCGGCAACCGCACCCCCCTGGACGCCGCCGGCAGCCTGCTCCGCCCCAACTCGGAGTACCACCTCAAGTCCGGGCAGCAGATGGCTACCCTCTTCCGCCGCTACCCCGGCGCCGTGGCCAACTCCCTGGTCGTCGCCAAGCAGTGCCAGGTGGACCTGAACTTCAAGGGCTACCGCTTCCCCGGCTTCAAGGTGCCGGATGGGGAGACCGCCTTCAGCTACCTCCACCAGCTGTGCCACCATGGGGCCAGGGATCGCTACCGCCCCATCACCCCCGCCGTCTCGAAGCAGCTTGCCCACGAGCTGGAGGTGATCCAGAAAACTGGGCTGGCCGAGTACTTCCTGATCGTCTGGGACATCATGCGCTACGCCCGGGAGAACGGGATCCCGGGGCAGGGTCGGGGCTCCGCCGCCGACTCCATAGTCGCCTACGTCCTGGGGATCACCAAGGTGGACCCGATCCGCCACAACCTCCTCTTCGAGCGCTTCCTGAGCGAGGAGATGACGGGCATGCCCGACATCGACATCGACTTCTCCACCAATCACCGGGAGCAGGTCATCCAGTACGTCTACGAGAAGTACGGCCAGGAGTACACCGGCATGGTGTGCAACGTGGTCACATATCGCGCCCGCAACGCCCTCCGGGAGGTGGGCAAGGCGATGGGTATGCCACTCGACCTGCTGGGCCGCTTCGCCAAGGCAATCAACCGGTGGGATCCCTCCAAGCTGGAGGGGGAGCTGGCCCTCCTGGCGCCGGAGGAGGGGCTGGATGGGCTGGGGGAGGACGAACAGTGGGGCCAGCTGCTCGACTTCTGCCGGCAGATCGAGGGCTTCCCCCGCCACCTGAGCATCCACGTGGGCGGGATGCTGATCACCGCCACGCCGCTGGTGGAGATCGCCCCGCTGGAGAGGGCGGCGGCGCCGGGTCGGGTGGTGGTCCAGTTCAACAAGGACGACGTGGAGGACATGGGGCTGATCAAGATAGACCTGTTGGGGCTGCGCACCCTCTCCGTGGTCCACGACACCCTGCAGATGATCCGAGAGGGCCGGGGGGTGGAGATAGATCTGGACCGGATATCCCTGGACGACCCCGCCGTCTACGATATGCTGTGCGAGCCGGACAACATAGGGGTGTTCCAGGTGGAGAGCCGGGCCCAGAGCCAGACCCTGCCCAAGATGCGTCCCCGCTCCATAGAGGACCTGATTGTGGAGATCTCCATCATCCGGCCCGGGCCGATCCAGGGAAACATGGTCCACCCCTACCTGCGCCGCCGCCAGGGGCTGGAGAAGGTGACCTACCTCCACCCCGGCCTGGAGCCGGTGCTGGGGGAGACACTGGGGGTCGTGCTGTTCCAGGAGCAGGTGATCCGGGTGGCCATGGTGGTGGCAGGCTTCACCCCCGGCGAGGCGGACCTCTTCCGTCGAGCGATGAACCGGCACCGATCCGGCGTCGAGATGGCGAAGATCAAGACTCGATTCCTGGAGGGGGCCGTCCGCAACGGTGCGGAAATGGCTGCCGCGGAGGAGATCTTCAAGCAACTGGCGGGATTCGCAGCCTACGGCTTCTGCAAGAGCCACGCGGCGGCCTTCGCCAAGACGGCCTACGACACCTCCTACCTTAAGCTGTACTACGCCCCGGAGTTCTACGCGGCCATCCTGAACAACCAGCCCATGGGCTTCTACTCCCCTGAGGTGGTGGCCAACGACGCCAAGCGCCACGGAATCCGGATCCTGCCGGTGGATATAAACCGCAGCCGCGGCAAGTGCCACCTGGAGGAGGGGAACATCCGCCTCGGCTTCACCTACGTCCACGGCCTGGGGGAGGCGGCAATAGCCCGGCTGGAGGAGGAGCTAAGCCACGGCCCCTTCCGCTCCCTCTCGGATCTCCTTCGACGCACCAGCCTCTCGCGGGAGGCGGTGGAGAACCTGATCGCCGTGGGGGCGCTGGACTGCTTCGGCCGTCCTCGCCGGGAACTGCTGTGGGAGGCGGGTACGATGGGACGATGGGACACGGGGGCGCGAGGGCGCGGGGAAACCCTGGACCTCGCGGCCACGCCACCCCCGCCGCTGCCGCCCCTCACCCCCTACGAGGAGACGGCTGCGGAGTACTCCCTGCTGGGGCTGTCGCCGGGGCGCCACGCCGTGGAGCTGTTCAGAGACTTCCTGGAAGAGCGAAACGCCGTCCCCTGCGGCCGGCTGGGGAAGCTACCCCGAAACCTGATCGTCCAGGTGGGGGGACTGGTGGTGTGCGAGCAGGCGCCGCCAACCGCCAAGGGGCACGTCTTCCTCACCCTGGAGGATGAGACCGGTCTGGCCAACGTGATCCTGCGGCCCGGGGTGTACCAGCGCTTCCGGCGCGTGCTGCACACCAACCAGATCGTGCTGGTAGAGGGGCTGCTGATGCAGCAGGACAGCATCACCAACCTGATGGCCAGGAAGGTGCTTTCCCTGCCAGAGGCAGCCCTGCTGGGGACGGGCAACTCCAAGCGACCCCACCGGAGGTAGCTGTATTATCGACTCCAGCAGGCGGCCGTTGACCCGCACCGCGGCGCGTGCCAAACTATCACAGTAATATCCCCCTGCTGGAGGACTAGATGTACCGCAAGATCCTGGTCCCTCTCGATGGCTCCGACCTGGCCGAAATGGCGCTCCCCCACGCGAGCCTGCTGGCCTCCTCCACCGGAGCGGAACTGGTGTTGATCCGGGTCTGCGTGCCCCGATTCGTCGGTACACCGGGGAACGGCGACGTCGTGGTTCAAGAATGTGGGGACAGGGCGGAAGCGGAGCTGTACCTTCAGGAGTGGCAGTCCAGGCTGAGGGCCAAGGGGATCAAAGCCAGCTACCAGGTCAGCACGGGCAACGTGGCCGACGCCATAACAAATCAGGCCCGCGCGGATGACACCGACCTGATCGTTATGTCCACTCACGGCCGGACCGGGACCCACCTCTGGGCGTACGGAAGCGTCACCTACAGCATGCTGAAGGGTGCTCCCTGCTCCGTTCTGGTGGTACGCGCGCCCCGTCCCCAACCCTGAGAGGCGTCTATGCCGGCAGAACGGGGAGGTAGGAGGAGCAGCAGTTGGGAGCGGCCGGACGGGGCTTCAGGCTGATCTCCTCGTAGCGGGCGTTGCCGGGCATCCTCCCCATCTCCTCCCGCAGATCGAGCCCCAGGTAGTGGCAGCGGATGACCACCATGATCACCTTGTGGGTCACCACGCAGATCGTCCGACCCGAGTTGCCGGCGCCCAACTCCTCCACGGCGGGGATCACCCGATCGTGCACCTCGGCGATAGTCTCTCCGCCGGGGGGACGCGTCGACCCAGGATCGTCTATCCAACGTTGGTGCAGAGCGGGGTAACGCACCGCGATCTCGGTGGAGAGCTGCCCCTCCCACTCCCCCAGATTGATCTCCCGAAAACGGGGATCGGTCCGCACCGCCAGCCCACGCCCCCGGGCAATGGCGAGGGCTGTGTCCATGGAACGCTTCAGCGGGCTGCTGACCACCAGGTCAATCGGCTGCCCCGCCAGCTCCCGCGCCAGCTGTTCCGCCTGATCCAGCCCCGTCTCGTTCAGGGCAACGTCGGCCCGGCCCTGGTAGCGCCCATCCAGGTTCCAGTCGGTCTGGCCGTGCCTCACCAGGAGCAACCTCACGCCAGCCCCCGCAGCTTCCGGTACTCCAGCACGGAGATCATCGGCGGCCGCTCTATGTCCATCAACTCCTTCACCTCCAGGTAGAAGTGGCCACCCTCATGCTGGATCAGCTTCATGCTGGAGTTCAGATCCGACATCAGTCTCAGTCGCTTCTGGTCCTCCATCCTCTTCAACACCACCTGGATCAGGGTAAAGGCCATCTTGCTCAGGGAGCTCAGCGACTGATTCCGGTGGACCCGCTTCTTCAGATCCACCTGCCCTATGGCGTGCAGCCCGTAGGCACCCAGGAAGTCGATCAGCATACCGGTCTCAACGCCGTAACCGGTGAAGAAGGGCAGACTCTCCAGAGCGTCGCGCCGCCCGGCGTACTCACCCGAAAGCGGCTGGACGATGCCCGAAAGCTCCGGGTAGAAGAGGTTCAGCAACGGCCGAGCCGTCAACTCTGTCACCCTCCCGCCACCGGTGGACATGGTCTTGAGCCCTACCCGGATCGGTCTCCGATAGAAGCCCTTCACATACTTGATGGGGGGATGCGCCAGCAGTGGACCCAGCAGCCCATAGACGAAGCGGGGGTGGATGTTCCGGATGTCGGTGTCGATCCAGGCGATTATGTCCCCCTTCAGGACGTAGAGGCTCTTCCAGAGGGCCTCCCCCTTCCCATTGATGGTGCCGTAGCGGGGGAGGATCTCGGAGTGGATATATACCGGTATCCCCAGCCCCCGGGCAATCTCCACGGTCCGGTCGGTGGAGTCGCTGTCGATCAGCACCATCTCGTCCAGCAATGGATGGCGCTCCATCAACTCGGTCTTGATCGACTTGAGGATCGGGCCGATGGTAGCTTCCTCGTTGAGGGCCGGAAGCCCCAGGCTGATGGTGACCCCCGAAGCCTTCTTCAGCCGGACCAGCATGTCCAAATCCGACCACTCCTCGCTGTCGAACGTGTTCTCGGCGAACCACTTGTCCACCAGGGTGGAGATCGGCATTACCGCCCTGGTGCGCTCCTCTTGGAACAGCCGGCCCCAGTCCGGCTTGAGCCCCTTCACCTCCTGCTTGGTCTTCACAACGATGACCGGGCTGTCGGCATCTCGAACCACCCTCTCCGCGATGGAACCAAAGAGGTAGGGCTCCTGGGCGGAAAGCGCGGCCGAGGCGCCCATAACCACAAAGTCGTGGCTGGGAAGCTCGGACAAGATGGCCTGAATCACCGATTCCGAGACCCTGAATAGCTTGGCCACTCGGGGGCTGGGCGTGCGAGAGAGGAAATCGTTGAACTGCTCCTTCTCCTGCTCCACGTCGGCGATGGTGAGCCCCGGCGGGATCACCCTGAGGGCGGTGACACTCCCGTCGTACCGCTCCGCGAGCCCCACGGCCAGCCGCAGCGCCAACTCCGCGTGGGGGCCGCCGCGGACGGGCAGAAGGATCCTCTTGCAGCATCCCATCGGCTGCCGCTTCACGAGGGCGATGTCGCAGGGCGGGTCCTTGGCGATCTCGTCAATGGTCGTCCCGAATATTGAGTTTGGGTTAGCCGTGGTCTCCTTCCAGGGAAGCATCAGCAGGTCGCACTGCTCCTCTTTTGCAGAGTCGACGATCCCCTGCCAAAGCTGCCGCGACACCCTGACCACCGTGGCTATCTCCAGATCAGGCGACTGGCTCATCTTCTTGAAGATCCGCCCCAACCGCTGCCTGTGGGCCTGGGCAGGCTTCACCCCGCGGCTGAAGTCCACCTCCTCGGGGATCTCCACGATCCCCAGCGCCACTACCCGGCCACGCCGCTCGCTCCCCCGAAGGGGCATCAGCGACCCAGCCATCTTGATCATCTCGCCCGCGGATCTCATGTCGGAAAGGGGCACCAGGATCGTGTACTCCTTGTCGGAAGAACCCACCATCACCATCTCCCCGCCACCAGAGACTCGATCTGGTTGCCAAATATCTTTTCCCAGCTGTATTCGTCCATTACCTTGCGGCGCAGCCGGTGGACGCAATCCTCACTCATCCACTTCAGCAGTCGGCGGGCCACTACCTGTGGGTCATCCGCCAGCTCAAAGTAACACACCGCGTCCCCCCCGATCTCCCTGAGGGGTGGGATGTTGGAGCAGAACACCGGCAGCCTGAAAAGGCCGGCCTCCAACAGCGGTATGCCGAACCCCTCCTGTTCGCTGGTGAACAGCAGGAGGTCGCTCAGGGAGTAGAGGTCGTACATCATTCGGTCGCTCACCGGGTAGTCCCCCTCAGGCGTCCCGGTGTGTTCGAAGAGCAGCACGACCTCCCGCTCCACGCCCAGCTGAGATCTCAGCCCGCGCAGCTCGTCCACGTAGTCGTCGGAGTGAACGTTGTGAGGACCCGGAGGCCCCGTCACCAGCAGTCGGGCCGGAACGTCCCGCAGCTTCAGCGCGTGGGTGATCCTGATGGCCAGCTCGAGATTCTTCCGTTTGGTGATCCGCACGGGAGCCAGCATCAGGGGATTAGCCTCCAGCAGCCCCAGCCGCCTCACCAGCTCGGCCGTCTCCGGCTCCAGCTTCAACTGGGCGGCCACATCCACCCCTGCCGGAATGATGTGGAACCGCTCCGGCGCCCAGCCAAACAGGTCGGCCAGCTCGACCTGCCGTGCCCTTGACACAACCACGTAGGCCACCCTGTCCAGCGGGCGCCTCAACAGATTCCAGGGATAGAGGCTGCGCAGCTTCGGCAGGTACAGCTCGTTCTTCCATGAAAGGTCGTGGCACCAGGCCACGAAGCGCGGCCCCTCGCCTGCCTCGACCATCCTGTGCAGCGCGGCCGTGAGCGGGAGGTTGAAGTGCAGGGTAAAGGCGTTGTGGACGATGCAGACGTCGACGCCCGAGAGTGCAGCCTGCAACTCCCCGTGGATGCGCTCCGCCGCGGCGCGAAAGCGGTCGCTCACCTCGCCCCTGTCCAACTCCTCGTTGATCGCCAGAAGCTCTGGGTCCTTCGAGTAGAGGGAGGGCACGATCTCCACCGGAACGTCGGGACGGAAGCTATTGCCCCTTCCGGCGACGACCCTGGTAGGGTAGCCGTGATCTGCCAGCAACCCGGCGTGGACGGCGATCAACTGCTCGACCCCTCCGACAGCCGGGGGACAGGTGAAGTGAAGGATCGCGATTGAGGAATTCGGCACGAGCGACCTCCGTAGCACATATCTTAGCCGGTGTTTCTTCGTGTCTGCAAGGACTATTCCGCGTCTCAATTGCCAGCAGCCAAGTTCCAGGAGTCGAGACCATCCCTGAAGCGAAGAGGCGAATGCCGCGCAGGGCTGCTCGCACGAGAATTGCAAAAGGAAATTGGAAGATGCCAACTCGTCCCCACCGGAGTAGGATATGGGACCTATGGAAACGACGCGAGCGCCCTTCACGACGGCGGCAACCACGGGTGTGGCCACGCCTCGCATCCTCGTCCTGGAGGGCACACCCTCCCGGATCGGCCTCGCCCACGGGCAGCTGCTGAAGCCCAATATTCAATTTCTGTCAGAGCAGATGCGTCGGTTGATCTTCCGGCGGGTGGGTCCGGTACGAGGTCCGGCGCTGTGGGCCGTGGCTCGCTGCCTCGCGCAGGCGATGTACCGCCACTTCCCACCCCACCTGAAGGAGGAGTTGGCGGGAATAGTCCGGGGCAGCGGCACACCTTTCTCAGACATCCTCATACTGAACTGCCTGGACGACGTGCTGAACGTCCTCCGGCGGCTGGCACCGCGCACGCCCATCCCGGCCGCCTGCTCCAGCTTCGCCCTATGGGGCAATCGAACCCACGACGGCGGCGTGCTCCACGGCCGCAACCTGGATTACCACTTCCGAGGCACCCCCATCGACGACGGTGGCGAGGTAGCCCGGCTGCTGTTGAAGCAGACAACGCTGTTCGTTTATCGGCCTGAAGGTCGCGCCCCCTTCCTGTCGATCGGGTGGCCGGGACTGGTGGGGACGGCGACGGCCATCAACCTGGAGGGGATAGCCATGGGCGGCCTCACCTCCTACCTGCGGGGCACCTCCCCCAACGGCATGCCGGCCACGGTCCTCTACCGGAGGATCATGGAGGAGAGTCGCACACTCGCGGATGCGGGGGGCATTCTGCGAGGCGCCCGCCGCACCATCGGCAACAACCTGCTGGTCAGCTCGGGCCGGGAGGGACGGGCCGCGCTCTTCGAGATCACGAGGGACAGGGTGGAGGAGCTGACCTCGGGGGATGGGGTGCTGGTATCCACCAACCATTTCACCAGCCCGGTCCTGGCCGGCCGCCAGCAGGGCTATCGGGCGGCCCACTCCCTGCCAAGGTGGGAGCGGATGGAGGCGTTGTGCCGCCGGACCGGCGCGACGCCGGGGGTGTTGCCACCCAACGGGGCAGCCAAAGACTCCGGCGAGGCAACGCGGAACCACGCCGAGCCTGGCCGAGCGCAGCAAGAGCAGGTAGAGTGCGGCTGCCCAGCCATCGGACCGGAGGGTGCGATGGCCATCCTGGCAGACACCGGCTGCGCACGACCGGAGTACGAGGCCAATCCCCTGGAACGGATCGCCAATCTGGGAACAGCGATCAGCGTCGTCTTCCAGCCGGGAGAGATGCGGCTGTGGCTGTGCACAAACCCGGAGCCGCCTGCCTCCCTGGGGAGGTGGGTGGAGATGGACGTTCGGGGGATGCTGGGCACAGCCGAGGGGACGTAGGGCGGATCGCCCCTGACCCACCCGTCATCCGTTCTTAGTAGGGCAGGTTGAGTCAACCCGCCCGGGCCGGTACAGCGCCGGCGGCGCGAACGCTGCTTGCCCGCCTTCGCGGAGAGAACCCCGCCTGCTAGTTAAGGCCGCAGCAGCGCCGCCAAGGCTCTGCCAGACAGAGCAACACCGCTGGCCACCAGCGCCTTTCCGCCGTCCACCAGAATGAAGGGCAGCACGCCGAACTGCCAGGCACTCCCCATCTCCGCCATCCAGTTGGTGCCGTTGGCCAGGGCGAACCAGGTCGCCAGCCAGAGGGCGCCGGTCATGTAAATCCCCGCCGTGCCCAGCAAGCCCGCCAGGAAGAAGCGCACGCGGCCGGGCCGGGCGACAGACTCCGCCAGCAGGCCCGCGAGATAGGCACCCAGGACGAAACCGATCAGATAGCCACCCGTGGGGCCCAGCAAAGCGATGAGGCCGCTCTTGCCCTGGGCGAAGACCGGCGCCCCCGCAAAGCCGATTGCCAGGTACTCCATCTGGCTCAGCGCCCCCAGCCTGCTGCCCAACACCAGGCCGGAGAGGAGAACGAACAGCACCTGCAGGGTGATCGGCACCGGGCCGATGGGGATCTGCACCATCGCCCCCAGGGCGGTGAGCAGAGCAAAACCTGTGGCCAGCAGCAACTGGCCGTAAATGGTCCGCGCCATGGGAAGGGATCTCGTCAGCGTGTTCATCACTGCACTCCTATCATCATCGAAAGCTCATTGACTATCTGCCGTTGGCTGCCCTCACCCCAACACTCCAATCTCAGAACCCAGAACGCCACGTCTACGACGTGGCCGTCCGCAGCTTCGCGGCGATCTCCGCCGCCATCTCGTCCGTGCTGGCTCCGCCGCCCAGGTCGGGAGTCACCACCCGGCCCTCGGCCGTCACCGACTCAATCGCCCGGAGCACCGCATCCGCGGCGGACTTCTCACCCAGGAACTCGATCATGGCGGCGCCGGCCCAGATCGCGGCTATGGGGTCGGCTATCCCCCTTCCGGCGATGTCCGGGGCCGACCCGTGCACCGGCTCGAACATGGAGGGGTAGCGTTTTTCCGGATTCAGGTTGGCGCTGGCCGGAATCCCCAGCCCGCCCTGAAGCGCAGCGCCCAGATCCGTCAGGATGTCCCCGAAGAGGTTGGAGGCCACCACAACGTCCAGAGCCTCGGGCCGCAGGACGAACTGTGCCGCCAGGGCGTCCACGTGGCTCTTGGATGCCTTCACGTCGGGAAACTCCTCCCCTACCTTCGCCAGCATCTCGTCCCAGAACACCATGCTGTACTGGCAGGCGTTGGACTTGGTGGCGGACATCAACTGCTTCCTCGGCCGCCCTTGCGCCACCTGGAAGGCGTAGCGCAGCACCCGCTCGACCCCGGCCCGAGTGAAAACCCCGGTCTGGATCGCCACCTCCCGGTCGGTGCCGCGGTGCACCCGGCCACCCACCCCGGCGTACTCCCCCTCGGTGTTCTCGCGGATGCAGACGAAGTCTATCTGTTCCGGACCCTTATCCTTCAGCGGGCAGTTGATCCCCGGCAGCAGCTTCACCGGCCGGTAGTTGACGTACTCGTCGAACCCCTGCCGGATCGGGAGCAGCAGCCCCCAGAGGGAGACGTGGTCCGGAACCGATGGAAAGCCGACGGCCCCCAGGTAGACACAGTCGTACCCCTCCAGGATCTTCAGCCCATCCTTGGGCATCATCTCCCCATGTTGCAGGTAGTACTCGCAACCCCAGGGGAACTCGTCGAACTTCAGGGCAAAGCCGCCATCCAACTGCTGGACCGTCTCCAGCACCCGCCGCCCCGCGGCGATCACCTCTTTACCAATCCCGTCCCCGGGGATACACGCGATGGAGTATTGCCTCATTGCCACCCCTCCTCGGCCGCACGAGCCATTCCCTGATGCGCCTGCCCGGCCAGCGCCGCGATACTACCATAGCCTCCGAGGAGAGACAACGAAGATCAGTCTCATCGGAAGAAGCCGCGTCTCTTATCCTGCTGTTGGAGATGAGAGGGCCGCCCATTATCGTCCGTCAGCTGTGATGCTAACCGATGGAGAGCCCTTGCCAGGGATGAGGCGGACTGGGTCTCCACGAACGCCTCGCCGCGCAGCGCTGCCTTGGCCGGAACGTCACCCCCGTAGGGGAGCTCGGCAAACAACTCCTGGTGCAGGGCGCTTTCGAACTGCTCCCTGGAGATGGTCTTGAAGGGGAAAACGCTGTTCAGGAGGTAAAGCACTCGATCCCCAGGCAGGTGGATCACCTCGCCGAGGATTCGCTGGCACTCCCGGATGTCTCTAAGGACCGATATCTCAGGGGAGCATAGCATCAACACCCGATCCGAGGCCTCCAGGGCGCACAGCACCGGATCGGTGAAGTTGGAGCCCGTGTCCACCACGACGTAGGGGAAGTGAAGCCTCAACATCTCGATGGCTGCTTTGGCAGAATCCCCCGAGACGGCCTCCCCCTCCTCGGGGTGGAGCGCTCCGGCCATCACCCTGAGCCCGCTGGACGGGTGGACCGCCAGGTAGTGTGAGAGGTCCTCATCCAGACCCAGCGTCCGTAGCGCGTCGGCGCTGGTAGCCGCCAGGCTGGAGCGGGGAACCAGGTTCAGCATCAGCATGTCGTGGCCGAAGGTGAGTGAGAGGTCCAGCAACGCCACGGACTGGGGATGGGCCTTCGCCATAGCCACGGCCAGGTTGACTGCCACGGTAGACTTGCCCACGCCCCCCTTGGGGCTGAAAACGGTAAACAGCTTCCCCGCCGACCTGGGTATCCAGGCGACTTCCGGCAGCGGTGCGGAGCTTGCACGCACGGCAGGCTCCAGCGGGCTGGATGGGACCACCGGCGCCATCCCCCCTAGCCACTGCCCCTCAAAGCATCCAGCCACCGGCCGGCCGCCCCCGGTGCCGTCTGAGGCCTTCGTCTGTAGCACTCCCGACGAGACGACGTAGAGCGCATCGCCCGCCTCACCCTGGCGTGCCACGACCGCGCCGGCTCCCACCCGAGTCTCCCTGACCAGGGTGACTACCTGCTGGACATCGTCGTCGGAAAGCTGCGCGAAGACGTCTATCGAGTTCAAGTGATCACGGATCTTCACCCTGCGCCTCCTGGGGGTCAGCAGACTGTAGTGGCGGCGAACACGATAGGATGGGGAACGGGGCCAATCCCGGTCAAACAGGATCTACAGGATACCCACGCCGTAAAGGATGAGTCTATAGGAAATCCTGTGTATCTATTGCGCCATTTGGGCTGCTTCGGCCGAGTCACATGGGGCGTGGTCAGCCGACGGCTGCTGATAGGTGGTATCATGTGTCACGCGTTGCCATTCGCTTCTGCGGGGGGACTGGTGAAGGCACTCTTACTTACGACCCTGGTCCTGTGTATTCCTCTCTTTGCTCTGTCCTACTGGCTGTTCCGGCCCAGGCTGATGGTGCTGCGCAACCGGCTGGCGCTGGCCCTGAAGATCACCGGCGTACTCTACCTGACTATAATAGTCTACCGCTTGGTGACCTCCGATATCAGGACGGAGCAACTCCAGACAGCCGGACTTTCCCTTGCCTTCTTCGGGACTATATGGGTGGCGGCCTGGGCGATCACCAGGTTGGTGCCCGGCAAGCGCTAGCCCCAATCCCTCTACACTTGCGATCAGCGACGAGGTCGTTTCACGGCTTCAGCACAGAGCACAGCGCTCATCTCCAGCCGTGGTGCGCGCAGCCTTCCCATATGCTACAGTATGGAAAGGATAGAGTCGCCTCGCAAATCATTAATCCCGGCCAGTATTGTCCCAGAGAGCTTCACGAGGAGGTATCGCCATGCCATTGGTTCGCATCGACATGTGGCCCGGACGAAGCCGGGAAGTCAAGGACACCATGATCCGCAACGTCACGAAGGCCGTGGTCGAGTCGATCGGCTGCCCGCCCGAGGCCGTCGAAATCTTGCTCTACGAGGTCGACAAGGCCGATTGGGCCAAGGGTGGCGTATCGGCTGCCCAGCAGCAGGCGAACGCGGCCCAGAAGACGAATTCCTGAGCCTGTACGTGGGGATCCTATACGTCGGGGCGATTTACTCCAGGGAGTGAGCGCCGTCTGACATCGCGGATCCTAAGACTTCAGTGCTCCCTGCGCCTCTCTCGCAGTCATCGGATGGTTGTAGATCGGCGATCCTGGCTGCTGCTTCCGTCCGCCTTCAGCCAGCGAACCCGTATCCACCGGTGCGAACCCGATTTCCTCGATCAGCCGCGACACCGTAGCCTTGGCCGCGGAGTCGTCGCCCGCGACGAATAGCGC
>Ga0209014_10000743_pt1 | contig 19120 bp, 15 predicted proteins | sample BarGraNGADG00212_FD_184491 | JGI IMG/M metagenome (GOLD analysis project Ga0209014, IMG submission 184491) | Arctic peat soil microbial communities from Barrow, Alaska - Barrow Graham LP Ref core NGADG0002-212 (SPAdes) (version 2) | ecosystem: Environmental > Terrestrial > Soil > Wetlands >...
GGGCATGACTGTGATCTCGCTGCCGGACCCCGAGTGGATCGACCTTGTCGGACCGGTGGAGGGTGTGGAGATCGTGCAGTGGGACCTGGCGGGGGAGCCACCGCGCCGTGACGAGCTCTCCTTCGTGGTACCGCCCTATCTCGGGTCGCCACCGTGGCAGCGGCTCGGCCTGGTGCCCGGTCTGCGGGTGGTTCAGCTGCTGAGCGCCGGCTACGACGATGTGCTCGCAGCGCTTCCGGCCGGCGTTCTGCTCGCCAACGCGGCTGGTGTCCACGACGCCTCGACCGCAGAGCTCGCGGTGACACTCACGCTGAGCTCGCTGCGCGGCATACCGGAGTTTGTTGTCGCACAGGGACATTCGCAGTGGCTGCCGTCCGAACGCAGGCAGTCCCTCGCCGACAAGAAGGTGCTCATCATCGGGTATGGCGGGATCGGGGTCGCGATCGCGCGTCGCCTCAGTGGCTTTGAAGTGACGCTGACGGCCGTGGCCTCGCGCGCCCGGGCCGGCGATGAGCTCGTGCCGTCGGTGCACGGGGTGGACGAGCTTTCGTCCCTTCTCCCGGAGCAGGACGTGGTCATCCTGATCGTGCCGCTCTCGGACGCGACCCAGGGACTGGTCGATCGGGACTTCCTGGCCTCGATGCGCGAGGGATCGCTGCTCGTCAACGTCTCGCGCGGCAAGGTCGTCGACACCGACGCACTGGTCGAAGCGGCAGGGGCTGGCAGGATCCGGGCTGCTCTGGACGTCACCGACCCCGAGCCGCTGCCGACGGACCATCCGCTCTGGCACACGCCCGGGGTCCTCATCAGCCCACACGTGGGCGGGGCCTCCAGTGCCTTCGCACCTCGGGCGGTGGCGCTCCTGAGGGAGCAGATCGTGGCGTATGCGCGGGAGCGTCCGTTGCGCAACGTGGTGAACGCAGGCTGATCCATTGCGTACCTCTGTGGTCCGCTGCAAGATCGAGCCATGACCTCGACACTGCTCGCCATCGGCACACGCAAGGGGCTCTGGCTGGCCCAGAGCAAGGACCGGAGCACGTGGACGATGGACGGCCCGCACTTTCTCATGCGTGAGATCCCCAGCATCGGCATCGACACCCGCGGAGGGTCCCCGAGACTTCTCGTCGGGGTGCGCTCAGAGCACTGGGGCCCCACGGTCACGAGGAGCGATGACCTCGGCCAGTCCTGGGATGAGACCCCCGAGGGCGCAGTCCGCTTCCCTGAGGACACCGGAGCCGCCGTCGAGCGGGTCTGGCAGATCACGCCGGACGTCCATGATGACGACGTCGTGTGGGCCAGCACCGAACCGCAGGCACTGTGGCGCAGCGATGACCGCGGCCAGACGTTCTCCCTGGTCCGCGGCCTCTGGGAGCATCCGCATCGCCCGGACTGGGGCGCCGGGTTCGGTGGAGCCGCGATCCACACGATCCTGCCCGATCCAGCCGACTCCGCCTCGATGCTCGTGGCGATGAGCACCGGCGGCGTCTACCGGACCGCGGACAGCGGCGAGACATGGACTGCCAACAACGGCGGTATCAAGGCGCCCTACCTGCCCGACCCGTGGCCGGAGTTCGGCCAGTGTGTGCACAAGGTCGCCCGGGACAGCGTCAACGCCGCCCGCCTCTACGCCCAGAACCACCATGGTGTCTACCGTTCGGATGACAACGGAGCCACCTGGACCTCGATCGCCGACGGCCTGCCGACCGACTTCGGCTTCACGGTTCTTGCCCACCCGACCAAGGGCGACACCGTGTGGCTGATCCCGGTCACCGCCGACCGTGAACGCATCCCACCCGGCGGCCAGCTTCAGGTCCAGCGCTCCTCGGACGCCGGCGCATCCTGGCTGACGTGCTCCGACGGACTGCCCGCTCCGTCCTACACGTGTGTGCTGCGCGATGCGGCTGCCACTGACACCCACGAACCGGCGGGGCTCTACTTCGGGACACGAAACGGCGAGGTCTATGCATCGTCGAACGAGGGAGAGAGCTTCGTCCGTATCGCCGAGCAGCTGCCGGATGTCCTTTGCGTGCGGGCGGCAGTCCTCACATGACCGACGGCGTGCGGATCATCCTTCCCGGAGTCCTGCGGGAGCTGGCCGATGGCGACGCCGAGGTCGTGGTGCCGGTCGGCGGTGAAGCGACTCTGCTGCGGACCGTCCTCGATGCGGCTTTCGTCACGCGGCCGCAGCTCGGCGCCCGGATCAGGGACGAGACGGGTGAGCTGCGTCGCCACGTCAACGTGTTCGTCGACGGCCAGGATGTTCGTCGCACGGGTGGACTCGACGTCCTGGTCGGTCCCGACGCTGTGGTCCACATCCTTCCGTCGGTGGCCGGTGGCTGATTCGCCGGATCCCGGGATCCAGAGGAGGCTCGAGTCATGACGACGGCGAAGACCCAGCGCACGCTGATCCTGCTTCGGCACGCGAAGGCTGAACAGGCGCACGGCAAGCCGGACCACCAACGCGGGCTCGCAGCGCGAGGCCGTCACGACGCGCGTGCCGTCGGCAGGTGGCTGAGCGATCCATCGCAAGGTGCGGCCATCGACCTCGTTCTCTGCTCAACGTCGGAACGCACCCGCCAGACCCTCGATGGCCTGTGCGCCGCCGGTGCCCTCGTGAGGGAGTCGCGGTTCGACGAGCGGATCTACAACGCCAGCGCGGCCTCCCTGCTGGGCGTGCTGCTGGAGGTTCCGGACTCGGTCAACACCGTCCTGCTGGTAGGCCATGCCCCCGGGATCCCCATGCTGGCAATGGCGCTCGCGATCGGGGGCACCGGGTCGACCGAAGCCATCGAGCGTCTCTCAAAGGGCTTCCCCACCTCCAGCCTGGCGATCCTGGGGTTCGAGGGTCGCTGGGCGGCTCTGGCGCCCGAAACGGCGTACCAGCGTGAGTTCGTGGTCCCGCGAGGTTGAGCCAGAGGTGGCTCTGTCCGCAGGGCGAGATCGAGGTATCAGCCTGTGGATGGGGTCATAGAATCCCGGCATGACCCAGAGCCCGACCGCGTCGTCCAGCCAGCCCGACATCAAGCCGCGCAGCCGCGACGTCACCGACGGGCTCGAGAAGGCGGCGGCCAGGGGTATGCTCCGCGCCGTCGGCATGGGCGATGACGACTGGGTCAAGCCACAGATCGGGGTCGCCAGCTCCTGGAACGAGATCACCCCGTGCAACCTGTCGCTGGATCGGCTCGCCCAGGCGGTCAAGGACGGGGTGCACGCCGCCGGCGGCTACCCGCTGGAGTTCGGAACCATCAGCGTCAGCGACGGCATCTCGATGGGACACGAGGGGATGCACTTCTCGCTGGTCAGCCGCGAGATCATCGCCGACTCCGTCGAGGCTGTCATGCAGGCCGAGCGCCTTGACGGCTCCGTTCTGCTGGCCGGCTGCGACAAGTCCCTGCCGGGGATGCTCATGGCCGCTGCGCGCCTCGATCTTGCGAGTGTCTTCCTGTATGCCGGGTCGATCCTCCCCGGCATCGCCAAGATGAGCGACGGGTCTGAGCGCACGGTCACCATCATCGACGCGTTCGAGGCCGTCGGGGCGTGCGCGGCAGGTCGCATGAGCCGCGACGACGTCGACGCCATCGAGCGTGCCATCTGCCCGGGTGAGGGTGCCTGCGGTGGCATGTACACCGCCAACACCATGGCGTGCGTGGCCGAAGCCATCGGGATGTCACTGCCCGGTAGCGCGGCCCCGCCGGCCACCGACCGTCGCCGTGACGGGTTTGCGCGCAAGTCCGGCGAGGCCGTCGTCGGGCTGCTGCGCCATGGCATCACTGCCCGCCAGATCATGACCAAGGAGGCGTTCGAGAATGCCATCGCCGTCGTCATGGCCTTCGGCGGGTCGACAAACGCTGTCCTGCATCTGCTGGCCATCGCCAACGAGGCGGAGGTCGAGCTGTCCCTGGAGGACTTCGCAAGAGTCGGGGCCACCGTCCCTCACCTGGCCGACGTCAAGCCTTTCGGCCGGTTCGTCATGACCGACATCGACCGCGTCGGCGGTGTCCCGGTCGTCATGAAGGCCCTGCTGGGCGCGGGACTGCTGCACGGTGACTGCCTGACCGTCACGGGTCGGACCGTTGCCGAGAACCTTGCCGACGTCCGCCCACCCGACCCCGATGGCCACGTCCTGCGCGCCATGTCCGAGCCCCTGCACAAGACCGGTGGCCTGACCATGCTGCGCGGCTCTCTGGCGCCCGAGGGCGCTGTCGTGAAGTCGGCTGGCTTTGACGCGAATGTCTTCGAGGGCAGCGCAAGGGTCTTCGACGGGGAGCGCGCGGCGATGGATGCCGTGGCGAACGGCTCCCTGAAGGCCGGGGACGTTCTGGTCATCCGCTACGAGGGGCCCAAGGGCGGTCCCGGGATGCGCGAGATGCTCGCCGTCACCGGCGCCATCAAGGGTGCCGGTCTCGGCAAGGACGTGCTTCTGCTGACCGACGGTCGCTTCTCAGGTGGCACCACAGGACTGTGCGTCGGACACGTGGCCCCCGAGGCGGAGGACGGAGGCCCCATCGCCTTCGTCCGGGACGGTGACCGGATCCGCCTCGACGTGGCCGCTGGGACGCTCGACGTGGACGTGCCGCAGGAGGTGCTAGCCGAGCGCGCCGTCGGCTTCACGCCGCCGGCGTCCAAGTACCCTCGAGGCGTCCTGGCCAAGTACCGCAAGCTGGTCGGCAGCGCCGCACGGGGAGCCGTCTGCGGCTAAGCAGCTCATGTGTCGCGTGGTCCATTTATCGGACAACGCGTCCGAATGTTGAGACCACACGCACAGCCGGTTGACACTTCATCGCGGTGCCTGCACGGTTGGCGCGTGGCCCGAATTCTCGTACTCCCCTAGCGTGCCGACTCCCACCTGAGTCAGCGCGCTACCCCTCATGTCCGGATCCGGACCGAGGGTCTTTTTTTTGCAGACGGTCCGTGATCGCGGACCGGCTCGGACCACGGGACTGCACGAGGCACTCGTTCTTGAAAGCGGTGACGAAAGTGACTGACGGCAAGGCTCCAGGGCCAGGCTCGACCCCAGACGCATCCGGGCGGCAGGGACCCTCTCCTGCGGACCTCGCCGGCTCGACGCGCGCAGGCAGCGTTCCGGCCGACGAGCCCCAGGGCCAGGTCACCGGCGCGCAGAGCCTGGTGATGGCACTGGAGGCGCTGGGCGTCGATACCGTCTTCGGGATCCCGGGTGGTGCGATCCTGCCGGCATACGACCCGCTCCTGGACTCCACCAAGGTGCGGCACATCCTGGTGCGTCATGAGCAGGGTGCGGGGCACGCGGCCGAAGGCTACGCATCGGCCAGCGGCAAGGTCGGGGTGTGCATGGCCACGAGCGGCCCGGGTGCGACCAACCTTGTGACGCCGATCGCCGACGCGTACATGGACTCGGTCCCCATCGTCGCCATCACCGGTCAGGTCACCTCCAGGTCCATCGGGACGGACGCCTTCCAGGAGGCCGACATCCGCGGCATCACCATGCCGATCACCAAGCACAACTACCTGATCACGGACGCAGACGCCATCCCGCGTGCGATAGCCGAGGCCTTCCACATCGCGGGGACCGGCCGCCCCGGCCCGGTGCTGGTCGACATCAGCAAGGACGCCCTCATGGCCATGACCACGTTCGTGTGGCCCCCGAAGCTGGACCTGCCCGGCTACCGCCCGGTGGCCAAGCCGCATGGCAAACAGATCCGCGAAGCGGCCAGGCTCATCGGTGAGGCGCGTCGTCCGGTGCTGTATGTCGGTGGGGGAGTCATCCGCTCCGGTGCCAGTGACCTGCTCCGCAAGTTCGTCGAGCTCACCCAGATACCGGTGGTCACCACGTTGATGGCCCGGGGTGCCGTGTCCGACCACCACCCGCTCAACCTCGGGATGCCGGGCATGCACGGTTCTGTGGCTGCAGTCACGGCCCTGCAGAAGTCAGACCTGCTGATCGCACTCGGTGCCCGCTTCGACGACCGGGTGACCGGTCAGCTCTCGACCTTCGCGGTTGGCGCCAAGGTCATCCACGCGGACATCGACCCTGCCGAGATCTCCAAGAACCGCGTCGCCGACGTCCCGATCGTAGGCGACTGCAAGGACGTCATCAGTGACCTCATCGCGGCGGTTGGCGGCGACGCGGCTGCTGGTCATCGAGGTGACTACGAGGCGTGGCGGACGCAGGTTGCCGAGTGGAAGGCCACCTTCCCGCTGGGCTACTCCGCACCTGAGGGCGACGCGCTCTCCCCGCAGTACGTCATCGAGCGCATCGGCGCCATCAGCGGACCGGAGTCGATCTTCGTGGCCGGCGTTGGCCAGCACCAGATGTGGGCCGCCCAGTTTGTCAAGTATGAACGGCCGCACAGCTGGATCAACTCCGGCGGTCTGGGCACGATGGGTTTCGCGGTGCCGGCGGCGATGGGAGCCAAGGTCGCCCAGCCCGATCGGACCGTCTGGGCCATCGACGGTGACGGTTGCTTCCAGATGACCAACCAGGAGCTCGCAACCTGCGTCATCAACAAGATCCCGATCAAGGTCGCGATCATCAACAACTCGAGCCTGGGCATGGTCCGCCAGTGGCAGACGCTCTTCTACAACGAGCGCTACTCCAACACCGACCTGCACACCAGCCATGCGCAGGTCCGCGTCCCCGACTTCGTCAAGCTGGCCGAAGCCTACGGATGCGTCGGGCTGCGCTGTGACTCACCCGCCGAGGTCGACTCAACGATCGCCAAGGCCATGGAGATCAGCGACCTTCCGGTCGTGGTGGACTTCGTCGTCCACCGCGATGCGATGGTGTGGCCGATGGTCCCCTCCGGAGTCAGCAACGACCAGATCCAGACTGCACGCGGCCTGACGCCGGTGTGGGACCGCGAAGACTGAAGGGGGACCCAGAGATGAGCAAGCACACGCTGTCAGTCCTGGTCGAGAACAAGCCCGGCGTCCTGGCTCGCATCGCGGGGCTGTTCTCGCGTCGCGGGTTCAACATCGACTCCCTGGCGGTCGGCCCGACCGAACACCCGGACGTGTCACGGATGACGGTCGTCGTCGATGTCGAGGACCTGCCGCTGGAGCAGGTCACCAAGCAGCTCAACAAGCTGGTCGAGGTGCTCAAGGTGGTGGAGCTCGATCAGAACGCCTCCGTCCAACGCGAGATCCTCCTGGTCAAGGTCCGCGCGGACATGCAGACCCGCTCGCACATCCTTGAGACGGCCCAGCTGTTCCGGGCCAAGGTGGTAGACGTCGCCACCGACGCCGTGACCATCGAGGCCACCGGTAGCAGCGACAAGCTGGACGCGCTGCTGCGGATTCTGGAGCCCTTTGGCATCAGAGAGCTCGTCCAGTCCGGCAGGGTCGCCATCGGCCGTGGCGCCCGCTCCATCACCGATCGCTCGCTGCGGTCGGCCTGAGACGACATGACCCGCACAAACCCGCTCACGCAACCCCACCCCATACCTGAAGGAGCCCGCCGTGGCTGAGATGTTCTACGACGACGATGCAGACCTGTCCGTGATCCAGGGACGCAAGGTCGCTGTCATCGGCTATGGCAGCCAGGGCCACGCCCACGCGCTGAACCTGCGCGACTCGGGCGTCGACGTTCGCGTGGGCCTGGCGGAGGGCAGCAGGTCCAAGGCCAAGGCAGTGGCAGAGGGACTGAAGGTCGTGTCGGTGGCCGAGGCGGTGCGCGAGGCCGACGTCGTCATGATCCTGACCCCGGACCAGGCCCAGCGCAGCGTCTACGCCGAGTCGATCGCCCCGAACCTCAAGGAGGGCGCGGCGCTGTTCTTCGCCCACGGCTTCAACATCCGGTTCGGCTACATCCAGGCCCCGTCAGGTGTCGACGTCGCCATGGTGGCGCCAAAGGGACCGGGGCACCTCGTGCGGCGCGAGTATGTCGACGGCCGCGGGGTCCCCGTGCTCGTCGCCGTCGAGAAGGACGAGTCCGGCAGGGCATGGGAGCTGGCCAAGTCCTACGCCCGGGCGATCGGCGGCCTGCGCGCCGGCGGCATCAGGACGACCTTCACCGAGGAGACCGAGACCGACCTGTTCGGCGAGCAGGCGGTTCTGTGCGGTGGTGCGTCGCAGCTGGTCATGTACGGTTTCGAGACCCTCGTCGAGGCTGGCTACCAGCCCGAGGTGGCGTACTTCGAGTGCCTGCACGAGCTCAAGCTGATCGTCGACCTGATGGTCGAGGGAGGCATCGCCAAGCAGCGTTGGTCGGTTTCCGACACCGCTGAGTACGGCGACTATGTCTCGGGTCCCCGGGTCATCGACGCGCGGGTCAAGGAGAACATGAAGGCTGTGCTTGCGGACATCACAAGTGGCGCCTTCGCCAAACGCTTCATCGCCGACCAGGACGCTGGCGCACCCGAGTTCACGGCGCTGCGCGAGAAGGGCGCGGCACACCCGATCGAGGCGACCGGGCGCGAGCTGCGTGGCCTGATGAGCTGGATCAAGCCGTCCGACACGGACTACGTCGAGGGCTCCGCCGCGCGCTGAAGCCGAGGGCTTGCCTCCTCTCGTTGCGCCGAAACCACCGAGTCGCTCCCCGCGACCGGTGGTTTCGGTGGTTTCGCCGCAACGAGACGCGGGTGCCTGCGTGTCCCATATCGCGGCCCGCTGCCGACGCGCCGGCTGCGCGCTCTAGACTCATTTCGGGCACAACGCGGTGCCGAGGAATTTGCTCTCCACCGGCCGACCGCACACCTGGACCGGCCGGTCCCTCCAGCTGTGAAGGACAGGCCCCGTGACCAAGCCAGTTGTCTTGATTGCCGAAGTGCTCTCGCCCGCGACCATCGACGCCCTCGGGCCCGACTTCGAGGTCCGACACTGCGATGGTGCCAACCGCGACGAGCTCCTGGCGGCCCTGGCCGACGTCGACGCAGTGCTGATCCGCTCCGCCACCAAGATGGACCAGGAGGCGCTCGCCGCCGCCAAGCGGCTCAAGGTCGTCGCACGGGCCGGTGTCGGTCTGGACAATGTGGACGTCAAGGCTGCAACGATCGCCGGGGTCATGGTCGTGAACGCCCCGACATCCAACATCGCCTCAGCCGCCGAGCTGGCCGTCGGCCTGTTGCTGGCCACCGCCCGCAACATCGCGCCCGCCAACCAGGCGCTCAAGGACGGGAAGTGGAAGCGCAGCCAGTACGGCGGAGTCGAGCTGCTCGGCAAGACCGCAGGAATCGTCGGTCTCGGCCGGATAGGCGCCCTGACCGCCGAGCGGCTCGCGGGCTTTGGCATGAGGCTGCTCGCGTACGACCCCTACCTGAGCGCGGCTCGTGCTGGCCAGCTCGGGGTCAAGCTCGTCTCCCTCGAAGACTTGCTGGCCGAGAGCGACTTCATCACCGTGCACCTGCCCAAGACGCCTGAGACCATTGGCCTGATTGGCGAAGAGGCTCTCAAGCTCGTCAAACCGTCCGTGCGCATCATCAACGCGGCCCGCGGTGGCATCGTCGACGAGCAGGCACTGGCCAACGCGCTCAAGGAGGGCCGTGTTGCGGGCGCCGGAATCGACGTGTGGTCGAAGGAGCCATGCACCGAGTCCCCGCTGTTCGAGTTCGAGTCGGTCGTTGTCACCCCACATCTCGGCGCCTCGACCGAAGAGGCCCAGGAAAAGGCTGGCGTCGCGGTTGCCAAGTCGGTCCGCCTTGCCCTGGGCGGCGACCTGGTTCCGGACGCCGTGAACGTCGCCGGGGGTGTCATCGCCGAGGAGGTCCGACCCGGAATCGCCCTGGTGGAGAAGCTCGGCCGCATCTACACCGCGCTCGCAGGGTCCGTTCCTGCGCAGCTCGACATCGATGTTCGCGGCGAGATCACCCAGTTCGACGTCAGCATCTGGAAGCTGGCGGCTCTCAAGGGTCTGTTCCAGGACGTGGTCGAGGAGCAGGTGTCCTATGTCAACGCCCCCTTGCTGGCCCGTGAGCGAGGTTGCGAGGTGCGCCTCCTGACCGACCCGAACAGCGCGGACTTCCGCAACGTCACGGTGCTTCGCGGAACCCTTGCCGATGGCAGCGTCATCAGCGTCTCCGGCACCCTCACCGGCCCGCGGATGATCGAGAAGGTCGTGGGCGTCAACGGGTATGACCTCGAGGTCCCCATCTCGGAGCACATGGCCTTCTTCACGTATGCCGACCGGCCCGGTGTCGTGGGCAACGTCGGCCGCGTGCTCGGCGAGGCCGGCATCAACATCGGTGGCATGCAGGTGGCACGTGACGCTGCGGGCGGCGAGGCGCTCGTGGTGATCACCGTCGACTCACAGATCCCTGCGCCAGTGCTGAGCGAGATCTCCCAGGAGATCGGCGCGAATACGGTCAGGGTGGTCGACCTCGACGACTGAACCCAACGTTCGGGTCTGTCTCAGTTTATGAGAACGCGTCCCAGATGGCAGGACGCTGCGGTATTCTCGGGTACAGGTCGTGGCTCACTATCTGCTGCTGCGGCCAGGCCATCTGAGTCAGCGACTCGTCGCGGAGAACCCGCACGCGCTGCTCACCGGCCGGGGGCAGGACTCGAGGCCGCAAGACGCCTCGATATCAGCGTGTGAGAGCTCAATGGGGTGAAGGACGTGATCAGCATGAGCGAAGAAGAACTGGCTGCTCGCCGGGCACTGCAAGAGTCCATGGACCTGCGCGACCAGGGCCACTCGGACGACTGAGCCGCTTCGGCACAACATGATAGACGGCGTCGGACCACCGGCGCCGTTCGTCATGTGAGACAGAGGGTCCAGGATGCAAGACGTCTCCTACGCTGATGAACATGGTTGAGACGCAGCAACGAGATTCGCTGAACATCGCAGTCATCGGGGGCGATGGCATCGGCCCCGAGGTGGTGGCCGAGGGCCTCAAGGTCCTTTCGGCTGTCACATCGGGTACGGGTCTGAAGGTCAGCACCACCGAGTTCGACCTCGGAGCCCGCCGCTGGCATGCGACCGGTGAGACCCTGCCGGACTCGGCAATGGAAGAGATTCGCGGACACGACGCGATCCTGCTGGGCGCCGTGGGTGACCCCGGCGTCCCGAGCGGAGTCCTCGAACGTGGGCTGCTGCTCAAGCTGCGGTTCGCTTTCGACCAGTACGTCAACCTACGCCCCGTGCGGCTCTATCCCGGGGTGCTGAGCCCGCTGGCGCTCGACCGGGTGGCTCCGAACGGCATCGACTTCGTCGTCGTTCGCGAAGGCACCGAAGGACCGTACGTCGGTAACGGTGGCTCCCTTCGGGTCGGGACACCGGCCGAGATCGCCACAGAGGTCAGCATCAACACCCGGTACGGCGTGGAGCGCGTGGTGCGCGATGCCTTCGCCCGCGCGAGAGCCCGGGAACGCAAGCATCTGACCCTTGTTCACAAGCACAACGTCCTCGTGAACGCGGGTGACCTGTGGCGACGGACCGTGGATGAGGTCGGCGCCGAGTTCCCCGACGTGACAACGGCCTACCAGCACGTGGACGCAGCCACGATCTTCATGGTCACCGACCCCGGCCGTTTCGACGTGATCGTCACGGACAACCTCTTCGGCGACATCGTGACCGACATCGCGGCCGCGATCGCCGGTGGCATCGGCCTGGCGGCAAGCGGCAACATCAACCCAGAGCGCACCGCCCCCAGCATGTTCGAGCCGGTCCACGGCTCGGCGCCCGACATTGCGGGTCAGGGCAAGGCCGACCCAACCGCGGCGATCCTGTCCGTCGCCATGCTCCTGGACCACCTCGGGCGCACCCAGGATGCGCACCGGGTCGAGCAGGCCGTGGCGTCGGACCTACGCGCGCGTGGGACCGCGACCCGCTCCACTTCTCAGATCGGCGACGCGATAGCCGCCCTCGTTGGCTGATCCCGGTAACCTTCGGAGAAGGAGATACCGCGTGCACGTCCTGGAGGACCCATGTCAACGTCAGCACTGTCGTTCACCGTCGAGCTGCGTTCTGACCCGTTGCCGGAAGACCAGCGCCAGGCAGCTCTGGCCAACCCGGGTTTTGGCAAGACCTTCACCGACCACATGGCGCTGGCCACGTGGACCAGCACTGGGGGTTGGCATGATGCCAAGGTCACGGCCTACGGGCCGTTGTCGCTCTACCCTTCGGCGGCGGTGCTGCACTACGCCCAGGAGATCTTCGAGGGCATGAAGGCCTACCGTCACGCTGATGGCTCGGTCTGGACCTTCCGTCCCGAGGTCAACGCGGCCCGATTTGCCCGCAGCGCAAAGCGACTGGCTCTCCCGGAGCTGCCTGTGGCGGACTTCCTCGAGTCGATCAGGGTGTTGGTTGCGACCGACGAGAGGTGGGTTCCCGCAGGTGACAGCGAGGAGGCGAGCCTGTATCTGCGGCCGTTCATGTTTGCCTCCGAGGCGTTTCTTGGAGTGCGCCCGGCTGCCGAGGTGACCTACGTCGTGATCGCCTCCCCCGCCGGTCCCTACTTCGCCGGCGGTCTCAAACCAGTCTCGATCTGGCTGTCCACCAGCTACACCCGTGCTGCCCCTGGCGGGACCGGCGCGGCCAAGGCGGGCGGCAACTACGCGGCCAGCCTCGCCGCGCAGGTGGAGGCCACCGCCAACGGCTGTGACCAGGTGGCGTTCCTGGATGCGGTGGAACACCGGTGGGTCGAGGAGCTCGGCGGGATGAACCTCTTCTTCGTCTACCGTGACGGCGCCATCGTGACCCCCGCGCTTACTGGCACCATCCTTGAGGGTGTCACGCGCTCCTCGATCATCGAGCTGGCCGAGGATCTCGACCTCAAGGTCGATGAGCGTCGAATCTCGATCGAGGAGTGGCGAGACGGTGCCGCCAGCGGCGAGATCACCGAGGTGTTCGCGTGCGGTACGGCCGCGGTCGTGACTCCGGTCGGGCGCCTGGCCTGGCAGGAGGGCGAGGTTCTCATCGGCGATCACGGCGTCCACGGTGGCGTTGGGTCGGTGACCCGCTCGATCCGTGAGGCGCTGCTCGACGTGCAGTACGGCCGCGCGACCGACTCGCACGGCTGGCTGACCCGCCTCGCCTGAAGAGGAATTCAATGGTCTGTGAACAGACCATTGACGGGAAGCCCTCTGTGTGACTTTAATCACCTCACCACAATTCTCGGCGATTATTGGTCCGCCGATCCAGGTAGATGAGGTGAAGCATGAGCGTTCCCCCGGCTGTCTCGGCTATCGACCAGGACGCGGTCCGGCTGGCCGAGCTTGGCTACAAGCAAGAGCTCCACCGCGGAATGAGCGGATTCTCCAACTTCGCCGTGTCGTTCTCGATCATCTCCGTTCTGGCCGGATGCATCACGAGCTTTGGCATCGCCATGAGCTCGGGCGGTCCGATCGCGATCGCGATCGGCTGGCCGCTGGTCGGGGTCTTCGTCCTGTGTGTCGCGCTGGCGATGGGAGAGATCTGCTCGGTCTACCCGACCGCCGGCGGTCTGTACTTCTGGACCGGTCGGTTGGCTCGCCGGAACAAGGCGGTCTGGGCCTGGTATGTCGGATGGTTCAACTTCCTCGGTGAGGTCGCCGTGACCGCGGCGATCGACTTCGGCGCGGCGCTGACCTGGATTGCCTTTGCCAACCTGGCCTGGGGCGTCGAGGCGACGGCGGTCCACACGTTCCTGCTCTACGCCGTCATCCTGATGTCCCACGGACTGCTCAACACTTTTGGCGTCAACCTGGTCAGGCTTCTCTCCGATATCAGCGCCTGGTGGCACCTCGTCGGGGTTGCCGTCATCGTCGCTGTCCTCGCGTTCATCCCGGACCATCACCAGACGCTGTCATGGACGTTCTTCCACTACGAGAACCACAACGGCTGGGCCAGTCCCATCTACGTGTTCCTCATCGGCTTGTTGATGGCGCAGTACACCTACACCGGGTTCGACGCTTCCGCCCACGTGGCCGAGGAGACCCACGGCGCCGCCACCAACGCACCCAAGGGCATCGTGAACTCGGTCGTCGTGTCGATCATTGCCGGCTGGATCCTGCTCCTGGCGGTCACCGCCGCGATCCAGAACTACAGCGCGGAGCTGGGTAGCGCGACCGGGCTTCCGGCGGCGCAGATCTTCGTCGACGCGGCCGGGAGCAAGGTGGGGCTCTTCCTCATCTTCATCTGTGGTGTGGCTCAGTACTTCTGCGGCATGGCGTCGGTGACCGCGAACTCGCGGATGACCTATGCGTTCTCGCGCGACGGTGCGCTGCCGGGCTCGAGGCTGTGGGCAAAGGTCAACGCTCGTACCGGAACGCCGACCAACTCCATCTGGCTCTGCACGGTCTCCTCGCTCATCCTGGCCAGCCCCGCGCTGAAGAGCACCACGGCATACTTCGCGGTCACCTCCATCGCCGTTATCGGGCTGTACATCGCCTACATCACGCCCGTCCTGCTGCGCCGGCTCAACCCGGACTTCCAGTCAGGCGAGTGGAACCTGGGACGGTACAGCGCGGTCATCGGCTGGATCGCCATCGCGTGGGTGGGGTTCATCGTGATCCTTTTCATGCTCCCAACGGCCAACCCCATCACCGTGGACAACTTCAACTACGCGCCGATCGCGGTTCTGGCGGTCCTGGTCTTCGCCACGATGTCCTGGTTCATCGGCGGGCGCCAGCACTTCATGAAGGACGTTCCGTCGGGGCATGACACCAAGCCCGCTGAAGAGATCTTCAACCTCTGACGACGGTGGATCCCGTGAGCTCGGTGAGTCGGCTGCCCGACGCGGTCCTGCGGCCGCTGAGGGGAGGCAACGCATTCGAGTCCACGGTGGAGCAGCTGGCAACTGCGGTGCGTCTGGGTGTGTTCGCGTATGGCGAGCAGCTGCCTCCCGAGCGGGAGCTTGCCGCGCGCCTCGGCGTCAGTCGGATGACACTGCGCGAAGCCATTGCGGCACTTAGGGACTCGGGCCTGGTCACCACGCGGCGCGGCCGAGGAGGCGGCACCGTCGTGGTCTACCAGGGTGAGGACCAGATAGGTCAGAACCGGGCGGGAGTGCGCCACGGTGCGTCGCTGGTCGATGCCTTGGACTTCAGGCGGGTCGTCGAGCCGGGCGCCGCCTACCTGGCCGCGGGAAGGTCATTGTCGGCGGACCAGCGTGCATGGCTCACGGCATCCGAGCTGGAGGTCCGCTCGGCGTCGGACAACGCCGCGCATCGGGTTGCTGATGCCAGGCTGCATCTGGCCATCGCGACGTTGTCCGGGTCTCCCATGCTCATCGAGGCAGTCACCCGTGCACAGTCAGCGCTCCAGGAGCTCCTGGCCGCGATCCCTGTGCTACCGGCCAACATCAGCCACTCGAACGCCCAGCACAGGGCCATTGTCGCGGCAGTGCTGGCCGGGGACGAAGATGGTGCCCGGGCGTTCATGGAGGAGCACTGCGATGCGACCTCAGCGTTGCTTCGGGGCCTTCTTGGCTAGCGGACACGAACGAAGAAGGACGACGAGCTTCAACGCGAGGAGAGATGTATGACTGCCCCACCGACACTGACCATTGAGCAGCTGCGAGCCGAGATCGAGTCGGGGGCCATCGACACGGTCATCACTGCGATCACCGACATGCAGGGACGTCTGCAGGGCAAGCGCAACCACGGGCAGTTCTTCCTGGACCATGTGCTTGGTCATGGTGTGGAGGGATGCAACTACCTGCTAGCCGTCGATGTCGAGATGAACACGGTCGACGGCTACGCCATCAGCTCCTGGGAGCGTGGCTACGGTGACATGTTGTTCGAGCTGGATATGTCGACGCTGCGCCGAACGCCGGGCCAGCCCCACTCCGCCACGGTGCAGTGCGACCTGCTCTGGATGGACGGCAGCGGTCTTGTGCGCCCGTCGCCGCGCTCCGTGCTCAAGTCCCAGGCTGCGGCCGCAGCGGACCTTGGTTGTGTCGCCATCGCCGGGACCGAGCTCGAGTTCATCGTGTTCGAGGACTCGTATGACGCCGCCTGGGACCGGCGCTACCAGGGGCTCACGGGTGCCAATCGCTACAACGTCGACTACTCGATCCTGGGCGGAACAAGGGTCGAGCCGTTGCTGCGCGATATCCGCAACGAGATGTACGCCGCAGGCGTTGTGGTCGAGAACGCCAAGGGGGAGTGCAACCTGGGCCAGCACGAGATCGCGTTCCTGTACGACGAGGTCGTCCGAACCTGCGATAACCACAGCGTCTACAAGAACGCAGCCAAGGAGATCGCGGCAGCCCATGGCCAGTCGCTGACCTTCATGGCCAAGTACGACCACCGCGAGGGAAACTCTTGCCACATCCACCTCTCGCTTCGTGGGCAGGACGGCACCATGGTCTTCGCCGACGACGGCAGGAACGGCGGCCAGAGCCAGATGTTCGATCACTTCCTGGCTGGGATCCTGGCCACGATGCGCGAGTTCACCTTGCTGTATGCGCCAAACATCAACTCCTACAAACGCTTTGCCCCCGGTTCCTTTGCCCCGACAGCGGTCGCATGGGGCCGGGACAACCGCACCTGTGCCTTGCGTGTGGTCGGCCGCGGCGCCGGGCTGCGCGTCGAGAACCGGCTGCCGGGCGGTGACGTCAACCCGTACCTGGCTGTTGCGGCGATGCTCGCAGGTGGCCTGCACGGCATCGAGGAGCAGCTGCCGCTTGAGCCGGCCCTCGAGGGCAACGCCTACGTCTCCGACAAGCCCCGCGTCCCCTCCACCCTGCTGGAGGCTCGGGACCTCTTCGCCGCATCGACTGTGGCGGAACAGGTTTTTGGCAAGGATGTGGTGGAGCACTACGTCCATGCAGCAGACGTCGAGCTGCTGGCGTTCAACACAGCGGTCACCGACTGGGAACGAGTCAGAGGGTTTGAGCGGCTGTGAACGAGCAGAGGAATCCAGCGCAGACCGGCGAGCACGACGTCATCAACCCGGCAACCGAGGCGCTGGTCCGGCGGATCGAGCAGCCCGACCTTGAGCGGACCGATGAGGCGATCGACCGCGCTGACGCCGCAGGTCCTGCGTGGCGCGCGGTGGCGCCTGCCGATCGTGGGCGGCTCCTGCGTCGGTTCAGCGAGGTCGTGGACTCTCATCTGGAGGAGCTGGCCCAGCTCGAGGTCAGCAACTCCGGACACACGATCGGCAACGCACGTTGGGAGGCTGGGAACGTCCGCGACGTCCTCAACTACTACTCAGCAGCGCCAGAACGCCTGTTCGGCAGGCAGATTCCGGTCGCCGGTGGTCTGGATGTCACGTTCAAGGAGCCGCTCGGGACGGTTGGCATCATCGTGCCGTGGAACTTTCCGATGCCGATCGCCGGTTGGGGCTTCGCGCCTGCGCTGGCTGCCGGCAACACGGTGGTCCTCAAACCTGCCGAGCTCACCCCCCTGACGGCCATCCGGCTCGGCGAGCTCGCAATGGAGGCCGGTATTCCGGAGGGCGTCTTCACCGTCATTGCCGGCAAGGGGTCGGTCGTCGGCGAACGCTTCGTGACCCACCCAGCGGTCCGCAAGATCTGCTTCACGGGATCGACTGCGGTAGGTCAGCGGATCATGCGGGGGGCCGCCGATCAGGTCAAGCGGATCACCCTGGAGCTGGGCGGCAAGAGCGCCAACGTTATCTTCGACGATGCTGATATCGAGGTTGCGGCCGCGGCAGCTCCCATGTCCTTCCTGGACAATGCGGGTCAGGACTGCTGTGCTCGAAGTCGAATTCTGGTACAGCGCAACATTTTTGATCGTTTCATGGAACTGTTTGAACAGGCCGTCAAGGGTGTCGTGGTGGGAGATCCGACACAGGACATCACGCAGATGGGGCCCCTCATCAGTCCGGGTCATCGGGAGACGGTGCGCTCGTATGTCGAGAACTCTGCCGAGCCGGTGGAGGTCGCCTTTCGCGGCGCGGCGCCCGCAGGAGCTGGTTTCTGGTACCCCGCCACCGTGGTCCTTGCGCGCGGTACCTCGGAGCGAGTCTGGCGCGAAGAGGTCTTCGGCCCCGTCGTGGCCGTGCTGCCCTTCGAGGACGAGGCCGACGCGATCGCCAAGGCAAACAACTCGGACTACGGCCTGTCCGGATCGATCTGGACCCGAGACGTGGGGCGCGCGCTGCGCGTCTCGCGCGGCATACAGGCAGGCAATCTCTCGGTGAACTCCCACAGCAGCGTTCGGTATTCGACACCGTTCGGTGGTTTCAAACAGTCCGGCATCGGGCGCGAGCTCGGGCCCGACGCGCTCGATGCATTCACAGACGTCAAGAACGTCTTCATCTCCACCAGTTGATGAGAACCGAGTTGATGTGAACCCGTTGAACAGCAACACCTGACAGAACCGCATCCGTAGAGGGAAGGCAGAGACACTCATGGCAGGCAGGATCGAAGGCAAGGTCGCGGTCGTCACAGGAGGCAGCAGCGGTATCGGGCTGGCTACGGTACGACGGTTCGCAGCTGAGGGCGCCAAGGTTGTGATCGGCGATGTCGACGACGCCAACGGTTCGCAGATCGCTGCGGAGATCGACGGCGCGTTCGTCCACTGTGACGTCACCAACCCCGAGCAGGTAGAGGCCCTCTTCCGTACCGCAAAGGAGAAGTACGGCAGCATCGACATTGCCTTCAACAATGCGGGCATCTCACCGCCGGAGGACGACTCGATCCTCACCACCGATCTCGCCGCCTGGCGCAAGGTGCAGGAGGTCAACCTGACCAGCGTCTACCTCTGTTGCAAGGCGGTCCTGCCCTACATGCTCGCGCAGAAGAGGGGGTCGATCATCAATACCGCGTCCTTCGTGGCCGTTGTGGGTGCTGCCACATCGCAGATCTCCTATACGGCCAGCAAGGGTGGCGTGCTCTCGATGTCGCGTGAGCTCGGCGTGCAGTTCGCTCGCGAGGGTGTCCGCGTCAACGCGCTGTGCCCCGGCCCGGTCAACACCCCGCTGCTCCAAGAGCTGTTCGCCAGTGATCCTGAGCGCGCGGCACGACGCCTCGTCCACATCCCCGTCGGACGGTTCGCCGAGCCCGAAGAGATGGCCAGCGCTGTGTTGTTTCTCGCCAGCGACGAGTCGAGCTTCATCACCGCGTCGCAGTTCATGGTCGATGGCGGCATCACCGGCGCGTACGTCACCCCGCTCTGATCGCCCGATCGCCAAGAGCCATGGAGACCAAGAACTCTCGCCCGATCATCGGTATCACGTGCTACGTCGAGGAAGCCGTGCGCGGGGTGTGGGAGAGCATGCCTCATGCCCTGCTGCCGTACAGCTACGTGGCCA
>Ga0209014_10000744_pt1 | contig 19106 bp, 18 predicted proteins | sample BarGraNGADG00212_FD_184491 | JGI IMG/M metagenome (GOLD analysis project Ga0209014, IMG submission 184491) | Arctic peat soil microbial communities from Barrow, Alaska - Barrow Graham LP Ref core NGADG0002-212 (SPAdes) (version 2) | ecosystem: Environmental > Terrestrial > Soil > Wetlands >...
CGTCCGCGGGCCGGTGGCTACTCCCATCGGAACCACCGGGCCGCCGCGGGCAGTGCGACGGCCGCCCAGACGAGCAGCGTCACCAGCGCCTTGACCGGGAAGCCGGCCGCATGCTGGAGCACCTGGTGAAGCCCGTCCGACAGGGCCGCTGACGGCAGGTACTGCAGGACGTCGCGCGCCGCGCTCGGGTACTTGGACAGTGGGATGGCGATGCCGCCCGCGAACAGCAGCACCAGCCAGATGAGGTTCGCCGCGGCCAGGGTGACTTCGGCGCGCAGGGTGCCGGCGACGAGCAGGCCGAGGCCGCCGAAGGCAGCCGTGCCCAGGACGACCAGGAGCGCCGCGAGCAGCACGACGAGCAGCGGGTTGCCGTGCGGGTGCCAGGCGAGGATCAACCCGACCGCGCAGATCAGCGCGATCTGGACCACTTCGAGCAGCAGTACCGCCAGGGTCTTGCCTGCGAGCAGGATCGACCGCGGCAGCGCCGTGGCACCGAGCCGTTTGAGCACGGCGTACTTGCGCTCGAATCCGGTACCGATCGCGAGCCCCGTGAACGACGCCGACATGACCGCCAACGCCACGATGCTGGGAGCCACGAAGTCGATGCGCGGTCCGGGGCCGAGTGAGTACAGCAACGGCAGGTTGAAGAAGAACAGCAGCAACAGTGGGATGACGAGCGTCAAACCGACCTGCTCGCCGTTGCGCAGGAGCAGCCGGAACTCCATCGCGACCTGAGCCGACAGCATCCGGGATCGCGGAGCAGCTCCGGGCTCCGGAGCGTAGGAGAGCGCGCTGATCGGACCGGTGGTCACGGGCGCAGCTCGCGTCCGGTGAGTTCGAGGAAGACGTCTTCGAGCGTGCGGCGTTCGACGGTCAGGTTCTCGGCCAGGACGCCTTGCCCCGCGCACCAGGCGGTGAGCGTGGCGAGCAGCTGCGGATTCACGTCGCCCTTCACGAGGTAATGACCTGGTTCTTCCTCCCGGACGCTCGTCCCGGCCGGCAGCGCCGCGAGCAGCGACGGCAGCGCCAGCTCGGCGGTGGCGCGGAATCGGATCTGGCCCTCGGCTCCGGCGCGGGTGAGTTCGGCCGGAGACCCGGCCGCGACCACCCGTCCGCAGTCCATCACCACGACCGTGTCGGCGAGTTGCTCGGCCTCGTCGAGGAAGTGGGTGGTGAGCACGACGCTGACCCCGTCAGCGCGCATCTTGCGGACGAACTCCCACGTGGCGCGACGCGACTGGGGGTCCATCCCCGCGGTCGGCTCGTCCAGGAAGACGAGTTCCGGGCGCCCGACCAGCGCCATGGCGAGTGAAAGCCGTTGCTGCTGGCCGCCGGACAGGCGCTTGACCGTTGTCTGGGCGACATCGGTCAGGCCGACGCTGTCGAGCAGCGCTGCTGGATCCTGCGGGTGCGCGGCGTAGGAGGCGAACAGCCGCAACATCTCGATGGTCTTTGCCGCGGTGTACCCGCCGACGCCGTCCTGGAGCATGACGCCGACCCGGGGCCGCAACGTCGCCGCGTCGCGAATCGGGTCGAGGCCGAGAACTCGGATCGACCCGGCGTCCGGCCGCCGGAACCCCTCGCACGCCTCGATGGTGGTCGTCTTGCCTGCCCCGTTGGGACCGAGCAGGGCAAGCACCGATCCGGACTCGACGGTGAGTGACAGGCCGTCGACGGCGCGGCGCGTGCCGTACGCCTTGACGAGGTCGCGGACCTCGACGGCAGGCGCACAAGCGGAGGACACCCTGACAGTCTAGGAATCGCGACTGTGCGGGTGACCGGCGGCGCTCCGGCCGGGTGATCCAGCGCTCAGGCAGCGGCGGACGACGCCGCGAACGCGTCGACGTAGTCCTGTCCGGACAGTTCCTGGACGGCCTCGCGGATCGTGTCGGTGATCTCGCGCAGTACGCGTGAACTGCGCTCCTCGCCCGCTCGGTCGCCGAAGTACATCGGGGCGCCGAAGTGGACGGCAACCGGAGCCCGGTGCCAACTGCGGCTGCCCGGCGGCTGGACGTCACGAGTCCCGACCAGGCCCACGGGGATCACCGGTGCGCCCGATCGCAGGGCGACGCGCGCGACGCCGGTGCGGAACTTGTGCAGCCGCCCGTCCGGGGAGCGGGTGCCCTCGGGGTAGATGCCGAGCGCGTTGCCTCGGGCCAGCAGCTCGACGCCGACGTCGATGACGGCTGCCGCCGACCGGGTGTCGCCGCGCTGCACGGGCACATGCCCCAGACCGCTGAAGAATGCGGCCATCGCCCGGCCACGGACTCCGGTCCCGGTGAAGTACTCGGCCTTCGCGAAGTAGATCACCTGGCGCCGCGCCGCGAGGGGCGTGAAAATCTCGTCGGCAAAGGAGACATGGTTGGCGGCGATGATGACCGGCCCACTCGCAGGCACGTCTGAGAACCCGGTGATCTGGGGCCGATAGATGACCCGCAGGGCGGGAGCGACGGTCAGTTCGAGCGTCCGATAGAGCACGAACGAAACCTACTGGGTGTCGGTAGCTGCCTCGTTCGGTCGGCCCGTCGTCGTGTCGACCGCGTAGGGGTCCGGCGGTTCTCGGTAGCGGTGGCCGGTGGGGCTCGTCCAGGTGATCGATCCGTCGGGCGATGCGCGGCAGGTCCAGCCGGTTTCGTGTTTCAGGTGGTGATGGCGGGGGCATAGGGCGTGCAGGTTGGTCTCGCTCGTCCTCCCGCCGGATTGCCAGGCGATGCGGTGATCGAGCTCGCAGGTGCGGGCCTGGCGTTTGTAGTTCGGGAAGCGGCAGGTGCGGTCGCGGGCAATGACGTGCTCGGCTAGCGCGGCCGGGGGCCGGTAGCTGGCGCGGCCGTAGTCGATCAGCCGTCCCAGTTCGTCGGTGACGAGGCGGCGCCAGGTGCCCGTCGGGTCGGCGGCGAGGCGGCGGGCCAGAGCAGCGGGGATCGGCCCGTGCCCGTCGAGCTCGGCGGGCTGCTCGTCCAACCCGAGCAGCGTCGACATCGCGACCGTGACCGACACAGCCGGACGAAGGCCGTGTCGGGAGGGCAGCTTGCCGCACGACGCGCCGACGAGGGTGTCGGCGTCGAGCGCGTCGACTCCCAACCGCACCAGCGCGTCGGCTCGGCGTTGGTCGGCGGTGCGGTCGTCGTTCGCCGCGCCTCGCACCGCTCGCGCGTCGAGGACCGCTTTGAGCGCCATGGCTCCGTCCGCCGGCAGCAGCGCCCAGAGTTCGCTCATGCCGCCTTCGGCGGGCCGAATGGCCACTCGGCGCTCGGCCATCGCCTGCCGGTGCTGTTGTTCGGTGGTGGTGGGCGCCGCGGCCATGACCGCACGGTTGACCCGTCGCCGGAACGTCGCGATCGATTGGCTGCCCGCTCCGGGCAGCACGCAGGACTCGATACTGGTGGCTGTGTCGTCGTCGAAGGCGACGAGCGCCTCGGCCAGTGCTCGAACATGCTGATGCGTGATCTCGCCGCGCTCCAGCATCGCCATCGTGGCTGCCATGCGCGTCGCGGCGCGCGCCAGGCACAGGCGATCGGTTGCGGCGGCGCCGGACAGCCGCAGCGCGGTAGCGACGTCTTCACGGACCCAGTTCTTGTCGATCGCGTCGAACGAGGCCGCCGCCTGGACGGACCTCCCGGCCATCACGGCCAGCAGCTTCAACTGCTGAGCGTGCGTCCAGGCCAGGAGCTTCTCCCACGCGATCAACGCATCGACCCGCCCCGTCTCGGACAGGCGATGCGGGTCGAGCACCGCCAGTGACCTGGTCGGCGTCGAGCCGGGCGTCACCGACGCCGCCCATGCGGCCACGTCATCCGGGGCGCGCTCGGCGTCGAGCACGGTCGGGGCGTACGCGGTGGATACGAGGGTGTCGAACATGGAAGCGAATATACCCAGAGGGTCCGACAACACCGGAGTCGTCGCGCAGGGCTGTGGATGACCGCATCCGGCTGGGCGGAACCCCCATCCCCACCCTCCCGGGAAATAGGTCATACTGGTGTTGTGAAAATGCCGGCGAGCACCGAGGGTGGCGGTTCTGACCGCACCCGCGACGCCGTCGCGCGCCTCGTCCTCGAGCGTGGACCGCAGAGCGCGGCGGCTTTGGCCGGGCAGCTGGGCCTGTCGCCTGCTGCCATCCGCCGGCATCTCGACGCGCTCGTCGACGACGGGTTGCTCGTCGAGTGCGAGCCGCGTCCGGCTGCCCGTCGCGGCCGGGGACGTCCGGCGCGCGTCTACGCGATCACCGATGCCGGCCGGGCGGCGTTCCCACACGCCTACGACGACCTCGCCACGACCGCGCTTCGCTACCTTCGCCAGACCGGCGGTGAAGCCGCAGTCGTCGCCTTCGCCGAACATCGGGCCGAGACCCTGGCCGGCGCGCTCTCCGCGGACGTCGATGTGACGGCGTCGGCCCTGAGCCGCGTCGAAGCCCTCGCCGAGTCCCTCACCTCACACGGATACGCCGCCTCCACGGAGCACGCCTCCGCGGGAGTTCAGGTGTGTCAGCATCACTGCCCGGTGGCGCACGTCGCGGCCGAGTTCCCGGAACTGTGCGAGGCCGAGACGCGCGCGTTCGAACGTGTCCTCGGTACGTACGTGCAGAGACTGGCGACGATCGCACACGGCGACGGCGTGTGCACGACCCACATTCCAGATCCACCGGCCCGCAAGCACGCCCCTGTCCCACCCATTCGCGAGACCACCCTGTCCGGGAGGACTTGATATGACGACTACGCAGACGGCTCCGCTCTCGCAGGACGAGCAGATCGACGCCCTCGGCCGCTACAGCTTCGGCTGGGCCGACACCGACGTCGCGGGCGCGACAGCCAAGCGCGGCCTGAGCGACGCGGTCGTGCGCGACATCTCGGCCAAGAAGAGCGAACCCGAGTGGATGCTCGAACGCCGCCTGAAGGCGTTGTCGATCTTCGGCAAGAAGCCGATGCCGAACTGGGGCTCGGATCTGTCCGGCATCGACTTCGACAACATCAAGTACTTCGTCCGCTCCACCGAGAAGCAGGCGGCGACGTGGGACGACCTGCCCGCCGACATCAAGAACACCTACGACAAGCTCGGCATCCCCGAGGCCGAGAAGCAACGGCTCGTCTCCGGTGTCGCGGCGCAGTACGAGTCCGAGGTGGTCTATCACAAGATCAACGAGGAGCTCGAGCGTCAAGGCGTCATCTTCCTCGACACCGACACGGCACTGAAGGAGTATCCGGAGCTGTTCAAGGAGTACTTCGGCTCGGTGATCCCGTCCGGCGACAACAAGTTCTCGGCACTGAACACGGCGGTCTGGTCCGGCGGCTCGTTCATCTACGTGCCCAAGGGTGTGCACGTCGAGATCCCGCTGCAGGCGTACTTCCGGATCAACACCGAGAACATGGGCCAGTTCGAGCGCACCCTGATCATCGTCGACGAGGACGCCTACGTGCACTACGTCGAGGGCTGTACCGCGCCGATCTACTCCAGCGACTCGCTGCACTCGGCGGTCGTCGAGATCATCGTCAAGAAGGGCGCGCGCTGCCGCTACACGACGATCCAGAACTGGTCGAACAACGTCTACAACCTGGTCACCAAGCGGGCCAAGGCCGAGGCCGGCGCCACGATGGAGTGGGTCGACGGCAACATCGGCTCCAAGGTCACGATGAAGTACCCGGCGGTGTGGCTGATGGGTGAGTACGCCAAGGGCGAGGTGCTCTCGATCGCGTTCGCCGGCGAGGGTCAGCACCAGGACGCGGGCGCCAAGATGGTGCACTTCGCCCCGCACACGTCCTCGACGATCATCTCCAAGTCGGTGGCCCGCGGCGGTGGCCGCACGTCGTACCGCGGCCTGGTCGAGGTGCACAAGGGAGCGCACCACAGCGCGTCCACGGTGAAGTGCGACGCGCTGCTGGTGGACGACATCAGCCGCTCGGACACCTATCCGTACGTCGACGTCCGCGAGGACGACGCCTCGATGGGTCACGAAGCCACGGTGTCCAAGGTGAGTGAGAGCCAGCTGTTCTACCTGATGAGCCGCGGCATGACCGAGGACGAGGCGATGGCGATGGTCGTTCGCGGCTTCGTCGAGCCGATCGCCCGAGAGCTGCCGATGGAGTACGCGCTCGAACTCAACCGCCTGATCGAGCTGCAGATGGAAGGGGCCGTGGGCTGAGCAGCCCGACAGACAACGATGACACTTACTGAATCAGAGATCTCGCCGGTTACCACCGGCTCACCCGCCGAACGGTTCACATCACGCGATCCGGCGGCGTTCGAGGTTCCCCGGGGTCGCGAGGAGCAGTGGCGCTTCACGCCGCTGCGTGACATTCGCGCCCTGTTCGAACCGTTCACGCCCACCGGCAGGGTCGTGCCGTCCGTGCGCGCTCCAGAACCGGCGTCGTGGTCCGTGGTCGACATGGACGACCCAGCCGTGGGCCGCGTTCTCGAACCCGCTGACCGGGTGAGTGCGCTCGCCTTCGCCAACTCCGCGCGTGCGCTTCTCGTCCGGATTCCTGCCGGCGTCGAGCTGGCCGAGCCCGTCGTCGTCACCCTGCGCGGCGAGCCCGGCCTCACGTACGGCCACCTCGTGGTCGAGGTCGGCGCCCGCGCGCGCGCGACCGTGATCATCGAGCACGTCGGCCAGACGACGGTGGCTGCCAACGTCGAGTACGTCGTCGAAGACGGTGCCCATCTGACCACTGTCAGCATGCAGGACTGGGACGAAGGCGCCGTCCACCTCGCCGCCCACAGCGCGCTCGTCGGGCGCGACGCCTCGCTCAAACACGCGGTCGTCAACCTCGGGGGTGGCGTCGTACGACTTGCGCCGACCGTTCGTTTCGCCGGACCCGGCGCCAAGGCCGAACTGCTCGGCGTCAGCTTCGCCGGCACGGGGCAGCACCTTGAATGCCGCCTCTACATCGACCACTCCGTGCCCGACTGCACATCGAACGTCCTCTACAAGAACGCACTGCAGGGCGCCGCGTCCCGCACTGTGTGGATCGGCGACGTCCGGATCCGCCCGTCTGCCTCCGGCACGAACACCTATGAGATGAACCGCAACCTGCTGCTGTCAGACGGAGCCCGGGCCGACTCGGTGCCGAATCTCGAGATCGAGACCGGCGATATCGCCGGAGCCGGCCACGCCAGTGCCACGGGACGGTTCGACGACCTGCAGTTGTTCTACCTACAGTCGCGTGGCATCCACGCCGACGAGGCTCGGCGACTGGTGGTGCGCGGCTTCTTCGCCGACGTCGTCGATCGGATCGGGATACCCGACCTGCAGAGCCGAATCATGACCGCCATCGAAGCCCGGCTGGGATTCAGCGCGGCCGAACCTGAGTTGGAGACATTGTGACCGAGCTAGTCATTCGCGACCTGCACGTCGCGGTCGATAACACCCCGATCCTCATGGGCGTCGATCTGCGCGTGGCGTCCGGCGAGACCCACGCGATCATGGGCCCCAACGGTTCGGGGAAGTCCACGCTCGCCTACTCGATCGCCGGGCACCCGAAGTACACCGTGACCAGCGGCCAGGTGTTGCTCGACGGCGAGGACGTGCTGTCGATGACCGTCGACGCGCGTGCGCGGGCCGGCCTGTTCCTGGCCATGCAGTACCCGGTCGAGGTGCCCGGAGTGTCGGTGTCCAACTTCCTGCGCACCGCCGCCACCGCCGTGCGCGGTGAGGCACCCAAGCTGCGCACCTGGATCAAGGAAGTCAACGCCGCGATGGACGCCTTGGACATGGACAAAGCCTTCGCCGAGCGCAACGTCAACGAAGGATTCTCCGGCGGCGAGAAGAAGCGCCACGAGATCCTGCAGCTCGAGCTGCTCAAGCCGAAGATCGCGATCCTCGACGAGACCGACTCAGGACTGGACGTCGACGCGCTGCGGGTGGTCAGCGAAGGTGTCAACCGGATGCGGCAGACCGGCATCGGCACGCTGCTGATCACCCACTACACGCGGATCCTCCGCTACATCAAGCCGGACTTCGTGCACGTGTTCTTCGACGGTCGCATCGTCGAATCCGGCGGCCCCGAGCTGGCTGATCACCTCGAGGCCGAGGGCTATGCGCGGTTCGGCGTCAACGAGACCGCGTCGGTCTGACCGGTCTGACAAGAGGGGCAGCAGCATGACGTTGGACGTCGAGGCGGTCCGCAAGGACTTCCCGATCCTGACCCGCGAGGTGCACGGCGTTCCGCTGGTGTACCTCGACAGCGCCAACACGTCACAGAAGCCGCAGGTCGTGCTCGACGCGCTGACCGACTTCTATGCGCTGCACAACGCCAACGTCGCGCGCGCGGTGCACACGTTGGGTTCTGAGGCCACCAGGGCGTTCGAGTCGGCGCGTGACAAGGTGGCGGCGTTCATCGGCGCGCCTTCGCGCAACGAAGTCATCTTCACGAAGAACTCGACCGAGGCGCTCAACCTGGTGGCCTACTCGCTGTCGAACGCTACGACTACCCCGGGGGCCGACCGGTTTCGCCTCGGTCCGGGCGACGAGATCGTTGCCACCGAGATGGAGCACCACAGCAACATCGTGCCGTGGCAGTTGCTGGCGCAGCGCACCGGCGCGACGTTTCGGTGGCTGCCGATCGACGACGAAGGACGCCTGATCGAGTCGGCGATCACCGAGATCATCACCGACCGAACTAAGGTCGTGGCGCTCGTTCACCAGTCCAACGCCCTGGGCACTATCAACCCTGTTCAGCTCGTCGCGGCCCGAGCGCGCGCGGTCGGTGCTCTCACCGTTCTGGACGCGTCCCAGTCGGCGCCGCACCTGCCGCTGGACGTGCGGGCGCTGGGCGTCGACTTCGTCGCCTTCACCGGGCACAAGATGTACGGCCCCACCGGCGTCGGCGTGCTGTGGGGGCGCTACGACCTGCTCGCGGAGCTGCCGCCGTTTCTGGGCGGCGGCGAGATGATCGAGACGGTCGACCTGACCGGCACCACCTTCGCCGCGCCGCCGCACCGGTTCGAGGCCGGTACACCGATGATCGCCGAAGCGGTCGGACTTGCATCGGCGATCGACTACCTGTCCGCGCTCGGCATGCAGAACGTCGCGGACTACGAGCATGAGCTCGTCAGGTACGCACTTCCGCGGTTGTCGGCCGTCGAGGGTGTGCGGATCATCGGCCCGTCGACGACCGTCGACAGGGGCGCCACGATCTCGTTCACGCTCGACGGTGTGCATCCGCACGACGTCGCGCAACTGCTCGACGAGCAGGGCATCGCCGTGCGGGCGGGGCATCACTGCGCCCGCCCGGTGTGCGTGCGTTACGGCGTTCCGGCCACGACGCGTGCGTCGTTCGGCATCTACACGACAACCGATGAGATTGACCTGCTTGTCGCCGGCGTCGAGAAGGTCCGCGAGGTGTTCGCGTGAGAACCGGAGTCAACGCTCACTTCCGCTTCGCGGGCCAGGCTGATCTTGGCAAGGTAGTTCAATGAGTGTGTCGCTCGACTCGATGTATCAGCAGATCATCATCGATCACTACAAGCACCCCCATCATCACGAAGTTCTCGATCCGTTCGACGCCGAGGTGCACCACGTCAACCCCACGTGTGGCGACGAGGTGACCTTGCGCATTCGGCTCGACCAAGGGGTGATCGCCGACATCGGCTGGCAGGGCGAAGGCTGTTCGATCAGCCAGGCGTCCACGTCGGTGATGAGTGAACTGGTCGTCGGCAAGGCTGTCGACGACGCCATGGCGCTGCAGCAGAAGTTCCTCGAGCTGATGCAGTCCCAGGGCAGCGTCGATCTCACCGATGCAGACCAGGATGAACTGGACGACGCGGTCGCCTTCGAAGGCGTTTCGAAGTACCCGGCGCGGGTCAAGTGCGCGCTGCTGGGCTGGATGGCAATGAAGAGCGCCGTGGCCGAGGCCGGCCGGCGCGCTGAGACAGGAGAACCGGCATGACCACCGCCACCGTTCCGTCGCGTGACGACATCGACGAGGCCATGCGTGACGTCGTCGACCCCGAACTCGGCATCAACGTCGTCGATCTCGGTCTGGTGTACGACGTTCACATCGACCAGACCGAAGCGGGCGCGGTGATCACCCTGGACATGACCCTCACGTCAGCCGCGTGCCCGCTGACCGATGTGATCGAGGACCAGGCCAACGCGGCTGTCACAGGCGGCCCGAAACCGTTGGCATCCGAGCTCAAGATCAACTGGGTGTGGATGCCGCCATGGGGTCCGGACAAGATCACCGACGACGGCCGCGAGCAGTTGCGTGCACTCGGCTTCAACGTCTGACCTCGACAACGACGTCAACCACGACCACAATCTCGCGGCTGCGTGCGGACCCGTTCGGTCCGCTGTGACTCCGCTGACCTGGAGCAGTACCTCATGATCACGGCCACCGACCTCGAGCTGCGCGCCGGCGCGCGCATCTTGCTGGAACCGTCCACCCTGCGCGTGCAGCCCGGTGACCGGATCGGCCTCGTCGGGCGCAACGGGGCGGGCAAGACGACGAGCCTGCGGGTGCTGGCGGGGGAGTCGCTTCCCCACAGCGGCAAGCTGGATCGTCGCGGACCGGTCGGCTATCTGCCGCAGGATCCGCGCACCGGCGATCTGGACGTGACAGCCCGGGATCGGGTGCTGTCGGCAAGGGGGCTCGACAGTCTCGTCTCCGACATCGCCAAGGTCCAGGTCCAGCTGGCCGAGACCCCTGACGACCACGGGCTCGTCCGTCGGTACGGAAACCTGGAGGAGCGGTTCTCGGCGCTGGGCGGCTACGCGGCCGAGAGCGAGGCCGCACGCATCTGCGCCAACCTCGGCCTGCCCGATCGCGTCCTGAGCCAGACGCTCGCCACCCTGTCCGGAGGCCAACGACGTCGCGTCGAGTTGGCCCGCATCCTGTTCGCCGACTCCGGCGGCGAGCCCACTACGCTGCTTCTCGACGAGCCGACCAACCACCTCGACGCCGACTCGATCACCTGGCTGCGCGACTTCCTGCGCCAGCACGCCGGGGGACTGGTACTGATCAGCCACGACGTCGGCCTGCTCGACGCGGTCGTGAACAAGGTCTGGTATCTCGACGCCAACCGAGCTTCGCTCGACGTCTACAACGTCGGGTGGAAGACCTACCTGCAGCAGCGCGAGACCGACGAGCGGCGTCGGCATCGCGAGCGCGCCAACGCGGAACGCAAGATCGAGACGCTACGCAGCCAGGCCGACAAGATGCGTGCCAAAGCCACGAAGGCGCGGGCGGCGCAACAGATGGATCGCCGCGCGGCGGCGCTGTCCGCCGGTCTGGCAGACGTGCGGGTACGAGACAAGGTCGCGCGGCTGCGCTTTCCAGCGCCGGCACCGTGTGGCCGGACGCCGCTCACCGCAGAGGGACTGTCGAAGTCCTACGGATCGCTGGAGGTGTTCGCCGACGTCGACCTTGCCGTCGACCGCGGCGCACGGGTCGTCGTGCTCGGACTCAACGGCGCAGGCAAGACGACGCTGCTGCGCCTGCTGTCGGGCGTCGAGCCGGCTGACACCGGTGAAGTCATCCCGGGTCACGGTCTGCGCCTAGGCTACTACGCGCAGGAGCACGAGACGCTCGACCACGATCGCAGCGTCCTCGAGAACATGCGCACGTCGGCGTCGTCGGTCGGACGTTCCGATCTGAGCGACACCGAACTGCGCAAGATCCTGGGCGCGTTCCTCTTCTCCGGCGATGACGTCGACAAACCGGCCGGCGTGCTGTCCGGCGGCGAGAAGACCAGGCTGGCGCTGGCGATGCTGGTGACGAGCGCGGCCAACCTGCTCCTGCTCGACGAACCGACGAACAACCTCGACCCGGTGAGTCGCGAGCAGGTGCTCGACGCGCTGCGCACGTACGCCGGTGCGATCGTGCTCGTCACCCACGACGAGGGTGCCGTCGAGGCGCTGTCTCCGGACAAGGTGATCTTGCTGCCGGACGGCGTCGAGGACACGTGGAGCACAGAGCTCGCCGACCTGGTCGCGCTGGCCTAGCGCTGGCACGCAATCACCGGATCGGGTGGAAATCCGTGCCGAATATTTGGGCACACAAGGGTCGCTATTCGATCACAGTAGACATGATCTCGACGAGTCGATCTTGCGGATGACGATCATGGCCTGCTACTAATCACGCCAGCCAGGCCCGGTCTGCCCATGCGGGCAGGACGACCGATTTGTCCGGAGGGACCATCATGGCTGTGCTTCAGAAGGGCGCCCGTATCACCGGCGCGGACCGCAACAAGCTAGCGAGCGAGTTGAAGAAGCAGTACGACAAGGGCAGGAGCATTCGCGAGCTCGCCGACTCTCACGGCCGCTCGTACGGATTCGTCCACCGGGTACTGTCTGAGTCCGGGGCAACCCTCCGCGGTCGCGGTGGTGCGACGCGGGCAAAGGCAAAGGGGAAGTAGCGCTGACCGCGACCGAATCGGGCATGCACCTCGCCGTCGCACCTGAGGCCGGATTCGAGGTCGAACTCACCGATCAGGTCGCCACGATCACGCTCAACCGCCCGGAGAAGCTCAACTCCCAGAACCCACACATGTGGAACTGGTTGATCCGCGTCGCTGACGAGTTGCCCGGCACCGTCCGGGTCGTCGTCCTGCGAGGCGCTGGCCGCGCGTTCTCAGCGGGCCTGGATCGCGCGATGTTCTCCGCCGACGGCGTCGAAGGTGCGCCCGGCATCCTGGCCATCGCCGGGGGTAGCGCCGAGGCTGCGTCAGCGCAGATCGGCCAGTGGCAGCGGGCCTTCGATTGGCGCTCACGCCCCAGCGTCGTCAGCGTCGCCGCCGTCCAAGGTCACGCCATCGGTGCGGGCTTCCAGCTCGCGCTGGGCGCCGACATCCGCATCGTCGCCGACGACGCGCAGTTCACCATGGCCGAGCCGACCCTCGGGCTCGTACCGGACCTCGGTGGCACCAAGCGACTCGTCGACCTGATCGGGTACTCCCGAGCTGCCGAGATCTGCCTGACCGGGCGCCGGGTTGCCGCGGCCGAGGCTTACGACATCGGGCTCGCCTCGTCGGTCGTCGCCACTTCGGAGCTCGACGCGGCGGTGCAACGTACTGTGACCGCCGTGCTCGCCGTCGACCGCGGCGCATCCGCCGAGACGAAAGCGCTGCTGATGGCGGCGTCGGGCCGCACGCAGGCGGACCAGGAAGCCGCCGAACGGCAGGCCCAGTACCGTCGAATGCGCGCACTGATCGGTCTCGACGCCGAGGACTGACAGTGCGAGTCCGTCGCGGGCACGCACGAAACAACGCCCCGACGGCGCGCGTTGGGCTGTCGCGGAGGTAGCAGATGTCGATGTATTCCATGCAGACGATGCGCGCGTTGCGCTCGATGCACCGCGGCGACAGCTCGGTCGTCGATCGGCAGCTGCCTCCAGGCACCTGGCGCCGGGTGCTCCGCTTCGCCAGGCCGTACCGCTTCGAGCTGTTCGTGTTTCTCGCCATCGTCATCGCCGACGCGCTGATCGGGGTGGCGACTCCGGTGCTCGCCGGCAAGGTCGTCAACCAGATCACGAGGCATGGCCAGGTGCGGGTCGTCGTCCAGATCGCATTCGTCATCGCGGGTCTGGCGGTCGTCGACGCCGTGCTGTCCTTCGCCCAGCGGTGGTACTCGGCCCGCATCGGCGAAGGCCTCATCTTCGACATGCGCACCTCGGTGTTCGACCACGTGCAGCGCATGCCGCTGGCGTTCTTCACGAGGACTCAGACCGGCGCTCTCGTCAGCCGTCTGAACAACGACGTTCTGGGTGCCCAGCAGGCGTTCACCTCGACGCTTTCCGGTCTGGTGTCGAACGTGGTCAGCCTGGTCCTGACGGCCGGTGTCATGTTCTCGCTGTCCTGGCAGATCACCTCGATCTCGCTCGTCATGCTCCCGGTCTTCGTGATTCCGGCCCGTCGCATCGGGGCCCGCCTGCAGAGCATCACCCGCGAGTCGTACAACCTGAACGCGTCGATGAACGCGACCATGACCGAGCGGTTCAACGTTGCCGGCGCGCTGCTCGTGAAGCTCTTCGGCCGGCTCGAGGACGAGGACGTGTCCTTCCGTCGCCGGGCCGCACGGGTGCGCGACATCGGTGTCACCTCGGCGATGTACGGGCGCGCGTTCTTCGTCGCCTTGTCGTTGGTCGCATCGCTTGCGCAGGCACTCGTGTACGGCTTCGGCGGCTATCTTGCGGTCAAGGGTCAGCTGTCCGCGGGAACGGTCGTCACGCTTGCCCTTCTGCTCACCCGCCTCTACGGCCCGCTCACCGCCCTGTCCAACGCTCGGGTCGACGTCATGAGCGCCCTGGTCAGCTTCGACCGGGTGTTCGAGGTGCTGGATCTGCCGCCGATGATCAGCGACGCTCCGGATGCGTCCGAACTGCCGCGCGATGCCCGCAGCATCGAGTTCGCGGACGTGCGTTTCTCGTACCCGACCGCGAACGAAGTGTCACTCGCTTCGCTCGAGGACGTCGCGGTCCTCGACTCGACGGCGTCCCAAGAGGTGCTGCGCGGGGTCTCGTTCCGCGCCGAGCCCGGCCAGTTGGTGGCCCTCGTGGGCCCGTCCGGCGCGGGCAAGACCACGATCAGCCAGCTCGTACCGCGGATCTACGACGTCCGTTCCGGTCAGGTGCTGGTCGGCGGCCACGACGTGCGTACGGTCACCCAGCGATCGTTGCGCGAGCGTATCGGCGTGGTGAGCCAGGAAGCCCACATGTTCCACGACTCGATCCGCGGAAACCTGGTGTACGCCAAGCCGGACGCCACCGAGGACGAGCTCTGGGCCGCCGTCGAGGCAGCACAGATCGGCGACCTCGTGCGCTCGCTTCCGGAGGGTCTGGACACCCTGGTCGGCGACCGTGGCTACCGGCTCTCGGGCGGCGAGAAAGCTCGACTGGCGATCGCCCGCCTGCTACTGAAGGCACCCGAGATCGTGATCCTGGACGAGGCCACGGCGCATCTCGACAGCGAGAGCGAGGTCGCGGTGCAGGACGCGCTGGCCAACGCCCTCGCCGGGCGCACGTCGCTCGTGATCGCGCACCGCTTGTCGACCATCGTCAACGCCGACAAGGTACTTGTCGTCGATGCCGGCCGGATCGTCGAGACGGGCACGCACGCGGAGTTGCTTGCGGCCGACGGGCTGTATGCCGAGCTGTACCGAACCCAGTTCGAGCGCCAGACAGAGGGAGCCGAATCGCTGGTGGGCTGAGTCAGTTCGGACGGACCGCGATCGGGTCGTCGAGCAACGTGGCGAACGCGAGTTCGGCAGCACCCAGCAACGACGCGTCATCGGTGAACGCCGAACTGAACAGGTGCACGTTGTCGCGTGCCGGTCCCATCGCGTGGCGCTGGATCGATGCCACGATCTCGCCTGGCGCGAAGGCGTGGACGTGGGCCAGCGAACCGCCGAGCACGACGCGCTCGGGGTTCAGGATGTTGACGAGGCCGGCGATCGTCCGGCCGAGCGCGTCGGCGACCGTGCGGACCGCCGAGGCCGCGACCGCGTCGCCGTTGATCGCATCGCTGAAGACGGCCGCGACGTTGTCGGCGGACGCGACGCCGTGCCGGCCGGCCAGAATCAGCAGCGCGCTGTCTCCGATGTAGGTCTCGATGCAGCCGAACTTGCCACAGTGGCACTGCGGCCCGGACACGTCGACGACGTTGTGGCCGACCTCGCCGGCGTAACCGTCGCGTCCGGTGAGCGGTTGGCCGTTCATGATGAACCCGGCGCCCACACCGCTTCGTCCCATCAGGTAGATCACGTCGTCGGTGCCGCGTGCGTTTCCGCGGAGGTGCTCGACGAGTACGGCCAGATCGGCGTCGTTGCCGATCGACACCGGCAGGCCGCCCGGTGCCGCCGCGCCGAGGATCGCGCCGACGGGCTCGTGTTGCCAGTTCAGGTTGGGGGCGAACTCGACCATGCCCGTTCGGCGCGTGACCGTGCCCGGGACGCTCACCCCGATGGCCACCGGCCACGCTCCGGGTGGCACCTGCGTGCCGAGCTCCCGGACCGCGGAGACGACGTGTCTCGCGACAGCCTTCGGCGTGCCGGGTGCCGAACCGGTGGTGACGGCGTAACGCCCGAGCACGTGGCCGCCGATCCCGACCGCCGCCATGGTCAGGTCGGTGATGTCGACGTCGACCGCGACGACGTATGGGCCGTCGGCGCGCGGGCCGACGACGTGCGAGGGCCGACCGGCGCGGTCGCCGCCGGTCGGCACTCGCTCGGCGACCAGCCCGAGGTCGGCCAGCTCGGCGACGAGTGCGCCGATCGTGGAGCGGCTCATCTTGAGGCGGTTGGTCAGTTGGGCTCGGGTGAGTTCGCCGTCGCGGTGGACCTGATCCAGCAGCAGCCGCAGGTTGTGCCGCCGGATCGCGTCCGGACGTGCCACCGGTGCGTGCGTACTCACAGGCGGCTGAGCATTTCGGACTCAGGCTGCCTTCGAGCGGCGGCGAGAGATCGCATCGACGGACGCGGCGAGCAGCAGCACCAGCCCGGTGATGACCTCGTTGGCCTGTTCCGGGAAGGCGTGCAGGTGGATGCCGTTGGGGATCGTCGCGATTACCAACGCCCCGACGACCGCGTCGCGTGGCTTGCCCCGGCCACCGAACAGCGACGTGCCACCGATGACGGCCGCCGCGACGGAGAACAGCAGGATGTCGCCCTGGCCTAGGCCCGTGGTCGCCCCGCCACTGAAGTCGGCCAGGAACAGGCCACCGACCGCGGCCATGCCGGAGCAGATCGCGAACGCACTGATCTTGACGCGCTCCACCGGGATACCCGCGCGGCGCGCAGCCTCGATGTTGCCGCCGATGGCGTAGAGATGCCGGCCCCAGGTGGACTTGCTGAGCACCAGGGTCCAGAAGACCATGCAGCCGATCGGGACGCTCGCCGCCCACGGCACGCCGCGCAGCGGGGTCAAGCCCGAGCCGCGGTTCTGGTTGAGGAAGTACGTGATCACCCCGCCGATGGCGACGATCACGCCCGCACGGATCAAGACCAACGCGACGGTGTCACTGGACAGCCCGGCGCTGCGGCGCAACTGCGCACGCACGAACGTGAACACCAGGTACCCGCCGGCCAGGACGATGTAGAACAACCATCCCGCCCACGGCGCCATGTTGAAGTGCGTGAGGCCGAACCAGATCTGGAACTTGGTGGTGCCCACCGACTGGTTCTTGAGTGCGTAGAGTTCGACGCCCTCCCAGGACAGGAACAGGGCAAGGGTGACGACGAACGAGGGGATGCCCAGGCGGGCGACGAGCACGCCGCTGAACATCCCGACCGCCACGCCGATGCTGATCGCGAAGAAGAACGCCAACGGTTGGTGATGGTTCGTCGCGCCGGTGAGCAACAGCACGAGGCCGGCGGCGACGATCGCCGGGGCGGTGATCATCCGGTTGAACACGCCGATACCGATCGCGGCCACCATGCCGACGATCAGGCCGATGTAGACGAAGTCGCCGACGGCGCCGTGCAGGTTCCCGGAGCTGAGTCCCTGCGCGGCGAAGGCGGCGCACATGCCGCCCGTAGTGGCCGCGGACAGGTCGATCTCACCGACCAGGAGCACGAACACCAGGCCGAGCGCGATCAGGGCGATGAACGATGCCTGCCCGGGGAGGTTCGCGACGTTGTTGCGGCTCAGGAAGTCGGGGGTGGTGCTGGCAAAGATGATGCCCAGAACGAGCAGTCCGAGCACCGAGGGCAGGCCGCCCGGGTCGCCGCTGCGCAGGCGACCGACGTATTCACGCAGGGCGCCGATGATGCTGCGCGGCGAGACGTCGGCTCGGAAGAGTCCTTGGCCGTCTCCCTCGCCCAGCTCGTCGTGGTCCTGGGCTTCGGTGTCCTCGTGTGATTCGACGGGTGCGTTGGCGGTGATGTCCTCGGTCATGTCCGTCGCCTCACGCGCTCTTGGCCGCGGTCGCTGCGGACAGGCCGATGTCGCCGCTGCGCCCGGCTGTGATCAGCTCGACGATCTGGCTCGTGCTGGTGTCCTTCTTCATGACCTCGGCAGCCATGCGGCCGAGGTAGAGCGCGTCGATGCGGTCGGCGACCTGCATGACGTCGTTCATGTTGTGCGAGATGAGCACGACACCGATGCCGTTGTCGGCCAATCGGCGTACCAACTGGAGCACCTGCTTGGTCTGGGCGACGCCCAGCGCCGCTGTCGGCTCGTCCAGGACGACGACTTTGCCGTTCCAGAGCACCGCCTTCGCGATCGCGACCGTCTGCCGTTGACCACCGGACAGGCGCGAGACGACCTGGCGCACCGAGCTCACGGTCCGTACCGACAGGCTCGTCAGGGTTTCGCGCGCCTTGCGTTCCATCTGGCCGTCCAACGAGAACGGGCCCCAGTGCAACTCACGGCCCAGGAACAGGTTCTGCGTGATGTCGAGGTTGTCGGCCAGGGCTAGGTCCTGGTAGACGAACTCGATCCCCAGCGCCGCGGCGTCGGCCGGCAAATGGATCTTGACGGGCTTGCCTTCCCAGAAGATCTCGCCGGAGTCCATCGCATAGATGCCGGCGAAGCACTTGATGAGGGTTGTCTTGCCCGCGCCGTTGTCGCCGACGAGCGCAGTGACCTCCCCCGGGTAGACCGCGAAGTCGACGTCATGCAGGACCTGGACAGGCCCGAAACTCTTGTTGACCCCGGTCACCTTCAGGATCGGTTCGCTCACGTGGTGCTCCTCACCTCGTCGCCGCGGTGTCGTGTGCCCGGGCGTGCGGGATGTGCTGTCAGTGCTCAGATTGACGCGCGACGGCGGGGCGGGCAAGGGTGCCCCGCCCCGCCGTGCGACGTGCTGCGTCAGGTCAGCTGACGCCTGCTGCGGTGCAGGCCGCCTGGATACCCGCGCAGATCTGAGCCGCGGTGAGCGCGCCGGCCTTGACGACGTCCTCGACGTTCTTGTTCGTGATCACCGTGGGGGTGAGCAGATCAGACGGGATGTCGCGGTTGCCGGTCGGGTCGTGCAACGTGCCGCTGGCCAGTGCCGCCGCCGCAGCGGTGTCGCCCTTGATCATGGCGATCGCCAGCTTCGAGGCTGCATCGGCTTCCTGGCTGACGTCCTTGAAGACCGTCATGCACTGGTCGCCCGTCAGGATGTACTGCAGACCCTGGATGGTCGCGTCCTGCCCGGTGACCGGAATCTGCAGGTGGTGCTGCTTGAGGGTCGCGATCGCG
>Ga0209014_10000746_pt1 | contig 19090 bp, 18 predicted proteins | sample BarGraNGADG00212_FD_184491 | JGI IMG/M metagenome (GOLD analysis project Ga0209014, IMG submission 184491) | Arctic peat soil microbial communities from Barrow, Alaska - Barrow Graham LP Ref core NGADG0002-212 (SPAdes) (version 2) | ecosystem: Environmental > Terrestrial > Soil > Wetlands >...
CGTCATACAGGGACAGCTCGGGCTCGCCGGGCCAAGGGCCTACCCACGGTCCGACTCCTATGTCCGTCAACGCTCTGTCTTCCAACGCCGTGGCTCCCATCCGGTCCACCAAGTATGGGGCGAGCTGGATCGCGACCGGCGCGGCGGCATACCCTCTCTGCTGTGATGCAGACTCTCGGACCCAGCTGGCTCAACGCCGAAGAACTGATCAAGCAGCTGGGGCCGTCGGCCTTCTGGGTCAGCCTGCTGGTCATCTTCGTCGAGTGCGGACTGTTCATCTTCTTCATGCCGGGCGACTCGCTCCTGTTCACGATCGGCCTGGCGATCCAGAGCCACCCCCACGGGATCGACCTGCACATCAACATCGTCGTCGCCTGCATCGTCCTGACCGCTGCTGCGTTCCTGGGCAACGTCGTGGGCTACGAGATCGGGCGGGCGGTTGGCGCTCCGCTGTACACCCGTGGCGGACGACTGCTCAAGCCTGAGCATTTCGACAAGGCCCATGCCTTCTTCGAGAAGCACGGCAGCAAGGCGATCGTCCTGGCCCGCTTCGTGCCGGTGGTCCGCACGTTCATCACAGCTGTCGCCGGCGTCAGCCGGATGAACCGCCGGCGCTTCTTCACCTACAGCTTCATCGGCGCCCTGGGTTGGGCCACCGGGGTGACGCTCATGGGCTACTTCCTGGGCCAGATCTCGTTTGTCCGCAACCACATTGACGTCATGCTCATCCTGATCGTGGCTGTCTCGCTGCTGCCGGTGCTGGTGGAGTATCTCCGCCACCGCCACAACCAGGCCAAGGCCGCCCTCTAGATCGCCGGGCTCGCCCTTTCGCCAACCGGAGCGGCACGGTCGACGCCTCGCAGGGACAGGGCGAGCCCGGCGACGACCAGCAGTGCGCAGACCGAGCCGCCGACGAATGTTGCGCGGGGCCCGAGAAGGCCTCCGACCAGACCACCCAGGCCGAGGGCCACGATCGATCCCGCGCGTGAGACCCCGCTGATGGCGGCGAGCACCTTGCCACGGTCAAGATCGGCAGACCGCAGCACATAGAGGGGCCCGACGGCTGCATTCGCGCCACCATTGAAGGCGCCCACCAGGACCAGGCACACTGCGAGCACGGCAACTGTCGGGGCCAGGCCGGCGAACCCGACGCTCAGGGCCGTTCCCGCCAGCCCAGCAAGAACCGCGCGGACCCTCGCGGCATCTGTAGCAAGGCGGCCGGCTGCCCACGAACCTACGACAGCACCCGCGCCGAAGAAGGCCTCGAGCAGCCCGTACGTCGTTGCGCTCCCTCCGAGGTCGTCGCGGATGAGGAACACCTCGACGACGTTGACGCCCTCGAGCACGATGATGAACGGGATCGTCCAGCCGAAGATGAGCCAGATCAGCCGGTCGCCCCTGAGGATGCGCAGACCGGCGAACGCGCGCGACGAGGCCAGGGCGCCTATCCCGCCTTTTGGCTCGGAGGCTTCACAACGGCCACCACGTCGGGTGCGCACGAGGCCCGCCGCAAGCAGTACGGCGCCGAAGGTGGCGCAGTCCACCCAGAGCGCGCTCGACGTGCCATGTGTGCCGACCAGGATCCCGGCGAGCGCGGCGCCGACGATGCCCGTCACCGCCAGCAGGCTCTGCTGCAGCGCCATGACCCGGCCCATGTCGTCGTCACCCGCGATGCGCGGGGTCAATGCACCCCATGTCGGGTTCGCCACAGCTTGGCCGCATTGAAGCAGAACCACCAAAGCGTAGGTGCTCCAACGGTTTTCAAATGATGCGAGCCCCGCACATGCGAGCATCTGCACGGCCACGGAGATCAGCAGGACGGCTCGCGAGTCGAACCTGTCCGCGATCTGGCCCGCGACACCCATCGCGAAGACAGTCGGCAGCGCGAAGGCCACCATCAACAACGCGATCCCCGCGGTGCCGCCGCCCTGGTCGTGCACCCTCAAGGTGAGCGCGATCAGTGCGAGCGCGTCCCCAACGAGAGAGATGGTCAGGGCGGGGATCACGAGCCGAAGGTCCCGGTGCCGCCAGATCGAAAGCCGACCGTCGCGCTGACCGCGACAGATCAGAAGTAGTTGCTTCATGTTTATGAAGGTAACGCTTCACAGTCGGCTGGGTCAAGACCTATGATCAAGCCATGGCAGAAACGCCCGATGCCGCGACCGAACGGACCACCCTGACCCTGACCGGCTCCCGTGCGATCCGGGCGATCGCCCACGAGGCGCGACAGCAGGTCATCGACGAGCTGTACAGCGGCTCTGTGCTCACGGCGACCGAAGCCGCCCGGATCTGCGGCCTCTCGCCCTCCGCTATGAGCTACCACCTGCGTGCGCTGGAGAAGTGGGGCATCGTCGTTCGGGACCAGGGCTCCGACGACGGACGTGAAAGGCCATGGCGGGCGGGCGCCCACCGCCTCCAGATCGGCCGCGGCGACGGGGCCTCGGGGACCTCCATGCGACAAGCCGCCAACGCCGTCATCTCAAGTGTGATGGCCGGACTCAACAACGGGGTGGATGCCTGGCTTGAGAACGACCCAACGGCCAAGGGTGCGTCGTTGTCCCACGGCCGGCTCTATCTCACCGACGAAGAGGCGGCTGCGCTCAACAGCGATCTCGACGCGCTGGTCCGGCGCTACGATGCCGGCCGCACCTCTCGCAACAAACCGGTCGACGCCTCGCCGCGGGACCAGTACTGGCTCCTGTTCCCGCACGTCTCACGGCGCGGCAGGTAGCACATGTCCAAGCAGCGCGGACCGACTCAGGGGTTCGGCGGTGCGGGCGGGATCGTGTCCTGGGGTGTCGTGGGCGACCCGGTGATGGCGGGTCCGGTGGCGGTGGCGCCGAAGCTCACGCCGGGCACGTCGCGCTCGCCGCCCTCCACCTCGAAGTACTCTTCCCGGCCGATGTTGAACATGCCGGCGACGAAGTTGCTCGGGACGGTCTCGACCTTGGTGTTGAGCTCACGGACATTGGCGTTGTAGTAACGGCGACCGGACGCGATACGGTCCTCGGTCGAGGTCAGCTCCTGTTGCAGCGCAAGGAAGTTGGCGTTGGCCTTGAGGTCCGGGTAGGCCTCGGCAACCGCGAACAACCGGCCCAGCGCCTGGCTCAGCATGCCCTCGCTCTGAGCGGCCGCAGCAGGGCTCTGACCACCGGACATGGCGGCGGACCGTGCCTGCATCACACCCTCGAAGGTGCCCTTCTCATGCGCGGCGTAGCCCTTCACCGTCTCGACGAGGTTCGGGATCAGGTCATGGCGGCGCTTGAGCTCGACGTCGATCTGTCGCCACGCCTCCTGGACGAGGTTGCGCAGCTTGATGAGGCCGTTGTACATGCCGACCGCCCAGAGGACGAGCAGCACGATAACGGCGATGATGATGAGCTTGAACACGCGTTCTCCCCGCGGTAGACGGTGGTATCGATCGTAGCCGGATGAAGGTCCGAGTCATCCAGAACCGCGGTGGCGTCCTGGCCTGGCTCAGGCCAGGCCCAGCTCCGCCAGGCTGTATGCGGTGACGTAGGTCAGGCCCTGCGCCTCCAGCTTCTCCCGCGCCCCGGTCGCGCGGTCGGCGATCGTCGCCACGGCGACCACCTCGGCGCCCTCCTCGCGTGCGGCGGCCACCGCATCCAGAGGCGAGGCGCCCGTGGTCGTCGTGTCCTCGACGATGAGCACCCGACGGCCCCTGATCGATGGCCCTTCGATGCGCTGCTGGAGCCCGTGGGCCTTGCCGGACTTGCGCACGACGAAGGCGTCAAGGTGCCGGCCAGCCGCTGCCGAGGCGTGCAGCATGGCCGTAGCCACGGGGTCGGCGCCGAGGGTGAGCCCGCCCACGGCCTCGAAGTCGAGGTCCTTGGTCAGCGCGTTCATCACCTGGCCGACCAGGGGCGCGCCCTCGCCATCCAGGGTGATGCGTCGCAGGTCGACGTAGTAGTCGGCTTCACGCCCTGAGGACAGGGTGACCTTGCCGTGCACGATGGCCTTGGCCTTGATCAGCTCGAGCAGATGGTCGCGTGGCGAGAGCGCGGCGGCGTTGGTGTCGGTCACGAGGCCCGAGCCTATCTTCGGGCGCCTAGCTCTTGTGGCGTCGGACAGAACCCGCACGGCCCGAGACGGCGCGCAGAAGAGGCCGGGGGGTCACCTGGGCGAGACCGGCGAACACCTTGTACTTCGCTCCGGGGATGGAGATGACCTTGCCGGCCCTGACGTCCTCCAGGGCGTCCCGGACCAGACGGTCGGCCTCGAGCCACATCGCGTTCGGCAGCCTGGACATGTCGAGGTTGGCGCGCTCGTGCATCTCGGTATGGGTGAAGCCTGGGCAGAGCGCGGTCGCGGTGACCCCGGACCCGGCCAGCTCGTGCGCGAGGGTCTCGGTGAAGGACGTGACCCACGCCTTGGCCGCGGAGTACGTTCCCATCGGGACGAAACCCGCGATCGACGACACGTTGATGATGGCGCCTCGGCCACGGTCCCTCATCGACAGGGCGCCGGCGTGGGACAGCACGAGGACCGCGCGGCAGAGAACATCGAGCATGGCTTCCTCGTCGGCCAGATCACCCTTGAGGAAGCTCTTGCTCATGCCGAAGCCGGCGTTGTTGACCAGGAGGTCGATAGGGCGGTCAGGATCTGCGAGGCGTTTGGCCACGCGTTGCAGCGCAGGTCGTTTGGACAGGTCCGCTGCCAGGATCTGGACCTTGATGGAGTGCTTGGCGCGCAGCTCGTCGGAGACGTTCTCCAGCCTGGCCCGGTTCCGCGCCACGATGACCAGATCATGGCCCCGCTCTGCCAGCTCGCGACAGAAGGCGTGCCCGATGCCGGCGGTCGCCCCGGTGACCAGTGCGGTGCTCATGAGCCGCAGCCTATGCCGCCCTCCTATGGTTGCTCCTGTGCGCATCGCTACCTGGAACGTCAACTCCATCCGCTCGCGCGTCGACCGAGTCGGTGCGTGGCTCGAACGGAGCGACTGCGACGTGCTCGCGATCCAGGAGACCAAGGCCAAGGAGTCGCAGTTCCCGACGGAGCAGCTGACCGCCCTCGGCTACGAGGTGGCCCACCACGGGGTGAACCAGTGGAACGGCGTCGCGATCCTGTCCCGCGTCGGCCTGACCGACGTCGAGGTCGGGTTCCCGGACATGCCCTCGTATGGCGACCCGCCGGCTCCCGAGGCCCGCGCCATCGGCGCCACCTGCGGTGGCGTGCGGGTGTGGTCGCTCTATGTCCCCAACGGGCGGGCGCTGGGTGACCCCCACCTTGCCTACAAGCTCGACTGGCTGGAGCGCCTGCGCCATGCGGCGAGTGGCTGGTTGTCGGCGGACCCGTCGGCCCAGATCGCCCTGATGGGTGACTGGAACATCGCCCCGCAGGACGAAGACGTCTGGGACATGGCCGTATTCGCCGAAAGTACCCACGTGTCCCCGCCGGAGCGTGCGGCATTCCAGGCCATGATCGATGCCGGCTTCACCGACGTGGCCCGTCCCCACACGCCTGGGCCGGGTGTCTACACCTACTGGGACTACACACAGCTGAGCTTCCCGAAGCGTCATGGGATGCGCATCGACTTCGTGCTCGGTTCCCCAGCCTTCAGCTCCCGGGTGGAGGCCGCGGCGATCGATCGCGAGGAACGCAAGGGCAAGGGCGCCAGTGACCACGCGCCGGTCATCGTCGATCTCGCGGACCTCTGAGGCGTTGGAGCACCCATGCACGAGCCGTCGACCGTGACTCCGGCCAATCTCGCCGACGCCCTCACCGCACTGCGCGACCGGCCTCCTTTGGTCCAGTGCCTGACGAACATCGTCGTGGCTGGGTGGACCGCGAACGTCCTGCTGGCCGTCGGCGCCGCTCCGGCCATGGTTGACAACCCGCACGAGGCCGGCGAGTTCGCCACCATCGCGGGAGGCGTGCTGGTCAACCTCGGCACGCCTTATGACGACACGGCGCGCGCGATGCACCTCGCCGTCGCCGCGACAAAGCCGGCGGGAACCCCGTGGGTGCTCGACCCGGTCGCCGCCGGAGCCCTGGCATGGCGGACCAGCCTGGCGCAGCAGCTCATGGGTGAGGCAAGACCGACCATCGTTCGCGGCAACGCCTCGGAGATCCTCGCGCTTGCCGGCGGTTCCGGCGGCCGGGGGGTGGAGTCCGTGGACTCCCCCGAAGCTGCAGCGCAGGTGGCCAAAGACCTTGCCGAACAACAACAGTCGGTCATCGCCGTGAGTGGCCCGACCGACCACATCACCGACGGCGAGCGCATGGTCCGCCTCTCCAACGGCCATCCCTGGCTGACCCGCGTCACCGGTGTCGGTTGTGCCCTCGGTGCGCTGATGGCGGCGTTCGCGGCCGTCGTGCCAGATGCTGTGGTCGCGGCAGCTGCGGCGACCGCGACCTTGACAGTTGCCGCCGACTCAGCCGCGCAAATGAGCCGCGGGCCGGGCACCTTTGCGGTCGCCTTGTTGGACGAGCTGACCTGCCTCGAGCCCGCCCAGCTGGCCGAACGGGTCAGGATCAGCTGAGCATGCCCCGACCGGCGCCGGACCTGTCGCTCTATCTGGTGACCGACACCGTCATGTGCGGCCGGCTCGGTGTCGCCGCAACGGTTTCGGCGGCGGTGGGCGCGGGAGTCACCGTCGTGCAGCTGCGCGACGAGGACGCCACAGACGACGAGCTGGTCAGGCTCGGCCGTCAGGTCATGAAGGCTGTTGAGGGCACCGACGTGGCCCTGATCATCAACGACCGCGTCCACCTCGTCGAGGCTATCGGCGCCCACGGCGGGCACGTGGGACAGTCCGACCTCGGGATTGGGGAGGCGCGAGCCCTGCTCGGCCCCGCCGCATACCTGGGGCTGTCGGTCCAGACCGTGGAACACGTCGCGACCGCCCGCGAACATGCCGCCGAGACGGTGGACTACCTCGGTGTTGGACCCGTCTGGGGGACGTCGACCAAGCTGGACGCGGCCGCCCCGGGGGGGCCGGAGAGGCTTCGCCAGGTCACCTCCGCGAGTCCATGGCCCTGCGTAGCCATCGGCGGCATCACCGTCGAGCGGGTGCCCCAGGTCCGCAGGGCAGGGGCAGCGGGTGCTGCGGTGGTCAGCGCCATCTGCGGCCAGCCCGACGTGGCGGCTGCCACCCGCGCGCTGCGCGCCGCCTGGGACGGCACATCGGGATGAGCCGCCCGCCCGTCGCACTGACCATCGCCGGCAGCGACCCGTCCGGCGGTGCCGGCATCCAGGCCGACCTCAAGACGTTCTCGGCGTTGGGCGTCTACGGCACCTCCGTGATCACCGCCCTCACCGCACAGAGCACCCTGGGCGTCACCGGAGTGTATGTGGTACCAACGGATTTCGTCACCCAGCAGCTCGAGACCCTGATCGCTGACGTCCGCCTCGACGCCATCAAGATCGGCATGCTCGCCAACGCTGGCATCGTCGCGGCCGTCGGGGACTTCCTGCAAAGCCATGACCTCGTCGACTGTGTTGTGCTTGACCCCGTGATGGTCGCCACCAGCGGCGACCGGCTGCTCGACGACGATGCGGTCCAAGCCATGCGTGACCTCATGCCCCTTGCCTCCCTGGTTACGCCGAACCTCGCCGAGTCGGCAGCCCTGCTCGACACGCGACCCGCACGGACCCTGGCGGAGATGCGGCGCCAAGCCATGGCCCTGCAGGAGCTCGGCGCCCCACGTGTGCTCATCAAGGGCGGCCACCGCGAGGACGACAAGGAGGCCGTGGACCTGTTGCTGGACGTCGACGGCGAGACGTTGCTGCGGGCGCCAAGAGTCGACACCATCAACACCCACGGCACCGGCTGCACGCTGTCGTCGGCCCTCGCGGCACTGCGCCCCCAGCGCGGCTCGTGGGTCGAGGCTGCAGCTGACGCCAAGAGCTGGCTCACCGCGGCGCTGGCCGCCGCTGATGTGCTCGAGGTCGGCCACGGCCACGGACCCGCCCACCACTTCCACGAGATCTGGAGTGACCAGCCACGAGCTCTGGAGTGACCAGCCACCAGCTCTGGAGTCACTGGGCGCCCGTCAAACGTGCACCAGGGGTCGTCTGCTCTTGCCCCACGCCCGGGCGGGGCAAGCTGAAGCGACTACTGCACGTCTGAGTGCAGACGGCCCAACGCCAACGCGATGCTGGCGGCGACGAAGGCCGCCAATGCTCCTCCGAGGAAGACCGTCTGCACCTGCACGACGCCTGCGGCGGACAGCGCGGCAGTGTCCTGCTGGTTGGGCAGTGCGGCGACCGCGGCGTAGTAACGGTGCAGCCCGATGCCGGTGAGCATCGCGAGCCCGACGACCATCCCCACCATGCGGGCCAGAACCACCAGCGAGCTGACGACGCCGTGCGCGTCGCCAGGCGCAGACTCGAGTGCCGCTGCGTTGACGGGTGTGAGCGCGAGTCCGAGGCCCAGGCCCACGAGAGCCAGGACGGGGGTCGCCGGCCATGACTGCAATGACGCGTGCCCCCACCCGGACATCACCAGGAGCCCGACCCCCGCCAGGGCCAGGCCACATGAGGCCACGAGGGCCGGGCCCAGCAGGCGTAGCAGCCACCCGCCGACGAAGGCGCCCATGGGAACGGCAAGCAGGAACCGCACGAGCACCAGCGCCGCGGTGGTCTGGGATCCGGTTACCGTCAGGCGCGCCAGGATCGGCACGTCCACGACGATGGCGACGAGCGCGACCCCGACCAGGACGCTGACCAGAAGCGCGAGAACGACCCTGGGACGGCCCTGCGTTGCCCCAGCGGTCAGGAGCCCACGAGGCACGAGGGGGTCTCCGGCGGTGCGGTGCCTCCAGATGTATCCCAGGAGCGCCAGGAGCCCGAGCGGCACAAGGGCCCAGCCCCAGGGCCCCACCACCTCACGCTGAGGATCGGCGGACGCGAACGTGAGGACGAGAGAGCCCAACGCGACCGCGATGCAGAAGGCCCCCAGCAGATCGACCCGGCGCAGCAAGGCATGGAGCGGCCGCCACGCGGCAGCCAGCGTCGCCATGAGCAGGGCGAGCGTGATGACGCCCAAGGGAGTGGCGAGGCGACCCGTGCCCGCGAAGGGGACGAACGGAATACCGAGCGTGACGTCGTCTGCCAGAGATGTCGGTGCCACCAACGTGAGCAGACCGACGCCCAGGGTCATCAGTCCCAGAACCGTTGGCAGCCAACGCGGTTGCGGCAGAACAGTGCGACCGCCGGCAAGTGACAGGACAAGGGCGATGAGAGTGCCGAGCACGACGTTGAGCCAGAAGATGGCGCGCCAGTCAGCCACCGCGAGCACCGCCGCGCCGAGCAACGGACCGAGAACGCTGCCGAGCTCCTGGACGGCGCCCACCACGCCGAGTGGGGTTCCACGACGATCAGGTGGCCAGAGATCGGCGACGAGCGCCAGCGTAGCCGGCACGAGCCCGCCTCCCCCGATGCCCTGGAGGACCCTGCCGCCCACGAGCACCGGCAGCTCGACGGAGACCGCCGTGATGGCCGAGCCAACCACGAACAGAAGGAGACAGGAGATCAGGATCCGTTGGCGCGCAACGAGATCCGAGAGTCGGCCGATCAGCGGCAGGACGGCGATGTAACCCAGCAGGAAGCCCGAGATGATCGGCGTCGCCTGTTGCAGTGCGTCGATGCTGAGGCCGACGCCGGCCATCATGTCCGGCAGCGCTACGACGACGACATAGGTGTCCGCCGCGGCGAGCGCTACCGCGACGGATGCCGTCGCCAGCAGCGCCTCAGGGTTTGCTGATCTCAACCGGGGCGCCGTACCTGTCCAGCGTGAGGACGTAGGTGGATGTTGCAGTCGTCGAGGTCGCGTCCTTGAAGAACGGGCCGACCAGGGTCACGCTGCGCAGCTCGCCGCCCGGGTCGGTGATGCCATAGGTGACGTCGAAGGTCTTGGCACCATCGCCGAAGTTCAGCAGCTTCACGATGTTGGCGCCAGGAATCTTGCCGGTGATGGTCCTGAGGACGTCGGCACCTGTGCGGGTGGCCTTCCCCTCCGTCAGGTTGGTTGTCGCCGTCATCAGCGACGTGATGCCACCCTCTTTTGCGAACAGGAGGGCGGGGTTGGGTGCGTTGTACGCCTTGGGGTCGGCCTCGGTGAACTGGGTCGTGAACGGCAGCTTCAGATAGAGCAACGAGTCGATCGCCACCACGTCGACCTTGGCCGCAAACCCGGCGATACGCGCATCCAGGGACCCCTTGAACGCCGGAGCGTGCGTGCCGGAGCCGTCGGCGCCCAGGACACCGTTGGCAGTGTCCGGGATGCCGCTGGAGCGAAGGGTGAGGTGCATCGAGGTCGCGGCGTCAGCCTTGGCCCTGGCCGCCGCGAGCCGCGCGGCCGCTGTGAGTCCTTTGGCCTCGACCGACCTGTCTGCGCTGCAGGCCGTCAGCGCGGCGGCAATCACCACGGCAACAGCCAGCGCTCGCGTTCCCCGGTGTCGCACCCGCATCTGTCGCAGTCGCATGGGGGCACGCTACCCGGCTACACGTCACTGCAAAGACGACCGGCTCAGCGCAGGACGAGGGCGTCGTCGGCCGGATCGCGGTCGACGACCACCGTGCCACCGTCGCGAACCCGACCGGCAAGCAGCGAACGCGCCAGAGGGTCGCCGATCTCGTGCTGCACCAGACGCCGCAAAGGCCTTGCCCCGTATGCCGGGTCGTAGCCGGTGACCGCAAGCCACTCACGCGCGGCCGGGGTCACATCGAGGGAGATCCGGCGCGACTCGAGCCGCCTGGCCATCCCGGCAACCTGGAGATCCACGATGCTGGCGAGGTCGTCTGTGGACAGTGGGTCGAAGATGACGACCTCGTCCAGGCGGTTGAGGAACTCCGGCTTGAACGTCGCGCGAACCGCGGCCATGACGGCCTCATGCTTGGCGTTCTCAGCCATCGTGGGGTCGATCAGGAAGTGCGAGCCGAGATTGGAGGTCATGACGAGGATGACGTTGCGGAAGTCGACGGTGCGACCCTGACCGTCGGTGAGGCGCCCGTCGTCCAGCAGCTGCAGCAGAACGTCAAACGTCTGTTCGTGAGCCTTCTCCACCTCATCGAGCAGCACCACGGAGTACGGGCGCCGGCGCACCGCCTCGGTGAGCTGACCGCCCTCCTCGTATCCGACATACCCCGGGGGCGCACCGATCAGGCGAGCCACCGCGTGCCGCTCGGAGTACTCGCTCATGTCGATGCGCACCATCGCGCGCTCGTCGTCGAAGAGGAAGTCGGCCAGGGACTTGGCCAGCTCGGTCTTGCCGACCCCGGTAGGGCCGAGAAAGAGGAAGGAGCCGGTTGGGCGATCGGGGTCGGCGATGCCGGCACGGGTCCGCCGGACGGCGTCCGAGACCGCCCGCACCGCCGGGACCTGACCGATCAGGCGCTGGCCGATGAAGTCCTCCATGCGCAGCAGCTTGTCGGTCTCGCCCTCCAGCAGACGGCCGGAGGGGATCCCGGTCCAGGCGCTGATGACGTCGGCGATGTCGTCGGGGCCGACCTCCTCCTTGACCATCGGCCCCTCGCCTCCGGCTGTCGAGGTCGTCGCCTCGACGGCCTGAGCCTGGGCCAGATCCTTTTCGAGAGAGGGGATCTGGCCATACAGCAGCTTGGACGCGCCTGCCAGATCGCCGTCGCGCTGCATCCGCTCAGCCTGCCCACGAAGCTCGTCGATCTGTGCCTTGAGGTCGCCGACCCGGTTGAGCCCGGCCTTCTCCTGCTCCCAGCGCGCGGTGAGTGCGGCCAGCTGCTCGGCACGGTCGGCGAGGTCACGCCGCAACCGCTCGAGCCGTTCCCTGGATGCGTCGTCCGACTCGTGCTCCAGGGCGAGCTCCTCCATCTTGAGGCGGTCGACGGCGCGGCGGAGCTCGTCGATCTCGACCGGTGAGGAGTCGATCTCCATGCGCAGGCGGGAGGCGGCCTCGTCGATGAGGTCGATCGCCTTGTCCGGCAGCTGACGTCCGCTGATGTAGCGGTCGGACAGCGTCGCGGCGGCCACGAGCGCGCTGTCGGCGATGGTGACCTTGTGGTGGGCCTCGTAACGCTCCTTGAGCCCCCGAAGAATGCCGATGGTGTCCTCGACACTTGGTTCGCCGACGAACACCTGCTGGAACCTTCGCTCCAGCGCAGCGTCCTTCTCGATGTGCTTTCTGTACTCGTCAAGGGTCGTCGCGCCGACCATCCGCAGCTCGCCACGGGCAAGAAGCGGCTTGAGCATGTTGGCGGCATCCATCGACCCTTCGGCGGCTCCGGCGCCTACGACTGTGTGCAGCTCGTCGATGAACGTGATGACCTGACCACCCGCCGAACGGATCTCCTCCAGCACAGCCTTGAGGCGCTCCTCGAACTCACCTCGGTACTTCGCGCCGGCCACCATCGCAGAGAGGTCAAGGCTGATCAGACGCTTGCCCTTCAAGGACTCCGGCACGTCGTTGTTGGCGATCCGCTGCGCCAAGCCCTCGACCACGGCGGTCTTACCGACGCCCGGCTCACCGATCAGGACGGGGTTGTTCTTGGTGCGACGCGACAGCACCTGCACGACGCGGCGGATCTCGGCGTCGCGCCCGATGACCGGGTCGAGCCGGCTTTCGCGGGCGGCGTCTGTCAGGTCCACGCCGTACTTGGCCAGCGCGTCAAAGGTCGCCTCAGGGTCCGCGGTCGTGACCTTGGCGCCGCCGCGCAGGGTGGGGATCTCACCCGCGACGGCCTCGCCGTCGATCGCGAACTCGCCGGTGCGAGCCAGTGCGAGCAGAAGATGGTCGGTCGACACATAGGTGTCGCCCATCGACTCCATGATCTTGTTCGCCTGCTCGAGCACGGCCAGGCTCGCGCGCGACAGTCCCGGGGGGCTGACCGAGGAGCCACTGACCTTCGGCACATGGGCGAGGATGCCGGTCGCCGTCTGGACAGCGGCGGCAGCCGAGGAGCCGGCGGCCTCGAGCAACGGGCCCGTGCTCGTGTCGGTCTGGCGGGCCAGTGCGAGCAGGATGTGCGCCGGCTCGACATGCGGGTGGCCCGCTGCCGCCGCGTCACGAACGGCCGCGGAGAAGGCCTCTTCAGACTTGGTGGTCAGGTTCATGTCTTTGATCTTGGCAGGTTGTCCGCCGACGGGACTACGTTCCTGACCATGGCCGATCACGTAGCTTTGCTCGAGACCGTCGAGGGAGACATCACCACCCAGGTCGTCGATGCCATCGTCAACGCCGCCAACAGCTCGCTGCTCGGTGGCGGAGGGGTGGACGGGGCGATCCACCGGGCTGCTGGTCCGCGGCTGTTGGCCGAATGTCGCCAGCTGCGCATCGCGCCATACCCTCATGGCCTTCCCGTCGGAGCGGCCGTGGCGACCGGAGCCGGGGACCTGCCAGCGCACTGGGTGATCCACACCGTCGGGCCGAATCGTCATGTGGGGCAGACGGATCCAGCCAAGCTCGCGTCCTGCTTCGAGAGCTCTCTCAGGGAGGCCGTCCGGGTGGGTGCCCGATCTGTCGCGTTCCCCGCGATCGGCGCGGGGGTCTACGGCTGGGAGGCTGACGACGTCGCCCGTATCGCGGTCGCCGCGGTGCGTGGGTCAGCACACCTGGCCGAGCTGGACCTCGTGCGTTTCGTGCTGTTCAGCCCGGCGACCCATGAGGCGTTCATCGCAGCACTCCGGTGAGGGTCTGAACCGTTCGGGGACGGTCAGCCCCGGGGACGCCAGATGACGAGTGCCCGGGACGGGTTGATGCTGCGCGCGGGGCGCTGACCGGCACGCACTGCGACGACCTCGCCGGCGAGGCCGGCCGCGAAGACCCTGGAGCCCGCGCCAAATACCGACTTGAGGGCATCGAGCTCCGAGCACAGCTCAGTCACGCGGGCTCGAAGGGCCTGCACCTGGTTCTCAAGATCCAGGATGCGCTGGATGCCGGCCAGGCTGACGCCCTCGTCCTGCGAGAGGCGCTGGACCTCGCGCAGCAGCGTGACGTCACGCGCCGAGTACCGACGTCCCCCGCCGCGGGTGCGCGAGGGAGAGACAAGGCCAAGGCGGTCGTACTGCCGCAGGGTCTGGGCGTGCATGCCGGCCAGCTGTGCCGCGACGGAGATGACGAAGACCGGGGTCTCGTCATCGGGGGAGAACCCCCCGGAGCTTCGCGGGGTGCTCATGGCTCAGTCCTGCCGCGCCCTGGCGAACACGTCCGCACGCGGATCGGTGTCTGCCTGCTCGGCGCGCAGCACCTCGACAGCCTCGCGCGCCCTGTCGGACAACCTCTGGGGTACTGCCACGCTGACCTTGGCCAGCAGGTCCCCAGCGTGGTCCTTGGTTGCGATGCCTCGACCCTTGACGCGCAGCACGCGACCGCTCGGGGTCCCGGCCGCGATCCGGACCTTAACCGGGTCGCCGGACAACGTCGGCACGGAAACCGTTGCCCCCAGGGCGGCCTCGGCAAAGGTCACCGGCAGATCGACGGTGAGGTTGTTGCCGTCGCGACCGAAAACGGGGTGCGGCCTGACCTGCACGGTGAGCATGAGGTCGCCAGCCGGGGCGCCCTCGTCGCCGGGGTTGCCCTTTCCTCGCAGCCGGATCTTCTGGCCATCCTTGACACCGATCGGGATGCGCGCGGTGATCCGCGAGCCGTCAGCGGTGCTCAGCGTGACGGTGGAACCTTCGACCGCGTCGCGGAACGACAGCGTTGTGCGAGCCTCGATGTCGGCGCCTCGTCGGGGTCCGGCCGTGGAACCGAAGCCTCCGTAACCCTGCTGACCCCGCCCACCGGCATACCCGCCGCCTTGTTGGCCGAACATGCCTCCGAGGAGATCCTCGATGTTCGGCTGCCCGGCGCCACCACGGCCGGTGTTGAAGCGAACGTTTCCGCCTCCACCGCCACCGAACAGGTTGCTGAAGACGTCCTCGAACCCGGCGCCGCCGCCCCCTGGGCCACCGGAGGTGAACCGGGCGCCACCGTGGCTCATCGAGCGGATGGCGTCGTACTGCTTGCGTTCCTCGGGGTTGGACAGGACGGCGTAGGCCTCACCGATCTCCTTGAAGCGCTTCTCGGCCGGCTTGGACCCGGGGTTCTGGTCCGGGTGCAGCTTGCGCGCGAGCTTGCGGTACGCCTTCTTGACCGCGGCCGCGTCGGCGTCGGCAGGGACGCCGAGGATCGCGTAGAAGTCCTTCTCGAACCAGTCCTGGCTGGCCATCGACGTCTCCTTTCGTCTACTCCCCCGCCGATCTAGGCAGTTTGTGCGGGGCGACCCTGCTGATCTAGGCAGTTTGCCCGCGGTCACCGCGCCGATCTAGGCAGTTTGTACGGCCGCGCGGCTCGCCTTGCGACCGGGGTCGGTACATATTGCCTAGATCCGCGGCTCCTTCGCGGTCAAACTGCCTAGATCCGCGAGCAGGTGCGGTACAAACTGCCTAGATCCGCGGGGGTTTTGGGGTGGTCTACTGGGGGTCGGCCACAGCGACGCGAGCCGCCCGGATGAGCCGCTCACCCATCCTGTAACCGGGCTGCATCACCTGGACGACCGTCGCAACCTCTGTGCCCTCGGCCAGCTCGGCCTGACTGTGCATGAGGGCCTCGTGGACACTCGGGTCGAACGCCTCGCCGGGTTGGCCGAACCGCTCCACGCCGAACTTGGTCAAGATCCCCTCGAGCTTGTCGGCGATGGCGGCGAAAGGCCCACCCTCCAGGTCACCGTGCTGACGCGCGAGATGGATGTCATCCAGCACCGGCAGCAACGCCTCGAAGACGCTGCTGACCGCCACGTGATGGTGCAGGGCTCGGTCACGGTCAACGCGTTTCTTGTAGTTGACGTACTCGGCCTGCACCCTCTGCAGGTCTCTGGTCAGGTCAACGAGGTCGCGGGTCAGATCAGCCACCAGCGTCGTGTCGGGGTCGACATCAAGGCTTTCCACGTCCTCATCACCTGGACCCGCCTCTCCCTGCTCGAGCTCCGAGAAGTCGTCGTGCGCAGGAGTGGCATCGCGGACAGCCCCGGTCGACGGGTCAAGGCGTCGCTTGTCGGTGACCTTGGGGCCTGTGGGCTCGAATTCGTCCGAGCCCACAGCCCTTGGGCCAACCGGGTTGGTGCCAGTCACTTCTTCTCGCCGTGTGTCGCCGAGTCGCCCTCGGCGTCGTCAACGACCTCGGCGTCGACGACGTCATCGTCCTCCGCTTTTGGTGAGCCGGCGGAGGGCTGGCCCGTGTCGGAACCAGCGCCGCCGGCGCTCTCGGCGGAGGCTGCGGCGGCGGCATACATCGCCGTCCCCAGCTTCTGGGACTCCTCGGAGAGCTTGGCGGCCTTGGCCGTGATGTCCGCCGGCGAAACACCCGAGCCGTCCTTGAGCGCGTCCTTCAGGTCAGCGAGCGCGCTGTCGACCTCGCCGCGGCCATCGGCCGGGATCTTGTCGGCGCTGTCGGCGAGGAACTTCTCGGTGGAGTAGACCAGCTGCTCGGCCGTGTTGCGGGCCTCGGTCTCCTCACGGCGAACCTTGTCCTCCTCGGCGTGCTCCTCGGCCTCGCGGACCATGCGCTCGATCTCGTCCTTCGGCAGCGCCGAGCCACCGGAGATCGTCATGGACTGCTCCTTGCCCGTGCCACGGTCCTTGGCCGAGACGTGGACGATGCCGTTGGCGTCGATGTCGAAGGTGACCTCGACCTGCGGGACGCCGCGGGGGGCCGGCGCGATCCCGGTGAGCTCGAAAGTGCCCAGACCCTTGTTGTGCTGGGCGATCTCGCGCTCACCCTGGAACACCTGGATAAGGACCGACGGCTGGTTGTCGTCGGCGGTCGTGAAGACTTCGGAACGCTTGGTGGGGATGGCCGTGTTGCGCTCGATGAGCTTGGTCATCAGGCCACCCTTGGTCTCGATGCCCAGGGACAGCGGGGTGACGTCGATCAGCAGCACGTCCTTGCGCTCGCCCTTGAGGACACCGGCCTGCAGGCTCGCGCCGACCGCGACGACCTCATCGGGGTTGACGCCCTTGTTGGGGGTCTTGCCGCCGGTGAGCGCGGTGACGACCTCGTAGACGGCCGGCATACGGGTCGAACCACCAACAAGCACAACGTGATCGATCTCGCTGACGTTGATCCCGGCGTCCTTGATGACCTGGCGGAACGGAGCCTTGGTGCGTTCCAGCAGGTCGGCGGTGAGCTTCTCGAACTGCGCGCGGGTCAGGGTCTCGTCCAGGTGGATCGGGCCGTTCTCGGACATCGATAGGTACTGCAGGCTGATGTTGGTGCTCGTCGCGGTCGAGAGCTCCTTCTTCGCCTGCTCGGCAGCATCGCGCAGACGCTGCATGGCGATCTTGTCGTTGGCCAGGTCGATGCCGCTCGTGTTCTTCACGGTCGTCACGAGGTGGTTGACGATGCGCTCGTCCCAGTCGTCGCCACCGAGCTTGTTGTCACCGTTGGTCGCACGGACCTGAATGGTGGAGAAACCGTCATCGGGGTCCTTGCCAACCTCGAGCAGGGAGACGTCGTACGTGCCACCACCGAGGTCGAAGACGAGGATGAGCTCGTCCTCCTTGCCCTTGTCCAGGCCGTAGGCGAGCGCGGCAGCGGTGGGCTCGTTGATGATCCGCAGGACGTTGAGGCCCGCGATCTCGCCGGCCTCCTTGGTGGCCTGACGGTGGGAGTCATCGAAGTACGCCGGAACCGTGATCACCGCGTCCGTGACGGTCTCACCGAGGTAGGCCTCGGCGTCGCGCTTGAGCTTCTGCAGGATGCGCGCGCTGATCTCCTGGGCGGTGTAGGACTTGTCGTCGATCTTCCTGGACCAGTTGGTGCCGATCTCGCGCTTGACCGAGCGGATGGTCCGGTCGACGTTGGTGACGGCCTGCCGCTTGGCGATCTCACCAACGAGGACCTCGCCGCTCTTGGTGAACGCGACGACGGACGGGGTCGTGCGCCCGCCCTCCGCGTTGGCGATGATGGTGGGCTCGCCGCCCTCAAGGACGGCGACTGCCGAGTTCGTGGTGCCGAGGTCGATCCCTACCGCACGTGCCATTTTTTCTCTCCTGTATGACGAGTGGTCAGGCTAGCTTTGTTCGCCCGCTTGATGACTGCTGTTTTGCTTCGCCGCCCAATGTGCTCGACATCGGCCTGAGTTGTCAAGCCAACGCTCCGCAAACTTGCGTCTACTGGGCTCAACTTATGCCTCAAGCCGTTTGTTCCCCCGGACTCGACTCATCCGCTCATGGAGCACGTGAGTCATTGATCGAGCATCAACGCGCCTGCGCTATGAGTGACGGACCTGCGCCAGGTGGGGGGCTTCGCCTGGACTGCCGTCAGTCCTTTGCCGAGAGCCAGCCGAGGGCGGCGTCCGCGACGTCCTCCCAGCCTTCCTCGCCGCAGATGTAGTGCGAGCGCCCAGCGAACTCCCGGTAGTCGACCTGTCCCGGCGCGGTTGTGTACTTGTGCGCGTTGCGACGAACCATGGCCACGGGGGTGAGGTGGTCCTGGTCGCCCGTGAGGAACAGCAGAGGTGCGCGCGACGCCGTGAAGTCGATCCGGGCCGACCGCCCGAGGGTGCTCCGCGGCACGTTGCGGCTCTCGGGGACCACGAACCGGTCAAACACGTCGTCGCTGGCTGGACGGCTGAGGGTGTTGGCGAAGGCATAGTGGAACCGCTCGGGCGTCATGAATACCGGCTTGTTCCCTGCCAGCGGGTTGACGTGGGGGAAGTTGGCGCGCAGGAAGTGCGGGCTGAGCGACACCACTCCTTGCGGTGGCGCTGAGCTGATCGCGACCCCAGCGCGGGCGAAGCCGTCGTTGACCAGCCGCTGGACAAGCAGCCCACCGATCGAGTGGCCGACCAGTAGCGGACGCTCCGGCAGAGCATCAATGAGGGCCTTGAAGTGCTCAGTCACGGCACCGAACGTCAGAGCGCCAAGCCCCGGGTCGACCTCCGAACGCAGCGTAGGAGGCTGGCCGTCGTGAAATGGCCAGCTGGGAGAGCTGCAGTGGAACCCCGCCTCGGTGAACCGATCAACCCACGGCTGCCAGCTCTGGCCGTTGAGGTACATGCCGTGGATGAAGGTGACGTGACTGGCCATTCGATGACTGTAGGTGGGTCAGCCGGACATGGCGTACGCCGCAGACCGGCCTGTCTCCAGGCGATCTGCGGCGCACGTGGTCA
>Ga0209014_10000749_pt1 | contig 19059 bp, 10 predicted proteins | sample BarGraNGADG00212_FD_184491 | JGI IMG/M metagenome (GOLD analysis project Ga0209014, IMG submission 184491) | Arctic peat soil microbial communities from Barrow, Alaska - Barrow Graham LP Ref core NGADG0002-212 (SPAdes) (version 2) | ecosystem: Environmental > Terrestrial > Soil > Wetlands >...
TTCGGTGTCGACTTCGCGCTGGCGGCATCCTGGCACATTGTCATCCTGACGGTGCCGCTGCTGATGATCGTTTACTACCTTGTCTGGAAGTTCCTGGTGAGGTTCCTCAACGAGCTGCTGGGCATTGCATAGGGGGACCGATGCCGGTGGGATTTCGAGCAAGCTATCGGTATACCCTTGGCGACAGATCACGCTCTGGCCGTGGTCGGCGTTCCACGGAAGGAATCCTGTTCGAAAGCAGGCGGCGCCAACCCCATTGAACAATTGCCTGGGCCCTCGCGGGCACTTCTATGATTGGGGATAATCCGGCCGGTGGACGTGACGGGGAGTGCAGGGGAGCGATCTCCTGGTGGGGCGAGGAACGCCGGCTTTTGTCTGGCAGCGCCGACGGCGGAATGGGGCGCAGGCCGGTTTGAGCGCCGAAGCAGGTTCGGCGCGCGAGGCCAAATCCTGTAACAATCAAGTCAGTGGCTGATAGCTCCTCCAGCAGGAAGACGACCGAGGCCCTGCTTTACGGCATGCTTGGCAGGACGAGGCTCCTGCTCATAGCGAGCCTGCTCGCCATGCTCGTCTTGTTCCTGGCCCTCGCCTGGGCGACTCGCGACGCTTTGGCGGAACTTCCGTTCCTCAGGAAGCAGCAGGCTGAAGCGAGCCGCCTCGCCTCAAACGGGAGCACGCATGTGGACCTCGGTCCGTGGCAAACCGCTCATGGGCTTGCGGGGCTGGCGACTACCGCGGAAGAGAAGGAATTCGCCAGGCAGGCCGAGCGCTTCGCGGACCACGAAGTGGACCAGGCCTTCGCGTCGGCGCTGCGTTACGCCAACCTGGAGCGGGGCTCGCTCACTGGCGAGGCGCTAGCCATCTCGCAGCGTGTAGAGAAACTACAGCAGGTCGTCAACGACGATAAGGCGCTGGTGCAGAGTCTGACAGACCAGGCTGCCAACTCGAAGGCCGCGGCGGCCGAAACGGCAGGAGACGACCTGGAAGTTGCCAAGGCGCAGCTTGCACTCGACTCGGATTTGCTGGCCGACGCGCAGCAGGATCTCGCTCGCGCCGGCGGGGATGAGCCCAGCAGAGTTCAGGCAGAGCTTGCCGCGCGTGAAGTCGAAATGAAGGACTATGACGCAAAAGCGGCCCAAAATGGTCAAGTCGCCGTAATTGCCGCAAAGGGGCACGGCACCCTCGCCGGAAGGATGAACGCGTGGTTCGATCAGCGCACCCGCTACGAGTTAGTCCAACAAGCCCTGCGGCAGGCTCAAGCTGACATCGTCACTCTCACGGCCCAGCACATGGACCTCACAAACCAGCTCAAAGCCGCCGCCTCTTCCGCTTCCGGCCTGGACCAGTCCGGAAGGCTCGCCGGCCTGAAAAGGCGGAGCGCGCTCAGCCAGCTTCTCGGCATCTGCAACGACCGCACCCAGAGTCAACAGCAACTCGCGGGCATTTACAGCAAGTGGTCCGCGCAAATACTTCTGCAGCATCGAATCATGCTGCATCTGCTGCTGCAATCTTCCGCATGGATCGCCTGCATTCTGATCTGCATGATCTTGCTCGACGCGCTCGCCCGCCATCTCATCGATCGTGCCAAGCTCGACCAGGGCCGCGTGAAGACCCTGCACATCATCTTCAAGCTCGGCATACAATTCCTCGGCGCACTAATCATCTTGTTTGTCATCTTCGGCGCCCCCAGCGAGATGCCCACCATCCTCGGCCTCACTACTGCCGGCCTCACGCTGGTCCTGCAGGACTTCATCATTGCGTTCTTTGGCTGGTTTGTGTTGATGGGTAAGCATGGCATCCGGATTGGCGATTGGGTGGAGATCAATGGCGTCGCGGGCGAGGTTGCGGAGATCAGTCTTTTCCGCACCTCCATGCTCGAGACGGGCAACTGGACGGATCAGGGCCATCCGACGGGCCGCCGCGTCAGTTTCATCAACAGCTTCGCTATCAAGGGTCAGTATTTTAACTTTTCGACTACGGGCCAGTGGATGTGGGATGAGATCAGGTTCAGCATCCCCGCGGCGGAAGAAAACTACGCCATGATCGAACTCATCCACCGAGCGGTGCTCAAGGAAACCGAAAAGGCTGCGCGCCTCGCCGAAGCGGAGTGGAAGCGCAGCCCCCGGCACGCCGGTTTGAGGCAGTTTGCCGCGGACCCCGCCGTGGAAATGCGCCCTGGCGCCTCGGGAATCAATATCGTGGTCCGCTATGTCACCCGGGCCTCCGAGCGCTTTGAGGTGCGAAATCGGCTTTACGAACGCGTGATCGAACTGCTGAACAAGCCGCCGGCGCCTCAAGCCGGCGCTGAAGAGCCGCAAGTCCAGACAGTACCTGCCAACCCGGATCAGCCTCTCACGCCTCCGGCTCTTTGAGCATTTTCTGCGTCTCGAACAAGCGTTTTGGGGTGACCGGGAGACGCTGCTGGGGCAGCTTTCGAATTTAACCGTCGATCCTCTGTTATCCGCGGTATGAAATGACCGCATTCTCCCGCCAATACTCAACTTCGTTTTGAGAAAGTGCCGCTCTGGCGGCGCCGCTTGGCGCGTGTCAATAGCTTTGAGACACTCCCAGATAGAATTTACCGACTTTTATTCTCTGTGGGTTTGTTGATCCAGACCTCCTTTGGGATGGCGAGGAGTTTAGGCGCCGAGCGGACGAAGCGTTCCGGGTGAGCTTGATACGCGGCATCGAGCACGACTTGCCGTCGCTCGATCATGGCCGGAGCCTGGCCGTGGTGAACCATGGCGGGCGTGAGAAGCTCGATGCCGGAGTGGCGGTGTTCCTCGTTATACCAAGCGAAAAATCTTTGGCAGAAGGCGCGGCTGTCCTCGATGCACCCAAACCGATCCGGGAAGTCCGGCCGGAACCGACCCGAGCGGCGCCCTGGCGGTGCCCAATGCGGGAGACGGTATCGTGGCCTGCGTGGGGGCGTTCAACACCCTGGTGCAAAGCAACCTGTCGAGCGGCAACGACCGCTACGGAGTCAGCTTTTCCGATTGGGGTACCAACTACAACGTGGCTGTTGGCAACCGGATCGGCATGGACGCGGCGGGGACAAGGGTGATTCCCAACCGGGGGTCCGGAGTGTTTCTCGGATATGGGGGGGCCCAGTTCAACCGGGTTGGGGGAACTCACGCCGAGGACCGGAACCTCATCATCGGCGGCGTCGAGGTCACGGGCCAAATGGCAAGGGGGAACCTGGTGCTGGGCAACTGGATCGGCACGGACATCTCCGGAAAACAGGGCCTCGCGGCTCGGGGGCTCGGCGTGCAGTTGGGCGGCGACAGCCACAGTATCATTGGGGGCGCCACGCCACAGGAAGCTAATGTCATTGCCGGCAACGGCTGGGTGGGCGTCTACGTGGGGTCGGACTACAATTACGTCGCCGGCAACTATATCGGGACAGACCCCGGCGGCCAGTCGCGCATGGGCAGCGGCACATCCGGCGTCGCCGTGCTCAATGGTGAACACAACATCATCCAGGGCAACGTCATCACGGCGACCACCAAAAACGGTCTCCCGTGGTCGGGCTGGGGCAGCGGAATCAACGCCAATCCCGGCGGCTCCAACACCTTCCGCCGCAACTCGGTCTACGGCAACGAGGGCAAGGGCATCGAGTACAACCCGGCGCCCAGCGGCATCGGGACCTCGCTGGTGACGGCGGCTCCGGTGATCGCCGCCGTGGGGGCCGCCGGTGTTAGCGGCACGGCGTGCGCGGGATGCGAGGTGGAAATCTTCGCGGACTCCGATGACGAAGGACGCTCCTTCGAGAGCAGCACCGTTGCCGATGTGTCGGGTGCGTTCCGCTTCTCGAAGGCGGGTGTGCTGGCGGGACCCAACGTGACGGCGACCGCCACGGATCAGCAGGGCAATACGTCGGAGTTCTCGACTCCGCGAGCCATTGGGAAGTGAGGGAAACTCGTCAGCACGTACCGGAACCGGACAAGCGTGTCCCGCGGAAGCCTGAATCTGAGCGGTCTGCACCCCGTCGCCCGGCTCCCACTGCTATCATCTGGGTATATCGGAATCGGAGGTCCCATGGCGGACGAACTCAATCGGCGTGATTTCCTCAAGGCGGCTGCGATCGCCGCAGGCCCGGCCGTGATCTCGGCTCAAGGCGCCAATGAAAAAGTGAATATCGGCTGGATCGGCGTCGGCACGCGTGGCTACGCGGGCCTCGACTGGCTGCATACCGCGGCTGCGAATGAGGTCCAGATCACAGCCATCTGCGATACCTACCAGGGCTACATCGCCCGCGCGCTCGACCGCATGCAGACTGTCTGGGGCAACAAGCCCAAGACCTTCGTCGACTACCGCGACCTGCTCGCCGATAAATCGATCGATGCGGTCTATATCATGACCCCGGAGCACCTGCACCACGATATGGCCATCGCGGCGCTCAAGGCCGGCAAACACGTCTACATCGAAAAACCCCTCGCCCACACCATCGAAGAGGGCTTCGAGATCGTCAAGGTCTGGCAGCAATCCGGCAAGGTGTGTCAGGTCGGCACCCAGAACCGCAGTTCCGCCCTATATAAGAAGGCCCAGGAACTCATCCGGCAGGGCATGGTCGGCGACGTCCACTACGTCCGCGCCTTCTGGTATCGCAACTCGCTGCCCAACGACCCGGCCTGGCGCTACGTCATCCCGCCGGAAGCCACACCCCAGAACACCGATTTCAACCGCTTCCTCGGCACCGCCCCCAAGCATGCCTGGGATCCGCAGCGCTACTTCCAATGGCGCCTCTACTGGGATTACTCCGGCGGCATCTCCACCGACCTCCTGGTGCACCAGACCGACATCGTCAACTTCATGCTCGATAAGACCCTGCCCAAATCCTGCATGGCAAGCGGCGGCATTTACCGCTGGACCGACAAGACCGACGACCGCGACGTGCCCGATACCCTCAGCGCCATTTACGAGTACGATAAATTCCACATCAACTACTCCTGCTATTTCGGCAACGATCACTACGGCTACGGCGAGCAGATCTTCGGCAACGAAGGCACCATCGAAGTCATGAACCGCGCGGATCTCACCTTCACTCCCGAGCTGTATCGCGGCAAGGCGCCCGACGCCATCAAGAACCGCAAAACCATCGCGCTCAGCCGCAAGGATTTCAACCAAACCGACGATGGCGTCTTCAATCACTTCCGCAACTTCATCATGAGCGTGCTCGGCAAGGAACAGCCCATCGCGCCGCCGCCCATCGGCCAGCAGGCCGCCATCAGCGGCCACATGGCGACGCTGGCGTTTAAGAACCAGAAGAAGGCCATCTGGGACGAGGCCTTGCAAAAGGTCCGCTTCGGCTAAACGCGACCGTGAGAAGCTGTGAAAAAGTCATTTATGGGCCGCCGATGAACGCAGATAAGAATTTTGTGTCTTGTTTTATCTGTGTTTATCGGCGTTCATCGGCGGCTATTTGTTTTTTTTCTCAGGTTCTGAGGCAGCGGTTTTTCGCCGCACGCTCCGCTTCACGCTACTCTGAAAGTTGATCCCCCATCTCACTCCCGAACGCCGCGCCCGCCTTGCACTCCTCCGGCCCACGGCCCGCTACCTGAGTGGAACCGAGGTGCACGTCTACGCCCTGGCGATCTCGGCCAGCGTACTGCTTTCCTTTTTCCCCTTCCTGAATGTGATGCTGTCGTTTTGCCGCAACGTGCTGCATTCGCGGGCGGCGGAGGATGCCATCTATCTGGCGCTCAACGACTATTTCCCCGGCGAAATGGCCACTTTCCTCAAGCACAATCTAGCCCTTAGGGGACGCCTCGAATACACCAGCATGCTGCTTTTGCTGTTCACCGCCAACGGCATCTTTGAACCGCTCGAAGTGGCCCTGAACCACGCCTGGGGTGTGGTCCACAATCGCTCCTACCTGAAAAACCAGCTTGTGGCGCTGGGCATGATCTTCGTTTGCGGAGCGCTGGCGCTGGTTTCCCTGATGCTCACCGCGCTCAACAAGCAGTGGATCTCGCCGTGGCAATCGCTGGGCGCCGTGCAGGGGTGGCTGAACCTGCTCATGTTCAAGCTGGCCGCCGTGCCGATCTCGATTCTGGCGCTCTTCCTCATCTATTGGCTGCTGCCCAACCGCAAGATCCCGCCGGCGCGCGTGGCTCCCGCGGCCATTTTCGTCGGACTCATCCTCGAAGCCCTCAAATACGTGAACCTCGCCATCACGCCTTATCTCCAGGCGAAGCTCGAGCACGAGTACTTCATCTTCAAACATTCCGTCGCCATCCTGCTGTGGAGCTTCATCGCCGCCATGGTGGTTTTGGCCGGCGCCGAATGGACCGCGCGCCGCAGGCCGGAAGATCCGCTATCGTAGGTGTCATGAAGAACTGGACAAGTATCGCGCAGGCGCACGGCCTCACTCTTTCGGCACGCGAACTGGATCGCATCGTTCAGCCGCTGGCCGCGCTGGAAGAGACTTTTCGTCCCTTGGTGAAACAACTGACGCCCGATCTGGAACCCGACCTCGAACTGCACCTTGCTGGAGAAGGCGAATGACCATACGGGAAGCCGCCGAGGGGCTCCGCGCGCACCGGTTTTCCGCCGTGGAACTGGCCACCGCCGCCATATCGCGCATCGACCGGCACAACTCCAACCTGCGCGCGTTCATCACCGTCACCGCCGGGCAGGCACTGGACCAGGCGCGGCAGGCGGACCGTGAGTTCGCCATGGGCAATGACCGCGGCCCGTTTCACGGCATTCCGGTCGCGCTCAAGGATCTGTTTGCCACCAAGGGCGTGCGCACCACGGCAGGCTCCAAGGTCTACGAAAACTTTGTGCCCGAGATCAACGCCACCGTGGTGGAGAAACTGCTGGCCGCGGGCGCGGTACTGCTGGGCAAGCTCAATATGCACGAACTGGCTTACGGGATCACTTCGGCCAACCCGCACTTCGGCGCGGTGCGCAATCCGTGGAACCCGCGGCACAGTCCGGGCGGGTCGAGCGGCGGTTCGGGCGTCGCCGTGGCGACAAACATCGTGTTCATGGCGATGGGCAGCGATACCGGGGGCTCGATTCGCATCCCCGCGTCGTTTTGCGGGACCGTCGGACTCAAGCCCACGTATGGGCGCGTCAGCCGTTTCGGTGTCCTGCCGCTGGGTTTCAGCCTGGACCACGTGGGTCCACTCACGCGCTCGGTGCGCGACGCCGCGCTGGCCTTGAACGCCATCGCCGGCCACGATCCGCTCGACCCGACTTCTTCGCGCCGGCCGGTAGTGGATTACGTGCCGGACGAGGATTGCTCCATTCGCGGAGTGCGCATTGGGTTTCCGGACAGTTTCTTCTTTGAGCATCTGCATGAGGACGTGGAATCGGCGGTGCGCGGCGCCATCGCGCGCGCCGAATCGCTGGGCGCGGTGGTCAAGCCGGTGCGACTGCCCGATATCCCGGCGTTGAACGCGGTCGCGCGCATTGTGCTGCTGGCCGAGGCGTCGGCGGTAGCCGAGACGTATCCGGATGACCGGAGCCTCTACGGCGCCGATGTTCGGGCGCTGCTCGACCAGGGACGGTTGGTGCCGGCCACCGATTACATCAATGCGCAGCGGTTGCGCCGCAAGATGCGCCGCGAGTTCGACCAGGTGTGGCAGCAGGTGGATTGCCTGATCACACCGGCCACACCCAGTCCCGCGCCGCGCGTCGGCGACACCACGATCCGGCTGGGCGGCCGCGACGAGGATGTGCGCCTGGCATCGACGCGCCTGGTGCGCGGGGTGAACGCGCTCGGTTACCCGGCGCTCTCCCTGCCGTGCGGATTGAGTGCTTCGGGTCTGCCGCTGGGTATGCAGATCATCGGTCCCGCGTTCGAAGAAGCGCTGCTGTTGCGCATCGGCGCGGCGCTGGAAGATGGCGGCGTGGGAATTCCGCCGTGCCCGATTGAAGGAAGCGTCCTTTAACTGAACAAGCGGCTAAGGTTGTCGATCAGTCATAAGTTGAGTACGCGGGTGCTTGGCGCGAGTGCGGGAAGGAAAGAGGAGGGGAGGCAGGAGTAGAACGAGAAGGGGGCGGGGAGAGTTGCTCCCCGCCCCCTTCTCGTAAGCCAGGTGATGGTCTAGAAGAAGTATCGGGCCGTCAATTGCACCAGCCGGGGATCCCTCGCCGACGTGACGCGTCCGAAGGTCGCCGATCCGATGTTCCCTGAAGGATTCAGGAAGTTCGTGTGGTTCATGAAATTGAATCCCTCGGCGCGGAACATGAGGTTGTGCCGCTCGGTGATTCTGAATGTCTTAGCCAGCGAGATGTCGGCGTTCACGAGTCCGGGGCCGTGGAAGACATTCCTTCCCATGGTGCCGAAACGGCCGGCGCCCTGCGCTACGGAAAGTCCGCTGCCAACGCGGTGGAAGAAGGGATTGGTTGCGGCCGTTGCCGAACCGCCGCCCGTACCGTTGAAGTAGGAGTTCTGCTTGCCGAACAGGTTCTGGCGCGGATCGACGAAGGTGAGGGTTCCGCCCACGTAATCCGGCCGATTGCCGCTGAGCGGGCCGACAAGGGAACGGTCCGTCGATTCCGAGATGTTAAACGGAAGCCCCGTCTGAGCGCTGACCACGCCCGAAATGTTCCAGCCGCCGAATACGTTGCGCAGGACGCCGGTCTTGCCGTTGAGGAAAGGCAGATCGTAGATCACCGTGCCCACATAGCGGTGACGGATGTCGGTATCGGAGTTGGCCCGGTCCAGACCCGCATTGTAAATGTTGCCGGTTCCGTTGATGCGCAGGCTGGATGCATCGTCAATGCCGTGCGACCAGGTGTAGGAGTGGGTCATGGCCAAGCCGTGGCCGAGGCGCTTGATGATGGACAACTGAAGGCTGTTGTAAGTCGAGTTGGCGTTGCTCGTCTGGTCGGTGATGCTACCATAGACTGCACCGCCATAGTCGGCGGATTGCTGCGCGAGGGCCAGGTTGTAAACGCGCCGCTGGTTCAGGTTATTTGAAGTGGCGGTGGGCGTGATGACGCCCGGGTTCAACTGCATGCGGTTGAGCAGTTTGACGCCGTTGCCGCCGACGTAGGCGGCATCCACCAGCCAGTCCTTGGCGGTTTGGTACTGCACCTGGAAATTCCACTGCATCGAGTACGGCGTGCGGAAGTTCGGGTCCATCACCGTGAGGCCCACGGGAGCCACGTTGGTGTAGTCGAAGGTTCCGCCGCGCGCGGTGGGAACGAACGGGAACGGTTGCGGGATGGGATTCTCCGCCGACGAGTACGGATGGGTCATGTCGGCAGCGTTCGCGACGATGGTCTGCAAGCCCAAGGGAGGTTGGCCGAGGAACTGCAGGCTCAATTCGCTGACCGGCGCGTCGTAGAACATTCCATAACCGGCGCGGACACCCAACTTGCCATTGCCGAAGACATCCCACGCCAGACCTATGCGCGGCGCGAAGTTGTTCATGTCCGTCTGATAGCCGGAACGCGTGATGCCGGTATCGCCGTAGTAGACCATGCCGACCGGTGGGGTGACAACATGACCCAGTCCGGGGATCTGCGTCTGCTTGAACTGCGTGGTGACCTGTCCCGGGCGGAAGGCGACGATCTGGTTGTGCACTTCGGTCAGGGGAGCGTCATATTCCCAGCGCAACCCGAGATTGATGGTGAGGTTCGGGCGTAGCTTCCAATCGTCCTGCGCAAACGCGCTGAAGAACTTGTCGCGGTAACCCTGCCGCCCGGAGTTCGATTGTTCGAAATCGTAGGTGAAGCCGTTGGCAAAGTCGTTCAGGTCTGAAGACAGCCCAGGGATGATCTTCTTGACGAAGCCGTTATCGGTGCCGCTTCCGTCAAATCCGACGTACCCATTGTTGAGGAAATCGAAAATCTGGTTCTGTTGGTACGTTTTGGCGTCAACGCCGAACTTCCAGGCATGCTTGCCCTTCATCCAGCTCACGGAGTCGGCAAGCTGGTAGGTGTTGTCATAGCGTGTCTGTGGACCCTGGTACGTGTTGCCCCAGGAAATAGCGTTGGTCTGGAAGAACGGCGGCCCGGCAGCGCCAGCGTCGTCGGGGATGATGCCCGTGAAGCCCAGGGAGGCCGGTGAGGTGGTGTTGACCGGCGATACGCCTGGCGTACCGCGCCTGTGATAGGACGCACGGGCGTCGTTGAGGAGGCTCGGGCTGATGCTATGTGTGTCGTGCAGGATGATGTTCTGGAAGCGGGTCAGGTCGAGCTCACCGAAGCCCGGAAGCAGGGAGCCGCCGAACGCCAGCGGCGCGAACGCACGCTGCGACTCGATAAAGTAGGTTCCGGAAAGAACGTTCTTCTGGCCGAAGTGCTGGTCGATTTTCACCAGGCCCTGGTCGCGGTCGAACTTGTTGCCCAGCGCGCCGAAGTAGGTGTCTCCGCTGGACGCCTGCGGGACCAGTTTCATGGCGGCTATGGCGCCCGGAGTTCCGTTGGCCTGAATCAACGCCCGTTCCGCGTCGGTAAACACGGTATCGCTGGTGACTTGCGCCTGACGGCGTTTGAAACCGAGATAGCTGACGAAGAAGAAGGTCTTATCCTTGCGGATGGGCCCGCCAAACTGAGTGTCGTAATCGTTGGTGTTCCACTGTGGTTTACGTTTCGAGCCGTTGGCAAAATAATCCTGGTTTCCGCCCGGCGAGACATTCTGGAAGAAGTTCGACGCATTCAGTAGGGTATTGCGGAAGACCTCTTGCGCGGAGAAGTTGAACTTGTTGGTGCCGGATTTAGTGACCACTTCCACCACGGCGCCGCCGTTGCGTCCGTACTCCGCCTTCATGGCGCCGGTGACCACGCGAAACTCGGCCACGGCGTTGGGCGAAATCTGGCCGACCGAGTCCGGGACGTTGATCGCCAGATCGTTGGAATCCGTGCCGTCGAGCATGAAGTTCATCGCCTGGATGCGCTGCCCGTTCACGGAATATCCCCCAACCGAAGCGCTGGACCCCGACGAAGAGACGATGCCAGGTTGCAGAGCCATCAGGTTCAGAGGATTACGCCCTGCAGCACCGGAGATGTTCGGCAAGGCTGGAATATCGGTGAGAGAGCGGCCCATTTGGGCGTCCTCGGTGTTCACCTGCGTCACGTTCCCGGAGACCGTGACGACCTCGGAGACCTGTCCGATTTCCAGGCCGAAATCGACGCGCAAGTTGGAGGCGACGGTCAGCAACTGCGGCGCCCTTTGCATCTTGCGGAATCCTGCCGCCTCCACTGACACGACGTAATCCCCGGGTGCCAGATTCGCGACCCGGTAATAGCCCTCCACGTCGGTCTTTGCCGCGGCTTCCGCGTTGGTGCCGGCATTCTTGGCAGTTACGGTGGCGCCCGGTACGGCCCCTCCATTGGGATCTTTCACGATCCCGGAAATAGTTCCTGTGAGTCCCTGCCCCCACGCGCTTCCCATCGCCATGACTGCGACGAGAGCAAACAATGTGACTTTTCTGTTTTTCATATGCCTTCTGCTCTAGTATCACAACATTAAGTATTGACTGGAAACCACCAGGGCCATCACCACCCAAAAAGCGAGGGCGATACCGTGAAACGTCCCATGGACTTGAGCCAAGAGGATTTTGGAAATGCCTTCAAAACCCGGTCTGGGAAAATGCCACCGCCATACCCGGGCCGTTTGTAAGCGCCTATCGGCTATGACTACCAATTAACTATAACGCACGCTAAGTGCCAACGCCAGGGACACCAGAAGCGTACTGTTTTTCAGCAACTTACGATTCCAGGGACGCTTAAGAATCCAGAATTGCGGAAAATCGGCTACGGGTTCTGGTAGAGTCCAGCTTCCTGGATCTGGCGCAGGCGCTTGGCACGTACAGCGGCTTTTTCGGGCCATTCCATGTCGTCGGAGCTTCGCTCGGATGCACAAGGCGGAGCCTTATGCCAGGTGTTTGGGGTGTATCCTGGGCTTGGGGAAGTTTGCCTGCCGGTATGCTGCCAAGGGGTCACACTGCGCGAGTTCTGATTCTGGCATGCCTCGCGTGCGCCGCGCTGGATGCGCAGGTGGCCATCACCGGCCGCGTGGTGGATGAGAACGGCGCGGCGGTCGACGGAGCGCGCGTGGAGTGGCGTGCGGTGGATGGCGGGATCGTGACGGTTTCGTCCGACCCGGCGGGGAACTTCCGGACCAGTCTGCCGGCGGCCGGCGAGTACGCCGTGCGCGCGGAGCGCCTGGGCTTCTTCGTCTTTACGGACAGCCGGCAAGCGTTCGAGGCAGGCCCCCATCAACTGACCATCCGGCTGAATCACCTCCAGGAGTTCGCCGACAAGATCGATGTCACCTACTCGCCGCCGGCCATCGATCCGCAGCAGACCTCGGAGCGCAAGGAACTGGCGAATACGGAAATCCAAGGGGTGCCATACCCGGCGCCGCAGGACTATCGCAACGCGCTGCCGCTGCTCAATGGCGTGGTACAGGACAGCGCCGGGCGGGTCCACTTCAACGGCGGCGATACCAACCAGGCGAACTATACGCTGGACGGGTTCAACATCTCCGACCCGGTGACCGGACGGCTGGAGGCGCGCCTCAACATCGACACGATCCAATCGATGGACCTGGAGAACAGCCGTTACGCGGCGGATAACGGCCGGGGCTCGACCGGCGTGCTCGATCTCAAGACCAAGATGGGCGACGACCGCTGGCGATTCGGGGGCACCAACTTCATTCCCGGGGTGACCAGCGATAACGGCCTCTACATCAATAAATGGACACCCCGCCTGGAGTTTTCCGGCCCCATCGTCAAGGGGCGCGCCTGGTTCCACAACGGCCTCGACGCGTTCTACAACGTCGACAGCGTACACGGGTTGCCGCGCGGCGCCAACCGCACCAGCGGCTTCACGGCCAGCGACCTTTCGCGCTTCCAGGTGAACCTGACGCCGGCCAACATTTTGACGGCGAGCTTTCTGTACAACCTGGCCGACACCAGCCGCCATGGGTTGAGCATTCTCAATCCTGCGGAGACCACGACGAATATCCGGCAGGCGACGTACATGAGTACCATTCGCGACCAGCACTACTTCGGCGGAGCGCTGCTCGATATCGGGTTCGCCGATACGCGCGGGCTGCTGCGCAATCCGCCGCGCGGCAACGCCATATATGAGATCACGCCGTCGGGCAATCTCGGTAATTACTTCAGCGGCGTGAATCGCCACTGGTACCGGCAGCAGGCAACGGCCAACCTGTTTCTGCCGACGGTGCATTTCCATGGCGAGCATCACCTGAAATTCGGTGTGGATGTGGAGCGGGAGAGCTTCCATCAGCAGGTGGAGCGGCACGATTACGAGGTGCTGCGCGACGATAATTCGGTGGCCCGCCTGGTGACGTTCGCGGGGAATCCGTTCCAGCAGCGCAAGAATCTGGAGGCGGCGGCGTACCTGCAGGATCACTGGGCGCCGCTGGAAGGGCTGACGCTCGAAGGAGGCGTGCGCACGGAATGGAACGAGGTGGTGCGCGATCTGGAAGTGGCGCCGCGCGCGTCCGTGGCGTGGGCGCCCAAGAGGCTGCGCGGCGCCAAGATCTCGGCGGGATGGGGCGTCTACTACGACGCCATCGGTCTGGAGACGCTGGCGCGCGATCAGGGCCAGACGAGCTTTTCGACCTTCTTCCTGCCGGACGGGACGGTGCACGGCCCGGTGCCGACGTCCTTCGTGGTGAACGACCGGGCGCTCTTGACGCCGAAATACCAGACGGCAAACCTCACGGTGGAGCGCAAGCTGCCGTTGGAGTTCTACGCCAAGGCGGCCTACACGTGGCGGGGCGGCGGGCGCGGGTTTGTGTTCGACACGCAGTCGCCGCAAAGCGGACCGATGTTCTACGAGGGCGCGGTGTTCCAGTTGGGCAATTCGCGGCGCGAGCGCTACGACGCGGTGGATTTCGCCATCCGGCGCACCTTTGCCGGGCAGTTCGAGTGGTTCCTGGGGTACACGCGGTCGAGCACGCGCTCCAATGCGGCGGTGGACTACAGCCTGGAAAATCCCGTGTTCGCGCCGCAGATGCCGGGACCGTTCGCCTGGGACACGCCCAACCGGGTACACATGTGGGGATGGGCGCCGATGCCCAAGCGGGCGCTGCCGCGGCGGATGCAATTCCTGCTGCGCAATACCACGGCCGCGTACCTGGTGGAATACCGCACGGGCTTTCCGTTCAACGTGGTGGACCAGGAAGGGTTTCTGGTGGGCGGCCCGAACGCGCGGCGGTACCCGGATTACTTCAACGTGAACCTGCACTTCGAACGGCGATTCCGCGCGCTGCACTATTTGTGGGCATGGCGCTTTGGGTATAACAACCTGACGGGCAACCTGAACCCCAACGTGGTGGACAACATTCTGGGCTCTCCGAAGTTTCTGACTTACGGCCGCGGGCAGGCTCGGGCGTTCAGCGTGCGGCTGCGGTTGCTGGGACGAAAATAGAGGTCAATGGCATCTGAATCTTTCAATATTAATTTGATTTGCAATTGAATTGGTGGTTTGATTAGCACTGGCTCCATGGATATGGCAAACCGACCGACTGGTCTCCAGGACGACAGCTTCGCCGCCGCGCTTGGGGTCCTCGAAGACGCGGCCGATGGGTTCGTCGCCTGCGATTCGGCGTTTCGCATCGTCTTTCTGAACTCCGCCGCGGAACGGCTGTGGGGCAAGTCGAAGCCGGAGCTTCTCGGCACGATTCCGTGGAAATCGTCATCCGATTTGGGCGGAGGCGACCTGGAACTCGAGAGCCGGCGCGTCATGGCGGAGCGAGTGCCCGGAACGCTGGAATATTACCACCGCAAGCTGGCGTGCTGGCTGGAGGTGCGCGTCTTGCCGGCGGCATGGGGCGGTATCTCCATCTGGTTCCGGGACTCTACCGAGCGCCAGCGGGCCGCGGTAGGGCTGCTCGCCAACGAAGCCGTTCTCGAACGGCATCTGGCGGAGATCGAGAGCATCTATGCGGACTCGCCCGTGGGATTCGCGGTAGTCGACGCAGACATGCGTTTCCGGCGCGTCAACCAGCGCCTCGCTGAGATCGGCGGCTTGCCTGTAGCCGGGCACCTCGGCCGCACGATTCGGGAAGCCTTGCCGGATTTGGCGTCCACATTGGAGCCGCTGCACCGGAGCGTTCTCGACACAGGCGTGCCGGTTATCGGCGTGGAAATCCATGGGATCACGTTGGCTCGGCCGGGTGTCCAGCGTCAGTGGCTGGGCAGCCTCTACCCCCTGAGGAACGCCGGCCACGGGGTGGTAGGCGTCAACGTGGTGGTTCAGGAGATCACGGAACAGAAGCACTTCGAGCGCGCCCTGCGGGAGAAAACAGACGAACTCAAGGAGGCACATCGTCTGGCTGGTGCGGCTAGCTGGACATGGGATCTGCAGAGCGACACCGTCACCTGGTCGGACGAACTTCACCAACTCGCCGGCGCCGATCCGGCACAACCCATCGACGGCTTCCAGGGGCTTGAGCGATTCCACACTCCGGAGAGTTGGGGGCGTTTGCAGGCCGCGGCGCAAAGAGCCTGCCAGGACGGGACACCCTACGAGATCGAGGCGGAGGCGGTTCTTCCGGACGGCCAGCGACGCTGGAGGATTATCCGCGGTGAAGCCCAGCGCGATGCCTCCGGGCGGATCGTGAAACTGCGCGGCACCGCGCAGGACATTACCGAACGCAAGCGAGCCGAAGAGAAGTTACGCAACGCTCACGCGGAACTTTCCGCGATTCACGCGCACGCCCCGATGGTATTCCTCGTGGTGGATGAAGATCTCCGTGTTCGCAGGGTGAACGAGGCGGCGGCCCAATTCGCGGGCCGGCGGGAAGTGGACATGCTCGGACTCCGTCCCGGCGGCTCCATTGGTTGCCTCAACGCCCTGAAGGACCCGGACGGCTGCGGCTGCGGGCCTTCCTGCGGCCAATGTCCGCTTCGAGTGTCGGTTTTGGACTCCCTTCGGAACCAGGCACGGCACGACAACGTCGAGGCGTGGTTGCCGGTCCATGGGAGCGATGGGACCGAGGAGCGATGCTTCCTGGTTTTTACGGCTCCCCTGCAGCTTCCCGGCGTGAAGCAGGCCATGGTCTGCGCCGTGGACATAACCGGCCGGAAGCGCGCCGAAAAGGCGCTCCGCGACAGCGAGTACTGGCTGAAGGAGTCGCAGCGAATCTCCCAGGTCGGCAGCTATGTTCTGGATTACGCGACGGGGATCTGGACCAGTTCCGAGACCTTGGACGAGATCTTCGGCATCGGGGTGGACTACCCGAGGACCGTCGAAGGCTGGAATTCGCTGATCCATCCGGAGGACCGCGAAAAGATGATGGATCACTTCGCCAACCAGGCGCTCCGGCAGCGGAAGCAGTTTGACCGCGAGTACAGGATTGTGCGTCCGGCCGACGGGCGGGTCCGCTGGGTGCACGGACGCGGCGCCACAATTTGGCACACCGACGTCGTGCCGGCAGTCATGGCCGGCACGATTCAGGACATCACGGCGCGCCGGGCGGTCGAAGAAGAGTTGCGTCAGGCTCAAAAATTGGAGGGTCTGGGCCGGTTGGCGGGCGGCATCGCCCACGACTTCAATAACCTGTTGACCGTCATCAACGGCTACGGCGACATGCTGCTGGGCGAGTTGGAAAACGGAGACCCTCGGCGGGAATCGGTCGCCGAAATCCGCAAGGCGGGGCAGCGGGCAGCGGAACTGACCAGGCAACTGCTGACCTTCAGCCGCAAGCAGATCGTCGAACCTCAGGGGCTGGATCTGAATCGGTTGATCGGCGACAACCTGGCCATGCTCCAGCGATTGGTGGGAGAGGACATCGAGGTGGAAGCACAGCTCGCCACGCCGTTGGGAACGGTGGTGGCCGATCCCGGACAGTTGCACCAGGTGTTGTTGAATCTCGTGGTGAACGCGCGCGACGCCATGCCTCGCGGCGGGAGGCTCACCATCGCAACGTCCAATCGAGACGTGGAGGAAGGCGACCCTGCCCGGCACCCCGGCACCGCACCCGGAGACTACGTATTGCTCTCGGTTGCCGATACCGGAATCGGCATTGAAGCCGAAGCCCGGGAGCACATATTCGATCCCTTCTTCACCACTAAGGGCAAAGGCGCCGGTACCGGCCTTGGACTCGCCACCGTCCACGCGATCGTGCAGCAGGCCGGCGGGTCGATTTCGTTCCACAGCGAATCTGGCCGCGGCACCACCTTCCTGATCCATTTGCCGCGGACCGGCGCCGCCGTCTCGGAGCGGAGCGAGACCGCACGATCATCGGCTGACCTTCGCGGCACGGAGACCATTCTCGTAGTGGAAGACCAGGACTCGGTCCGCAAGTTGGCCGTACAGATGCTCAACCAGTGTGGTTACCGGATTCTGGAGGCGGCGCAGGGCGATGAAGCCCTGCTGCTGGCAGCCCGCCACGCGGGACCGATTCATCTGCTGCTTACGGACGTCGTCATGCCCCGCATGACGGGCCGGGAACTCGCCGAACAACTCAGACCGGCTCGCCCCGCGATGAAAGTGCTGTACATGTCGGGCTATGCCGAAGACGTGATTGCGAGCCGGGGCCTGCTGGACCCGGGCCTGCTCCACATCCCCAAGCCTTTTGCCTCGGAGGCACTGGCGCGAAAGGTGCGGGAGGTGCTGGGATCGACGCCGGACCCGGCGCCGGCCAGGGTCCTGGTGGTGGATGACGAGAGCGGGGTGCGCAGCCTATTTCAAAAGGTGTTGGCCGATGCCGGCTACACGGTACTGCTCGCCGGCGACGGCAACCAGGCGTTGAATATGGTGCGCGCGCAGCGCTTCGATCTGGTTCTGACCCACTTGGCCATGACAGAGAGGGAGGGGATCGAAATCATCCAGAGCCTGCGCCAAGAGCAGCCGGATTTGAAGATCGTCGTGATGTCGCGAGCCTGCGGCGGTGAGTTCCTGAAGGTGGCGAGACGGTTGGGGGCGAATTCCGCCCTGGCCATGCCGGTGGCTCCGGAACAGTTGATCTCGACCGTTCGGGGTGTGTTAAAGCCCCAATCAGAGCCGCGACCGTCAGGGAGCGCTCCCTTACGGTCGCGGCTCTGATTGAGGATTGTCTCGATTGGCCGGTCACGTCGCGTACCCCGTGGGTAAGGTTCGGTCAATCGCGGGCGCAGGGTCGGGTAAACTGGAAGTGGATACCTACGATCCTCATGGCGTCTCCGCCCATTCCGCCGCAGTTGGACCATCTGATCACCCGTCCGTTCTCGTTCTACCCGCCGATTATCGGGATCGAACACAACGAGTGGTTGTACAAGAAGGCGAGCTGGAGCGAAATCCTGGTGGTGAACTGCAAGAACGCCGAGGAGATCTGGATTTCACGGCGCTACATCGGCGAAGTATCGCGAGTGGACGACCCGGTGCTGATCGTAGGGTTGACCCGCGAACTCGAATACAAGCGCGGTATGGTGGTGCCGTTCCAGCGGCGGGTGATCGAGATGCCGGTGGCGGTGGGCGGCAACCCGGCAACGGCGAGAGAGGGCGAACGGCCGGCGCCGGGATTGATCGTCGGCATACGGACGGCATCGGCGCAGGACAAGCGCATGTTCAAGCTGATCGGCGCGGCGGTGACGGTGGCGATCCTGCTGTACATCCTGGCGGTGAGTTTGTCGCGCCAGCGGGTGGTGTTCACGGCCAGGGATCAGACCTACATGGGGCTGACCGCACGCGACGACCGCACGGAGGTGGTGGTGAAGCTGGGAGAGCCGGCGACCGACCGCTGGCAAAGCGAAAGCGGGGATCTGCAATGCGAGGCGTTGGATTATCCGGACCGTAAGCTGACGGTGATCCTGATTGGCGCCGACCGCAACAGCGTGCAGTATGTCGGCACCATGGACAAGAATTGGAAGCCCGTCCACTCGGTGCGTTTGCGCTCGGGCGGGACCACGGACAGCCTGTTGCGCGGGCTGAAGCGGTTTTAGCATTGGGATCGCATCGGATCACTGTCCTGGTTGACAGATTGTTCCCGTTTGTTATGCTACAGGCAGAAGTCTGGATTCCGGACTTCCGGAATTAGTCTGAGTATATCTTTATGAACACCACCGCCAAAATCCAGCACAAAGGCCAGGTAACCATTCCCACCAGCGTCCGGCGCCAAGCCGGGCTGTCCAAGGGCGA
>Ga0209014_10000750_pt1 | contig 19058 bp, 8 predicted proteins | sample BarGraNGADG00212_FD_184491 | JGI IMG/M metagenome (GOLD analysis project Ga0209014, IMG submission 184491) | Arctic peat soil microbial communities from Barrow, Alaska - Barrow Graham LP Ref core NGADG0002-212 (SPAdes) (version 2) | ecosystem: Environmental > Terrestrial > Soil > Wetlands > Peat...
AAATCGAAGCCGCACTGCGGACATAGACGATACGAACTTCCGCGTGACGTGCCGCAGCGCGGGCAGGCACCGACGCTCACTCCTCAGCCCTCTCCTTCAGGGACGCGGCACCACTCTAGCATTGCCGCGCCTGCATCACCCGTACCGAGCTCCGAAGGGTGGCGCTGACCGGATCCAGTAGCCGACGAGCGGGGCCATGGCAGCCCCTTCCCGATGCCACGCCGCGCGACGCCCGCCAGCTCGACCTGCTCCGGCGGCGCTTCGCGCTCGCGCAGCTGCGCCTGCCCCGCGACGAGTTCCCGAACCTAGTCGACAGCGCAGAAGACACGGCCGAGATCTGGCTAACTGACCCGAACCACTGGTGGGGCGAACACGGTCGACCTGATCATGTTCGGCTTGGAGCGGATGCTCGAGCGTAGCCACGCCAAGGAGGACAATCCCACAGAAGGGGTCGTCCTCAAGCTGACGGGAAGTTGGACCACCCTCCGCCGCGGTTTAGATTGCGCTCACCCGCGAGCTGCGATCAGCCATCGATCTCGGCCGATGAGGTCGCAGACGAGTGGGAGCGGGACATTGAGGTCGCCCCGCTCGGTTTGACTCCTCTTGTTCCGAGGCTGGTTCATCCCCGTCTGGGGGTTCGCCGCCGGGGATTCGACCGCCCTGAGCACCGCGCTTCTCGGCTGCCTTCCGCCTTAGATTCTTAGGTTGCGGCAGATCCCCTCAGGGCTGGCGCCACCCCCGATTTAGCACCGCGCTTGTGGGCGGCCTCTTCGCCCTCGGGATAGGCGCCGAATCTTTCAAGAAGGCCAGCCAAACCGGTTTGCAAAGCTGACGCTGTAACGCCGATTTGAGGCTCTCACGCAGAGAGTGTAATTTGGTCTGAAATGGGAGATTCTCGCGGGAACTTCACGAGGAGAGCACCGCGCTTGTCAGATTCTGACTTGGAAGGCTGACGCTCTACCGACTGAGCTACTCCCGCTCGGTTTCGTGCTCAACTACAGCGTATAACTGGCGGATCTAGCCCCCGGCAATCGATCACCGCGGCTTCTAGAGAGCCGGTTGTACCGATCCGACCTAGCAACTCCCTGATTGCAGCGCATAAGTGTGATTAGGCTCTGTAGTGTGCGTGCTGGGCGCGGGGCAGAGAGCCTAATGCCGCGGCCCATCGGATCACGCGCCCAGCCGTTGTGCCCTGGACGAGCAGCGTGAAGAGAACGATCCCGAAGGCGACTCCCTAAAGTAGCTCGCGATCTGGGGTCCCGGGTGGGATCGACAGAGCCAAAGCGGTCGCCACGGCGCCGCCGAGCCCAGTCCAGTTCATGACGTGGAGCCTTGACAACGGCAGCGCCGCGCCACGTCTTGCCCTGCCTGCCAGCATAGAGGCGTCGCCGAGCATGCCGTAGACGACGACCGCCCGCCCGATGAAGACGGCCGCCACCCCCCAGGCAATCGAGACGGCCGCCGCAGCGAGCGCGCCCAGGGGGATAGCGATCCCCACCAAAAGGAATGCGGCCCCGGTCAGCACATAGGAGAGGAACTCCCAAACGACGTCGATTGCCTCCTGTGCGCGCGGGCTCAAGCCTTCCCTGCGACCGTACGTTCCGAGGACCATCCCAGCCACGACGCTGGCGATGATCCCCGACTGATGCAGGAGATCCGCGACGAGGTAGGTCCCGCACGTTGCGAGCAGGGTGAGAGTCGATTCGATTAGGTGTTCGCTGGTGGACTTCAGCACCCGCGAGATGAGTCACAGACTGTCCGCCCAGTGGCCGCGATGAGCTCGCACGAAAGCCCACTCATTCGGGTAAGCAAAACGGCTTTGGGCGATGGGCAGCCGACGGCAACCGCCTACTCTGCGGGACGACGTTGCCAGCCCCCGGCGAGATCCTCCAGGTCGCGAACGCCGATGCGCAAGAGCAGCAGGCTGTCCCACCCGCGCGACAGGTCGACGCGGTGGTGCGGCCCGTGCGACCAGCGTTGCAACGACCCATAACGACGGGGTCTACTCACTCCTCGGCCTGCCCGGAGAGGGCGGTTTCGCGTGCATGTCGGCATCGATAACCCGAGGTTTGTGATGGCGCCCCTGCGATCTTGGACCAGCCTGTTCGGCCGGCTGGCCGCGAGGTTCCTTCTCACCGGCGCAGGCCGTGCGTCTCGCCGCTCCGGAAATCAGAGACCTCGCCACCGCCGATCGCTGCTTCTCAGCCTGGCTATGTTGCTGGTGACGCTCGCGCTCGCGCTGGCGTCGGGAACCTCGGCGGCGACCGCGGCTGGTGGAAAGCCCGTCAAGCCGACTCCCTCCCCGACGCCAATCCCCACGGCGACGCCCACGCCGGCGCCTGCCTGTTCGACCAGCGGCCCTGCGGGCGGCGCATACACGGTCACCGTGTGCATCACCGCACCCGCGAGCGGTGCGACAGTGATTGGCAGTGCCATTACCGTCACCGCAACTGCCACGGTCGCCGGTACCAACCCCGGCACCCAGCGGATGGTCTTCACGCTCAACGGCAGCCAGCTATTGACCGACTTCGTCAGCCCCTATACCTGGACCCTGGACACCACCCGCTGGGGCGACGGCAAGTATCAGCTCGGGGCCAGCGTCTTGATGCGTGACACGTTCGTCTCGTCGGTAGCGACCGAGTTCGTGACATTCTCCAACGGCCTCCGCAAGCCGCCCCCCAACAACAACACCTTCACGCCCACGAGCGGCACCATCCCTGCGGCGGGCCAGCCGGTCGTCGTCGCGGCCGTGGGTGACGGAGCAGCGGGCGAAGCCGGGGAGACCTCGACCGTCAACCTCATAGGTTCCTGGAACCCCAACCTTCTTCTCTATCTCGGCGACATTTACGAGGACGGCCGACCGATGGAGTTCAACAACTGGTATGGCTCGCCGTCCACGCCCGGCCTGTACGGCCAGTTCCGCTCCATCACCGACCCCGTCATCGGCAACCATGAGTATGTCGGGACGGACGCCTCCGGCTACTTCTACTACTGGAACAATGTCCCGCACTACTACAGCTTCAACGTCGCGGGCTGGCATGTCATCGCCCTCGATTCCACGACCCAGTTCGCCCAGACCCAGCCCGGTAGCGCCCAGTACAACTGGCTCGTGAACGACCTTGGGGCCGATAAGTCGGCCTGCACGATGGTCTACTACCACCACCCGGTCCTCAACGTCGGCGCCGAGGGACCGGGCACGCAGATGAACGCGATCTGGAGCCTGCTCGCCCAGAACCACGTGACGCTCGTGCTCAACGGCCACGATCACGACTACCAGCGCTACACGCCGGTCGACGGCAGCCTCAACCCATCGGCCACCGGGATCACCGAATTGGTGGTCGGCTCCGGCGGACACGGCCATCAGGCGCCGGTGACCACCGACCCGCGCCTCGTGGCCTCGGACTTCCAGGACTTCGGCGCGGTCAAGCTAAGCCTCTTCCCCTCGAGCGCGACGTTCCAGTTCGTGAATGCCGCGAACGGCACCGTCGCGGATTCGGGTCTCATTCCGTGCACGAACACCGTGGACACGGTTGCGCCGAGCACCCCGGGTTCGTTCGGTGCGGCCGCGGTCTCCGCCGGCGAGATCGACCTGTCGTGGACGGCCTCCACGGACAACATCGGCGTGGCGGGCTACGACGTCTACAAGGACGGCGCTACGACGCCGCTGGCCGTCCTCGCACCTACGGCCACGGGCTACGCCGACACGTCGGTCAATCCGTCTTCGACGCATTCGTACACCGTGGACGCCTTCGACGCAGCTGGCAACCACTCGGTCCCAGCCGGCCCGGCCTCGGCGACCACCCCTGCCGGAACCGTGACGGTGATCCTCAACCCGGTGGCCGACAGCTATGTCAATTCGGGCAGTCCGACGAGCAACTTTGGCACGGCCACGGTCCTGCGTGTCGCTGGCGGTTCGACCGTGATGACCAGCTATCTGCGTTTCGACCTCTCGCACGCGACGGGCTCGATCCAGAGCGCCAGCCTCAAGCTGACGGCAGGCTCGAGTTCCAGCCTGGGCTTCAGCGCCTTCGGCGTGGCCAACACGACCTGGGGCGAGACGACGATCACCTATGCGAACGCTCCGACGCTGGCTGCAACGGCCACCGGATCCTCGGGCCCGATCACGACCGGCTCGGTTGCCTCGGTGGCGATCGGCGGCCTGGCCGCGCCTGCCGAAGGCGGCTTGCTCTCGGTCGCGCTGACCGGATCGGGCAGTCAGGAGTCCCTCGCCAGCCGCGAGTCGGCTACCCCGCCGCAGCTCGTGCTGACCATCGGTTCGGGTCCGGTGGGACCGCCGGTGGCGTCCTTCACTGCGTCCGCTTCGAGCGCCTTCACGGGCGTCCCGATTGCCTTCACCGACACCAGCACCAACGGGCCGACGGCCTGGAGCTGGGATTTCGGCGACGGTTCGACGAGCACGCTCCAGAACCCCTCGCACAGCTGGAGCGCGTCCGGAACGTATACGGTAACCCTCACGGCCTCGAACATCTACGGCCCGAACTCCTCTTCCCAGACGGTCGCGGTTATCGCCGATACCGATCCGCCGAGCACCCCAGGCTCGTTCGTCGCCTCCGCCGTGAGCGCAAGCGAGATCGACCTGTCCTGGGATGCGTCGAGCGACAACATCCGCGTGACCGGTTACGACGTCTATCGGGATGGCGGGACGACGCCGCTGGCGGTCCTCGGGCCCACGGCTACTGGCTATGCCGATAAGTCGGTGCTGCCGGCGACGACCCACTCCTACACCGTGGACGCGTTCGATGCCGCGGGCAGTCACTCCGTCCCAGCCGGCCCAGCCTCGGCCACCACGCCCGGCGGAACCATCACGGTGATCCTCACTCCGGTCGCCGACAGCTACGTCAGCTCGGGCAGCCCGAGCACCAACTACGGCACCTCGACGGTTCTTCGAGTGGCCGGCGGCTCGACCATCATGGTCAGCTATCTCCGCTTCGATCTCTCCGGCGTGACGGGCACGATCCAATCCGCCAGCCTCAGGCTGATGGCCAATTCGAGCACGAGTCTGGGCTTCAGCGCGTACGGCGTGGCCGACACGACCTGGGGCGAGAAGACCATCGTCTATACGAACGCACCACCCCTGGCGGCCACGGCGACCGGGTCCTCGGGGCCGATCACGGCCGGCGTGGTGGCCTCGGTTGAGATCAGAGGTCTGGCGACGCCGGCCGAGGGCGGATTGCTTTCGGTCGCCCTCTCCGGAACGGGCACCCAGGAGTCACTCGCAAGTCGCGAATCGACCAATCCGCCGCAGCTGGTGCTGACGGTCGGATCGTCCACCGCGCTCGCGGCGAGTCCGCTTGTGGCGTTCGCCGCGGCTGGGGCGGGACCATCCTCTAAGTTGCCAGAGATGCCGGTCGGGATGCAGCCGGTGAATCCAATCGCCGGCCGCCTGGCCAGGCGGCCGGAGTCCTCGCGAGGCCGAACACCGCGTTCACACTCCTTCGACAAGCCGCAGCCCTAGCCGGCTTAGATCCGCGCTGCTCGCGCTCGCAGGTAACGCTGCTGCGCCAGGTTACACGTGCGAGTGGCGCCAGCCTCGGGGTAGTCTCCGGCCGTACGTGACTATCTGGGTCGTCAGTGCGGGCGACTGCGCATCGGGCTCGTCCGATCAGTTCGCAGGCAAGGCGCAACGGGACATTTGGTCGCTGGGGTCGGGATGACTCCTCTCGCGCCGACTAATCGGAACAAGCTGGCGACGGCATCAGGTCGACTTAGCAGCGCGCATGTCGGCCGCCCAAGACGTCGCCAATCTTTCAGAACCGTCTGTTACACCGGTTGCTAAGTAGGCTCTGTAACGCGAATTAGACGCTGTGGGCCAGAGAGCCTAATTGGAGCTGACATGGGCGATTCGAGAGGAAATTTCACGAACAGAGCACCGCGCTTCCGAGATTCTGACTTGGAAGGCTGACGCTCTACCGACTGAGCTACTCCCGCTCGTTTGCCTTCGTCTATTAGGCACTCTCGGCGAATCGCCTAACGAACTTGGCCTCGCGATTATCACCGCGCTCGATGCGATCACGCTCGAACGCGCGGTTGGCACCGCGCTCGCGGCTATCGTAGCGAAACCGCGGCAGCAAGTCTGGCAAGGCTCTCCCGAGGTCAGTCCATGAGCGTGGCCGAAGCCGGCTCGTTGCGGACTTGCTGGAGCGCACGGTCGCCGCATTGCCGGCGGTAGTTCGATGAGACGAAGACGCGTATCAGCCTCGCGCCGCCGTCGCTCCTCACGAGCGCACCCTCACTACCGCATACCCGATCTCGGCCAGGAAGGTGGGTATCCCCCGCACCGCGTCCCGGTCGATCTCTTTGACGTCCTCCGGCAGATCCTCGTAGCCCACCAGGTAGGGGCTCTCCTTTCGCTGTTCGTCCCTGGCTGCCGCCAATCGCCACCCTGCGGCCATGCGCTCCTTGAACCAGCGCTGATGTTCGTCAGGCGCGAGCTTCTCGACTTCGTCGGCGGTGAATACCAGCGGCTCTGCGTCCCAATCGGTCATCGGCACGATGTCGCAGCCGATGGCCGCGAGCTTGGACCAGATGCTGGCCGCCTGCGCCCGGTTCGACTCCTTGAGCGACTCGGGCAGCTGCGCCCATTCGGCCATCGAAGGCTTGGTCTCGACCGACTGACCTTCTCGCCGCCGGTTCGCGACGTAGTTGGCGTGGATTGCGCGCGCGAGGACTTCGTTCTGCCCGGCCAGCAACACGTCGGGCCGGCACACGAGATCCAGCAGCCCGAACACGCTGAGGCTGCCGTAGGTGCCGTGGGGGCCGTCGCCCAGGAACGCGGCCACGCCTTCCTGCGTGGTGCGGACGACGATCGGCACGGCGCGGTCGCCAAGGCGGTGGCGCAGGTGCAGGGCAGCGCGTAGGCCGACGGCGTCGTCGCCCACGCATACATACACGCCGGTGACGTCCGACTTGCCCCGGGCGCCGAACAGGAAGTCGGCGCGCTCGAATTCAGCCGAGTCGAGCTCCATCGGGCGGGTCCTCAACTCGCAGGCATCCGCCAGCCGCGGCAGACGCTCGTGTAGCAGGGCGACCTTCGCGTCGGCCCCGCGGTCGACGGCTGTGATCCTCAGCTTCCTGCCGCGCGCGCCCGGAATGAACCGCCAGCGACGAGCGGCGTGCACGATGAGCCTGGTTCCCATCTCGCCCAGACCTACGACCACGATGTGAGGCGAGCCGAGCGGCGTCTTGCCCTGATCGTCGAAGGCCGGGTAGTCGGCCAGCAGGGCCGGGGCGCCCAGCTCCGCCACGTTGAAGTACTCGATTCGAAGGCCGCCTCCGCTACGAGCCAGCCCGACCTGGCGGAGCACGTCGCTGAGCTTGTCGTCCAGGACATGAACGAAGCAGGTGAGCGGCGACCCGCTCCGCCCTTCGACCAGCGTTTGGGCGGCGATCGCGATGTTCGAGTTCCTGCCGTCGTCCCCGGTCGCGGCGAAGAGGCACCGGGCTCGGCGCGCTCCAGCCTTGCGCAGCACGGCGGAATCCGTCGCGTCGCCCACCAGGACCACGATGCCGTCCTCGCGGCACCTCGCGATTGCGGGGCTCTGCGCGTCCGATTCGATGCCCACGACGTCGTACCCCGCCTCGCGAAGCGTCCGGGCGAGCAGCGAGCCGAGTCGGCCGAGCCCGCACACGACCACGTGGTTCGAGTAGAACCGTACGCGGAAAGCGGCGAGTTGCTCGCCAAGGAGGGCGGCCAGCGCGCTCAGGGTCGCGCCGGCCGCCACCGCAGGGGCCAGGAAGCGTGCGACTTCGAGCTCCCACGGAACCGGCTGCGCGACGGCCCCCGAATGGATGATGAAGAGCTGGAGCGATCGGTAGAGGTTGTCCAGGAAGCTGCCCGGCTGGCCGAGCGCCCGCGAGTTGAGGTCGAAGCCGATCCAGCCCAGGACCAAGGCCGTGACGAAGAGGGCGACGATCACGAGCCAGCGCGACGCCTCCCAGGCGCGGCGAACGCGTCCGCGCCAGATGGCCCAGGCGTGCCGTCCTGGGAGCCCAGTCGAACTGGACGTCCTTTGCTCGGTCAAAGCCAGCCTCGCGGTTCCTGATTAGATCAGACTAGCTGAGTGGGCGCACCGCTTTTCGGTCGTCAGGAGTTACATGCGGCCGAGTCTCGGCGATCTGAAGGCGCACCTCGACGGCAGCCCGCCTCACTTCGCCATTCGATCCTCGCGGGCACTGGTGAGAAGCCCGACGGCGCGAGGGTCGCGGAGCTTCGGAGCGCCTCGGCGGCTCTCTCGCGGACTGCTTCGTCGAAGTGTCCACGCCTGATCGCATGCCGTGTGACACTTGTGAGAAGAAGCCACCGCTAGGGGAAACATGATGAGTCGACCAGGCAACTGAGACCTATGGGGCTTGACACATACGCCGCGAAAGCGCCTGACGACGAGGAGCTGGGCGAGGAGGACGAGCAGGCCTTCGAGAAGGCCGGGGTCTTTCTGTGCCGCGGCCTCAACAGCGGCCACGGCGACAGCGGCTCCTTCCGCGGCAAGGTCTACAGCTACACCGTCGAAGAGGTGACCGGCGTCAGCCTCTACCAGGAGTGGGTCCCGCCCGAGACCGTCGAGAACATGGCCGACGCCTTCGAGCAGTGCGATCCCGAGGCCGTCGCACGCGAGGACGCAAGCGGCCCCTGCGCGGGCGAGATCCGAGACCTCGCGAAATTCTTCCGGATCTGCGCCGACCGCGGCCTCGGCCTCATCGGCTGGTCTTGAGGGGCGCCGGCGGCTCAGAAGAAGTAGGCGGATTAGCGATCGCCGAGCAAGAGACGAAGTTGGGGGCGCGGCCAGTCACTGGCAACGCTCGCGCACAGAGCTCGCGGAGGCTCGGGAAGACCTGGCGCTGGAGCGAGTCTCTCCGCCTTCAGGTCGCTGAAGGTGGAGCTGACAAAGATGCGAAGCGCAACGCCTGACTGTACGGCTTCCTCTGTCATTGCGCTCGCTCTCGGTTCCGTATTCCTTTTCGTGCTTCGCGCCGCGAGGCCCCTAGCGTGGCAAGTTCCACACCTTGAGCTTCGTTACGAACGGGTTGATACGCATGTGCCCCTCGCAGTCGGGTCGGGGGCAGTCAACGACCTGACCGAGCCAGCCCGTGCAGCGAGCCGATATGGTCGGTGCCGATCCCCGCGGGCGCCGAGCTGGCGCGGTAGTCGTGGACGTTGTTGCCAAGGAGCGGGCGGAGCTTGCGCTCCTTGAGCGCCGTCTGTCGATCGTGCGACTCGCGTCCAGGGTGAAGCGACCGTCGGTCTTGGTTCCGTCAAGGAAGTCGGCGACGGCGATGTCGGTCGGGTCGGACTTCGCGAGGTCGACTCCGGGCGCCGCCTCCAGGGTCCGGAAGAAGCACAAGACGTGGTCGGCCGCGTCGGGCACCTGCAGGGCGCCGCGCAGGATCTCTTGTTCGGTGGCGGAGGCCTCGTATCGGACGCGTGCGTCCTCGCCGAAACCGGCGGCTGCGATGGCGGCGGAAAGGATGGCGTGCAGGCGAGCCTCGGTCGTGGTCCACTCGGCGGCCTCGCGTTCGGTGGCCTTGCGCACCTCGGAGTTCGCTTTCTCGTCGACGTGGCGCGGCTGCAGGCTCCAGACTGGAGGCGCGGCGTTCTCGTCCAGCTGGTACCACGTCTCCAGCCGCGCCTTGTCGTCGTCGGCGGCGGTCACCTTGGCTTCGATCTCAGTGAACTCCTTCGCCGGGATCTCGGGCGGCAGAGGGCGCCAGCCGTATCGATCGCCCAGCAGGACGACGAAGTTCGGCCGCGGCGTGACCTTCTGGCAGCGCTCGATCTCGCCCAGGCATATGGGCATCGTCCGCTGGTCGAGGCCGGCTTCTTCGCTGACGCCCCAGCGCAGGTCGATCGCCTGGAAGCGGGCGCCGCGGCTCGCGCAGGCGCGGGAAGACGTACCGCTGGAGGGCGTCGCGCTCGGCCTTCAGATCGCTGAACGTCGAGCTGACGAAGATCCAGAAGGTCTTGCTGGGCCGCGTGCACTCTTCAGTCGCCACCTGTTCCTTCTCGTGTCGCGAACGACGGCCACTGACTGCCCTTTGTCGCTGCTACAGGTTCTCGAAGGTAACGCGCCCCTGCTCCGCCCCCAACGTGGTCGGCTCCATCGTGCCCGGCTTGCGGTTGCCGGCGTGAACCCAGGCTAGCGGCAGGTGGCCGGCCCGGGCCCGCGTGACTACCTTCGCGGTCCCGCCCTCGCCCTGGGCGGGCTTGCCATCCCAGACCGCCACGAGGACGTCGATGCCGTCGAGCATCCGCTGGCCGGCCGATGCGTAGGCCGCCTCCCGGCTGACCTGCGCCGGCAGCTCGACGATGTCATCCTTCCGGGCCAGGAAGCGCAAGAACTCCTCCTTGGAGGCGGGCGTCGCGAAGTCGTCGAGGTATTCGAACTTGGGCAGTGGCAGGACGACCTGCAGGCACGAATGCGGCCTCTTTAGGACGGCAGCGGCGACCAGCCGATCGGCGCCCTCCGCGAGCGACGAGACCACCATCAGTGACCGCCCCGGGTACTCGCCTTCGATCCGAGCCAGCGCCTTCCCGATGCCGGCCGTTATCAGGTCCGTCTGCATGAGCACGCGGTGACCCGTGACGCCTATCCGCAACCGGGTGAGATCCTCCAGCCGCGCCAGCGTCATCCCGGCGGCGACGACGATGTCGGGGATCTCACGGACCATCATCCGGTCCTTTTCCTTCTCGTTGTCGGGCAGCTCTTCCCACGGCCTGATGCATGGGTGCAACTTGAGGACGTCGTCGCGCGGGTCGCCGAAAAGCCAGCCGGTCTTGATCTTCCGGGCGACCCAGCGGTCGTGCTCGCGGATCGCCAGCGACTCCAGCCGCGGATCTGATGCCTCAACCCTCACGACCGGCGCCCCGGTCGGCGCGTCCTGGCGCAGGACCAGGCCAAGCACCTCCAGCTTGCCTGGGAGGTCGCGAGCGACGCCGCGGTTCTGTTCCTTGAGATTGTCGGAGAGCTGCGAGTAGTCGACGAGCGCGGGCAGGGTGCCGAGCGTCGGTGCCTTTCCGGCGAAGCGCGCCAGGACCGGATTGCCGGTAAGGTATTCGGGCGTGCCTCCCCAGGCGTGTCCAAGCCCCAGCATCTCGTCGCAGTATTCGATGTGGACGGCCTCGGCCAAGCGTTCGAGCAGCTCGCCTTCCGGAACGTAGCGCTCGACGATCTTCATGAACTCGGCCGCATCCACATGGGCATCGAGTTGATCCGCGGCTGGCAGCGTCGAGCGCTCGTAGCGACTCTTGCCGTGGAGCGTACTCGTGGCCACGATCGTTTCGAGGGATCGCGCGCCATGCTTGTACGAGCCGACTTCCAGGAACGCCCGCAGCACGCCGGAGTCGATCGTGAGTCGAGCGATCTTGCCGTTTCGCTCGAAGAGGCCGGGCCGGTCGCGCAGCAGCATCGAGCGCAGCAGGATGGCCCGCCGGATGCGGTAGTAAGGATCGGCCTCGGGATCGCCGCCGCGCGGGTCCGGGCCCACGATATCGACATGGCCCTTCAATCGGCTGGCGAAGTCGGGCCCCTTGGCGAGGCGGAAGTCGTCGGTCATGTTGCCGGCAAAGTCGGCCAGCCGGACGCTCGTGCCGCCGGCGAATACGAAGATGGCCTTCCCGATCGGGTGGAGGATCTGGCCCTGCTGGAAAGCGCCGTCCTGCATCGGCGCCAGGAAGTGGCGCAGCCAGCCGAACGACTCGTCGCCGAGCCGAGAGTCGAACTCGTCCCACAGAACGAACGGCAGCTTGCCGCGCAGGCCAACATCACGGACCTGGTGAAAGGCGTCGGCCAGCTCCGACGGGTCGCGCATCTGCGACAGGTTGAACGTGAGGTCCTCGATGCGATCGGGGTCGAGGACCGACTTGACGACCGCCTTGACACCGAACGACTTGCCGGCGCCGGGAGGCCCGAAGACGGCGATGTTCAGCGGCCGCGGGGCGGGTTCGGCGTTGTACTCGCGCATCAGCGCCCGGATGCTGCGGAAGCCTTCGATCTCGCCGCGATCGACGGTCACGAACTTGCCGAAACTGCCGATTGGAACGTCCTTGAGCGCGACCTCGACGCCGTCACGGGCGATCGCCTCGGCGACCGGCTCGAGGCCCTCGGGGTAGCGGCCCTCGAGGATGGACCAGGAGTCCGGGACGGAGCTTGGGATCTCCGCGACTGAGAAGTCGCGCGGTTCCTTGGCAAGCTCCTTCGCAATGTCGCAAGCTGGGAATGCCAGGCCGGCCCGGCCGGGCTGACAATCCGCGGCGCCGTATCCCTGGAGGTGCAGGGCACGACTGGCGGCGAGCCCGCTTCGGATGCCGCGATGGACGTCCGGCTCGTCCGGGTTCAGCAATAGTTCGCGCGCGATGGCTCCGGTGAGGCACGACGCGTAGCCGATCATGCCGCCGGGGTACTGCTCGGCCCAGCTGTTCTCGATCGCTTCGGGGTCGAAAAAGACGTGGCAGTCGGGCTCGACCAGTCGATCGAGCTGGCTCTCGAGCGCACCGCGCCGGGACAGCAGCACGGCGCCGCCGGTGCCGAGAGAGATCACCACATGAGCGCAACTGACCAGCCCGTTCACTGTCGGGTGGCGGACGAGTTCGCGGGCGAGATCGCCGGCGATCCGCTCCCAGGAGAGCTCGCGGCTGATCTTCACGTCGCTGAGGCGCAGGTCGTTTAGGGTCATGACGACGACCAGGCGCTCGGCGTGAAGCCGGAGCACGCGCCGCCAAAGCTCGCCCGATGCGACCGGGCAGGCCATCTTGAGCAAAACCCAGGGCTGGGCCGGCGGCGGTGTAGCCGAGCCGTCGCCGAGCCCCAAGACCGTGGGCCAACTGCCGGGCAGCGTGCGGAACTCGAGGCCGGCGTCGTCGAGGATCACGAGGTCAGCCTCGCCGGCATCGGCCGGGATGGATGTGTCGGCCACCCGTGCTCGATCCAGCCCCAGGAACTCCTCGACGCGCCACATGCTGCCGTCTCGATCGCCTTTCTTGCGGGGGAACCGAGACCAGATCGCGTAGGAGTGATGGAGGCGGGGATCGTCCAGGGTCTCGGCAGGAAGGCTCGGACCGGAGACTGTGGTGGCGGTCCCTTCCGTCGACAGCGTCCTTGCCACCTCGGTCATGAGGCGAGCCATCAGGGCGGCCCCGCCCGGTTGAGCGTACATCTCAGTCCGGTCGGTGGCGTTCCAGGCTATCCCGGAATCGACGAGCTTCCGCGTCCGCGCCAGGTTCCAGTCCAATGTGACATCGCCGGCGACGATCACACGGCGTGCCGCGGCCGTGAACCCAGTTGCCGCGCCCTGCTTCGTATCGGCCATCGCTCGTCTCCCTCTCCGGCCGGAGACCCGACCGGACGTCACCCATGACGGCATCGACGCCCCGCACAGCCTATCGCACCTGGAACCCCGAAACCGAGCGTAGGCGCTAGCCTTGACGGCGGCTCTCCAGAGCGGTCTGTCGGACAACGGGATCGTTCCTCGGTGCCTGCGACAGCTGGTTCAGGTTCGGCGAAGCGATCGGCTAGGCGGACTGCTCCACGACGAGGTCGCTGCGTGGGGGCCGAATAGTGGCACCCCACATGGTGGGTTGTCGTGCGTCTACCGGCCGAGCCCAGACTGCCCACCCGAAGCCCTCCGTATCGCGAGCGGGCTAAGGCGACGCGCGCCTCGCGGCAGGTCCGATTGTCATGCCAGCTCGTCCGCCCTTTGGCATGGACTCCGCTGTCAGGGCATACAGAAACTCCCACGCGAACGCAGCATGCGCGCAGCCGCAGCTATTGTGACCTCAGCGAGTCCAGCGTCGTCTGGTCGAACGGGTTCTTGCCCTGCTGCAGAGCCGCTATCCAATCCTCGCGCCGCTTGCCCTGCGTGTCGTATAGGCCGTTCAACTTGGACCAGTCCACGAATGCCTGGAAGTCCTCGATCGCGCCTTTCGTGGCGCCGGTCAGCGCCCGCGCCAGGCCGCGGCTGTCGCGGAAGCCCGGCGACGAAGATAGAGAGACTGCCTCCTCACAGGCCGGCATAACCTGGGCGGCGAAGCCGTCGAGGCTCCCGAACCAGCACAGGGTGTTGTTGGCCCCAGAATCCTTTGAAGCCGCGACCCACACGAGTCCGTCGTCGATGACAGTCCTGGCCGAGTCGGTGTCGCCGGCCGCCTGCTGGGTGCGGGCCAGCGCCGTGAGCTGGGAGATCCCGCTTGAGTCGATCGGCTGGTCCGGACAAGTCAACCGGTAAGGCTGGTCGGGCATGAACTGCTGCCACTCCAGGCCACTGAGGTTGCGCCCCGCCAGCCCGCACACTGCCGACTCCCAGTCCGTCATCACCATGTCCCACACGTAGATTGCTCCGCCTCCGTCTACGGCGACCAGTTGCTTCCCGTCGGGGCTGAAGGCAAGGCTCGCAACACCCTGCGAGGGGCCCAGGAATGGAAGCCCGACTGCCTGGTTGGTGGCCGAGTCCCAGAGCCGGACTACCGAATCCATGCCGCCCGAAGCCAGGAATCGGCCATCCGGGCTGAAGGCCATCGCGGAGACGGTGTTGTTGTGCCCGTACATGGGCAACCCGACCATGTTCCCCGATGCAATATCGTACTTGCGGACGGCCTGCACGTTGGCGAGAGCCACGGTCTTGCCGTCGGGACTCATCACGCCCAGGACTTGATTGTCAACGTACTGCCCCATCGAGAATGTCACGTCGTGGCTCGTCCAATCCGACCCCGGTCCTCGTGCGCCCCAGCTAAGGAACCTGGCTATTCCTCCGCCCATGGTGAAGAACAGGCCCGACGAATCAGGCGCAAACCCGACGCTTCTGATGGCCTTGTCACGGTCGAGCATCTGGGATTGCATCGGGACGCCGTACTGTTGGGAAGCCACAAGAGTGCCGCCGGCCATATCCCAGATGGACACCTGATCGGGGACGCCTCCGACAGCTAGCCACTTGCCATTGGGACTGAAGGCCAGGCACCAGACCGCGTCCACTTTGGGGTCGAGTGGGGCGCCCATCGGCTGGCCGGTCCCCGCGTCCCACAGATGAACCATCTTGTCGCTGCCACCGGAAGCCAGCACCTTGCCGTCGGGGCTGAAGGAGAAGGGCGCGCTCGCTCCGCCACCGGCCCGCGTCTGGCCGATTGCCTTCCAGGTAGTCGTGTCCCAGAAGCGAATGACGCCGTCCGAGCCAGCGGACGCCAGCACATTGCCTTGGGGTCTGAATGCGACCGCCGAGACAGCATTCGTGCCCGCCGGCACCTTCGTGGTGAGTGGCTCGTTCTGAAGGTCGAACACCACCACGTCGCCCGCCGCCGATCCAGCCGCAAGTGAGCGACCGTCGGCGCCGAAAGCGACGCTGAGTACGCTGCCTCGGGCGCCGAGCAGCTGGTTCCCAACCTGCCTGCCGGTCCCGGAGTCGAGGAGCTCGACCTCCCGCTTGCTGGCCAGGGCGATGCGGCTCCCGTCCGGGCTGTACGACACCGACTCGATGTAGTAGTTGGCGTCAATGACCGTGGCGTCGCGGACGGGCAGCCACGTAGCCGTGTCCAGCACCAACAGGTAGTCTCCATCGGCCACTGCGAGCTGCTTGCCATCCGGGCTGTAGGCCAGGCCGCTGATCCAGCCGCCCTGCCCTGTCGCCTGCCCGGCAAGCTTGCCGGTGTCGATGGCCTGACCCACCTGCCGGCACGTCGCGGTGCTCCATATGCTTAGGGCCTGGGCGTCGCCCTCGCCTGTTCCGAACGCGACTTCGTGACCGTCCGGGCTCAGGGCGAGCGTATCGAAGACCTGGTTGGACGCCTTGCGACCGATCGACGGACAGACGGGCTTGTGCTCGGCTATGGAGTAGAGGGCCCCCGAGGCATCCGCGAGGCCGGCCGCCAGAGTCTTGCCGTCACGGCTGAATGCGAGAGCGTCGACCCATTCACCGCCGCCTGAGGCGAGGACCTCCGGCGCATAGCCGCCGGCCACGTCCCAGAGTACGATCCGGCCGCCCGCCGACCCCGTCCGGCCACCCTCACCTGTCGCCAGGTACTTCCCGTCCGGGCTGAACGCGAGGGACTCGAAACCGCCCTCGGTGCTTCTCAAAGGGGCGTGAGAGGGCTTGCCCGTCGACGTATCCCACAGGCCGATGGTGCCGTCGGAGCTGGCCGAGGCGACCGTCTTGCCGTCGGGGCTGACGGCGACGCCGCTGACCTTGTCGGTGTGGCCGGCGATGATGAAGCGCAGTTGGGGCGTGTCGAAGATCAGTCGCAGCAAGCTGCTGCGCGCGTCCATCGTGTCGGCCTGACGTTCGGCCTCTATGGCCAGCAGCATCCCCTCATCGAGCTGCTGGCTGTCGATCTGGTTGACTGCGTCCGCGGCCAGCTGGCGGGATACGGCGATGTTCCGTTGCTCGACGGCCACCTGCTTCTGCTGGACCGCGAGTTGGCGCTGCTGCTCTGTCTCCACCTGGGCCGTGGCTCGGGCGTTGGCCTCGTTGAGGGCCTGGTTCCGCTGACCCCACGCCACTACGCCGAGGCTGGACGACACGACGAACCCGATCACGACCGCCATGAGCACGTAGCGCTGGCGCCTCCGGGCCTTGCGCTCCAGGCCCAGCTTCTCCTGCTGGCGGCGCGATTCCTCGTTGCGGCTCGCGGTGACGAAATCGACTTGCAGGGACGTCGGCGCGGGGTCGTGGCCCGACGCCTTGATGAGCTGGTGCTCGGCTTCTTCCAGCGCGGTACCTCGCGCCGCATAGCTGGCATCCCGCCCGTTACTGTCCCAGCGCAGCGCCTCCACTTGGAGCCGGGTGTGGTACTTGACCCACTCCCAGTCTGTATGGATGGCGATGCTCAGCTTGCGCAGCGCCTCCTCGAAATGTGGCACCTTGGCCAGTGCGATCTCGCGGTCTTCGGGCTTGTCGGAGGTCGCGTTGGGATCGACCTCGAGGCGGAAGATCCTGTCTCGCTCGAAGACGACCCAGTTGAACTGGGGCAGATCCGGCGCCAGTCCGGCGATCTCCTCGGGCGTGAGCTGGTCTACGAGGATGGGGACGATGCGCTTGTGGTTCGCGAGAGCCAGCTCGATCTCGTCGCGGCAGACCTTCGAACCGAGCGAGTTGCGGCTGATGATGAGCATGAACACGTTGGCGCCTTCGATCGCCTCGGTGATCTCCTGCCACCACCGCTCGCCCACGGGGATGCGGTCCCAGTCGATCCAGATATCGATCTGGCTCTGCTGCAGCGCTTCGCGTATCAGCCGCGCGAATGCGATGTCGCGCCGCGAATACGAGATGAACACGTCCGACATGAGCCGCTCCCGCTGTCGCCCTCCAACTCCGCCCTCGCAGCACGCTCCTGCCGCGATCTTAGCATCGGGGTGGGCGCCGAAGACATCGTGTGAATACACCGTGGATGCCGGACAGCATGCCGGCTGACCTACCGGTTTGGCCCGCGTCCCATACGATCGCTGGACCCGGCGCGGCCGGGCGGCGCGACGGAACACGGAGTGAGGAAGGACCGCGATGGGCAGCGCGAGCGAAGGAACGGCGACCGCCGCGACCGCGACGGTTGTGGCGGAGTCGCGCAAGAGGCTGATCGGCGACGGGCTGGCGATCTCAGCCTATGCCCTGCCGGACGGCCTCGTCTTCGGGTTGACGGCGCTCCAGGCCCACTACTCGCTCGCCGACGTGCTGGCCAACTCCACCATCGCCCTCGCCGGCGGGGCGCCGCGTCCGTTGCCACAGCCTCAACATCTGTCAGCCTAGACCTCGAGGAGGATGCTGCACCCGTTCGGCGACCACCTCTGGAAGGCGAAAACGAGCACCGCGCTCATCGGCCGCCCGCCGGACACGCCGCCGATCTTTCAGAACTGCTTGTAACCGGTCCGCTAGTTAGGCTCTGTAACGCGAATTACACGCCGTGGCCTACAGAGCCTAAGTGCGCCTGAAATGGCCCATTCGTGCGGAGTTTCCACGAAGAGAGCACCGCGCTCGTCAGATTCTGACTTGGAAGGCTGACGCTCTACCGACTGAGCTACTCCCGCTCGATTGCCTTCGTTCGTTAGGCGAATGCCGTTCCATGCCTAACGAACTGCGACTTGCGATTAGCACCGCGCTCGCCGCGATCACGCTCGAATCTGCGGTTAGCACCGCGTCCCGCTATGGTAGCGAAAGCGCGGCAGCAAGTCCCGCATGTGTCTCCTGGGAAAGACGACCTTGATGGCGAGCTAATCAGACCAGGACGTGAGCGACGCGTTGCGACCCCTGTGACACCACGTCGTGGGACTCGACCGGCTAGTCATGATCCGCTGGAGCCGAAGGGTTTAGGGTGGCCGACGGCCACGTGGAGCACGGACGGATCGGCGCCGGGCCGACCCGATCTCTGGTCCCCCAGCGACCGCACCGGAGAAAGGTCATGGCACCGACGCCAGGCCCGGAGACTTCGACGCAGATGGCTGCCCCGGATCGATATGACCGGATGCCCTATCGGCGCGTGGGTGCCAGCGGCCTCAGGCTCCCGGCGATCTCCCTTGGGCTCTGGCAGAATTTTGGTGACGATCGAACGCTCGAGACACAGCGTGCCATCGTCAGGCACGCCTTCGACCGCGGCGTGACCCACTTCGATCTCGCCAACAACTATGGTCCGCCCTACGGGTCCGCCGAGGCCAACTTCGGGCGCATCCTGGCCTCCGACCTTCACTCATACCGCGACGAGCTGATCATCTCGACCAAGGCCGGCTACGACATGTGGCCGGGACCGTACGGCGACGGAGGGTCGCGCAAATACCTGTTGGCTAGCCTCGAGCAGAGTCTCAGGCGCCTCGGTCTCGACTATGTCGACATCTTCTACTCGCATCGGTTCGACCCGGACACACCGCTCGACGAGACGATGGGTGCGCTCGACGCGGCCGTGCGCCAGGGCAAGGCGCTGTACGTCGGGATTTCCTCCTACTCGGCGCAGCGAACGCGAGAGGCGGCGGCGATCCTTCGCGCGCTCGGCACGCCGCTCACGATCCACCAGCCGTCGTACTCGATGCTCAATCGCTGGATCGAGCCGGAGCTACTCGGTGCCCTTGGCGAGGAGCGGG